>Ga0256405_10006992_pt1 | contig 17462 bp, 6 predicted proteins | sample RumenRJG_02DNA_FD_189096 | JGI IMG/M metagenome (GOLD analysis project Ga0256405, IMG submission 189096) | Bovine rumen microbial communities from Lethbridge, Alberta, Canada - RJG_02 | ecosystem: Host-associated > Mammals > Digestive system > Stomach > Rumen | place: Canada: Alberta | collected...
GAGATACACCCCTGCCGCAACGAAAAGCATGGACAGGAGATACTTCCACGGCGTGCTTTTGATCCGCTGCGTACTCGTGTCCTTCATCGCCTCCGTCGGTTCTTCGCCGTAATCGCAGAACCAGCTGGCCGGCATCTTATTGAAAAAGTAGACGGCGGCATTCCCGAGCAGAACGCCGAGGAGCACCGCCGCCAGATACTTTACGATCTCTGTCAGAATCGTTATGCTCATTTGCCTGCGAGATCTTTGACCTTGTCGATCGCGTCCTGCGCCAGATCGCCGGCCTTGTCCTTCGCCTTCTTGGCGCCGTCGATGATCTTCTCATCGAGGTCCGTCTTGTCCAGCGCGTCCTTGGCCTTGTCCTTCGCCTTCTTGGCCGCGTCTACGATCTTGTCGTCGATGTCGGTCTTGTCCAGCACGTCCTGCGCCTTATCCTTCAATCCGTCCAGTGCATCTTGAATTCCCATGTTCGTTCCTCCTCTTTGATTTCTTATTGTGACCGGGGCCCGCGCTCCCGCCCGGGATCCGCGCCCCGTAAAGGGATCGTTCCGTTCAGCCGTTTCCGGCCTGTCTGCTGTTATTTGTTCGGCTTCCAGGAGCTCTTCAGCTCGACGATCCGGTTGAACACCGGCGTTCCGTCGTTTCCGGAGCCGTTCTGTTTCTCGTCCATGATGTAGTATCCGTGCCGGAAGAACTGGAACCGTTCGCCCGGTTCCGCCTCTCCGACGGAAGGCTCCGCATAGCAGATCTTCTCCGTCACGGAGTGATCGTTCAGCGCCTGCTCGCCGTCCTCCGACGTGACGTAAAGGTGCTCGTAATTGCGGACGCGGATCGGTACCGCCGTGCTCGCCTCGACGAAGTGGATCGTGCCTTTGACCTTCCGGCCGTCCGGGCTGTCGCCGCCCTTCGTCGCGGGATCGTACGTGCAGAGAAGTTCTTTGATCGAGCCGTCCTCGTTCTTCACGACCTCGTTGCAGGTGATGTAGTACGCGCCTTTGAAGCGGACCTCGTTCCCCGGATAGAGCCGGAAATACTTCTTCACGGGCTCTTCCATGAAGTCCGCGCCGTCGATGTAGAGTTCGCGCCCGAACGGGACCGTCCGGGTCCCCATCTCCGGCACGTTGCGGTTGTTCTCGACTTCGACGGGCTCCGTCCCCGCGTCCTCCGGCCAGTTCGTGATCACGACTTTGACCGGATCTTCGACGACGTTCCGCGACTCGACTTTGCCTCCGAGATCGTCCCGCACGAAATGCTCGAGCATGGCGATGTCGACGAGGCTGTTCGCCTTGGCGACGCCGATCTCGTCGCAGAATCTCCGGATGGCTTCGGGTGTGAACCCGCGCCGCCGCATGCCCGCGATCGTCGGCATCCTCGGATCGTCCCAGCCGTCCACGACGCCGTCGTCGACGAGCGCTTTGAGCTTCCGCTTGCTCGTCACGGTATCGGTGAGGTCGAGCCGCGCGAATTCGATCTGGCGGGGCGGCGTCTCCCAGAGGCCGACTTCCCGCAGCACCCAGTCGTACAGTGGCCGGTGGTCTTCGAATTCCAGCGTGCAGAGCGAATGCGTCACGCCCTCGATCGCGTCCTCGATCGGGTGCGCGAAATCGTACATCGGATAGATGCACCATTTGTTTCCGGTGTTGTGGTGTTCGGCGTGCGAGATCCTGTAGATGACGGGATCGCGCATGTTCATGTTCGGCGACGCCATGTCGATCCTGGCGCGGAGAACGCGCTCGCCATCCGCGAACTCGCCCGCCTTCATGCGCTCGAACAGGTCCAGCGCCTCTTCCACGCTCTGGCTCCTCGCCGCGCTCTCTTTCCCGGGCGCTTTCAGCGTCCCCCGGTACTCCCGGATCTCGTCCGCGTTCAGGCTGTCGACGTACGCCTTTCCTTTTTTGATCAGAATCACCGCGGCGTCGTACATCTTCTCGAAGTACTCGGACGCCCAGCAGCGTTTGGCCCAGTCGAAGCCGAGCCACTTCACGTCGCGCTCGATCGCGTCGACGTATTCCGTGTCTTCTTTGCCCGGGTTCGTGTCGTCGTACCGGAGGTTGCACTTTCCGCCGTACTTCAGCGCCGTGCCGAAGTTGAGGCAGATGGACTTCGCGTGGCCGATGTGGAGGTAGCCGTTCGGCTCGGGCGGGAAGCGGGTATACACCTCGCCGCCGTACTTGCCGTTCTCGTTGTCCTCGTCTATGATCTCTTCGATGAAGTTTCTTGCTTTTTCTTCTTCCAAAACCTTCTCCCTTCGCCGCTTTTTATTCTGTCTGCGAATGACTTGCTTCTATTATACCTTGCCCGCGCGCATCTCTCAAACGGTTATCGGCCGTTTCAGCCGGGAATTACCGGTACAGCCCGCGCAGGGCCGCCGCGCGTTTCAGGAGCGCCGCTTTTTCGTTTTCGGTCTCGCCGGCGATGACTTCGTCGAGCAGCGCGTCGAGGATCTTCCCCACGAGTTCTCCTTCGGGGATGCCGCTCTCCGCAAGGTCGTCCCCGCCGACCGCGAGGCCTCTTCTGCTGAAGCAGTCGCCGCGTTCCAGGATCCCGCCGATCACGGTAAACGTCTTTTCCGTCGCGGCGTCGTTCATCTTTCCCTTCAAAGCCCGGACGGAAACGCCGTCCGCGAGGACGTCGGGCACTTCTTCGTCCGGATACGCCCCGGCGAGTTTCCGCATCTCCAGCCGGATCACGCGCTCTTCCGGCACGAGTTCCTGCGCGGAGACCTCCTTGATCAGCGCCGCCCGCTTCACGGTCTCCGCCGGGTATTTCATCGCGGCCAGCGCCGTCCGCAGGCCGTCTTCCCCGTCCGCTTCCAAGACGAGCGCGAGCCGGAGCGCGAGATCTTTCGGCGCGAATTCGAGCGCCTTCACGCTCTTCCGGTCGGAGATCCGCAGGCCTTTGTCCCGGAGGATCGTATCGAGCTCCCGCCGGAATTTCCGGACCGCGTACGCCGCGTAGTTTCCGAGAATGAGCTTCGTGAACTCCGCTGTGATCCGCTCGGCTGAGGTCTTCCCGACTTCGCCCGCATGGTTCTGCACCGCGCGGAGCGTTTCCTTGTCCGGCTCGAATCCGGACGCCGCGCCGAAGAGCACGGAGATCAGCCCCATCTGGCCCTCCGCTTCCCGGACGGCCCTGCTCCTTCCGGCGTTCCTGCTCCCCGCGTCATTTCCCGCGTCCGGGCCGTTCTGCCCGGCGTTTTTCGGGCCGTTCTGTCCGGCGCCGTCCGTTCCGTCGTCCCGTTCGGCCGGGTCCGCGTTCCCGAGGGTCGCGGTGAACCGGATCGCCCGCATCACGCGGAGCACGTCCTCGGAAAACCGTTCGTCCGGATCGCCGACGCAGCGGATCACGCCGTCTTTGATGTCGCCGACGCCGCCGAATTCATCGACGAGGCCTTTCCCCGGCGAATACGCGAGCGCGTTCATCGTGAAATCCCGCCGCGCGAGGTCGGTTTTGATGTCGTCCGTGAACGCGACGCTGTCGGGATGCCGCCCGTCGGAATACGCGCCGTCCGACCGGAACGTCGTGATCTCAAAGGGTTCGCCGTCCACTACGACCGTCACGGTCCCGTGCTTCAAACCCGTCTCGACGAGCTTGCGGTCTTTGAAGACGGATTTGATCTCGTCCGGCTTTGCCGATGTCGTCACATCCCAGTCGTGCGGCGTTTTTCCCATCAGAAGGTCGCGCACGCAGCCGCCGACCACGTACGCGTCGAACCCGGCGCGTTCGAGCGCCGTCAAGATGCCGTAGACTTTGTTCGGGATGTTGAGGAAGTAATTCATAGTACGATTATACCACATTTCGGCCGCGCCTTCCCCCTGCGCCGGGCGCCGAATCAGGCGCCAAACGTTAAGCGCGGCTTTGATTGGTGGCATATTTGCGTTTCTGTAGTGACATGTCACTACAGCTTTTGAAATATGTCACTACATCAAGCACGAAGTGGGTGCAAAAACGGAAATCCACGCTTGGATTGGTGGCACACTTGCGTTTTTATGGTGGCACGCCACCACCGTTTTTGATATATGCCACCACCATCTGCCGGAAATGCCGCCGGTTCCTGCTCACTTCGCCCGCGATCTGCGGATCTGTAACGGCAAACAGGCCGACAAGGCGATAATGTAGTGACAAATCCGCGTTTCTGTAGTGACATGTCACTACAGTTTTTGAAATATGTCACTACATCAAGCGCGAAGTGGGTGCAAAAACGGAAATCCACGCTTGGATTGGTGGCACATTTGCGTTTTTATGGTGGCACGCCACCACCGTTTTTGATATATGCCACCACCATCTGCCGAAAACGCCCCTGCCATAAAGACGACCTCCAGCAGCGGCATAAAAAAACGCCCCTGCCATAAGGCAGGAGCGTTCGTGTGCTCTAACGAGCGGCTTCGGTCTGATGATTCAGCCCAGTCAACTCGGTCTGATAATTCAGCCTTCTCAACCCGGTCTGATTATTCAGCCTTCTCAACGATGAGCGCTGTTCCCATTCCGCCGCCGATGCAGAGTGTCGCGAGACCCTTCTTGGCTTCCGGTCTCTTCGCCATCTCATACAGAAGCGTTACGAGGATCCGGCATCCGGATGCTCCGATCGGGTGACCGAGAGCGATCGCTCCGCCGTTCGGGTTCAGTTTCTCAGGATCGAATCCGAGGTCTTTGCCGACTGCTACGGACTGCGCCGCGAACGCTTCGTTCGCTTCGTAGAGGTCCATGTCGTCGATCGTCAGACCGGCCTTCTCAAGCGCTTTTCTGGAAGCAGGAACCGGTCCTACGCCCATGATCGAAGGATCTACGCCTGCGGAAGCATAGGATACGATCTTCGCGAGCGGCTTTACGCCGAGCTCTTCCGCCTTCTCAGCGGACATGACTACGACAGCTGCGCCGGAGTCGTTGATCCCGGAAGCGTTTCCTGCTGTCACGACGCCGCCGTCCTTCTTGAACGCCGGACGAAGCTTCGCAAGACCTTCCGCGGAAGCGTTCATCTTCACATATTCGTCTGTATCGAATACGATCGGATCGCCTTTTCTCTGCGGGATCGTTACCGGAACGATCTCATCCTTGAACGCGCCGGATTCGATGGCAGCCTTTGCCTTCTGCTGTGATTTGAGGGCAAAGTCGTCGAGTTCTTCTCTCGTGAGTCCGTACTTTTCAGCAACGTTCTCAGCGGTGATTCCCATGTGATAGTTGTTGTAAACGTCCCAGAGTCCGTCGTTTACCATGACGTCCACCATCGGCGTGTTGAACATTCTGGCTCCCCATCTTGCAGCCGGGACCGCATACGGCGCCTGCGACATGTTCTCCGCTCCGCCGGCAACGATGATGTCAGCGTCGCCCGCTTTGATGATCTGCGCAGCAAGTTCAACGGCTCTCAGTCCGGAACCGCAGACCTTGTTGATGGTCATCGCCGGAACTTCTACCGGGATGTCCGCGCCGAGAGACATCTGTCTCGCGACGTTCTGTCCGAGTCCTGCCTGGAGAACGTCACCCATGATGACTTCTTCGACCTGCTCCGGCTTTACGCCTGCCTGTTCGAGTGCGCCTTTGATCGCGATCGCTCCGAGTTCCTTCGCCGGAACGTTTTTCAGTGATCCGCCGTATGAACCGATAGCTGTTCTCTTGGCGCCTACGATTACTACTTCTTTCATTATGCTTACCTCCTTGGTACCAAAGCCATCCTTCGCCCGCGCTCAACGTCGACCGGTCAAAACCGACGGCCGCAGGGGTCGTACTTTATAGGCCGGGCATTGACGTCTACTGCCCGCTCAAGCTTTCTGTCCGCGGCGCTTTTGATCAAAGCCTCCGCGGGCCGCCCTGAAGCCGTTCGAACGCGAACCTGGAATGGCAGCTAAACATAAAAGATTCAGTTACGAGCATTATACCCGTTTTGCCGATAAAAACCAACTTTTGTTAAATCTTTATCACGATTATCATACAATACCGCTCTACAAAAAGCAACCGTATTGTTGATTCTTCAGTCAAAAACGGCCTTCCCGAGAGCACCCGCCTCTGCCCTTCCGGACGCCGCGCAAAACCTTACTCCGGCCGCCGGTCGTGCTCCTTGTCGCTTCCGAGTCCGATCCCCCGATTCAGGTCCCACGAAGCGACTTTTTCGATCATGTCGTGGGCCGTGTAGTCGAACTGGAGCGGCGTGACGGAGACGTACCCTTCCGACGTCGCCGTGACGTCGTATTTCTCCTCGATATCGTGCAGGTCGATCGGCGCGCCGTCGAGCATGTAGCTGTCGCCGGTCTCCGACTCGCTCGGGATGAACCGGTCGATGTAGAACCGGTTTCCCAGCGCCGTGTAGCGGATCCCCCGCACCTCTTCCCGCGGAAGATCCGGCGCGTTGATGTTGAGGAGCGTGTCCGGCGTGAGTTCCCGCATCGCTTTGTCGATCACGGAAAGCGCGACGTCGCACGCCACGTCGAAGTGCGTGGCGCTGTGGCTGTCCACCGAAACGGCCGCCGCCCGGATGTTGCTGAGCGCGGCCTCCATCGCAGCGCCGATCGTTCCCGAATACAGCGTGTCCTTTCCGAAATTGCTTCCGATATTGATGCCCGAAAAGACCATGTCCAGGTCCACGCCCATGTCGGCGAATTTCTGGACCCCGATCTTGGTGCAGTCCGTCGGCGTGCCCGTCGTCGCGAACGCCGCCTCGGCGCCCGGATAGTCGAACGGGTAGATCCGGACGGGCTCCGTGATCGTGATCGCCTGGCTCTTCGCGCTCCGCTCGCCGTCGGGCGCGCACACGTATACGTTCCCTCTCGTGCCCAGCGCGTCGACCAGGGCGCGCATGCCGCGCGACATGATCCCGTCGTCGTTGACCACCATGAAATTGAGTTTTCTGTCTTTCTTCATTGTCTCTCCGTCTTCTGCTTCTGTCTTGTCTGCTCTGTCTGCTATGCCTGGATGCGCGTCCCGGTCTCCCGGAACGGCGTGTCTTTGCTTATACGACCGCGCTCAGGACCTTCCCGATCGTGTCGTGGATCACGAGGTCCGCGCTTTCGTCGTACGGCGTCGCCGACCGGTTGATGAGGACCAGATGGCTTCCTTTATAATAGTTGATCAGTCCCGCCGCGGGGTAGACGTTGAGCGATGTGCCGCCGACGATCAAAACGTCCGCGTGCAGGATCGCGTTCACCGCGCCGACGAGGACGTCATTGTCGAGCGCTTCCTCATAAAGCACGACGTCCGGCTTGATCCTGCCGCCGCACGCGTCGCAGTACGGGATCAGCCCCTCTGATTCGCCGTCCGGCCCTTTGCAGTTCGCGGGATCCATGACGTAGTCCAGATCGAAGAATTTCCCGCACTTTTCGCAGCGGTTCCGGAGCGTGCTCCCGTGGAGTTCGAATACATTTTTGCTCCCCGCCGCCTGATGCAGCCCGTCGATGTTCTGCGTGACCACGGCTTTGAGCTTTCCCGCCTGCTCGAGCGCCGCGAGCGCCTTGTGCGCCGCATTCGGCTCGACGCCCTGCGGAATGAGATTTTCTTTATAATATTGGAAGAAAACGTCCGGATGCTGCACATAAAACGAGTGTGACAGGATCGTCTCCGGCGGATACCCGTAAGTCTGCTCCGCGTGGTACAGGCCGTCCTTCGACCGGAAGTCGGGGATCCCGCTCTCCGTCGAAACGCCCGCGCCGCCGAAGAAAACGATGTTGCCGCTTTCTTTGACGATCTCCTTCAGTTCTTCGATCTCTTCCGCCATGACTGTTCCTTTCCTTCTCATACTGTTTCTATTTTACATCAATTCCGCCGCGACTTCTACCGCGGCGAAAAAGGCGGCGGGGGATCGCTCCCCTGCCGCCCTTGTTTCTGTTATCGCGGATCCCGCTTATTTGCTGCGGTTCGCTCTCTTGTGCTTCATCACGAGGACCACGATCAAAGTGATCAGCGCCGCCGCGACGAGCGCGCCCCAGAGCAGCAGCCTGGCGTCGTCTCCGGTCTTCGGATTCTTGCCGCCGTTCCGGTACTCCGCCCAGTTGGCCTTGTAGATCACGTTGCCGTTCGCGTCGACCGTGCGCGTCCACCCGGTGAAGGTGTAGCCTTTGCGCTTCGGATCTTTCGGCGGTTTCGGCTCGGTGCCGTCCTTGTTGATCCGGATCGCTTTCTGGATCACGCGGCCGGTCGCCGGATCGATGTACTTGACCCACGGCCTTCTTGACTTGCCGCTGCAGTCCGGCTTGTACTTGGCCACGTAGATCGTGTTGCCGGCCTTGTCCTTGGTCTTCTTCCAGCCGACGAACTGCAGCCCGCTGTGGCTCGGTTTCTTCGGCGCCTTGACCTTGGACGGATCGTTCGAGTACACGCTCTTCAGAAGCGGGTTCTTCGCCTGTCCGTCGACGTACGTCACGACCTTCTTCGCCGGAATATCGCTGTACCTTGCGACGAGCACGTAGTTGCCGAGCGCGTCGTGGTTCAGATCCCATCCGACGAACCTGACGCCCGCGTGCTTCGGATCAGCCGGCGCATTGACGAGATTCTCCGCGGCCCTTGCGGCCTGTCCCGCCGTGCCGTACCGGTCGGATCTCAGGATCATCTGGTTCTTGCCGGCCGGCTCGAGCGGATCGACGAAGATCACGTCTCCCGAGAGCGGCGGTTCGTCGTCGAACTTGTTCGTGACGGTGACTTCGAACTTCGCGTTCTCCGTCTCGGTCGCCTCTTCGACCTTCGTGACGTCGCCCACGCTCACTCTGTATCCCTTCGGAACAGGATCTTCGACGACGGTGTAGGAGACTTCCTTGCCGCCGACCATCGTTCTCAGGTCTTTCCACTCCGCCTTCATCTCGGCGTCCGGATCGTCCGGGTCGAACGTGAGCGTCCGCTCGTAATCTTCTCCCATATCCTTCCGGGAACCGTCGGTCACGCGGAGCAGATGCAGGGTCACGTTCTTCCGCGTGTCCTTGTCTCCTTCGTCGCCTTCCCAGACTTTGACCGCTGTCAGGTCGATCAGTTCCGCCTTGGCGTGCGTATTCGTGATGACGTTGACGTCGTCCGGATCGAGCGGATCCGGAAGCGTCGTCGTGTATCCGTCGACCGCGATCTCTTCGATCGTGTAGGTGATCTTCTTGCCTTCCTCGTCGGTCGCCGGCAGACGCACGAATGTATGCTCCCAATTGTCGTCTTCCGTCACGGTCGCTCTCCGGACTTCGGAGGTGCCCTTCATCAGCTTGACGGTCACGTGGTCCGGTCTGAGGCCGTCGACGTCGTTGTTGTCGTTCCAGACTTTCCGGACGTCGTAGTCGATGATCTCCGTCTTGTGGATGTTGACCGCCTTGAATTCGCCCGGCTTCACGGACTCGATCACCGGTTCTTCGTAATCGTCGCCCGGCTTCACTTCTTTGACGGTGTAGAGGATCGGCACCTCTTCCGCGTCGTCCACGGATTCGGTCTGCTTCTCCGGCTGCTGGACGGTGACCGCCTCGTAGTCGTTCTTGCAGACGTCTCCGAGCGCTTCATATTCGGACGCCGAGATCTGTTTCGATCCGTCTTTCTTCGCGTAGCCTTCGCCCTGCGGTTCGTAGTCGCGCTTGCATTCGTCGCCGAGCGCGTTGTACTCGCTCTCCGTGATGACGTCCTTCTTGTCGGTCTTGTTCCGATACTTCGTCGCGTCTTTGTATTCCACGCGCTCTTTGCTGCTCGTCGAACCGGTCTTCTCCATCGCGGTGACCGGCAGGTCTTTCCATTCGGCCTTCCAGTCGTCGTCCTCGGTGACCGTCTTGTCTTTCCCTTCGACCTTCTCCGGATCGTTGTCTCCGACCTTGCGCCAGAGTTCGTAGGTTATCGATTCCGGACGTTCGGTGTAGCCGTCTCCGTAGTAGGTGTCTTTCCATTCCTTGGTGACGCTCACCTCGGTCTCCGGTCCGGTGTACTTGTTCGTGACAGTGGCTTCATAAACGCCGTCCTGTCCGTCCTTGGCGGTGATCTCGCTCACGGAAGCCGTGTAACCGAATACCGGTTCCTCGATGATCTTCCAGGTGAGATCCTCGTCCTTGAAGTGACGCTTCGGCACGTCTTTCCAGACGGCCGTGCCTGCCGGTTCTCCGGCGGCCGCATCGGACTTCACGATCTTCTTGGTGCCGCCGTCGTAAACGACGAGTCCGTCTCCGTCCATTCCGAGCAGGTGGAGGATGACGTCCGTCCGCAGGCTCTTGCCGGTCCCGGCGGATTCGCCCGTCCACTTCTTCGTGGCTTCGATCCGGATCTTGTCGGTATCGTTGCTGTTGGTGATGCGCACCTTGTTGTTCCAGTCGTCCGGAACGTCTGTCGTCCAGTCGCCCGAAGCGCTCTGGTATTCGACCAGTTTCACGTAATCGTCGTTATGCTGGTCAAAGTCGTTCTCCACGACCGTGTAGCTGACGTCGTCTCCCGCGGCGTCGGTCTTCGGTACGTTCGTGAACGCGCTCTTCCAGTTGTTCTCCTCGCTGAGCGTCAGATCTTCGATCTTCTTCGCCCCGGAAGTTCCGGCCGCGACCAGTCTGCCGTCCTTGACCCAGACCTCGTTTCCGTTGCCCTTCAGCGAAACGGTGATCTCATCCGGCCGCTTGCCTTCTTCGTTGTTCTCGTCGTCCCACTTCTTGACCACCGGGATCGTGAAGTAGTTGTCCTCGAACTCGTTGGTCACAGTGAAGACGTTGTTCTTCTGGATGACCTTCGGCTCCTGATAGTTCGGAAGCTTCTCTTCGCTGACGGAGTAGGTGATCTTCTCGCCTTCCGCGTCGTACTTCGGAAGCTCGCCCGATTCGATCTGCCAGATGTTGTCTTCCTCCGTGGCGTCGGCCTTCTTCAGCTTGAACTCCTTCGTGTACTTCTTGTCGTTCACCTTCGTGAACTGCTTCTTCAGGAGCTCGTTGTCGTCGTCGTCCGCCCAGACGCCTTCGTCGTTTCCGATCTCGGCGGTGAGCGTGAAGGTCACTTCTTCCGGACGGATCTCGATCTCATTGATCTTTCCGTCTTCGTCGATCCAGACTTTGCGCAGCGTCAGATCGACCTCGTCGCCGTACTCGTTCGTGAACGTCCGGTCGGCGTCGGTCCCGGCTTCGCCCCACTTGGCGGCCGCTTCAACGTCGCCGTTCGCTTTGCGCGTCAGGGTGACGGTGAGCGTCTTCTCGGAATCGTCGTAGTCGAGGTCGTCGATCACCTTGCCGCCGTTCTTCTCGGTCACCTTATAGGTGAAGGTCTTGGCGTCACCGGTCTCGAGTTTGTCTTTCATCAGCGATCCGTCGAACGCGAACGTCCCGAGCGGTACGGTCTTCTCTTTGCTCAAAGCGTCGAGCACGCCGGCTTTCCAGGTGACCCAGTCGGGCGTCGGCGTCGGCGCGATATCTTTGTTCGCTCCCGTCGGCTCGATCAGGAACGTGAACTCGTCGCCCGGACGGAAGTTCCGGCCCGTGATCTTCTTGATCACTTCCGGCTTGATCTCTTCCGTCTTCGGCTCGCGCACGTTGGTCACGGTGAAGCCCGCGGCCTGCGATCCCGCAGCCGTCACATCCTGCGCGTCGCCGGAATCGTTCAGGTTGTATCCGCGCACCGCGTCTTCGACGATCGAGTACGTGACCGGTTTCGCCGCAGCGTCCGGATCGTCCTTGTCCGCGTACGCGGGCAGTCCCTTGATCGTGATCCTTCCGATCGTGCCCTGGGTCTTGTCGGACTTGTTCACCGTTACGGTGATCGCTCCGTCCTGACCCATGGAAGCGCCTTCGATGGACGCGCCGTCCGGAAGCGCCTTGACCTGCTTGTCCGCATCCGCGATCCCCGTGTAATCCTGATACAGTTTATACGTGATCGTTTCCGGACGCAGTCCGTCTTCGTCGCTCCGGTCGTTCCAGATCTTGTCGACCGTGAAGCTGATCTTGTCTTCCTGATCCTTGTTCTCGATCGTGAAAACTCTGGTATCCTTCGTCGTATCGTTCTTCCAGGCGTCCAGCAGGATCTGCCGGACCGCTCTGTTGTCCTGCGCCGTGTAATGATCGTCCAGCGCGGTCTCGGTCGCCGTGTAATTGTACGGCACGCCGTTTTCGTCCGCGTACGGCAGATCTTTCCAGACCGCCGTCCACGTGTATTTATTGTTGTTGTCCGTTCTCGCGGCGTCATCCTTCGCGAGCGTCTGCTCGGCATTGCCGGAGACCGCGGCCTGCGCCTGCGGCAGTTCGACGCCGTTCTGGTACAGCGTGACTTTGATCGTATCCGGCCGCTGTCCGTCGTGATCGTTGTTGTCGTTCCAGGTCTTGACCACGTCCACCTTGATCAGCTGACGGTTCGTGATCACGCCCTTGTTGTACGCCTTGTCGGTGCTTCCGGCCCTGCTCCGGTCCGGATTGGCCGAGTTGTCGTAGACCGGCGCGTCGTAACCGGTCACCTTGTCTTCTTTGACGCTGTAGACCTGTTTCTCGTCGTTGGCGTAGCGCGGAAGCCCTGTCCACGTGATCGTGTAGGTGCCGTCTTCGTTGTCCGTTACGGCCGGCGCGTAGTCCGCCGTAACGTCGGTATCGTTCGCGAAGAGCTTCAGGCTGTCCGCGTAAGCGTTCGCGCCCGGCCGCAGGCTGCCGTCAGCCGCCTTTGCCTTTCCGTACGCGTCGACCCACTTCTTCGTGATCACGAGTTCCGTGTTGAGCGCGTTCGTGATCTGCTTGCCGCTCTCCGCCTTCTGCGTATTCGGCTCCGCCTCTTCGTCCGGCGTCGGAACGTTTCCGGTCGCGCTCGCCGTGTATCCGGCCGGGATCCTTTCCTTCCAATAGTAGGTGTAGGCTCTGGATTCCTTCTTGTCTCCGACGGTGACCGTCGTGTTCTTCGGCAGCCGCTCGTAGGTCTTCTCCCACTTGTTCGCCGCCGTCTCGTCGTCCTTCGACAGCACGTCTTTGACCGCGAGTCCGTCGATGTTCTCATCGACCTTCTCATAGACCGGATCTCCGTCCGCATCTTCATAGGTGCGCCAGAGTTCCACGGTCAGCGTCTCCGGACGCCTGCCGTCGATATCGTCGTCGTCGTCCCAGATCTTGGTGATGCTCGCGGACGTCACGTCCTGCTCGCGCTTGTTCGTTACCGTGAAGCCCTTCTTCTGATCGCCGGTGATGACCGCCTTCTCATAATCCGCGCTTACCGGATCGTTCTTCTCTTTGACGATGTAGAGCACCGTCTTTCCGTTCTCGGTGAGCGGCAGATTGATCCAGGAGCCCTTCCAGGTGTTCGCGTCTTCCGGCGTATCTTCGTTGGCGACCTCGTTCTGCGGATCGTCCTTGACGCCGTTCAGCTTGAGGCTCGTGACGGCGATGTCGTCTCCGAGTTCCTTCGTCGGATCCGCCGCGACGTCTTTCGCTGTCGCAGGTCTCTTCACGACCTTCTCGGCTTCTGTCTTATATGCTTCTGCGTCTTTGTCCCAGACGTACTTGTAAAGCTCGAACTCGGCTTCCGGCGGACGCTTGCCGTCCACGTCGTCGTCGTCGTCCCAGACCTTCGTCACTTTGACTTCGTCCGTCGCCGGCGTCAGCGAGTTCTTGATGTCGATGTACTGCGGATCCAAAGCAGTGTCGGCGTCCAGCTTCACGATGAGGTCTTCGTCTCCCTCATCCTTATAGTCGCCTTCCGCTCTGCTGTCTTTCGCGTACTTCGCCCGGTAGCCCGCGACGCTCTCTTCCGTTACGATGTACTTGATCTTCGTTCCATCTTCATTGTAGACCGGAAGATCTTTCCACTCGACGCCCGTGGTCCAGGAATCTGTCTCGCTTCCCTGTCTGGTGATCTCTTTCTTCACCACTTCGACCTGCACCGGGCTCTCTGCGTTCTTCTTTTCCTTGAGCGCATTCTCCACGGCTTCTTCGACGGCCTCTCTGTACGCCGCGGCTTCTTCTTCGCTGAGCCCCGGCTCTCCGTCTTTATCGAAGTCCGCAGCGTCCACAGACTCTCTCGCTTCGTTCTCTTCTTCTTCGCTGAGCGATACCGGCACCTCCTTGTACAGGTGTACCGTTACCTTCTCCGGCCTCAGCCCTTCGGCATCCTTGGCGTCGTCCCATGTCTTCGTTACCTTCAGCGTGTCGTAGACCTGCTTCAGACGATTCTCGAACGTGATGAATACGATGCCGTATTCCTTCGCGTCGTCTATGCTGAAGCTGATCGTATTTCCGCTTCCCGAGACCGCGCTGTCAGCCAGACGCATGATGCTCACGTCGTAAAGCTCGTCGTTGTCGCTGTGCTCGCCGAACGTGTACGTGACCTTCTTGCCGTTCTCGTACGCCGGAAGCGCAGGATCGTCTCCCGCGATGTCAGCCCAGACTTTCAGCGGCACGTACGACTCGGCATCGACCGGTACGTCGATCCTCTCCACGAGCTCGCCCCACGGATACTGATATCCGCTCTGGCCTTCGACCTTCTTGTACAGATTGATCTTGGTGGCCTTGCGCGTGTCGTGCTCGTTGTCGTTGTCTCCGGACCATTCCTTGTAGAGCATCACGAGCTGCAGACCCATCGTGTTCGTGATCGTGCCGCCGTCGTACGCCCTGTCGTCAGCCTCGGACTCGTCGATGAACGCCGTGTCCGCGTCGTCCGTGTTGCTGTAGGTCGTCTCGTAATTGTAGATGCTTCTCTCTTCTGCCCAGTAGACGATCGTGTTGCCGTCGGCGTCTGATACCGGAAGCCCCGCTACCGTGTACTGGCCCTTCGTCGATCCCGTTCCCCAGATCACCTTCGGATCCTGAACGGTCCCTGCCGATCCGACCTTGTTTCCGTCTGCGTCGTACTTCTGGTACTTGACGGTCAGTTGTACGTCTTCCGCGTTGTTGTGCTCCTTGTTTCCGTCTTTCCATACCTTCGTTCCGGTGAGCCTCGTCACCATGTACGTGTTCACGATTATACCGTTCTTCACGTCGGACTGCGGAACGTTTATGTACTTGGTATCGTAGCCCTTGACCGCGTCTTCGGACGCTTCGTACTCGATCGCGTCCCCGTCCGCGTCGTACATCCTTACCTTCTCGAACAGGTATGTGAACGTGTCGTCCGCGTAGCTTCCCTTCACGAAGTCGGAATCTTCATCGATCTCCGCTTCCTCTGCCGTCTGCTGGCTGTCGTCTCCAGTCAGCGTTACCTTGATCGACTCCGGACGATCCGGATTCACTATGTTCTTCTTCGTCTTCACGTCGTAGATCTTGTCGTTCCAGACCTTCACGACCTCCAGATCTTTGTAGATCTGTTTGTTCGTGATCGTTCCTTCGTTCTTGACCTTGACGCTCTCTCCGGCTTCTGCCTTCGCCTCGGCGTTCCCGTCCGCGTTATGCGCGGCGCTGACCGCCGCCTGATAGTAGCTTCCGTTTCCGGTCGCAGGTACGGTTTCTTCTATTGTATAAGTGTATTCGTTCGCGTCGTCGTCATACTTGTCGAGTCCCGTCCACGAATAGGTGTATGTGCCGTCGTTGTTCGCGATGGCCTTGACGTTGCCGGTGTACTCGGCCGTCACGTCTTCCGGCGTCGTTACGGACGCCGACGTGCGGGTGAGCTTCAGCCAGTTCTTGTAAGCGGCGACGCCCGGACGTTTCCCGTCCGCGTCGTTCGCGTCGTCCCAAACCTTGTTGAACGTGAAGGACGTCGTTCCCGGAATGTGCTTGTTCGTGATATCGGACGTTCCCGCGTACACGTTCGTGCCCGTCTCGCGGAGCGTGACCGGGTTCGGCGTCGGGCCTGCCTCGAGCGTGTAGTCCGTGAGCGGACTCTCTTCCAGTCTGTACTGGATCGGCTGGCCGCTCTTGTCGTAGACCGGCAGGTTCTCGTAGGTCACGAAGTACTTGTCTTTGTCCGCTCCGGATCCCGCGGTGACGGTGCGCTTCACCTTCGGCGCGTTGCCGAAGTCGTCGACCAGCGTCTTGCCCGCGAAGAGCCTGAGCGCGTCTCCAAGATCGCTCGTGCTTGGCCGTACGCGGTCTTCGTTGCCCGCGTCGTCCCAGAATTTCGTCACGGTAAGCGTTCCGGTCACGAAGGTGTTCGTGATCTGCTCTCCGCTCTTTGCTTTCTGCACGTTCTGCTCCGGTTCTTCATCCGGGGCAGGAACGTCTCCGGTCGCTGCCGCCGTGTATCCGGTCGGGATCTTTTCCTTCCAATAATATGTATATGCTTTCGATTCCATTCCGGCCGGATCCGATCCCGCGACCGCAATGTTCTTCGGCAGCCGTTCGTAGGTCTTCGCCCATTTGTTCTCCGCCGTCTCGTCGTCCTTCGACAGTTTGGTCTTGATCGCGAGTCCGTCGATATTGGCGGTCACCTTTTCGCTGATCTGATTACCGTCCGCGTCTTCGTAAACGCGCCAGAGCTCCATGTCCAGCGTGTCCGGACGCGTATTGAGCGCGTTGCTGTTGTCGGCCCAGACCTTGGTGATGGTCGCGGACGTCACATCCTGCTCGCGTTTGTTCAGGACCGTGTACCCGTCGAGCTGGTTGCCCGTGACGACCGGCGCTTCATACCCGCTGCCGGTGAGATCCGTCGTCTCCTTCACGTAGTAGATCACGGTCTTCCCGTTCTTCGTCTTCGGGATCCCGCCGAATACGGCGTTCCACTTGTTGAACGGATCCGCCTGATCCGGCGCAAGTTCCTTGATCTTCGCGTCGCCCGTATCCGCGGTCCCGTCGAGCGTGACGGCCGGAACGGTCCGGCCGTCAGCGTACGTCGCTCTTTCTTCCGCGCCGTACTCCTTTTCGTCTTCGTCCCAGACACGCTGATACAGCGCGATCTGGACGCCGCTTCCCGGACGCTTCCCGTCGACGTCGTCGTGATCGTCCCACTTCTTCGAAACTTTGACTTCATGGGTCGCAGGCGTGAGCGTATTCTTCACGTCGATGTACTGCGGATCGGCAGTCTTGTTCCCGTCGAGTTCAACGACGAGGTCTTCGTCGCCCTCACTCTTGTAATCGTCTTCCGCCGTGCTGTCCTTCGCATACTTCGTCGTGTATCCGGCGACGCTTTCTTCGATCACGACGTATTTGATAATATCGCCGTTCTCATCGTAAACGTCCAGATCGTCCCAGGTGACGCCGGTCGTCCATGCGTCGGCCGGATCTCCGGAAGCCTTCTGCAGGACTTTCCGCGCGACTTCTACCTGGATCGGCTCCGAACCGCCTTCGACGATCTTGTAGAGATGCACCGTAACGCTTGCCGGCCGCAGGCCTTCCGCGTTGCTGTCGTCGGCCCAGGTCTTGGTCACTTTGAGCTTGTCTTTGACGTTGCTCCGGTTCGTGACGTCGAGACCTTTCTCGGATTTGTCGTAGTTCGCCGGAACGCTTCCTTCTTCGATGAAGTAGTCGTATTCATATCCTTCTTCATCGACCGTATTCAGGAGCGGATCCTCATAAGTGACCGTCTGCTGCTGCGTTTCCGGATCCGTCGCCGTGACCTTCGCCTTGACCGTGTACGTGTACGGCCCGCTGTTTCCGGTCCCTGTTGCGGATGCGCTCTCCCCTTCCTGCTTCTCGACCGCCGCAGGAACAGGATCC
>Ga0256405_10006993_pt1 | contig 17453 bp, 17 predicted proteins | sample RumenRJG_02DNA_FD_189096 | JGI IMG/M metagenome (GOLD analysis project Ga0256405, IMG submission 189096) | Bovine rumen microbial communities from Lethbridge, Alberta, Canada - RJG_02 | ecosystem: Host-associated > Mammals > Digestive system > Stomach > Rumen | place: Canada: Alberta...
AGATAACACAACCAGACCCCCTGCCGGCAGGAACCGGTGATAAGGAGTATAACTATGCCAGAACCCTACCTCGGCTCGCCCTCGGGCACGATCGAAATCTTACGAAAATACAATATCAGCGCGCGGAAGAAATTCGGCCAGAACTTTCTCATTGATGACGGCGTGCTGAGCGCGACCGTCGATGCCGCGGAGCTCACGCCGGAAGACGCCGTGCTCGAGATCGGCCCCGGCATCGGCACACTGACCCAGTACCTCGCCGCGAGCGCAGGCCACGTCGTTGCCGTCGAGATCGACCGGAGCCTTCTCACTGTCCTTGCGGACACGCTCTCAGGCTTCGACAACGTTGAGGTCATCAGCGGCGATATCTTAAAGACCGACATCAAGGAAATCGTCGATACGAGAAATAACGGCCGCCCGATCAAGGTCGTCGCGAACCTCCCGTACTACATCACAACACCGATCATCATGCAGCTCCTCGAGAGCGGCGCGCCGATCGAATCGATCACCGTCATGGTTCAGAAGGAAGTCGCGGACCGCATGACCGCGAAGCCCGGAAGCCGCGACTTCGGTGCGCTCTCACTTGCGATCAGCTACTACGCCGAGCCGGAAGTGGCGAGAGTCGTTCATCCGGACGCCTTCATCCCGCAGCCCGGCGTCGACAGCGCCGTCGTGACGCTGAAGGCGCACAGGAATCCGCCCGTTTCCGTGCGGGACCCGCAGTTCATGTTTGAACTGATCCGCGCATCCTTCAACCAGAGGCGGAAGAAGCTTTCGAACGGAATCATGAACTTCCCGGGATTTCATGTCGGCGGACGCAGCGGCGTGCGCTTCACACGCGCCGACGTCGAAGACGCGCTCGCGGCAGCGGGCCTCGATTCGAACATCCGCGGCGAGGATATGGGCCTCGACCAGTTTGCGGATCTTGCCGACCGGCTGACAGCGGCTGTGAAGTAATTTCGGGGTAGTTTTAGCCGAATATTCTCCGTGAAATCGTTCACATCTTGTGGAAAATTCACCTTGCATACATATTTGGCACCCGTATATAATGTCTGTGTGCAAAATCTGAAAGCAGAGGATAAGCATTTGCCTGTCACTGATTTATCTGATATACACTGTCATATCGTTCCAGGCGTGGACGACGGAGCAAAGACCATCGAAGACTCGATGGCGATCATCCGCAGCGAATACGCCGACGGCGTCCGACTCATAATTGCGACGCCTCATTTCAGGCACGGCATGTTTGAGACTGACCGCGGTCTTGTGGAGGAACGGTTCCGGCAGCTCCTGATGCAAACGGCAAATGAATATCCTGATCTCGAGCTTTATCTCGGCTGTGAATATCACAACTGTCTGGAAAAGACAGCGGAATTTCGCACCCAGCCGCTCTTCCTCATGCCGGACAGGCGTCACGTCCTGCTTGAGTTTTCGGAGGCAGACAGCGAGCGGGATGTGCGACAGAGTATTTACGACTGTCTGGCAGGAGGCGTAAAACCTGTTATTGCGCACGCCGAGAGAATTCTTTCGATGCGGAACGCAGACAGAATCTGCGATATCCGCGCGATGGGTGCGCGCGTTCAGCTGAACGCAGACTCCATCATTGGCCGCGAGGGCTGGGGCGTGAAGCGCTTCTGCGCAAGGCTTCTGAAGGAGGGACTCGTCGATTTCATCGGCAGCGACGCCCACAACATGAAAGACCGCGCACCGCATATCGGGGCATGCGCCCTGTACCTGAAGAAGAAATTCGGAGACGGCTGTGTGGATGCGCTGATGCGGAACAACCCGCGGAAGCTTCTGACATCCGCTGAGAATTGATAAGAGCGCAGAAAGAAGCCTGGGCCGCATCCGCTTGAGAGAATGCGGAGCAATCATGTTAGATCCGGGACGATCCGGACAGAAGAGAAGGAGAAAGGCAGGAATTTATGGCTAACGAGCGCGACACTAACGGGACAGACGATGTCGTGGAAATTGATGTGGGAGAAGCGTGCGGGGAACTTTTCCGCAACCTTCCGATTATTATTCTGTCGGCAGTTATATGCGGACTTGCCGCGCTGCTGGTTACCGCCACATGCATCAAACCGAAATACCAGTCTACGACCAGCATCTATGTCACATCCAATGAGACCAGTACAATGACCGTCGATAACAACACTCTGCAGGCCGGCACGCTCCTCACGAAGGACTACGAGGAGATCATCCGGAGCCGCGAGGTCATCCAGACGGCCATCACAGATCTCGACCTTCCGGAGAACTACGACAAGCTTCTCAACGATCTTACGGTATCGACGCCGGACGACACGCGCGTCATCTATATCACGATCACTTACCCGGATCCCTACAAGGCCGCCGACATTGCCAATGAAGTGCGCGAAGCCGCTGTCTCCCGGATCCAGGAGGTCGTCGACATCAAGTCCGTCAAGGTCGTGTCCCCGGCCAACGTGCCCGATAAGAAATCAAGCCCGAGCAACACGAAGAACGCGCTGATCGGCGCTCTGGCGGGCGCACTTCTTGCCATCATTATCATCATGGTCCGTTTCCTCATGAACGACACGATCCGGGACGCCGCGGATGTTGAGAAATATCTCCACGTCAGCACGCTCGGCACCGTTCCGCTCGCGGCCGGCGCGAAGAAATCCAGTAAGAAGCATCGCAGGAACACGCACGGAGGCAAAAAATGAAGAAGCTGAACATAACGATCCCTGATCTCGGCTATCAGATCGACGAGTCATTCAAGGCCATCCGCACGAACCTTCAGTTCTGCGGCGACGACATCAAGGCCGTCACAATCACCAGCTGCACGGAAAATGAAGGCAAGAGCACCGTCACGCTGCGTCTCGCCCAGTCCCTCGCGGAGTCCGGCAAGAACACCGTTCTCGTCGACGCGGACATGCGCAAGTCCGTCGCGCTCCGCAACATCGACACAGGCGGCGAGCCGATCTACGGTCTCTCGCACTACCTCTCCGGCCAGAACCGCTTCGAGGACGTGATGTACGCGACGAACGTTCCGAAGCTCTATATGATCCCGACCGGCCAGTTCCCGCCGAACCCGTCGGAGCTCCTCGACAGCCGGCGCTTCACGCAGATGATCGACACACTGCGCGGCGCATTTGACTATATTCTCATTGATACGCCGCCGCTTGCGAGCGTCATCGATGCCGCCATTGTCGCGGGCAAATGCGACGGCTCGATCCTCGTCATCGAGTCCGGCTCCATCGGCTATCATTTCGCGCAGGATGTCTTAGGGCAGCTCGATCGTGCCGAGAGCCCGATCCTCGGTGTCATTATCAACAAGGCCGACATGAAGAAGAGTGGCAAGTACTACGGGAAGTATTACGGCAAGTACTACGGGAAGCATAGGCACGCACAGTCGGAGCAGAAGCAGCATACGCCGCCGGCATAAAGGCAGCATGACTTGCGTGACCGGATCTGGTTCCATAAGATCCGGATCTTGTTGACACGGGAATATGAACCTTCTATAATGGTTCGCAGCAAACTTTGAAAACTCTTTGGAAGAATTCAATCCCGCGCGTTGTATGGCAGTATGCGCGAGATTGGATATCTTTGAGTTTGGATGCAGGCAATGTGCGGGGAAGCAGCGATCCCTTAAAATGCACAGTGTAGTCCGAATGAAGAAATTCGGAGTGGATGGGAGAGGAAAAAGCACAGCAGTGGTCGCGCGACGTGAGATGAAGGACTGATACTATTGCGGCCGGTCCTGGTTACCTCGGCATGCATCTTTTTATTTATGAGTGAGGGAAGATCATAAATGAAAAGAAGACATCTGGAATTTGAAATATCATTCTTCAGCTACCTTCTGACCGCTATCTTCAGTGGTATGCTGGCAATCATCATTTTGTTCTGGGCCGGCAGGCTCACAGCAGAATTCTTTAGTCACAACTTGTTTCTTTCGGTCATGCTTCCGCTGATTCTCGCGGGCTTTGCGACGACCGTCTTCATGCTTCACAAGACAGACTATCATTTTCAGAAAATGTCTGCCTTCCGGTGCGCAGAGCGCGCTTTCAGAGAGACTGGATTATTCGGATGCATTCTGGCCGCGCTTCTCGTCCTCGAAAAGAATGGCGTCACCGAATCGAGGCTCTGGTTTATCACTACACTGGCTCTGAACTTTCTGGCGATGACGCTCGAGAGTGCGTATATCTCGGCCTTCCTTCTCGAAGCCTTTCAGAAGTCGCCGGACGCATCGCTTATCTGTGTCGTCACGAACAGCAGCCGCGCGCAGAAGGTCATGCACGCACTCCGAGGGGACTGGGCCCGCCGGATCGTCGGCGTCTGCCTCGTCGACGGCGGCAATCCGGCTGACATCGAGAACCTCGGCGACATCGCATTCCTCGCGACACCGGAGACGCTGCTCGAGCGCATTCAGCGAGAGGCAATCGACGAGGTCTTCCTTGAGATCGAGGAAAATGAGCGTCCTCTCGTCATGCCGGCTGTCCGCGAAATGATCCGCATGGGCATCCGCGTCCACATCAACCTCCCGGAGATTCAGGAGCTTGAGCGGGAGGCGGCCGTCATGCGGCCGGAGAAAAATGGTGCCTTATCCTCTGGTCCAAGTCTGGTTCAGACGGCAGGCCATGTTGGAACGAATTCAACGGATACGGAATCTGCGAATTCTATGATGCCCTCCGGCAACGGCACGGTAAACTACCAGCCCGCCTACACAAAAGAGATCAAATACGGCATCGACGGCCGTCCGGCCCTCATCCTTGACCGCCCGCGGAAGCGCATGATCGCCTCAATCATGAAGCGCGCGATCGACATCATCGGTTCGATCGTGGGCCTCGCGATCTGTGGCATACTCTTTATAATTCTCGGACCGCTTATCAAGTTCGACTCGCCCGGGCCTGTCATTTTCGCGCAGACGCGAATCGGAAAAAATGGCCGCAAGTTCCGCATGTACAAGTTCCGCAGCATGTATCAGGATGCGGAAAAACGGAAGGCGGAACTTCTTGCACAAAATGAAATGAACGGGCTCATGTTCAAGATGGAGAATGACCCGCGTATCACAAAGATCGGCCATTTCATCCGCAAGACGAGCCTTGACGAATTTCCACAGTTCTGGAATGTCCTCAAAGGCGACATGTCTCTTGTCGGAACCCGCCCGCCGACAGTCAGTGAATTCAATCAGTACAACAGTTTTCACAAGCGACGGCTCAGCATGAAACCCGGAATGACCGGCCTCTGGCAGGTGTCCGGAAGGTCCGACATCAAGGAATTCGATAAAGTCGTCCGCCTGGACTGTCAGTACATCGACAACTGGTCCGTCTGCGGAGACATCCGGATTCTGTTTAAAACCGTATCGCTGGCATTCAAGAAGAATAACGGCGCTGCGTAAGGCAAGGTGGTGCCTTCCCTTAACGGAGAGATTCAACATCTTGTTTATGAAAGGCAGGTGCCTTCTCATCACTGGCCATGTCAGTATCATGCTTATGATTGTTTGTATTCCATACTCCTGCATTCATTCACGGGTTGGTCAGCGATTGACAGGCGAGAGAATGATTAGACCAGCGGGTGAATGGAAGAGTAGAAACTGGGGTTCTTGGTAAGCGTACAATAGTGCATTTCATTATAAAAGATTTACTGCCCTGGAATAGCAGGGTGATATGAGAGGGAGTAAAAAAGTTCATGATTATTACAAAAACGCCATTCCGTATGTCATTTTTCGGTGGCGGCACAGACATGGAGAACTTCTTCAGAGTTCATGGAGGTGCAGTCCTATCTACAACATTCGATAAATATTGCTACGTCAATGTAAGACATCTTCCGCCTTTTTTCGATTACAGAACAGAACTTTCCTATTCAAAAACAGAGAGGGTGACTTCTATTGAATCAATTCAGCATCCGGCAATTCGAAATGCTATGAAGATGCTCAATATGCATGAGATTCGTCTCACCTATGAAGCAGATCTTCCGGCGCGTTCCGGTCTTGGTACATCCTCATCCTTTGCTGTGGGTATGCTTAGTGCTTTCTATGCCCTGAAGGGTAAATATGCCGATAAGAAAAAACTCGCTGATGAGGCGATCTACCTTGAGCGAGTTCTCTGTGGAGAAGCAGGTGGATGGCAGGATCAGATTGCTGCATCTTATGGCGGATTTAATCGCATCAATTTCAATAAAGATGGCACATACGATGTGCTTCCTATCATTATTTCTCCAGAAAGGAAAAAGCAGTTAGACCATAACTTAATGATGTTTTTCACCGGCTTCACCAGATTCTCTTCAGATGTGCAAAAGGCAAACGCTGCATCCCCGGAAACACAGGAAGCAAAAGAGAAACGTCTTCTGGAGATGCTAGACCTTGTGGATGATGCAGAAGATGTGCTGACTAATAAGAAAAGAGATCTGGATGAATTTGGTCGTCTTCTTGATCATACATGGAAATTGAAGAGACAGACCGGAAGTGCAGTATCCACATCTAATATTGATGCACTTTACCAGAGGGGAATTGAAGCCGGTGCGCTGGGTGGAAAACTTCTCGGAGCCGGTGGAGGCGGATTTCTAGTATTTTACGTGCAGCCTGAAAAGAGAGAAGCATTAAAGGCTGCCATGCATGATCTTCTTTATGTTCCATTCCACTTCGAAGATGGCGGGTCTAGAGTCCTTTACTATTCACCGGAAGACTATGGAATAAAGGAAGATGAGTAAATGAAAGTTGTAATCATGGCTGGTGGGAGAGGAACAAGAATTTCTGAACTCTTCCCGGATATACCAAAACCCTTAATACCAATTGATGGTGTACCTGTTCTCGAGAGGGAGATCTGCTCTCTTCGGGAACAGGGTTTTGTTGATTACATATTCACTGTCAGTCATATGGCAGACAAGATCATTAACTATTTTGGAGACGGAACAAAACTCGGTGTTCGCATCGAATATTTCGTGGAGAACGAACCTCTAGGTAATGCCGGAGCTCTTTTCAAGATGCGGGATAAGCTGGATGGAGACTTCCTGCTCTTAAACGCGGACTCTGTGTTTGACGTCGATTTTAATCGGTTTGTGGGATACCACAAGCAGAAAGGCGGACTTGTAACTCTATTTACGCATCCGAATTCTCATCCATATGACAGCGGGCTTATCATCGCGAATAAGGATGGAAGCGTTCATCAGTGGCTAACTAAGGAAGACGTAAGACCACAGTGGTATCAGAACCGCGTCAATGCCGGACTTCACGTAATCAATGCAAAAGTACTCGATATGGTAGACATCGATGTGGATACGATCGGAAAAGAAGTAAACGGTAAGAAAGTCAAAGTTGATCTAGACCGTCAGATCTTAAAACCGCTGTGTGGGACAGGCAAGATGTTCTGTTATGACAGCCCGGAATATGTAAAAGATATGGGGACACCGGAACGGTTCAACGGAGTTTGTGCCGACTTTGCACACGGGACTGTATCCGCCAAGAACTTGAAGAATAAGCAGAAGGCAATCTTTCTGGATCGTGATGGAACGGTCAATAAGTACGTTGGCTTTCTTAGAGATATCAATGATTTTGAGTTGTTGCCCGGTGTGGCAGAGGCAATCAGAAATATCAATGCCTCCGGTTATCTTGCTATCGTTGTAACAAATCAGCCGGTGATTGCCAGAGGAGAGGTTACCTTTGATCAGCTACAGGAGATCCACAACAAGATGGAAACACTTCTGGGGCAGGAAGGCGCTTATCTAGATGGCATTTACTTCTGTCCGCATCACCCGGATAAAGGATTCGAAGGAGAAGTTCCGGAGCTGAAGATCGACTGCGACTGCAGAAAACCAAAGCCTGGGATGCTTCTGAGAGCTGCACAGGACTTCAACATTGACCTGGCACAATCATGGATGGTTGGCGATGGTAAGAACGACATTCAGGCAGGTAAGAATGCAGGATGCCACACGGCATTTATAGGTACAGAGGATTTTGGACAGGACGTGACCGTTAATAGTCTGCTGCAGTTTGCAGAGGAGAGAGCATGAATAAACAAATAAAAGTATTAATTGAACGATATCCTGAACTAAGTATTTGTGCAGAAGATATCGAGACAGCATTTGAATATATGAAAAACAGCTATGAAGTTGGTGGAAAGCTTCTCGTTGCCGGAAATGGCGGATCCGCTGCAGATTCTGAGCATATCGTCGGTGAGCTGATGAAGGGATTCAAGAGAGCAAGAAAGCTTACAACAGCACAGCAGGAGAGTTTGAAGACAGTAAACGAAGAGCTTGGCTCTGTTTTGGCAGAAAATCTTCAGGGCGCACTTCCTGCCATTGCTCTTGACGGTCATCCTGCACTCACTACTGCCTATATGAACGATTGTGAGCCGCTTCTTTGTTTTGCTCAGCAGGTTAATGGATACGGGAAGAAAGAGGATGTGTTCCTTGGCATCTCCACATCTGGCAACAGTAAAAATGTTCTTTATGCAGCCACAGTTGCTAAGGCCAAGGGAATGAAGGTTATTGGACTGACGGGGCAGAAGGACAGCAAGTTAAAGGATCTTGCTGATGTGACGATCCAGGTTCCACAGACAGAGACATACATGATTCAGGAGCTTCACCTTCCGGTGTATCATTGCTTGTGCCTGATGCTGGAAGACGAATTTTTTAGATGATCTAAGGTAACAAAAGAATTGCGTTGCGGGGGAGTTAGGTACATGGATAAACAACCGCTGTTAAACACTTATGTAAATAATGTCTCGATGATGGAAACAGTTCACGAAATTGAGAGGATGATCCACGAGAAGCAAAAATCATATATAGTTGCAATCAACGTCGATGTAGTGCTGAAGATTGAACATGACAAGTATCTGAAGAAGATTACTGATGATGCAGATATGGTTCTGGTCGATGGACAGCCTCTCGTCTGGATCTCCAAGTGGCATAAGCGTCCGGTAAAGGCAAAGATTTCCGGTTCTGATCTGGTTCCGAAGATGTGTGAAGTGGCAGCGGAGAAGGGATACACGATGTTCATCATCGGTGGTAAGGATGGCATTGCGGAGAAAGCAAAAAAAAATCTTGAAATGAAGCTTCCTGGTATAAAGATTATCGGTACATACGCACCTCCATTTGGTTTTGAAAAAGATCAAAAGGAATTAGATAAGATCAATACAATGATCACAGCAGCACATCCAGATATCTTGGTTGCCTGCTTTGGCTGTCCGAAACAGGAGAAATGGATTTATGAGAATTACCAGAAATACGATGCAACCGTTTCTATTTGTGCCGGAGCCACAGTGGATTTCCTTGCGGGAAATATTGATCGTGCTCCAAAATGGATGAGTGATCACGGCCTTGAGTGGTTTTATCGTTTTACTAAAGAGCCGAAGAGATTATTTAAAAGATATTTTGTAGATGATGTTGAAATTTGGAAGCTTGTGAGGAAGTATCATAGATGACAGAAAAAGATTGCATTGGGCATGATGTTGCCGTGATAATTCTAAACTATAAAACATGGCAAGAAACACTCGATGAAATCCGCATGATGAGTCAGATCTCTGATATTAATTGTGATTTCATAGTGGTAGATAACTGCTCTCCAAATGATTCATACGAGCAATTAGCAAAAGCTTCAAAGCTACTGAATTATACATTATTGAAGAGTGATTCTAACGGGGGATATGCTAAAGGAAACAATATTGGCTTATGTTATGCGAAAAAGCATGGGTATCATTATGGCTGGATTATGAATAACGATATCTTGTTTGAATCAAATTTTTCCTTAAGCAGATTGTTGGGCGTTTTTCAGCAGGCTGATGATATTGCAGTAGTAAATCCGGATGTCTATTCTGCAGATGGAAAACTATATAACCGAGATTCCAAACGTTGGACTTTTAGCGATTTGTCGTTTGGTATGTATAGATACAAAAAAACAGGAAGAGAAATCTTTGATCAGGGTGGATGGGGATATATTTATAGACCGCAAGGATGCTGTATGGTATTGGATTTGCAAAAGTGTTCAGAAGTAGGTTTCTTTGACACACATACATTTCTTTACTGTGAAGAACCTATTTTAGCGGAGCGTTTACTAAATAAAGGCTACAGATGCGCTTGTGATATATCAAATAAAATAGTTCATAATCACTCTTATACCGTTCATAGTTCTCTTGATAGACAAAGAGTGATAAATACACATTTAAATAGTTTCATGTACTATTTAACAGCATATAGAAAATTTTCTGGATTCAAGCTGGCCGTATGTATGTTATTTCAGAAGATTAAGTTAACATACTTGGAAAAGTAATCTATTCATAGACAAGTGATGTTACTTTAAATAACAAGTGACGTAAATTAGGAGTTTTGATGGCTATAGATTTGTTATATATTTCTATGATGATGCCTCAGAAAAAAGCAAATAATGGTGGGGCACATACATTTTATTATTATATAAATAATATGGCAAAGCAGAGGAATATCAACGTTACATTAATTGCCAAGGCCCGTGACAAAAAGGAGGCATCGACTCAAATAGATAATGTGAGAATATTTCCAATATTAAATGAAACGCTTACGGCTGCGCACCCAGTGAGGCTGTTGAAGGATATAAATTCGAAGATCAATCCATTTGCTAAGAAAGGAAATACGCTTAGGGAATCTATCTACACTCAAATTATAGATACAATTATAGATATCAATATCCATCCGGATGTGATCGTTTTGGAATTTTCACAAATGGCATATTTAGTATATCCATTAAAGAAGAAATTCCCTGAAGCGAAATTTCTTGTTTCTGAACATGATGTAAGTTACCTTTGGTATAGAAGGAAAAGTGCATCTCAGAACAACTTTATCATGAAGAAATACTGGAATATGATTGGAAAATATCGAAAGAAGATGGAACTTGACGCGATTGACCATTGCGATATTATTATGCCGCACAATGAAAAAGATAGAAGATTATTAATAACGGATGGTGTTGATCCTGCCAAAGTGTGCCCGCTTGTTCCATATTATGAAGAAATTAATGTCTCGAGACAACCGAACTATAGAGATGTGATAATTTATGGAGCAATGGACAGACCTGAAAATTATCAAAGTGCGATATGGTTTATTAACAAGGTAATGCCACTATTAACGGATTTGGATATTAGGTTGTTAGTAATCGGTGGCAACCCTCCGGAGAAACTCCGCAATCTTGATAATCATAATATAAAGATTCTAGGATTTGTTGATGATTTAAAACCTTATTTTTCAAGTTGCGCGGCGATGGTTGCACCATTGTCATTAGGAGCAGGGATAAAAATCAAGGTACTTGAGGCAATGTATGCAGGTATACCGACTTTGACAAATGAGATTGGTATTGAAGGAATACCTGCAACTGATAAAAAGGATTATTTTCTGTGTAACTCATCTGAAGATTATGCTGGAGTTTTGAAGCAGATTATTGATCGAGAAGTAGATTTGAACACCATATCCATTAATGCACATAAATGCATCGTTGATAACTTTGATAAAGAACGATCTTTTGAAGAGTACTATAACAGGATTTTGAGATTATCCGGGAAATCATAATATGACGATTAGTATACCAAAATTAGGCTTTCCAAAGACTTGCTTTTGGTTAGCGTACATCGCCTATTTCATTGCACGATACATGGAATATACCTCTGTTCTTTCACTTGATGGGGCTGAGACGGTCATCAATAATATTAAAATTGCAACTTATATAGTATTTGTATGCTTAATTATATCGAAAAAAGTAATTTGCATAGTTAAAAATGGAACTTATATATTATTTATATTAGCAGTTATTGGTGTTGCGACTTATCAAATCATCTTCGGACGAGGCAATTCCATTTTTGTAATTGCTCTGATAGGCCTTGCATATTACAATTTATTCAGTGATGATTATAGTGATTCCTTCGTATTTACAAATCTGAAATTGAACATTTTAATGTTTACGACGGTTATTATTTTAAACACTGCAAAAGTTTTACCTAATGTTACAACCACAGTACAAAAAGTAGGTGGCGTCACTTTTAACAGAGCATCATTAGGATTTATGTATCCCGGACAACTCCAGATAGCCTGCTTGACGTTAGTTACACTGCTGATTTATGTCACCAGAGAGAGAAACTCGCATCTATTTAAGATTATTGCTTTTATGTTATCCACAGTTATCTTCCTGTTCAGTCAGACTTTCATGCCTTACCTGGTATCGATACTGGCGATTTTTATAATCGGAAACAGAAAATCATTTGTACTGGGTAGGCGTTTTTTCTTGCATTTGGCAACGATTTGTTTTGCTATTACCATAGTGCTCGTAGCACTAAAATATTATAATGTCTCAGCCGTAGATGGAATAGATGCTTTGATGAATTACAGATTATCCTTATCTGTTACGGCGATTAGAAAGTATGGCATTACACTGGCGGGAACACTTTTCCATAATATCAATGAGGGTGGACCAAGTGGAGAATATTTGTATCTCGACTCTGAGTATATATATATGTTGGTTTCTAATGGGATCATCTATTCAGCATTTGCCTTAATCATTCTTAAGATTCTTAACGTGTACATGTCAAAGGAAAAAAAGTTTGCTGCATATGCCGTTTTGATCGTGTGGTATATAAATTGTGTCGTAAATAGTGGAATTTTTAATGTGTTGTTTAATCCATTGATTATATGCATTTTCCCTGCGATAAAAAATTACTTTACGGAGAGTAAAAATTTAGAGCGATGATGAACAGAGTGGGAATTATTCTGGTTAATTATAATGGATACGAAGACACTGTAGAGTGCTTGAAGTCGCTTCAGAAAATCAACTATAAAAATTTTGTTGTCATTGTTGTAGATAATGCCTCAACTAAGGCACCTACGGATACCCAAATTGAATATATAAGAAATAACAGTATCTATTATCAAACGAATAGTAATCTTGGATTTTCAGGTGGAAACAATGTAGGAATCAAAATCGCAAAGGAAAATGATTGCAGTTTTGTATTGCTACTAAATAACGATACTACAGTGGAACCGGATTTTCTTGATGAGCTTATGTCAGCACAATCAACACATAAGAATACAGGAATTGTTACCGGAAAAATATATTATTATGCAAAGGATAAGATATGGTCAGCTGGTGGAAAGTATAACAGGAATACTGGTGTAACCTCTCAATTTGGTGGGAAAGATTCAAAAGAGTTTAATAAGTCCGGTTTCATCACCTTTGCAACAGGGTGTCTCATGCTTATTCCAATGAAGGTGATTAAAGAAGTTGGCTATCTTGCAGAATCATATTTTCTGTATTCTGAGGATACAGATTATTGTCAAAGAGTTATTGATGCGGATTTCAAAATTTATTACTGTGCTAGTTCCATCATCTATCATAAGGTAAGCGCATCAGTAGGGAATATGAGTGCCATGCAGGAACGATATATGATGCGTAATAACCTCTATATGATACAGAAATATGGAAAACTAAAGCCGTTCTCTTATCTTTATTTCTTCTTACACACAGCGAAAGATATCCTAAGGAGAAGAAACCATCTTAAACCGGTACTAAAAGGAACGAATGATTTCTTTCAGCATAAGAAAGGGAAGATTATTGAATAATTATTAGGGTATGGTGCATATGCGTTTGACCTGGCTGCTCATGTGAAAAGAAGTGGTAAAATTGCGATAACATTATGCGGATCTCATGAAGTACTGTTTGGAATATATGGGAAAAGATATGAAGAATTCCTGAAAGAAAATCACTTACTTAATCAATATTCGAAAAGACCAGGTAACAAATATATACCAGATGGTTTTGAAAAAGTTGAGGGCGGAGCTTACTGGTAAATACATCAATAGCGGAGTACAGATTGGAAGGATAAAAGAAAATGCAGTTAGATGATGTTTAAACCTTATACAAAGGGCACGTAATTGTAAGAATATAATGTTCTAGCAAATGTTAAACATTGAGCACAGCATCCCGGAAGACTTTCAGCAAGTATAAGGATATATGGAAAGACCAATAAAATATAAGACTGTATCTGTTGTCTACATTTTAGAAAATGGAATACTTGGTAATGAACCAGATTGCACTTTTAAAATCACAGAGAAATCGAATCTTTTTACAATTACTATAAAACAGGCGGTAGTTCGCATAATCACAATTACCGCTGATGAACCGGTGTTTTACGATAATCTGATTCTTGTATAGAGTAAACTGGAACGTCTGCTTTTTATATTTGATGGAATATTTTTCAAAGTAGTCAAAGCTGAATTTACAGATGCTGAAGATATAGGTTCGGATAGGTTGAATGAGATTATCCAAGGGGATAATGCAATCCTTAACGAACAGTTCTTTGTCAAAAGGTTAAAGTACTATCAATCCAGTGATGTATGCAGCTTTAGAGACAAGCTCGTTAATTATGATAAGGTTTTGACAACAAAATTGTATGCGGATTGGGATACGCTTCTGGATGAACTTGATATTGTAAATCAGGTCTATCTCTATAGTATGGCAGAGACCGGAATGCCGGTTGATGTCAGATTGGCTTTTCTTGTTGAAATAGCGGAGCCGATGGTGGAACTTTTACATAGCAGAGGATGTAAGTTATCTGGGATAAGATTTAATGAAAAGCAAGAACTTCAGCCATCATTGAAACAGTGCATTCAGGTATTGATAAAAAGTTATGGGAAAAAAGTTTTTAATAAAGAAATGAGCGAGCAAAGTATAAACACAATTTATTCACGTGCCAAAGCATCAAGAGTCAGGATCATGCACATCAAGCGGAATCAGGAGCCAGGAAAATATTTTAATGGTATTCAAAGTGTTTACTATATTATGAAGTTTAGCTTGCTGTATAGGAATATTCTTTTGAATCTGCTGAATATTGACAATGACCTGTATCAGGAACGACTAGAGAAGATTATTAATAGGATCGATAGATGGCTTGATGACAATTATCATACGCAACTATTGTGATATCAGTTTTTAAATTTTTATAGAACAAGATATGGATGGGTAGACGGAGCAAGATAAATGACTAAACCAATTGAAATAGGTATTCTCGGAGCACCGATTAACAATATGAATCTTGGATGTCAGGCGTTGACTTATTCAATGGTCAGTCTGTTGGAAGCAACATCACAGGATTTTAACATTAAGTTCCAATACAACATATTCGAGTGGAAGCCAAGTCGAGAATTAGATCAGAATTTCTGTAAAAGGTTACAGATGGATTCTTCTAAGCTTGTTTCGGTACGCTTGGGCAACTATAAAGATATTCTGCGAAGAATCAAATACTGGACACATAATAGGAACATGGAAGCGGTTATTCGAACTTGTGCCTTTGTTATTGACCTTACAGAAGGTGACAGTTTCACAGATATTTATGGAAATGATCGCTTTAACACACAGACTTTTTTGAAGGAGTTAGTAGAAAAAACAACCTCTCTCATCCTTGGCTCCCAAACTTACGGCCCATTTAAGGATCCTTCGAACGAGAATAGAGCAGCAGATGTCATCAAGAAGGCAACGGCGGTATTTACCAGGGATCGGATTTCCGAAAAGTATGTCAAGAAGATTTCTGGCGTGGATCCGATTCTGACCTGCGATCTTGCATTCCGGCTTCCTTATAAGTCACGCTCAAGTGAGAAAACCGGATCTGCTAGAAGAATTGGATTCAATGTGTCAGGTCTTTTGGTCTCGGATAAAATAGAAGGCACAGCCACAGAATTTACACTAAAAACAAACTATGATGAATTTGTAAAGCGGGTTCTTGATTATTTGATATCACATCAGTATGAAGTACATCTCATTGGTCACGTGGCAGCTGATTATACAGTGAACAAGATTCTCAAGGAGAAGTATCCTTCTGTAATTCTTGCTCCGGAGTTTGATAATCCCATGGATGCTAAGTCATATATCTCATCCATGGATTTATTTATTGGTTCCAGAATGCATGCTACTATAGCTGCTTTAACAAGTAACACACCTGTCGTACCAGTCGCTTATAGCCGTAAATTTACTGGATTATTCGAAAATGTAGATTACCCGTATGTAGTAGATCTGCAAACAGAAGATACCAATGGAGCGGTACAAGCTGTAATTGATCGAATTGAGAACTATGACGAGACTAAAAGCGACACAGAGAAATCTTATCAGATTGCGATGATACAAAATGATGAGTGCTTAAAAGCGTATGAGACGGTTATCCGAAAGGTACTATCAAATAGATAAGGGATAAAGGTTAATCGACATATATGGAAAATAAATTTGAGAAATATTGTACAGGTTGTGGCTTGTGCCAATCTCTGAATAAGGCTGAACTTAGTATTGATAATAAAGGCTTTAGTCATCCGATAAATTATGATAGTACTTTTTTGATGAAGGTCTGTCCTGTTTCCGGACTTCAGTCTCGCAGATTGAGTGAAAAAAGCATTTGGGGGAGAAGCCAGTCTGTATATCTAGGATGGGCAAAGGATAATGCAATAAGAGAAAAGGCTTCAAGTGGTGGAGTGCTTACTACTCTTGCACTTTATCTCTTAAAAGAGAATATCGTGGATGGAATCATTCATGTTCACAGAGATGAGGAATGCGCGTATAAGAATAAAACAGTAATCAGTACGACTCCTCAAGAAGTGCTGGATGGATCTGGGTCTAGATATTCGATTAGTCATCCGCTGGACATTATAGGGAAGCTTGATCAGAGTAAAAAATATTGCCTTATTGCTAAACCCTGTGATATTACAGTGATCCGAAATTACACAGAAATAGTACCGGAAATAAATGACTGTATCAAGATATGTCTGAGCTTCTTTTGCATGGGATTGCCAAGCAACGATGCTCAGAAAAAGCTTCTTGAAAAGCTAGAATGCTCTCATGGTTGCAGTTCACTTACTTATCGAGGAAACGGTTGGCCTGGATTTGCAACCGCCATCGATCTTGCCGGGAACACACACCAAATTACTTATGATGATTCATGGGGGAAGATATTAGGAAGAGACTTGATGCCATTTTGCAGATATTGCATTGATGGAATAGGTGAGGATGCAGATATTGCATGCGGTGATGCGTGGTATGTAAAAGATGGTAAACCTGACTTTGATGAACATGAGGGCAGGAATGTTATCTTTGCAAGATCAGAACTTGGAGCAAAATTGTTGCAACAAGCGCATAAATGTGGAGCTTTGAGTTTAAAGCAGTGTGATGATTACGAAAGTTATTTACCTGTTGTTCAATACTCGCAGTATATGAGAAGGGCTACTCTATCCGCTCGCATCAATGTGAACTTTTCACTTGAGTTCCACTAAAGGGCATATTTCCTGCCTTGACTTTCCGGGATTGTTGCAAATACGCGGTTCTTGGCCTTGTTTTTATTTGCGTGATGTGATATATTTAGTGTAACGGTTACACTAAGTACGGAGGTTCCAATGTACCTTAATACCACGGTCAAAATACCAGTCGTGAAGGGAAAAATCATCACCAAGAAGAAGGGCGGGACAACCTATGTTCTTTACCAGTATGGGAGCGTGTACAACCATGAAAAACG
>Ga0256405_10006995_pt1 | contig 17452 bp, 15 predicted proteins | sample RumenRJG_02DNA_FD_189096 | JGI IMG/M metagenome (GOLD analysis project Ga0256405, IMG submission 189096) | Bovine rumen microbial communities from Lethbridge, Alberta, Canada - RJG_02 | ecosystem: Host-associated > Mammals > Digestive system > Stomach > Rumen | place: Canada: Alberta...
CAGGAGTACAGGAGGACTTTTTTTGACAGGAGTACAGGAGGACTTTTTTTGACAGGAGTACAAGAGAACAGGAGACTTTTTTAGACAAGAGTACAGGAGGACTTTGGACACTACTACTCAAAAATGGCCTGCAAAATGAGCCATACGCCAACTTTTTCGTAACTTTGCCATAAAAAATGGATTAGTTTTTCGCTTTGTTCAAGGAAACTACTCCGTCTCGGCATAAAAAAGATTAAAATCTTTTGTTCTGCACTCGACTTTTCGTAACTTTGCCAACCCTATGACAAAAATGACATTACTTGAAGAACTGAATGAGAGCCAACGTGAGGCGGTGGTGTTCTGCGACGGGCCGTCGCTGGTGATTGCCGGTGCTGGCTCGGGCAAAACACGTGTGCTGACGTATAAGATAGCCTGGCTGCTGGAGCAGGGGCTGAAGCCGTGGGAGATTCTGGCACTGACGTTTACCAACAAGGCAGCGCGCGAGATGAAAGACCGCATAGGCCGGCTGGTGGGCGAGGAGCGTGCACGTTACTTGCAGATGGGTACGTTCCACTCGGTGTTCTCACGCATACTGCGTGCCGAGGCCGACAAGATTGGTTTTAATGCTAACTTCACCATCTACGACCAGACAGATGCCCGCTCGCTGGTGAAAGCTATCATCAAAGAGTTGGGGCTCGACGACAAGGTGTATAAGCCGGCTTCGGTGGCCGACCGTATATCGATGGCTAAGAACCACCTGATACTGGCCAATCAGTATGGGCAGACGGCCTGGGCTCGTGACGACGCTCAAAACAAGCGTCAGCAGATAACCAACATCTATTGGCGTTACGCCGAGCGCTGCCGTCAGGCTAACGCGATGGACTTTGACGACCTGCTGGTGCAGACGTATGTGTTGTTCCAGAATCATGAAGACGTCAGGCGGAAATATGCTGAACGGTTCCAGTTCGTGCTGGTCGACGAGTATCAGGATACGAACTTTGCCCAGCAGGCCATTGTGCTGCAGATTACCCGTGATCGACAGCGTGTCTGTGTCGTCGGCGACGATGCCCAGAGTATCTACAGTTTCCGTGGTGCGAATATTGACAACATTCTGAATTTCCGTTCTAATTATGACAACGTTCGTCTGTTCAAGCTGGAGCGCAACTACCGTTCGACGCAGATGATAGTGCAGGCGGCTAACTCGCTCATACGCAAGAACGAGCGGCAGATACCGAAGGACGTCTATAGCCGTAACGAAACGGGCGAACTCGTGACGCTGAAGCCTGCGTACTCAGACCGCGAGGAGGCGCTGATAGTTTGTAATGACATCAAGCGCATACGGCGGGAGGACCGCTGCGGGTGGAGCGACTTCGCCATTCTTTACCGCACGAACGCGCAGAGCCGCTCTTTTGAGGAACAAATGCGCAAGGACAATATTCCCTACCGCATCTACGGCGGTCTGTCGTTCTATCAGCGCAAGGAAATCAAGGACGTCATAGCCTACTTCCGACTGGTGGCAAACCCTGACGACGAGGAGGCTTTCAAGCGTATTGTGAACTATCCGGCACGTGGCATCGGCGACACGACGGTAGGGAAGATTATACAGACGGCGCAAACCTATGGTGTCAGCCTTTGGCAGGTCATCAAGGAGCCAGTGTTGTTTCCGACGGGTGTCAGCAAGGGCACGCAGGCGAAGCTTCAGGCATTCCGCGAGCTGATAGAGGGCTGGATAGGGCGACTGACGACGGAGGACGCCTACGTGCTGGGGCACGACATCGTCATGTCGAGTGGTATCAGCAAGGATATCTACAGCAATCGCAATCCTGAGGACATAGCGCGTCAGGAGAATCTGGAGGAGTTCCTCAGCGGTATGCAGGACTTCGTTGAGAGCCGTCGTGAGGAGGATATGGGCGAACAGGTGTATCTGGCGGACTTCTTGCAGGAGGTGGCTCTGCTGACCGACTTGGACAGCGACGAGGGAGATGCCAACGACAAGGTGACGCTGATGACCATTCACTCGGCCAAGGGTCTGGAGTTTCCGACGGTGTTTGTCGTAGGTTTAGAGGAGAACATCTTCCCGTCGCCGATGTGTACGGGCTCGATGCGTGAACTGGAAGAGGAGCGCCGACTGCTTTACGTGGCCATCACACGGGCCGAGAAACACTGTGTACTGACGTGTGCGCAGAACCGTTTCCGCTACGGTCGGATGGAGTACGACACACCGTCGCGGTTCATCAAGGACTTTGACCCGCAACTCATCAGGGTGGAGTCCGAGAAGGGGGGCGACGAGGACACCTACACCCGCAGCTACCACCAGACGACGAGTCGTGGCGGCGACTGGATGCAGAACCCCCGCCCCGTGGCAACGCAGTTCAAGGCCGACCCCAAGCCCCGGATGGTGGCGCCCTCGAGACCGGAGAAGCCCGCCTCGCCATTTGGGCCAAACTTCAAGCGTGTACATCAGGCCGTTGCTCCCCGTCCAATGGCTACCGATGGCGCATTGCAGGAAGGCAGCATGATTGAGCACCAGCGTTTCGGTATCGGCCGTGTGTTGAAGATAGAGGGGACGGGTGAGAACCAAAAAGCAACTGTAGAGTTCAAGAATACAGGAACTAAACAGTTGCTATTGAAGTTTGCTCGTTACAAGGTTATCTCATAAAGCCTCGTCGTCGGGCTTTTGTATGAGGCGCTTCTGCTGTTGCGGCAGGTGCGCCTTTTTTCGCAGCCAGGCAGCTTTGCGCGCTTCGTACTCCTGCTGGCGTGACTCCAAAAAACCGTCGGCCATTGCTGTACGTTATTGTTTGAACTTACCGTAGACGATGTTTAGAAGGATGGGATCATGGTGGTTCTGGCTGCCGCCAACCAGTTTCGTACTGGCAATGCCCACAAAGTGCTCAATGCCGGTAACGGTGGCTGTGGTTGACGATGTACTGCTCCACTTCAACTGTACAGGAACGAGTAGCACCTTGTTCCAGTTAGGGTGTTTAGCCGCCCATTGCTCTCCGCCGCCGGCTTTCTTTGCCTGATACATAGCAGTGATAAGGTTCGAGATGTTGGCGAAACTATACTGGTTAGAGTAGCCACTGCTCACGGCGTAGGTCGTGTAGTAACTGGTCAGATTGTCGGCCAGTTTCTTCTTTTCAAAAAAAGACGTGAGGCTGTCGGCAGGCACCATCAACACATAGGGTGGAGCCGTCAGTGATTGGTCCTTTACCATGTTATTGATGCGCTGGAAGTTGACTTTTGCTGTCATGATGGAATCGTTCTCGTGGTTACGGAAGATGTCGTCAATAGGCAGTGTCACCTCAGTATAAAGCCCTGCAGGCGCTTTCAAATAGCTACAGGTGTCAATGGAGGCCATATATTCGAGGATGGCCTTCTCGTTGTCAATCTTTGTTGTCTGAAGCACCTCCTCGGTGCCAGCAAATATACTCGAGAAAGTGATGATGCTATCCTTACTGTTCTTCCCCCTGTAGTAAAAGCGCAGTGCCATATCTGGAACTTCGGTATAGACGCCCTCACCGTCGTGTACGGAGACATAGAACCCTGGGCACACGTTGTGAGTAAATGTGTAAGCATTGCGGAAGTATTCCGGGTGGCGATAGTACTGCTGCATCAGATACGTACCGTAGTTGTTGTAGACGGTGCCGTCCTTGGCGGTATAGGGCTGGTTCAGCTTAAAGACGATACAGTCGTAATAGTTGGATTTTGAACGGAGCGTATCGGCAACGGTAAGGTCATTATAGGAGAACATCTTGTCGACGACAAGGCCATCATTGCGCACTTTGCCGGCCTTGACGGGGTCGTAGTTGGAATAGTATTTGATATTCTCTTCCATAGGCTCTGACAGTTCCGAAAGCTTGATTTTCAAGGCTGCCAAAGTGTCGGTGATGCCCGTAGGCGAGCTCATGTATAACTCTATTTGGCAGGAGTCGGCCCCCGCCATATTGTTTTCGTATCGGCTGGTAATCTTATCTTCTGCAGGCAGGGTATAGTTATCGAGAACGTTGAACTGTGTCATCATCTCGCTGGTGACGTATGCGCCAGTCTCGGGGTCTTTTACCCGTCCTAAATAGCAGTAACTGCTTCTCAGAAGTACGGAGTCTGCCATCACAGAGCGTGTCGTTACCTGATAGTCTGTGGCACTGATATCCAATTTGTCGGCCTGTTGCGTCAGTGTGCTTCCAAAGTCGAATGTTTCGTCACTACATGCAGCAAATAATAGCGAAGTAAGCATTATTGCTGTCTGCAATTTTCTGTTCGTCATTGAATGTGTGTATTGTTTATTCCTCTTCAGGACAAATCTTGGCATAGAGTGCTTCGTAGCTATCGGCGAAGTCCTCTTGATAGCCTAAAACGGGAATGTTCTTTGTTGATGCGTATTGTTCGAATGACTTGTCGGCCTCAGGACTTGCCAGAATGATGCCGTCGCTGTAGTCGATGGCTAACTTACCCATCTCTTCGAAGTCGAAGACTTCCTTGTAGGGAGAAAGGAGGTCGGCCGTTGTCTCACGGAACTCGACGCACTTCTTGAAATTGGTACCTAAATCGTTGGTGAGATTCTTTGCAAAAAATGACGTGACGACCTTTGTATTGGCAAATGAAGGCTCATCCTGATAGGCAGTCTTGATGTAGAGAGGTACAACGGCGCTCATCCAACCTTGACAGTGAATGATGTCGGGCACCCAGCGTAACTTCTTGACCGTCTCTAAGACGCCGCGTGCAAAGAAGATGGCACGCTCGCCATTGTCGGGATAGTCGTTGCCCATCTCGTCTTTTTCCATCTGGCGCTTAGAAAAATAGTCGTCGTTGTCAATAAAATATACTTGTACGCGAGCTTGCTGAATAGAGGCTACCTTGATTATCAGCGGATGGTCGGTGTCATTGATGATCAGATTCATTCCCGACAGGCGGATAACCTCATGAAGCTGCCCTCGGCGCTCATTGATATTACCCCATTTGGGCATGAATGTACGTATTTCGTGCCCCTTCTCTTGCATGGCTTGCGGCAAGGCGCGACCCATAATGGACAACTCGGTGTCGGGCACATATGGAGAAATCTCCTGATTGATGAATAAAATCTTCTTTTTTGCCATCTTTTGAATATTTAGCTTTGCAAAGGTACGAAAAAATTATCATAGTCAGGCGTTTTGCACTTTGATTTTAGTTTTTTTTGTGAAAAGCAGGCCCTTTAATCCCGATAAATCCACGATAATATGGCGTTTATCCAGTGTATAGAGCACCTGAACCAGCGGTAGGTACTGACAGGTTTCCCACCGAAGCGGAGGATGAATTCCCGGAAAGGATTGTGCGAAAATGGCAGGCCAACGTCAAGGAAGAAGACGTGCTGGTAGCCGCGACTATGTGAATCCTTGAGAACGTGCCACAGGGTCAGCTCGTCGGGGTGGACAAAAGCGAAAGACTTACGGCGAAAAGCTGTGTACCAAAGGTAGGCATTCTGTTGACTATATACAACGGCAGAGCAGCCAATGACATAGTCGTGATAGCGCGTGAGGTAGAGACGCCCGTGTGCTTCTTTTAGGATGATGCTAAAGAATTTTTCATCGGGAATGTAGCGTTTTGGCTTTAGCCAGTGGTGGCGTTTCAGTAGTTTGAAGAACTGCTTCATGTCCTCCTCGGTTTTCACCTCCTCGGTGATGACGCCTTTGGCATAGGCGCTCTTGATATGTCGCTGCAGCCGTTTGCTAATGCGCTCCTCGGGTGTGTGGCTGTGGAGCGAATTGTGGATACTCATCCAGCGTACGGGGAAATATTCTTGCTGCTTGAGCTCACGATAGGCAAACATCTTCTGACTGAGATTACTGATTTCAAAGTACAAGACATGGTACCCGATATGCGTTCGCAACGTCTCAATCATCATGCTGAAAAGTTCATAATTGGAATAACCTTCGTGAGGGTAGGAGTAGACACCCTCACCGAGGATGCGGCAGTGCATATATATATAAGGTGGAAGCCACATTGAGCGATAGCGGACGATAGCCAGCATGTGAGACAGGACACAACCGTCTGCCGTCATCGCTACAGCCATATAGGGGCGTTGGCGAGGCGTCTGCTTCGTTATCTCAAACAGTTGCCGGCTATGGAAAAAATAGCTATTATCCAATTCTGGCAAGTCCTTCTGTTTGGTGATAATTTGTATGACGGGCTTGTTCATGTGGCAAAGATAGAAAAATAATGTGAATTATGGCGAATAAATTATATTTTTTTTGTAACTTTGCACCGTTTTAATCAACATAGAAGGAGATGACAGACTTTAAAGATTTAGTGCAGATACGCCGTTCGCACCGTAAGTTTACCAGTCAGGAACTTGAGCCTGACGAGGTACGTCTGATTCTGCGTGCAGCCTTGATGGCGCCAACATCGAAGGGCCAGCGGGCGTGGCAGTTTATAGTAGTCGACAATAAGCAGGATATTGAGAAGCTTGCTGACGCAAAGGACTTGGGTTCGCAATTCCTGAAAGATGCTCCGCTGGCTGTCGCCGTGCTGGGCGACCCCGTCCAGAATGACTGTTGGGTGGAGGATGGCTCGATAGCAGCGATTTCTATGCAGTATCAGGCCGAAGAATTAGGCCTTGGCAGTTGCTGGATTCAGATGCGCGGTCGGGGATTGTCGGACGGAACGACGGCAGATACTGTCATTCGGGGTGTTCTTGACATTCCCGAGAACTTGAATGTGCTCTGCATAGTAGCCTTCGGCCATAAGGCTGATGAACGAAAACCGCAGAACGAGGACAAGCTGAAGTGGGAGAACGTTCATATAGATAAGTATCGTCATGATTAATTATGACTTACGACTCATCAAGGCCATCATCTTTGATGTTGACGGTGTGCTTTCAGCAGAGACCATTACATTGTCGGCCGATGGTGAACCGCTGCGTACGGTGAACATCAAGGATGGGTATGCCATTCAGCTTGCTGTGAAGATGGGGCTTCGCGTGGTCATTCTGACGGGCGGCAGAACAGAAGCTGTGCGCCTGCGTTATGAGCGACTGGGTGTAGAGGACATTCATATGGGTTGCGCCGTCAAGATCAGAGCATACGATGAGTTCCTTGAGAAATACAAGCTAACAGACGCTGAGGTGATGTATATGGGCGACGATGTCCCTGATCTTGAGATCATGCGTCGTGCGGGGTGTCCTGTGTGTCCTCAAGATGCTTGTCCCGACATTAAGGATGTCAGCCTCTATGTCAGTCCTTACCGAGGTGGTTATGGCTGTGGGCGTGATGTCATTGAGCAGACGCTACGAGCTCAAGATAAATGGTTAAAAGACGAAAAGGCTTTCGGATGGTGAACGATTACAAGATTATTCTGGCAAGTAACTCGCCCCGCCGGCGGGAACTCTTGGCAGGCTTAGGCATAGAATTTGAAGTACGAGTGCTACCGGGCATCGACGAGAGTTACCCCGCATCGATGCCAGCTGAAGAGACGGCGGAATACATTGCCGGAAAGAAGGCGGCTGCCTATCGACAGGTAATGGCTGACGACGAACTTGTCATCACTGCCGATACTGTTGTCATTGTTGGTGATGAGGTGCTTGGAAAACCTGCTGACACACAAATGGCTGCACAGATGTTAAGGAAACTTAGCGGACGGACGCATCAGGTGATGACGGGTATCTGTATGACCACCTCAGAGCAGACGGTAAGTTTTTCTGTGAAGACTGACGTCACATTCAAGCAACTGGCGGAGGACGAGATAGAGTATTACATAAAAAAATACCAGCCTCTTGACAAGGCTGGTGCTTATGGTATCCAAGAGTGGATTGGCTACATTGGCTGTACAGGTCTCAACGGTAGTTACTATAACGTGATGGGATTGCCAGTGCAGCGTATTTATACCGAGTTGCAACGGTTTACTCGTCGGCGTAGTCTTCCAGACTGTCAGCAGTGATGTCATCGTCGTCACCGCTTAAGTCCATCATCGTCGAGTAGTTGTCCTCGTTGATATCGTCATCATCAGGTTCATCTATCTCAACGTCATCCTCGTCGGGCTTGTTATAGGTGTCTTCTATCTCAACATCAGCCTCCTCGTCGTCCTCTTCAAGTTCTTCACTGTTAGGGAACTTCATACGGGGTTTCTCTGCTTCTGGCTTCAGCTTGGCAAAGATGGCCTCTACCCAGGTGCCTTTCTCTACTTCGAGAACGTCATAGCCGTCGGCCATCTTCTTCTCGTACATACCGCCCTTCTTGTGCAGACGGTCCTTGGGCAGGGTGGTGGTAGAGATGTCAAAGCCACTCTCGATAATGTCCTTTATAGACTGCGGCAGGGAGTCCCATCCACCGCCGAAGTTGCGGTCGAGAACCTCTACCAGCTTTGCAGCGGAGATGTGGCGTATGTTCTCATACGTCAAGTCGGTCACTCTGACGATGGGTTTCTTCTTCAGGGCCCAGGTCGTCTTTTGGCTTTCCGAAAGCTTAACCTGAGCAACCTTATAACCCATCTTCTCGTATTTCTCTTTGGCAGCTTTGGAATCGTCCTTGATTTCCTCTATCAGAAACGCACTGCGTATGATATCCTGATAATGGCGGGGATTGTCAAGCACATCGGCATCTTTGTCCGAGATTTCCCAAAGCCTGAAGACATCGTTTTCCTGAAGATCCCAAACACTACTTTTGTTTAATGCTTTGAGTGTCAGGCCTTTACTCTTTTCTTCTTTCTTGTCCATATTAGTGTTATTTGGTTTCTGCTGCAAAGATAAAAAATAATTTTGATATATGAATTATAATTTACGAAATAATTTTGTACCTTTGTCGCCGATTATGTCACAACCATTAGCCGAAAGACTGCGTCCCCATACGCTTGACGACTACATCGGACAGCAACACCTGGTTGGTGAAGGGGCTGTACTGCGTCGAATGATTGATGCAGGACGAATCTCGTCGTTCATACTCTGGGGCCCGCCCGGAGTGGGTAAGACAACTTTGGCTCAGATTATTGCCAACCGTTTGGACACACCCTTTTACACGCTATCGGCCGTTACCAGCGGCGTCAAGGATGTGCGCGATGTCATTGAAAAGGCTCAAAAGGGACGTTTCTTCAATGCGGCTTCACCTATCTTATTTATTGACGAGATTCACCGTTTCTCGAAATCGCAGCAAGATTCGTTGCTTGGTGCTGTCGAACGGGGCATTGTGACACTCATCGGTGCTACGACAGAGAATCCATCGTTTGAGGTGATACGTCCGCTGTTATCACGCTGTCAGCTTTATGTGCTGAAGTCGTTGGAGAAAGACGACCTGTTGAAGCTGTTGCATCGTGCTGTCACCACCGATGTCATACTGAAGGAGCGTCATATAGAACTGAAGCAGACAGACGCCTTGCTGCGCTTCAGCGGTGGCGATGCCCGAAAGTTGCTTAATATCCTGGAGTTGGTCGTTGAGGCCGAGTCGGGTGAGGTCATTATCACCGACGAGCTGGTGGTGTCACGTCTGCAACAGAATCCTTTGGCTTATGACAAAGACGGCGAGATGCACTATGACATCATCTCAGCTTTCATAAAGAGTATACGAGGTAGCGATCCTGATGCAGCCATCTATTGGCTGGCTCGTATGATAGAGGGTGGGGAGGACCCTAAGTTCATTGCCCGACGACTGGTCATCTCTGCAGCAGAGGACATAGGCTTGGCCAATCCCAATGCACTGTTGTTGGCAAATACCGCTTTCGATGTGATTCAGAAGATAGGCTGGCCTGAAGGTCGTATTCCCCTGGCTGAAGCAACAGTTTATCTGGCCACGTCGCCCAAGAGCAATTCCGCCTATCTTGCTATTGATAGTGCCTTGCAGTTGGTGCGTCAGACGGGCAATCAGCCTGTGCCGCTGCCTATCCGCAATGCGCCGACACAGCTGATGAAAGAATTAGACTATCACGACGGTTATAAATATCCTCATGACTTCCCCGGTCATTTTACGCCCCAGCAGTATATGCCCGATGACTTACAGAACGAAAGGATATGGCACGCGCAACATTCGCCGTCGGAACAGAAACTCTATGAGCGCATGGTTGCCTATTGGGGTGACCGTTATAAAGATGAATGATGGAGCAGGATATCGTTATCAATATTATTGAGTTGCTGGGAACTTTCGCTTTTGCCATTTCGGGCATCCGTCATGCTGCTGCCAAGCAGTTTGACTGGTTTGGCGGCTATGTCTGCGGCATTGCCGTAGCTATTGGCGGCGGTACTATCCGTGATGTCATGTTAGGGACGATACCGTTCTGGATGACAACCCCTATTTATATGATATGTACGGCCGTAGCCCTTTTGACTGTTGCTTTCTTCGGCAAATGGATGGAGCCGCTGAAGAATGCGTGGTTTGTCTTTGACACTTTGGGTCTGGCACTTTTTACGATTGCCGGTATTCAGAAATCACTCGCTTTTGGCCAGCCCTTCTGGGTGGCTATTATCATGGGGTGTATCACAGGTTCTGCGGGTGGTGTCATCCGCGATGTACTGTTGAACAACGAACCAGTCATTTTCCATAAGGAGATTTACGCTATGGCTTGTGTGCTGGGCGGTATCGTCTATTGGGGATTGATGGAGTTAGGTGTACCTGTTGAAGTGACAGCTGTTGCGTCCTTTATTACAACCTGTCTGATACGGTTTCTTGCCGTGCGTTACCACATTTCGCTTCCTACACTCAAGAGCGAGGATTAGACTTATTGTTGCGCGGACGGTTCTGTCGTTTGCCATTACCGTGACTGTGCCAGCGGCCATGTCTGCGCGTGTTGGAACGTTTCTTCTCGCGCTTCGTATATTCGGGACCTTCGCCTATTCCTTCGGGTAATGGGTTCTTCAGCACCTCCTTGCCTAAGAAGTGCTCTATTTCATGGAACTTGCCCATCTCTGCCTCATTGACAAAGGTGATAGCCACACCATCGCGGTCGGCACGTGCCGTACGACCGATGCGGTGTACGTAATCCTCAGCATCGTGTGGCACGTCGTAGTTGATGACGATGCGAATGTCATCGATGTCGATACCTCGGCTGACGATGTCGGTAGCTACAAGAACGTCTACCTGTCCGGCCTTGAAACGGTACATCACGTCGTCGCGGTCAGCCTGAGACAGGTCGCTGTGCATTTCGGCACAGTTTATCTTCATACGCTTCAGCTGGCGGGCAATCTCCTTTACACGGTCTTTCTTGCCGCTGAAGATGATGACGCGCTGCAAGTCGCCAGCTTTGAACAGATGCTCGATAATCTTGAGTTTCTGAGGGTCATAGCAGACGTATGCCGACTGCTGAATTTTCTCTGCAGGCTTCGAGACGGCCAGCTTGATTTCTACGGGGTCGTGTAGTAATGAGACGGCCAACTCTCGAATCTTTGAAGGCATCGTGGCTGAGAACATGACGCGCTGACAGGTCGTTGGCAATTCCTTGACGATGCGCATGATATCTTCCGAGAAGCCCATGTCCAGCATTCTGTCGGCCTCGTCAAGAACGAAGAACGAACAGCGTGACAGGTCAAGATTGCCAACCTTCAGATGGCTCAGCAGGCGTCCTGGTGTCGCTATGAGTACGTCGGCTCCGAGGCGCATGCCACGCAGCTCCTGATCGTAGCGGCCACCATCATTGCCACCATAGACGGCCACTGAAGACACGCCGTCCAGATAGTAGCCGAAGCCTTGCATGGCTTGGTCTATTTGTTGAGCTAATTCGCGGGTCGGCGACATGATGACACAGTTGATGGCATCCTTCGGATAGTCACCGTCATCAAGCATGGAAAGTATTGGCAGCAGGTAGGCAGCCGTCTTTCCCGTGCCTGTTTGTGCTACGCCTAAGACGTCATAGCCATCGAGTATTTCAGGAATACACTTCTCTTGTATAGGCGTCATATCGTCGAAACGCATGTCATAGAGCGCATCGAGGATGTTATCGTTAAGATAGGTTTCTTCAAATTTCATCACATTACAAATTGTAAATTAGTTAGGGGCTTGTCGCCAACAGAAATAGGCGATGAAAACATATAACAGATTAGGTATCCACTCTGCCAAAATGGCCGGAGTTCCTGCATTGATGGCAAATGTGGCAGAGATGGTTTGTAACAGGATATAAGCGAACGACAAGGCCAGTCCGATGCCCAAGTAGAGGCCCATGCCGCCTTTGCGCTTTCGCGACGAGAGTGAAGCGCCGATAACGGTCAGGATGAACGAGGCAAAGGACATGGCTATGCGCTTATGATACTCCACCTCATACTGTACGACGTTCTGCGAACCGCGCTCTTGCTGTTTTGAGATATATTCGCGCAACTCGGGGCTTGTGAACGTCTCTTGCTGTCCCTTTGAGAACACCAAGTCCATTGGCTCCATCATGACCATCGTGTCTAATTCCATGCCAGACTTTATTTCCTCACGTAAACCCTTTAACGTGCGAATCTTGTAATTCTGGGCACGCCAATGGAACCGTGATTCGCTGATGGTGTCATAACGTATGACGCTGGCTGTCATGTGACTGACGAGCTTCTTCTTCTCAAACTTGTCTAACGAAAAGCCGTAGCCGGTTTTTGTTTGGTCATCATATTGCTGTATGTATGCGATAATGCCTTTGCCAACCTGGAGTTGTACGTTGGCTGCTGAAGTAATCTTTTTGTCGTTCTTGTATTGCGACTCGAAGTTTTGACGGATAATAGTCCCCTGCGGTATAACGTAGGCCCCGAGGTAGAAATTTAGCGCAGCAATGAGGGACGCTGAGATGAAGTAAGGGCGCATCAGCCGTTTGAAACTTAGGCCAGAAGCCAGCATAGCGATAATCTCGCTGTTGCCGGCCAGCTTCGATGTGAAGAATATCACTGCGATAAAGACGAACAGCGGCGAGAACAGGTTGGCGAAGTACGGTACGAAGTTGGCATAATAGTCAAACACGATAGCTCTCAGCGGTGCGTGATTTGTGGTAAACTTTGCCAGGTTCTCATTGACGTCAAAGACGATAGATATTGATATAATCAGCAGAATCGAGTAGATGTATGTGCCGATGAATTTTTTGATGATATACCGGTCAATGCGCGTCAGATAGTGAAAAGGGTTGAGATACTTCAAGTAGCTCAGCCAATGACCAATATGATGCAGCGCACGGCCAATGTGTGTCAGGATAATTTTCAGCTTCTTCATCTCCTTCTTCCAAGTTGTTCAATGACAGAGCGTTTCCACACGACGAAGTCGCCCTGCTCAATATGCGTGCGGGCGTCGGTGACCAGTCTGAGATAGAACGCCAAGTTGTGTATCGAGGCAATCTGCATGGCCAACAGCTCTTGCGCCTTGAACAGATGATGCAGATAAGCCTTTGTGTGAATACGGTCGATGTCGCAGCCGTCAGGGTCAATCGGCGTGAAGTCCTGTTCCCACTTCTTGTTGCGCATATTCATCGTGCCCTCATAGGTGAAAAGCAATGCATTACGACCGTTACGTGTAGGCATGACACAGTCGAACATATCCACGCCGCGCTCAATGGCCTCGAGGATGTTCTGTGGTGTGCCGACTCCCATCAGATAACGTGGCTTGTCCTTGGGCAGAATCTCGTTGACGACCTCAATCATTTCGTACATCACCTCCGTTGGCTCACCTACTGCCAGTCCGCCGATGGCGTTGCCGTCAGCCCCTTTGTCAGCCACGTACTTGGCGGCTTCCTGACGCAAGTCTTTATAGGTACACCCCTGTACGATGGGGAAGAGGCTCTGCTGATAGCCGTAGAGCGGCTCTGTCTCATTGAAGCGCTTGATGCAGCGGTCGAGCCAGCGCTGGGTCAGTCCTAACGAGTTCTTGGCATACTGATAGTCACTCTGTCCTGGCGGGCACTCGTCTAATGCCATCATAATATCGGCACCGATGATGCGTTCTGTCTCCATGACGTTTTCCGGCGTGAAGATGTGCTTCGAGCCGTCAATATGTGAGCGGAATTCGCAACCTTCTTCACGTAGCTTGCGGATGCCTGTCAGCGAGAAGACCTGGAAACCGCCGGAGTCTGTCAGTATGGGGCGGTCCCAGGTGTTGAACTGATGTAGCCCGCCAGCCTTCCTCAGTGTGTCGAGTCCTGGACGCAAGTAGAGATGATAGGTGTTGCCCAGAATAATCTGTGCCTTCACCTGTTCGCGCAGTTCAGCAAAATGCACGCCCTTGACGGAGCCTGCCGTGCCTACGGGCATAAAGATAGGTGTCTTGATTTGTCCGTGGTCTGTTGTTATCAAGCCTGTGCGTGCATCGCTGGCGTTGTCGCTATGTTCTACTTTGAAGGTCATTTATTCTCGTCTTTTTTCTCGTCATCCTCTGGTATTGTGAAGTCTGTGGGATTCTTCACAATCTCTTTGGTCAATGCGAAGTCCCAGACGTCCTGTACGTTTTCGACATAGTGGAAGGTGACGCCCTTGAGATATGTGTCAGGAATCTCATTGACGTCTTTCTCGTTCTCGCGGCACATTATGATATCCGTGATGCCGGCACGCTTGGCAGCCAGAATTTTCTCCTTGATACCACCTACGGGTAGCACCTTTCCGCGCAGGGTAATCTCTCCCGTCATTGCCGTATTCTTGCGCACCTTGCGTTGTGTCAGTGCCGAGGCAATAGACGTGGCAATGGTGATGCCAGCCGAAGGGCCGTCCTTGGGCGTAGCACCTTCCGGTACGTGGATGTGTATGTTCCAATGGTCAAAGATACGGTAGTCGACGCCTATCCTGTCGACATGCGCCTTGACGTACTCCAAGGCTATGACTGCCGATTCCTTCATCACGTCGCCTAAGTTGCCCGTCAGCGTCAGCTTGCCTGCCTTGCCTTTTGACAGCGAGGTTTCAATGAAGAGTATTTCGCCGCCCACGCTCGTCCACGCAAGCCCCGTCACGACGCCAGCATAATCATTACCTTGGTAGATGTCGCGATAGAAGGGCGGATTACCCAACAGCTCTTCCACCTCCGTAGGTGTCATCTTGGTGTAGGGCATCTCGCCATTCAGGGCCTGCTTGAAGGCCAGTTTGCGCATGGCCTTGTTGATTTGCTTCTCCAGCTGTCTGACGCCGCTCTCGCGGGTATAGCGCTCGATGATCATCTCTATAGCGGCCTTGTTGAAGGAGGGCTTGGGCGATACCGTGTTAAGGCCCGTATTCTCCATCTCGCGGGGAATAAGGTGACGTTTGGCTATCTCTATCTTTTCCTCGGTAATGTAGCCTGAAACCTCGATAATCTCCATACGGTCGCGCAGGGGACCGGGTATGGTAGCGAGGTTGTTGGCCGTTGCAATGAACAGCACCTTCGACAAGTCATAGTCCACGTCGAGGTAATTGTCATGGAAGGCATTGTTCTGCTCGGGGTCGAGCACCTCAAGCAGTGCCGATGCCGGGTCGCCGTTATGCGTGTTCTGCGTCACCTTGTCTATCTCGTCGAGAATGAAGACGGGGTTCGAAGAACCGGCTTTCTGTATGCTCTTGATGATACGTCCGGGCATTGCGCCGATATAGGTGCGGCGGTGGCCGCGAATCTCTGCCTCGTCGTGCAGTCCGCCCAGCGATATACGTACATACTTACGCTTCATGGCGGCGGCAATAGACTTGCCTAACGAGGTCTTACCCACGCCCGGAGGGCCATAGAGACAGATGATGGGCGACTTCAGGTCGCCGCGCAGTGACAGTACTGACATATACTCCAGTATGCGCTCCTTCACCTTCTCCATGCCATAGTGGTCGTGGTCGAGAATCCTCTGTGCACGTTTCAGGTTCAAGTCGTCTTCAGTAAACTCGCCCCAAGGCAGGTCGACCATCGTCTGCAGATACGTTAGCTGTACGTTGAAGTCAGGACTTTGCGGGTTTAGCGTATCCAGTTTGTCCGCCTCTTTGTAGAACACCTTTGCCACCTCTTCCGGCCATAGCTTCTTCTCAGCTTTCTTCAGCAGTTCCGTCTTCTCGGGCGCACTCTCGCCGTTACCCATTTCTGCCTGCAGATTCTTGATTTGCTGCTGCAGGAAGTAGTTGCGCTGCTGCTCGTCAAGGTCTTCACGCGTCTTGTTGCGGATGTCGGCCTTCAGGTGCTGCAGGTTGATTTCGCGGTTCAGCACCTTCATGGTGGCAAACAGGCGCTCCTTCACCGACTCTGTTTCCAGGAGCATCATTTTGTCCTTGATGCTGAACGGCATGTTCGAGCAGGTGAAGTTCAGCGCCATGACGTCGTTCGAGATGTTCTGCACGGCAAACGTGGCCTCGTCGGGTATCTCGTCGCTCATGTTGATGTAGTCGTTCACCTGTTTGCGCAGGTCCTGCATAGCGGTGCGGAACTCCTTGTCACGTTTCTCGGGGCTTATCTCGGGTGCGGGCTCCACTTGTCCTGTCAGGTAGGGGTCGTCGCTGATGATGTCTATCAGCTTCATTCGTCCCAGAGCCTGGATGATAGCCGTGATGTTACCGTTAGGCAGCGTCAGCTGCTTGACGATCTTGGCAAAGACGCCATATTCGTATAAATCATCTTTTGTAGGTTCGTCCACTTCAGGGTCGCGTTGGCAGACGATACCAATCACCAGTTGTTTCTTCTCGGCACGCTTGATGAGCGTTGAGCTCGATTCGCGGCCGATGAGGATGGGCGACACCACGCCTGGGAAAAGCACCAGGTTACGAACGGCAAGGATAGGCAGTTCGTCGGGCGTGGGCACGCCGTTAATCAGGTCCTTAAAATCTCCTTCAATGTCGGCAATCATAGAGAATGCCTTGTTATTCTGACTTTCTAAAAACATATCACAACTTTATAAGAGCGTGCAAAGTTACGAAATTTAATTGAGATTTGCTAACAGATAGCCGATAATTAACAAAAAATGTGTATCTTTGTGCCCGATTATGGCAAATGACTACTTCCGTTTTCGTCATTTCACGGTTTATCACGACCGTTGTGCCATGAAGGTAGGCACTGATGGAACGCTGCTTGGCGCCTGGGCGCGAGGTGGCCAGACGGTGCTCGACATTGGCACGGGTACTGGCTTGATAGCGCTGATGATGGCGCAACGTTTCCCCGATGCCACGATTTGGGGCATCGATATCGACAGCGAGGCGGTGGGGCAGGCACGAGCGAACGTTGCCGGCTCGCCTTTCCGCAACATCGGGATTTTGGAGGCCGACGTCAGGACTTTTACGCCGATAGTGCCAACGGCCTGCTTGTCCTTCGATGCCATCGTCAGCAACCCGCCGTATTTCGACAGTTCGCTGGAGTGTCCTGATGGTCAGCGCACGCTGGCACGCCACACGGCTTCGCTGTCGTATCGCGACCTGATGCAGTCCGTCTGTCGTCTGCTGGCCGATGGGGGCGAGTTCTCTGTCGTCATTCCCTTCGACTGCAAGGCGCGAATGGAGGCCGAGGCCACTTTGGCGGGCCTGTTCAAGGTGCGTGAATGTGCCGTTAAGACCACGCCGCGCAAACAGCCTCGCCGCTATCTGATGGCCTTTCGCAAGCATCCTGCCGACTTGGAATTGGAGGAAGGTGTTATTGAAACTTCTCCC
>Ga0256405_10006996_pt1 | contig 17451 bp, 17 predicted proteins | sample RumenRJG_02DNA_FD_189096 | JGI IMG/M metagenome (GOLD analysis project Ga0256405, IMG submission 189096) | Bovine rumen microbial communities from Lethbridge, Alberta, Canada - RJG_02 | ecosystem: Host-associated > Mammals > Digestive system > Stomach > Rumen | place: Canada: Alberta...
GTAATGTAAAGAAATGTTAACATAAAAAAGAAGAAAGTAAATACAATACAAAAAAGGATTGAAGAATATATCAAAAGAGCAAAATTTCACATTGTGAAATTTTGCTCTTTTGAAAGTATTAATTTGAATGTTTTTACTGTTGTTCTGATGAACGTGTTAGTACTTTGTCTATTAAGCCGTATTCCATTGCTTGCTGAGCAGACAAGTAATAATCTCTTTCCGTGTCTTTTTTTATTTTAGAAAGACTTTGTCCTGAATTTTCTGCTAAAATACCATTTAACATATCTTTCATTCTTAAAATTTCTTTAGCTTCAATTTCTATATCTGTTGCTTGACCTTGTGCACCGCCTAAAGGTTGGTGAATCATAATTCTTGCACTAGGTAAAGCCATACGTTTTCCTTTTGCACCGCTTGATAATAAAAAGGCTCCCATTGAAGCTGCTTCTCCTATGCAAATTGTCGCTACATCTGATTTTACAAGTTGCATTGTATCATATATTGCCATTCCTGCAGTTATGACACCTCCAGGGCTGTTAATATACATCATGATATCTTTTTCAGGATTTTCGCTATCCAGTAAAAGCAACTGTGCAATAATTGAGTTTGCCATTTCATCATCGATTTCTGTACCTAAAAATATAATTCTTTCTCTTAGCAATCTGGAAAAAATATCAAATGACTTTTCCCCTCTTGATGAAGCTTCAATTACAGTTGGTACATAGCTCATGATTTGTAAATATTCTTGTGTATTCATGTTATCTCCTTGTTTACAACTATATTATATAACAAACATAAAAACAAAAAAGAGAGGCTAAACTCACCTCTCTTTGTTTTAAAAATGCATCCTCCAGATTAATTTAACCCGAAAAATTTAGCAACCCTTTTCATAAATGAAATTTGAGCTTTATTTGAATTTTGTGCTTTTGCAGATGATTCAAATACGTCGCGTTCCAAAGGTTGTATTTTGCGAGCTACAGGAACATAATCACCTATAACTTCTAAGTCTGCCATAAATACGACAGGGCTTTGTTTTTGAATGTTATTTTGATTATTTGGTGTATTTTTAACAATTAAATTTGTGTTTGAAACTGGGTTTATCATAATCTCACCTCTTTTAGATTATTTGTTCCGTGCCCCCGACTGCGACTAACAGGGGTAAGCATACGCAGTCTATACGGAATTAATTTTCTCTTCTTTCTACTCTTATATATTAACACAACCAAATATAAATTGTAAAAAATACAATTTATATTGTTACATTTCTTAATATTATTGGTGCCTAATCTAGTAATATCTTGATATTTATGTCTGAATTTTTATGGACGTTTTCCGGTTGTTTATTCCATAATTTCATTTCTATTGTTGCGGGAATATCTGTTATTTTAAAATTTAATTCCTGCTGAAACGGTGAACCATTGTTGCATCCGCCGTTTATTCCGCAACTCATGCCGACATGTATGTAGTTCAAAAAGTAATATGGAGATTGTGTTATTATTTTTTCTTTAAATTTTATGTTTGAAGTATTGGATACATACCCCCATTGATATCCTAAATCTCTTGCATTTAATGCGTTTAAGACAAATATATATTTTTTTTGAACATCTGGTGAAAGTCTTTCTAATAATTTTTTTGTGTCATATGAAATTGTTATAAGTTTATTTTTTTCATCCAAAAGAATAGATTTTGGCATAAAATAATTGTCATAAGTACAATTATTATCGTAGAGGTATCCATAATATGGCATTTCAACTCCGATCAATGCCATTGGATTGTTTAAAAATACGGTTTCTTCAGAAGCTCCTTTGTCTCTGTCCATATTGAAGTTCCATGTACATGATGCGGCATCTATACTTATCCATGGTTTATTATCTTCAATTTGTCCGAAAACTTCTTCATTTGGTTTATATTTTGGAATGTTAAATACCTTTTTTACATATTTTGTTCTTTGTTGTAATATTTCATTTTTTGTTTTGTAGCTTAACTTTGTTGGCATATTTACTTCTATTGTAGCAACTTCATTTTCTGCCAAATCCATGTTTACATTCATTGAGTATTTTGAAATACTTTGATTTTTTCTTTCAAAATTGGATTTAATATCTGAATTAAATAATTTATTTATTAATGGTGCAGCTATGGCTAGAAAAATTAAACCTATACAAATGACATTTTTTATTTTATCTTCATTCATTCTTTTATTTTATCAATTTTTTTATATATTTTCATCTAGTTTACGATTTGTTAAACTTAAATGTTTTTATTGTTATTGGTTTTTATCTTGGTGGTGAATGTTTATATTTTATTTTTATTTTATGCTGATTTTGTCATTATTATTTTGGAATAATTGTTTATGCTTTTGGTGAAAGTTGTTCATGATATAAAAACAAAAGTCGTTTTGTATATTATATTAAAAAAAATAAGGAAAAAGCGTAGAGAAAATATATATGACATGTAAAAATTTTAATTTTAAGTTATAGTTAATAGTTCAATTTTACTTTTTAAATGTTTATTATTCAAAACTTATTGATAGGTAAATACGCACCGGTCAGCTTCCAAAATCTTTGCCCAGATTTTTGCATAACTTACGTAATTATCTTTAGACACTGTGCTTTTTAAAGATTCTTCTATCTTTTCTTTAATATTTGTGGTTGTCTGTGCAAGTGTAAAACTGTTCATAAGTTCAATGTCTGCAGATACATTTATTGTTAAAGCAGTTCCGCTTGTAACCTACAATATGCCCAAATAGGTACTTGTCCGTTTCCTCAACACCAATCGACTTTTGCACTCTCAATAAGTTATAAGAATCCATGTACTCATGAACTGCATTTATTAATGTGCATTGGCAACTTCATTATTGTGTCGCAAATGGTAGCTGTTCTACTTTGCCGATATGGATTTCTTTTAAACGTCGGGTTATTTCTCTCAGTTAATGCTGATTTTAATACAGTTGTTAGTTTTGTGTTTTTCATTTTTTACATTTTTTCATGATATATATTTACTAATAGTACAGGGGTCATGTATAATCTGAAAAATTTAATACATAGACTATTTGAAAATTTACTATTAGATTTATTCGGAAAAAGAATATGAGGTTTTGTGATTTAAGAGGAACTTATGTAGATATATTATTATCAAAAAGTGTTCCATTAAAATAAATTCAAAAGCAACTAGGATACGCAAACTTCTTATCAGCAACGAAAAGTTATTCAGGATTAATCAAAGATGTAAACGACAACGCAGTAAACGTACTTAATGAAGTTTTCTGAGAGATAGGATAGATTATTTATATTTTCTAATGAATAAACAAAAAAAAGACCATATTTAGATATGGTCTTTAAAATTTTTAAATTAGATATTCTGTGAACAACTTGTGAACATCTAACGTTTCACCTTTAAAAATGGTGCGCATGGCGCGATTCGAACGCGCGACCTATCCCTTAAAAGGGGAGTGCTCTACCTGCTGAGCTACATGCGCTTATACTCTTTTGTATGTTCTTCAAAAGGTACTCTTTTAATTTATCAGGAAAATATTTTTTCGTCAACTGTTTTTTTTTTACAAAAAAAAGGTTTTAACATTTGTCTGTTAAAACCCGTTAATTAATAAGCGTTTCAGTATTATTCCATATCAATAAATTTTTTTGCACATTCGAACATTTCAGATACTAATGTTGAGTTTGAATATATATTCATTCCCGCTGATTCAAGAACCTGTTTCATTCGTGTTTCCCATAGCGGATATATGTCATCTTTACTTAAATCAAGTACTTGAGCAAGCATACTTAATTCTTTAAAATCTATAGGAACAGGAATTGCTCCTCTTAACATATCTACTATTTCTAATCGTTTTTTTCTTGGAAAAGCTTTTAAAAAATTCACAATCGATAAACCCTTTTCTCTGATACTATCCTTTATGAAATCGATAGTTTCATCAGCAAGAATAGGTTCTTGCGGAATTTTATATTCATCAAATTCTTCCGGTAATATATCCATTACTACAGCGATACGTTCAAGAGTTGTACCTCTTGTTGAAAATGGTATGGTATTATCTATCAAGTTATAAACATACGATAAGGTTACTCCTATCATTTCTGCAAAATCTTTTTTATGTAAGTCATTTTTTTCTAAAAATTCTGCTACCATTTCTGAACTTTTTGCTTTTATTATTGTTTTATTATTTGTTTTCATTGTTATCCTCCCCTCTTTTCAGAGTTTTTGTGTTATTAAATTAAACTTTATTTATCGATTTGTTAAGCGAAAGGTAGATATCTGGGATGGTAATATTTATTTGCGTTAAAATAATAAATATAAGGTTAGGAGATGATTTTAATTTGAAACTTATTTTATGTACAGGTAATGTTGGGGACAAGTATTGTTTTAATCGACACAATGCCGGTTTTATGGTTGCAGATTTGTTAGCACAAAAAGAAGGTTTTAGTTTTAAACTTGAAAATAAGCTAAAAGCATACATTGCTAAATTTAATGACTTTTTAATTATTAAACCGACTACTTTTATGAATTTATCAGGTGAAGCTCTTTCTTTGGTTATGAATTATTATAAAATTCCGACAGAAGATATTTTAGTTGTGTTTGATGATTTGTCTCTAAATCTTGGTACTATCAGATTTAAAGCGTCAGGTTCTGATGGCGGACATAATGGAATTAAGTCTGTTATTCAACATCTTGGTACAAATAAATTTGCAAGACTAAAATTTGGGATTGGACCACAACCTTCGATTCCGTCAGAAGTTTTTGTCCTAAGTAATTTTACTTCAGAACAGTTACCTCTTTTAAAGGAAACTCTTAATACGGCTATTGATTCCATAAAATATTATTTTGAAAATGGTATGGAAAAAACTCAGAATAAATATAATTAGTTAATTGTGTAATAAAATTTTAAACAATATTTTTATATTATAAAAGCAAAGGAACGTTAATATGACACTCGAATCAGCAGAACAATTTGAAGAACAAGAACAATATGACAAAGCCTATGATGAATATCAAAAACTTTTGTCAAAAAAACCTAATGACGTAGATTTGTTACAAAGAACTGCAAGTACTGCTTTAATTTTAGATAAAAAAGATGAAGCTAAAGATTATTTTACAAGAATTTTAGAACTTGATCCTCAAAATACTATGTGTTACGAACAGTTAATGGATATATATTCTGACACTGACAGATATAAGTATTATATTTATAGAGCAGATTTGCATGTTGTTCAGGGGCAATTATCTCATGCTATAAATGATTTTAATAAAGCTCTTGGTAAGGCAGAAACAGAAGAAGAAATTATTTCTGTTCGATATGCTCTCGGTGGATTATATGAACAAGTTGAAAAATATAATCAGGCAATTGATGAATTTTTGCGTATTACTGATAGCGAAAAAGCAAATAAAGAAGCTTATATTAAGCTTGCTATGCTTTATGAAAAATCAGATATGATTTCTAGTTCTGTATCTGTACTTGAAAAAGCTATAGAAAATGGTTTTGAAAATGATAATGATATAAAAGAATTATTAGCAAGTTATTACATTAAAAATGATAATCCTGAACTTGCGTTAACTATGACCGGTGATAATTTAACAAAAATAAGAAGTTATCTTGATAATGAACAATGTGATAAAGCATTTGAATTATTGGAGAATATTAAAAATGATTATAAGAAAAATCCAAAATATTATTCTCTGCTTGCTCAATATTATTATCAGAAAAATGAATTTGAAAAAGCTCTTGCAGCAGTGGATGAATTTGAAAAATTTGCTAAGAATTCTCCGCTTATATACCAAATGCGTGCAATGATTTTTGATGAACAGCATAATGACTATGATGCTCATATTAATTGGGCTAAGTATAATATATTGAGAAATAATCCTGATGTTGCTTTAAATGAATATATGCATGCTTTTTCAATAAAAGATGATGAACCTGAACTTGTTTTTACTATTGCAAATCTTTTGGATTCTATTGATGATAAAACCAGAGCAAATGAATTTTATGAACGTCTTGTTCAGTTAGAACCGTCTAATAAAAAAGCTTTGGAACGTTTAGCTGACTTTAGAGAATCTATAGGTGATTATAAGCAGGCTATTGTTTATCTTGAAAAATATCATCAAATTGATTCTAAAAATGCTAATACTATTAAAAAACTCGGTAATTTTTATGAAAAAATAAGAAAAAAAGACAAAGCATTAGAATATTATAAAATGTACATAGGAATTTCTTCTGCGGTAGCAGATTATGATGAAATTTCATCAAAAATTGCCAAATTGGAAACCCGCTCTAAGCAATATTCTGATGAAGGTAGTGAGGATGGTTTAATTGATATTATTGTAAAATGGTTTAACCGTAAAAAACAAGGATAAATAATTTTATCCTTGTTTTTATATTTTAATAGTTTTTATATTATTTCATCCATTTATGTTTAAGTTTATTTAATTCACCGGTATCATTTAAACTTGTTATTGTTGAATCTACTATTGCTCTGAGTCGTTTAGTTTCTTCACCTTTTCTAAAGGCTATCCCATATGGTTCTTTTGAATATTTTGGAGCTTTTATAATTTTAAGATCTTTATCATCCATAGTTATACCTAACAAAATTGATTCATCTGTTGCTATAGCATCAATTTCATTTCCTTTTAAAGCGTTTACTGCTTCATTATAAGTTTTGAATCCTGTAATCATGCATTGAGGTATGGCTATTCTTACCATTTTTTCTGCTGTGGAACCAAATATTACTCCAACTTTTTTTAAATTATTATCTGCTAATGAGCTTATTTTACTAGTTCTATTTAGTAGTAAAGTTTGTCCTGTATAATAATACGGAACTGAAAAATCAACTACAGCTGCTCTTTGAGATGTTATTGTCATGGTTGCAATAATCATGTCAGCTTGCCCTGAATTTAATAACATAATTCTATTAGAAGAATTTACAGGTATAAATTCTACTGCATTTTCATCTCCAAAAATATTTTTAGCAATTTGTCTGGATAAATCAATGTCAAATCCTTCATATTGTTTATTATCATTTAAAAAGCCAAAAGGTTTTGCATCATTCTTTACACCAACTACTATTTTACCTCTATTCAAAATCATGTCATACAAATCCATGGGTTGTTGTTTTTTCCCGCACCCTGATATAATTATTCCTGTAAATAAGATTATGAATGTAAATATTATATATTTTTTCATGATTATTCAAATTCCTCAAAAAAATAATATCATAAAAAAAATGTTAGGGTTATAATGTTAATATTATGAAAAAGAAAATTACAATTATTGGTTCAACGGGTTCAATAGGAACGCAAGCATTAGAAGTTATAGACAAGATTTCAGATAAATTTGAGATTATTGGTTTATCTGCAGGAAAAAATTCCGAATTATTAAATAAACAAATTGCGAAATTTCATCCGAAAACCGTCTGTTTGTCTGAAAAAGCCGAAATATATGATAAGTCAGTAAATGTCTTATATGGTGAAGACGGATTAGAAGAACTTTGTTCTAATAAAGAAAATGATATAATTCTGGTTGCGGTATCAGGAAAAATAGGTTTAAAACCAACAATTTCAGCTATAAAAAATGGTATTGATATTGCTCTTGCAAATAAAGAGACTCTTGTCATGGCAGGAGATATTGTTACTGATTTAGCAAAAAAATATAATGTAAAAATATTACCTGTAGATAGTGAGCATAGTGCTATTCATCAATGTATAAAAGACATATCGCAGGTGTCAAAACTTATTATTACTGCTTCAGGAGGTCCATTTTTACATAAGACAACCGATGATATGAAAAATGCTACTGTTGAGCAAACATTGAAGCATCCTCGTTGGAATATGGGCAGAAAAATTACTGTTGATAGTGCAACATTAATGAATAAAGGACTTGAAGTTATTGAAGCTCATCATTTATTTGGTTTTGATTATGATGATATAGATGTAGTCATTCATCCCCAAAGTATTGTTCACAGTGCCGTAGAATACAAAGATGGCAGTATTGTAGCACAATTAGGGCTTCCAAGTATGCATATTCCTATTCAATACGCTATCACTTATCCTAATCGTGTTGAAGGCATAAAATCAAAAAGCTTTAGTTTTTCTGAAATTGCTCATCTTGATTTTGAAAAACCCGATTTTAATAAGTTTAAAACTGTTCCTTTAGCATATAATGCAGGTAGAACTGGCGGTAATGCCACTGCAATTATTAATGCTGCAAATGAAGAAGCTGTTTTTGCTTTTTTAGAAAATAAAATTAAATTATTTGATATTTATTCTATTACTGAAAATATTTATTCAGATAGTGTTATTATAAAAAATCCTACTTTGGATGAAATTTTTGAAACAGATAAAGAAATAAGAATTAAAACAAGAGAAATGATTAATAACAAGACTTTATTTTAAGGAATTCTGTTAGATTAAACTTGTTAGCTTTTAAAATTAAAAACTACTGCTCATTTCATCAAATAAATCATTTTCTTTATAGTAATTAGTTTTTTTGTTAATTTTTGCATTTTTCTTTTTAACTTTATCAGAGACATTTACGTATGCATTATCAAGAGAAATTTTTGCAAGAGGCTTGTTTCCTCCATTTTCAAAGAAAGTAAGCCAATATCTGTTTTTTACATTGTTAACAGTAAATGAAATTCTACCTGTAACTCTGTCCCCTGGTTTTATCTTTGAATACATTAGTTTAGTATCACCAAATATTGATGGATGAAAAACTGAATTTGCTTCATCTAGCAAAGCTAAGTCAAAACTTGAAAAAGTTTTCTTAGTCATATTTGAAATGACTAAGGCTAAAGTTATTGTGTTTGCAACTCCAAATGGATCCTTTTCATAAACAATATTAGTAATTTTTACAGTAAGTCCCGGATATTGAAGCTCTTTTTGAGCAAGAGCTTCTGCTTTATAAACAGGTAATGATACATTTGATACAACTTTCACTCTAATTTCATCACCCGGAGAAATTAAAACATCTTTACCTTTTCTGTATAGAGCCATACCTAATCCTATAGCACCACCAATTGCTGCTCCTCCTGCAACAGTATATCCATTTGAAGCTATTGCTGCCTCAATGCCTAATATATTAAGTGCCGCAAATCCTCCTATAACTCCTCCGGCGGCTGTGTAGCCTACGTCAGTGGCTGCAATTTTTGCTGCAGCTTTTAAAGGATGCATTTTTGTTGACATTTTCCCTTCAATTGGTATTTCTCTTCCATCCGGTGTTACAAGATAATCGAACTGCAAATCTATGTACCCATCTCTTCCAAGTCGTCTTGATTCTTTTGACGCTTTTATTATTCCGTGAGCAAGTGTTCCTTTAGGAACTATTATTCCTTTATCTCCATATACATCACTCGTAACTTCCGCAAAAAATTCATCTCCTTCATAAGAAAAAGAGGCATCCAGCACTTGTGATACTGTCATATGGATTATATCACTTTTATCCAGTTCATCTATAGCACCGGTAAATATTTCCTTATCCAGTACATTTTGTCTTCCTGTATTTACTTCAGCATGACCTTCAAAAACATCTGCATAAGCATATATTGGCATATAACAGAACAAATACAGCATGATAAGTGTTATATTTATAAATTTTCTTATGCAAAATTTTCTATACATAATATTATTATATTCTTTTTTTTTATTTTTACCAAAAATTTACATAATAAAATATAATTATTATTTTTGAAAAAATATTTATTGTATAATTGTACTGATAATTCATGAAAGGAGATAATTATGAAATTTGTATGTTCAGTATGCGGTTATGTACATGAAGGGTCTGAAGCTCCTGAGCAATGTCCGCAATGTAAGGCTTCAAAAGAAAAGTTTAATAAAGTTGAAGAAGGTAATAAATCTTATGTAACAGAACACGTAGTGGGTATTGCAAAAGATGTTGATGCAGAAATTTTACAAGGCTTAAAAGACAATTTTAATGGAGAATGTACAGAAGTCGGTATGTATCTGGCAATGGCAAGAGTTGCTGACAGAGAAGGATATCCTGAAATTGCCGAAGCATTTAAAAGATATGCTTTCGAAGAAGCAGATCATGCATCAAGATTTGCAGAATTGCTAGGAGAAGTTATTACTGATTCTACGAAGAAAAATCTCGAAATGAGAGCAGAAGCAGAATGTGGTGCTTGTGCAGGTAAAATGGCTATTGCTAAAAAAGCTAAAGAACTTGGTCTTGATGCTATTCACGATACTGTTCATGAAATGGCTAAAGATGAAGCCAGACATGGTAAAGGCTTCGATGGTCTTTTAAAAAGATATTTTTCTTAGTTTTTACTCTGTAAGAATATGATTAATTATGCAAAAACGGATTAGAAATTTCTAATCCGTTTTTATATCTTTTATATAATGCTTAAATACCTTCTTCGTTTTGTTTCTTTTGTAAATCTATTTGCTCAATTTCTTGTGCAAAAGCAACTTTTTCAAAGTCAGATATTGGCATAGGTCTTGCAAATAAAAATCCTTGAGCTATATCACATCCGGCAACAGATAAAAATTCTGCTTGGTCTTTGGTTTCAATACCTTCAGATACAGTTGTTAAATTCAAATTTTTAGCCATAGCTAGTACATGCTTTACTACCACTTTTCCTTTTTCGTCTGCTGTTGATGTGGTTATAAATTCTTTGTCCAGTTTTAAAATATCGACAGGAATTTTTCTCAAAATATTTAATGAAGAATAACCAACCCCAAAATCATCCATAGCAATACTAAATCCGTATTTTTTCAAGGTGTTTAATATCTCTAAGAATTTATCCAAATCATCAAAACATGCACTTTCTGTAAGTTCCAATTCCAATAATTTAGCAGGAATATCATATTTTTTTATTAAATGAATCAAGAAATCTATAAAATCATCATTGTTAAGATGTAATCTTGAAACATTAACTGAAATCGGTGTTGGTTTTAAACCCCAGTTTATCCACTTTCTAATTGTTTTACAAGCAATTTCCCAAATATAATGGTCTAGGTCTACTATAAATCCGTTTTGCTCAAATAATGGTATGAAATCACATGGAGGAATAAATCCAACTGTTGGATGTATCCATCTTACTAAAGCTTCTGAACCTACAACTTGTAGTGTATGCATATCAAATTTTGGTTGTAAATACATTACAAATTCATTTCTTTCCAGTGCAGAATACATTTCATCTTCTATTTTTTTATCATTTAAGAGTTTTGTTCTAAGTGCTTCATCATAAAAAGCTATATGCTGATTAACTTTTGATTTAATTGTTCTTTTTGCTAAAAGAGCTCTGTCGCACATTGTGTTAATCGATAAATTTTTATCAGTAATTAAATAAACTCCAAATAATAATACGAGTTTTGTTATTAAACCTCTTTTAATATCTTTAAATTCAGTCATCATTGTTGCATTATATACATCAATTTCTGCGAGAATTTTGTTTATTGTTTTTGAAATATCTTCAACTTCATTATATTTTATTAAAAATGCAAATGTTGCTGCAAAATATCTTGTTGATAAGTCTGTTGTGCGAATATTTCTTCTAATAATTTCAGAAACATCTTTTAATATTCTATTTGCTGTATCATAACCATATATTTCATTAATAACTTTAAATTTTGCGATATCCATTAATACCATTGCATAATTTTTACTGTCATTTGCAGGATTTGCGAAAACTTTTCTTGCTTCAAGTAAAAATTTATTACTGTTAGGTCCACCTGTAACATCATCATTAAATGCAAATTTCATCATTGATTGATGAGTATTATCGTATATTATATTTACTCTTTTAATCATTATATAAAGTAGATAAAAAATGATTATTACAATACTGAATAAAAGCAATAATATATCTAAATTTGTTATGGAAATTATATTTGACGGAATAGTTATTTCTACTAACCAGTTGCTGTAATTTATCGGAACAAACGTATTAAGCCATAATTGATTTTTTCTATATGACCAATAATTACCGAGTTTATATGATTTTAATCGTTTTTCTATAATAGATTTTTTTGGTGTAATAATTTTTATTGAGTTATCGAAAATTGTTTTATCTTTTCTAAACATTGATGACGAATCTTTTATAAAGAAAGAGCCATCATCTTTTATAATATGAGCATAAGCTTTGTTATTAAAATTATCAATAGTAAGTATATGTTTAATAGTATCAATTTTTGTTACAGCAAAAAGTATAGCTTTTATCTCATTATCGTTAAATATCGGCACTGCGTATACACTGTCAAAAATATCGGAATCTTTAGCAGAGTTGCTTTCATGTATACGATCAAAGCAATATTCTCCCTTTGATGCTTTACTAATACATTGTGTTGTTAAATATTTTTCGTTTGAAATAGATATTTTTCCGTTAGTATTTATTGAATATTCTGTTCCGTTTAAAGTTGCAAGTCCCCATTTTTTAAAATCATTACGATTTTTTACTTTTTTTAATACAAGTCTGCCATCAAAAGTATTTATTGAAACAAAATTTTCTCCCACGTAGCTTGATACGCTATCCAAAAATTGTATATCAGCAGATATTTTATTATGGATATTGTATGCTGTTTGAATTGTAAATTCTCTGACAACGGTTTCGGCATTAATTATGTGTTTGTTTATTAATCTTAAACAAATAAATGCCCCAAGGATAACAGAAAAGATGACAAATCCTGTTAAAAAATTTAGAACTATATCTGTTCTGTTATGTTTATCTAAACTTGCATACTTATTTTGCATAAATTTTCCGTAAAACTTCCGTAGGTATAGTTGAATTATAACTTGTTCAAAATCTGATTTCAACTTATTAATATAAATAGCAGTCCAATTATTAAGTAACTTAACAGTAATAAGTATAATTTTTGTTAATTTACTTTTGAATGCATGCTAAAAACATATTGACAATTTATTATTCTTTTAATAAAGTATATATATATTCTAAAGGATTTGCTCCAGTGGCGGAATCGGTAGACGCGTCGGACTTAAAATCCGATTGGGCGAATAACTCAGTGCCAGTTCAAGTCTGGCCTGGAGCATTTATAAGACAAGAGTTTTACGGCTCTTGTCTTTTTTATTGTTTTTAATAAATTTTGATAAATTTTAAAAACTCCCCCATTATTTTCCCACCCAATTTTTCTAAAATTTAATTTCTGACTATTCGTTATTTAAATCAAATAATACTGTTACTACTTCGTTAATCTTTTTTTTTATTAATGTTACTATTGACAGAAACATCTGTCCATTGTATATTGTTACTATTAATAGTAACAAAGGGCATTAATATGTGTAATTTTAATAATATTAATAATATTTCTGAAATTTCGAAAATTATTTATAATTTAAAATCTGAAAAAAATATTTTAAATTTTTTGTTGGAAATTTTGACTGAATCTGAAGTTGAAACTTTATCAAAACGATGGCATATATTGAAAATGCTTGCAAATAACGTAACTCAACGTGATATTGCAAAAATTTTGAATGTTAGTTTATGCAAAGTAACAAGAGGTGCAAAAATTTTAAAAGATAAAAATGCTATTATTACCAATTATTTAAACAAAGGAGAATAAATTTTATGAAAACTGATTTTATTGATAATATGCTACCGGATAATGATGGTTATTTTGGTGATTTTGGGGGTAATTATTTACCCGATGGATTAAAATTAGAATTTCAAAAAATTACAAAGGCTTTTTTAAATGCAAAAGAAGATGCAGATTTTAATAAAGATCTTAATTACTTGTTAAAGTGTTATGCAGGACGACCTAGTCCTGTGTATTATGCAAAAAATATTTCTAAAAAATATGGTGCTGATATTTACCTAAAACGAGAAGATTTGAATCATACAGGTGCTCATAAGATTAATCATTCTTTAGGCGAGGCTTTGCTTGCAAAAAAAATGGGAAAAACTAAACTTATTGCTGAGACAGGTGCCGGTCAACATGGGGTTGCAACTGCTACTGCTGCTGCCTTATTAGGCTTAGATTGTGATATTTATATGGGTGAAGTAGATGTTCTTAAAGAAAAACCTAATGTTGATAGAATGAAAATATTAGGTGCCAATATTGTTGTAGTAAAAAGTGGTACTAAAACTCTTAAAGAAGCTGTTGATGAAGCTTTTATTGCTTATTCAAAAGAATATGATAATGCAATGTATGCAATTGGTTCTGCCGTTGGTCCTCATCCATTTCCTATGATAATTGAGTATTTTCAATCTGTTATTGGGCGTGAAGCTCGTGAACAATTTTTAGAGCAAGTATCTTCTCTTCCTAACAATGTTGTTGCATGTGTTGGGGGTGGTTCTAATGCTATAGGTATTTTTAGTGCTTTTCTTGACGATGAATCTGTAAATATTTTCGGAGTTGAGCCTTTAGGTAAGGGAGTTAAAATTGGTGAAAATGCTGCCAGCATTACTTATGGCAAAGTAGGTATTTTACACGGTTTTAAATGTTTGATGCTTCAAGATGAACATGGTAAACCTGCAAAGGCTTATTCTGTTGCCAGCGGTCTTGATTATCCGGGCGTTGGTCCTAAACATTGCTTTCTTCATCAGCTTGGTCGTGTTAAATATGATGTCATATCTGATGAAGAGGCTCTTGATGCATTTTTTGAATTATCCAGATTAGAGGGAATTATTCCCGCTCTTGAAAGTTCTCATGCTGTTGCTTATGCTCTAAAACTTGCTAAATTAAAACAGGGTGAAACTATTTTGGTTAATTTATCCGGTCGTGGTGATAAGGATATTGAATTTGTTTTATCTAAAAAATTATAATTTTGTGTTTTAGTTTATTAAAAGTAGACAATATGAAAAAATATTGTCTACTTTTTAATTTATAAAACATAATGTATTATGCTGCTTTTGGTACGTATTTGATTCCTTTTATATTAATTTCTTTTTTTGCATTTGTTGTCATTGTTAAAAATGGTTTTTGAACAGCAACATTATTGCTATCATGTTTAAATGTGTCTCTACATAAGCCTTTTTGCCACCAAGCACATGTTTTACATAAATTTTTGTGTATATCTTCTGTTATAGTTGATTTTACTTTATTCAGAATATCACTGTACTTATATGTTTTACCTGTCTCAATACCTATTAGATTTTTAACTTTTTCATCTAATTTATTTACGTTGTCATCTTTGCAGATTGCAGTTCCTGTTCCATCATTTGGACATTTTTTACACAAATCATCTTTACCGCTCAAAATTAAGATATCTGTATCAGGATGTTCGTTTAAATATTTTGATATATTATCCCAACTCGTTTTTTGAGTTTGATTGTAGTTGTACCCTTTATAACCCGGTAAACATAAAAAATGATGGGGTCTTAATCCTATTGTCATGTTAAAGTATCCTACCCATTGATGACTATACTTTACCAAAAGATTAAACATCAAATATTGTTTGTCGTCAAGATATTTTATTTATTATAAATTTTCTGCAAAAGCTTTTACTTCTTTACGTTTTACTTTACTTGTTGCTGTTCTTGGTAGAGGTTCTTCTGAGACAACTACGTTTACAGGTCTTTTATATGGTGCCAGTTGTAAAGATAGATTATTGACTTCTTTCTTAGAAATTTTATATAAATCTTCACCGGCATCTATTACATTTTTATTTGGAACTACTATTGCTGTTACCACTTCTGTACCGTCTTTTTGTCCACCTTTTCTCACGCATCCGACAACACAAACTTCTGTAAATAAATTACTTTTTTCCAATACTGATTCTACTTCTTCAGGAAATACTTTTTTTCCACCCGAAAGAACAATCATATTTTTAATTCTTCCTGTAATTTTGATATAACCTTCTTTATCAATCTCAGCGATATCTCCTGTATGAAGCCATCCGTCTTTTTCTACAACTTCTGCAGTCAGCTCAGGTTGATTATAGTAACCTTTCATTATATTGTCGCCTTTTACAAGTAATTCACCTGTTTCTTTATCTATTTTTACATCTACGCCTGATATTGGCTTTCCTACTGTTCCCAATTTATTGGCTTTTGGTGTATTCATTGATACTACCGGTGAGGCTTCTGATAATCCGTAGCCTTCATAGATATTTATACCAATAGTCTTAATAAACTTAGCTACATTTAAATCTAATGGTGCTCCACCTGAAATACATCCGTTAAATTGTCCTCCTAAATTTTTATGTATTTTTGGAAAAAGACTTTTTCTTACTCTGTAACTAGGTATAAATTTTGCTAGATTGTATTTTATTTTAAATAGCATTTTATACCATTTTGATTTTTTGCTTAAATCATTTTCTATAGTTGTTTTGATTAGTTTTAAAAATGCCGGTACTACAACCATAAAAGATATTTGTTTTTCTTTTAAAATATGAAATAGGTTATCAGGTTTTAAATTTTGCGGATAATATATTGTTGTACCCAAATTTAAAAATGTTAAAAAGCCTACCGATAATTCAAATAAATGATTCATTGGTAATATAGAAAGCAATTTTTGACCTTTTAACATTGGAAAACCTTTACTTACACTGTTTACTTGTGAAAGCATGTTCTTGTATGTTATTTCAACTCCCTTTGGATTTCCTGTTGTTCCTGATGTATATATGATAAGTGCGGTTTGATTCAGACCTCTGTGTCTCCATTTTTTATCTTTATAATCGCTCATTTCATATATTGTTTTGATGTCTTTATCAGAACATGCTTCGTTTATTACAATTATTTGCTCTATTGTTCCAATATTTTCTTTCATCAATTTTGCAATTTCAAGAAACTTATTTGAAACAAGTAATATCTTTGGTAAACAGTTTGATAAAATGGATTGAATTTCGTATTTTGTCAGTTTGATATCAATCGGAACTAAAGTTGCTCCGGCAAGTACAGATGCAAATAATACTGATGCCCATTCAGGTCTGCTTTCTGAAATAATACATACCTTATCTCCTTTTTGTATACCTGAATCTATTAAATATGATGCAAGATGTCTTGCAAGTATTCCTATTCCTTCATAGGTAAATTCTCTCCATCCGATTGGTGAATTTTTACTTAATGATATTTTATTTTTTAAATTTTTTGTTTTTTCTTCTAAAAATACCAATAATTTTGGATATTCAGATATTTTATGTTTTTTAGTTTGCATTGTTTGTCCCTTTAATTATACTTCCCATTTTATATTTTCTCTCTTAGCATATTATAGTTTAATAAAGACTTTATTGCTTTCTACTATGAACTATCAAATAATATATCATAACCGATATATTTTTGTCCATATTCTTATTTTTTATTATTGTAAGTTTTTTTTATCTTTTTCGAGAAAATTAAAGTGTTAAAAAAATACTTTTTTAGTATAAATTGTAACAAAATGTAAACTAAACTTTAAAGCCATGAAACCCGCTCTATTACTGCATTTGGTTTAATTCATCATGCTAAAAGCATGATGAACATGGAGTTTTGGGCTAAAGTTTCAAAATAAAAATGCCGATAAAGAAAATGTTAGGTGATAATACAAACTCAAAGA
>Ga0256405_10006999_pt1 | contig 17444 bp, 6 predicted proteins | sample RumenRJG_02DNA_FD_189096 | JGI IMG/M metagenome (GOLD analysis project Ga0256405, IMG submission 189096) | Bovine rumen microbial communities from Lethbridge, Alberta, Canada - RJG_02 | ecosystem: Host-associated > Mammals > Digestive system > Stomach > Rumen | place: Canada: Alberta | collected...
CAGTCGCCATAGTTGAACGTGAAGCCGAAGCCACCAGTCAACTTAGGCAGTGACGATCCCAGGTAAGTGATATCGAGGGCATTGATCTGTCCGTCGTGGTTCAGATCTTCGTAGATAGCATCACCACCGTTGAATCCGGGGAAGGTACCGTTATGGCCAGTACCATCGGCACGATAGTCGTACATCATGCGCTTAGGCACGTTGTTGCCTTCGAGGATAATCTGACCGTCGGCACTCACAGCCACAGGAGCCGTCTTGCCAGCAGCGGTGAACTCCTTCCACCATTCGTAGATCTGCTCCTTGGTCATACCAGAAACTGCATTCTTCACTGTGTTATAGTTATACTGGTACACACCCAAGTACTTGAATCCATAGATGGCACCGAAGGGGTTGTGCAGCTGTACACGCTTCAGCGTCGTGCCGTTGTTATAGTCGTAAGTGGTATTTCTGTTCTCCAGAATATAGTCATCCAACTCCAACAGTTCATTGCGGTTGTTACCGAAGTTGGCGTTCATATCCATCGAGAATTTGCCAGCCTTGATCATGCGGTTGGTACTGATGTGGAACTCCCAACCGGTGTTGCGCATCTTACCATTATTACAATAAGGTATAGTGGTGAAGCCGGCGTTAGAAGGAATGCGGAACTCATTGAGCAGCATATCGGTTGTGGTGGACTGGTATCCCTCGATGGTCAGGTTCAGACGGCCGTCCATGAATCCGAGGTCGATACCGAAGTTATAGCTCGATACGAGCTGCCACCTCAAGTCAGTCAGACGGATGTTCAGCGGCTTCATAGCCGACATATCGATATAGCGGTCTGTAGAGCCATATTTTGACGTAAACAGGTAGTTCTTACCCGGCTGGTTACCCACGCGACCCCAGCTGGGACGTACGGCCAGCATTGAGAGTGTAGGCTTGAGTTTCTGCATCCAAGGCTCATCGCTGACAATCCACTTCAGTGATACAGAGGGGAAGTAGCCCCATCGGTTGTTAGGTCCGAACTTTGTGGTACCGTCGGCACGCACGGTGAAGTCGGCGACGTAGCGACCTTTGTAAGCATAGTGGGTAGAGAAGGTATAGTACATTGAGCGCCACTGGCTGAAGCCTGAGCTCATGTCGCCAATCAAGCCACCTGCCGACGGACTGACGATGGTGCTGTTGGTAGAAGGCAGTCCGTAGCCCGATGTCGACTGTGAGGTGCTCGATCCTGATGTCAGCTCGAAGCGTCCCATCATCATCAGCGAGTGATCCTTGTTGGGGAATGCCGGGATCAGGGTCAGCGTCTGCTTGGTGTTGAACGACACACTCTTCGAAGAGTTCGAGTTCGACGTATTCACATCTTTCCACTCTTTTGTCACCAGCTCCTGCGGATAGAACGAGTCGTTGTAGTGGTTGTTGATGTTCATATAGACCGAGCTACGCCAGTTTAACTGCCAGTGCTCATCGTCCAGCCCCAGCAGGTTGTAGTTGATCACCAGCTCGGGGTTCATGTCATAGACGCGACGCTGCTTCATGGCCAGATTAGCCGAAGCCACGGGGTTCACGTATTTACGCTGGTCGTTCTCAAAGACATCAGAGCCCTTATAGATACCCGTCTGAGCCATGTTATAGTATTTATCGGTATATCCTCCTGTTTCGGGGTCAATCTGATAGATACTCATGTTAGGCATCTTCTTCAGTGCGATGTTCAAGAGGTCGTCAGAGTTGTCATCGTATTTCGAGTAGGTCAGCGAGAAGTTGGTGCTGACACGTATACGCTGGCTGACGTTATAGTCGAGGTTCACACGCGTAGAGAAGCGGTTCATCTTCTGTTTAATCATCGTACCTGTCTCGTGGTCGTAACCGGCACCGATACGGAACGAGGCCTTCTCACCACCACCGCTGATGGTAGCATAGTGGTTCTGACGCAGACCCCACTGTGTGACAGCGTCACGCCAGTCGGTATTGTCACGATACTGACGCCAGTCGGCCAGGATATTGGGGTCGTCCACGTAGTTGATCTCAGGGATCTTGTATTTGTTAGACGCATTGTCGTCCTGACGTGGGTTGAAGTACGACTCCTTCAGCATCATGGTGTAGTCGTCACCGCTCAGCAGGTCGTAGCCCTTAGGCTGGTAGGTGCCGGTGAGCTTCAGTGAGTAGGTCACTTTGGGTTTACCACGCACACCACGCTTGGTTGTCAGCTCAATGACACCGTTACCACCCTGTGAACCATAGACGGCCGTAGCGGCGGCATCCTTCAGCACGGTGATCGATGCGATATCCTCAGGGTTAAGGTTCAGCAGTTCAGCAAACTGCTCATCGTTGGCACCCTGCATATCGAAGTTGTCGAGGTTCACCTCGCGGATGTTTCCATCGACCACGATGAGGGGGTTGGCATCAGTGAGGTTCGAGATAGAGGCGGCACCACGCAGACGCATGGTAGAGCCTTTACCCAGGTCACCAGAGTTGGCCACGATATCCAGACCGGCGATACGTCCCTGCAAGGCCTCATCGACCGAAGTGATACCCAGACCCTCGAACTCTTTCATGGAGATGGTCTGTGTGGCATACGAGATCTCACGCTGCGGGATAGGCAGTGCGTTACCCTGCATACGTTTCTTGGAAGTGACGGTGACCTCCTTCAGCTTGGTAGCCGACTGGAGGGTCATCACGTAAGTGGTCTTGTTGATAGGCAGCGTCACGGTCTTCAGACCCACATAGCTGAAGCGGATCTTATCCTTCATGTTACGCACCTTCATGGTGAAGTTACCGTTCAGGTCGGTCACTGCCGACTCAATGATACGTCCGTTGGCATCGATTTCACAGACTGTGGCACCCATCAGCGGGCCCATATCGTCGCTCAGTGTACCGTGTACCGAAGTAATATTCTGTGCGCTGATGGCTGTAGACAGCAGGAGCGCCAGTGTCAAAATAACAGATTTCAGTATTTTCATACGTTTGTTCCTCCTATCTATTTAAGTTTAAGTGCTTCTTTCACCACGTCGCGCCAAGGCTTGAGGTTGTCGTACATCAGTACGCCGTCAATCTGGTGTATCACGACATCGCTGGCCATGAACAGACGGTCGTTCTCCTCGGTATTGAACCAATACTCCTTACAGATAATATTGTAGAGTCCGTTGTTCTTGACAACATGGCAATCATTGCCCAGATTGTCGGTCACCGTCAGTGCGTTATTATCGAAATTCACCTTCACGGGGACAAAACGACCTGTTTCCTCGTTACGTTTCATACTCTCATAGGAAGAGTTGTTGATATAGTTGCCATCTTCATCAACCTCCGGTGCCATGCCGATAGCCACAGAGCGGTCGTGCACATGGTAACGGATGAAGTTAGAGACGACAGCATTGATAACCTGTGCCACGGAGTCGCGCACATCGGCAGAGTCCTTGAAGAGCTTGGTGGCATACCATCCCTCGGCTTTACAGAGACTGTCGAGTCTGGAATCCTCGTCTCCCCTTTCCAACTCTGTAGCTGTAGGCAGAATCTTTTTATCCACCAGGGCCTGTATTTTCTCGTTGGTGGGGATATACACCGTATAGTTATAGTTATCAAAGAGTCGGCAGTTCCGGCTACCCTTACCTTTCATACCAGACCTATACTTGTTATTGGTACCCGTAGACTCAGTCAGCAGGTCGCAATATTCATTTTCCAGTAAGTTGCGGAAAGCTGAGAACTCCGTATGTGCAGCCAGTGTAGTGTACAGGGTGTTCTGTGCGCCCAGTATCGTGCTCGAATTGACCTCGTATGAGTAACCGTTGTCTTTCGGATACATCTTCACAGAGGTAACAGCCTCGTTGTTCTCTATTTGGTAACCGCCCTGGAATGACACGTTAGTACCCGACATCTCTGCCCTTACCAGGCTACCCGCCTTGGTCTTAAAGTAACGATAGCCGCCGTTGATATAGTCTTCCAACGAGCGTTTCTTGTCGGGCAGAACGATGATCAGCTGATTCATTATCAAGTCAGATACAGTATTGATTCGCTTTGTATCTTTAGCATCATTATCAAGAACTTTTACACCATTCTCCGTCTTCCACTTTGGAATAATTGTTTCTTCTTTTTCTGCTCTCTTAATCAGGTTGCCGGCCTCATCAATGTCACTCTTGTACACATCGAGCACCAATGCGGGTTGTGTTGCATCCCAACGCATTTCGTAGACCGAGGGGTTCGTGTCACCGTAGGTACTGGGATCTACGATACTCTTCAGGGCATCGTTGGTAGGAATAATCAGCGCATACTGTGTGTCCATAGACAACAGATATGGTTTGAACTTACGACGCTCAATGATATCGTAAATCAGGTTCATGGTCGAGGCATGAGCCACGGCTGGATAGGCTACTGATGAGAACAGTGCGGGTGCGAACACCTTGTTCACCTTATAGACCACACCGTTACATCCCATATAGCAGGCCTCCACATCGGCCGGTTTAATCTCCATCTGCTCCATAGCATCGTTGAGCACGGCATCGAACTTCGACGGCACGTAGCTTGAGAACGTGGAGAGCATATTGACGTTGATCAGCTCGCGGATGATGTTCGTGGGTACGTTGTCCAGTGTGCCATACTCTTCCTTCAGGTCGCCGGCCTTCGTATTCCACCATTCATCCAATGCCGCGTTGTTAGGTACAATCATCATACCGGCATCGTCGTGCAAGTCCTTATCCGTACTGTTGTCGACATACTGGTTCCACCCTGGATCAAATTTCAGCAACTCATTGTCGTTCTTCACCGTAACCTTTGTTCCATCAATATAGGTCACCGTATTGTTTTTCACCCTTGTAGTCCTGGTAGAAGGGTCGTACGATGACTCACTCAGATAGCGGAGCACATACACAGAGTCTCTGTTCTCATTTCCATTTACGTATTGATAGAAGTTAGGAGCCGAGAAGCGGTCGAGCAGGTGTGCCCATCCCTCCATGTCACCATACTTATGGATGATCTCTGCCATGTTAGGGCTCGACTCAATCACCTGGTCCACCTTTTGTATGTAGCCGTTCTTACAGGTAATGTCATAGTCTATCTTCTTGCGGCTGGGATCGCCTGAGTTGATGACCTTCACGCCGTTCACCCATGCCTCGTCCAGGCTGGTGGCTCGGTTGTTGGTAAGCAGTTTCAGGTCTTCCAGTGTCATCTGATGGTTGTTCAGATAGGCCGGCAGGAAGTGGATCATCGGTGCGTCGCTGGCATCCTTCATGATACGGATGCTCTTGCCGGCAGCTCGCAGCGGAGCCCAGTACTGGTTGTCGGGCATCGTGTCGGTGCCTCCGCTGACGGTCATCACGCAGACGGAGTCATAGACCGAGGCAGCCGTGGTGCGTCGCATGGTGCGTCCAAACAGTGGTGTTCCGGCATCGCCGTCCGACTTCTTGTTCGACAACAGCTCCAACAGATAGGCATTGTCAATCATCGAGTTGTAGAGCAGCAGTTTCTTCTGCGACTCCTTCAGCTCGTCGTAGCTGCGCACGCCCCATTGGTTGTTTTCAAACCATTTCTGGAAGGCGCTGTCGTTGGCAGCAAACAATGTTCTCGAACCTGTGTGACTGAGGACCTCCTTCTGGTCCAAGTCATCAATCAGACGTAGCGTGTACTTGTAGTTACCCTCATCTTGCAACCGCTCATAGATAGAGTTACCCAGCCAGTCCGGCTGTCCGGTGAGTATCAGGTCGTCATCTTTACACGACTGTATCACCGACGCTCCTATCAGCAGTGCACAGGCAACGAAAGCCACGTTTCGTCCTTGCTCAAAGATAGTGTTACGTTTCATAGGTTTTTTAAAAAAATTATTATTTTAAGTTATTTACTGACTATATATTGTGTTGCCTTTCGGCTTGTATTTTCTCTTTTAGGTTAACAGCCTTCTGGGGCCGTTGGGTATTTTGGTGGTTTGGTTGTTACTTAGTCGTTTGGTCGTTTAGGGGAGTTAGTTGTTTAACTATTTGGAGTTGACCGTTCGGGCGTTTGACCGTTTGGTTTATAAAACGAAGGAGTCGGAGAGGGCCTTTTGCCCCCTCCGATTCCTTATTTAGGTTATCGGAATTTTCGTTATACTTATTTTACGAATCATTCTTACTTTTGCATCTTTCTCACGATGACTGCACCGTTGTCCATGATGGTCTTACGGATCACAAGGCCCTTTCTGGCTGCGCTCACCTGACGGCCATCGAGCGTGAAGTACTGCACCTGTACAGGCTTGCAGATATTGACGACTGGCTCTACGCCCGACATATCGTTATCAGCGAAGAAGTACAACTTGAAGTTGTCCATGATGACCCAGTCAGCACCATTGCTATTCTCGTGCTTGATACCGATGCGAAGCGTGTCACCCTCGAAGCGGAAGTTTATCACGTTCAGATAACGTCCTTTCTCAAACAGTGCCACAGCGGAAACCATATCATTAGGAGCAGACTCACCTTCTTCGGCAATGTAACCCTTTCCATGATTCTTGAGTTCAACAATACCAAGGGTATCCTTTCCTGCAACGGCATAGAGATATGCGGGTGAAGCAGCGTTGACACGCTCGAAAGCATTCACCTGGAGACTGTATTTACCCTTCGGCAGAGTCACCATACCTACACCGGCCAAATCCTGATACATATCGAACTTCTTTTCGTAGAACTCCAGAGCGAGGGCGCCCTTCTGCGTAGCATCATTACCGAAGTTGTAACCAGATGTGCCATGCCAGCCATCGATAGCATTGACCTCAGCACCATCCTTAGTCTTCTGGAAGTTAGGAGTCTGGATGAAGCCAGTCACATCAACACCCTCGGCAGAACCCTGAGCATAGTTCTCAGGCAGATTCATGAGCAGGGTCATCTCCTTAATCTCTGTAGACTTTTCCTTCAGTTCATTTGCGTTATAATCACTTCCTTCTACTCCTATCAGGATATTAGCAGCCAAAGTCGTTGCTTCATTAGCCTTCGGAGACTCAACTCCTTCGCCATTAGCGTAATCATACAAGGTCTGGGCCTCAGCCTGCAATGCCAAGCACTGAGCATTGCCATCCTTCACTTCGTTGATAGCCTTGTCAAGTTTTGCCGTTGCTCTGAACACAACGACTTTTTCGGTACTCTCCAGAACATCCTGTGCATCTTTAACAGCAGTAGCCAAAGCAGCCTTAGCATCCTTTGCAGACATCATGTCTTCCAAGAGAGCAGCCTCTGCAATCTTCTCTTCCAACAAAGGTTTCACCACACTGATTTCATAGCCCAGATAGGTGAGTTTGAAATTATCAAAGATAGGCCAGTACTTTGCCTCAGGCATACCCTTCACACCAATGCGAGTTACATCACCAGACTCTGAAACGATACACTTAAGCTTGTTTATGTAGCCACCGTCAGCAAAAGCAGCCGATGCAGCAATCATATTATTGGGATAACAGTTTCCCGTTGCATCGTCTTTAGTATATGATGCACCCTTCACGCCAGTACCAGCCTCTGTATCTTCCTTATAGAAACTCTCGTCTTTTGGATAAGACACCCAGTTAGCAAATCCGTAAGCCCTTGAGTCGTTCATGTAAACATAAATAGGCACGTCTGCAGAAACCAAGTCCTCAGCAAATGATGTTGTCTGCTCATCATGGCGAACATAACCGTTAAACTCTACTTCATAAACACCTTGAGGCAGGTCTGCCACTTCCTGATAAACATCGAAGTCAGTGCTATGATAAGCCTCGTAGCAACCATCTGAGTAATGTACGTTACCACCACCATTATTAACTACCGTCCAACCGTCAGCATTGCCATTGAAGTCGGGGTTCTTCATATATTCGGTTACATCCTGATTAGGCTGCAGACTTTGTTTTGCCTCTTTCTCGACAGCAGCCATCAATTCCTTGATTTTTTCAATCATAACCTGGAGTTGATCGTTAGTCAGGTCAGCACCATCAGTCTTCACTTCTGCCTCATTGATGATGCTTGTCTCGTCCTCTACTGTAAACGAAAGATATTCACTCAATTCTCCTGCCGTCGGTAACTCATTGTTGTTAATAGCCATCTGAGTACCAGCTTCATGCATTTCCTTCAGCTCATTCCAAACCTTGATATTGGCTTCTACAGCCTCCTCGGCAGCAACGATGGCAGCAAGAGCAGCCTTAGCCTCTGCCTTATTGGTAACAGTAGCATTGAATGCAGCTTCATAAACCTTCAGATATTGTTCTGACACATTCACTTCCGTATATTCCTTCTTGGTGACGGCATTCTCTATGAAGTACTGGTAAGCCTCAGCGGCCTTTCCATAGTAGGTCAGCTTGAAGTTATCAAACGTAGCCCACTCATTTGTTCTGTTCACACCTTTCTTCACACCGAGTTTCACGCTGTCGCCTTCGATAGCGAAGAGAACCTTGTTCTTATAATAGCCTTTCTCGAAATAGAGGCGGGCAGCAGAAGGATCATTGGGTATATAATAGGTTATTCCGTCAATAACACCACTTTCTTCATGGGCAGTAGTACCAAAATCCGTATCACCTGCCATGGGCACATCGTTCAATGCCTCCCAAGGATTAGCCATGGCCACCTGCATGGTGTCGTTATCTGCAATGGTATAGAGGTAAGCGGTATAGTTGGTGTGGTTCTTGTAGTCGTCCGACCAGCCGCGCAGGAAACCAGTATTCTCTAACATATACACGCCAGCCGGCATATTGGAAAGTTGCTGATAGGTGTCGAAGGTCTTGTTGAAGTGCTCGGCCACGTCGGCGTTGGCATGATTGCCGTCACCCGCCATGTTGGGAGCCGTACCCTTCCAACCAGCATAACTGGCATTGTCGAAGTTAGGATTCATGAGCGAACCAGTCATATCAGAAGGATTATCTACTGTAGCATCTCCAGCTTGAGCATCGTTGATCTTCTTCTGCACTGCAACGGCAGCAGCATTCAGTTCTTCTACGGTAGCAGCCTCGTTCTCATAGATAGCCTGCTCTGTAGCCACGTTAATGTTCTGCTCCTTAGCAGAATTCAGATAGGTCAGCAACTCAGCAGCAGCATTGAACTGATCCTTCATAGATGCCCATGTCTCCTGCCAAGCATTGTAGGTCTCCTCGGTAACGAATACCCAGTCCACGCCTACACCTTCAGTGGTAGGTTTAACGAAATACAGACGGGTATCGTCAGTACCATTCCAACCCAAGAAGGCTCCGCTGGCTGCATCTGCTACGGTAGCCAGGTCGCTGTTGGAAATACGGTATTTGCCATCAACCTCAGTAAACTCCCAATAGCGGTATGTCTCATTGGAATTGTCCACCCAGATAGCACCGGCATCATTTGTAGAGAACACGCACTTCCATTCATTGTTCTGAGTCTCTACACAGTCGGTAAACTCATAGGCTCCATCAGGAGCGAAGTCTGCAGTTTGAATCTTCACTTTATAGCCTTTGGTACCTACACTGGCACGGGTGTTCCAATCGTTGGCACCTACAAAGAACATACGAGCACCTGTGTTAAACAGGTAATACTCGGTGTCGACCTGGAACGCTTCAGCCTTAGCCACGTTGGGACGCTGACGCACGCCATTTACCAACTCGGCATTAGCAGTAGCTCCAGTCATGAGGAGGAAACCTCCCAAAACTAGTAGTTGTTTGATTTTCATAATCTAAAATTTGTAGTTAGTAAAAATATATTTAAAACGTAAATAGGTTACTTTTCTATTGGTCATCGCGCCCATATACCATATTATATAATATAGGAAAGGGCACAATTCAGTCGGACTGATAGATAATCCGCTGCAAATTTAATCAAAATTTTAATAACACGTATCATTTTTTCAAGTTTTTTTTCATCCGACTGACAAAAAGGTGTCTTTTAACACTTTTACTAAAGAAAATGAACCCCCAAAAAAGAAAAAAGCTCTGTTATTAAAAGCACGCTGTTTTGAACAAAAACGTGCGAGAACCATTGCTGGTCTCGCACGATTAATATATCAGAATGATGATTCTTGCTTAGAAGTCCATGTGATCGAGTGCATCACTGAAGTCCTTCGGCTCCTTGTGCTCTACGGGATCGCGGTAGATCTCACCCTGCTCCTGCTCGGGACGGGGACGACGCTCACCACGCTCAGGACGAGGACGACGCTCGCCACGCTCGGGGCGCTCACGACGCTCACCTCTTTCCGGACGCTCACGACGCTCGCCACGCTCGGGGCGCTCACGACGCTCGCCACGCTCGCCACGCTCGCCACGGGCGGGACGCTCCTGATAACCCTCGGGCTTCTCAATCAGCACACGGTGCGAGAGTTTGTACTTACCCGTCTTGGGATCAATCTCCAGGAGCTTCACCTGGATATGGTCGCCCTCCTTGATGCCAGCCTCCTCAACGGTCTCCAGACGCTTCCAGTCGATCTCAGAGATATGGAGCAAACCGTCCTTGCCGGGCATGATCTCTACAAAGCATCCGTAAGGCATGATTGAGCGAACCACACCGTCGTAGACCTCGCCAACCTCGGGGATAGCCACGATGGCACGGATCTTGGCCAGTGCAGCGTCGATGCTCTCCTTGTCGGGACCAGCCACCTGCACCTTACCCACGCCATCGGTCTCATCAATAGTGATCGTGGTCTTGGTGTCTTCCTGCATCTGCTGAATGATTTTTCCACCAGGGCCGATGACAGCACCGATGAACTCCTTAGGAATCTCGATCTGAACGATACGGGGAACCTGAGGCTTGAACTCTGCACGAGGCTCAGCGATAGTATCAGTCAGACAGCTCAGGATATGCTCACGACCGGCCTTAGCCTGCATCAGAGCTTTTTCGAGGATGTCGAACGACAGGCCGTCGCACTTGATATCCATCTGGGTAGCGGTCAGACCATCCTTAGTACCAGTGGTCTTGAAGTCCATATCTCCCAAGTGGTCCTCATCACCGAGGATATCGCTCAATACGGCGTACTTGTCTTCTCCGGGGTTCTTGATCAGACCCATTGCGATACCTGAAACAGGCTTCTTCATAGGTACTCCAGCGTCCATCAGGGCGAGGGTACCGGCACATACTGTAGCCATTGAAGAAGAACCATTAGACTCGAGGATCTGAGAAACCAGACGTACGGTGTAAGGGAAGTCTTCGGGAATCTGGCCCTTCAATCCGCGCCATGCCAGGTGACCGTGGCCAATCTCACGACGGCCTACGCCGCGCTGAGCCTTAGCCTCACCAGTACAGAACGGGGGGAAGTTATAGTGGAGGAGGAAGCGCTGATAGCTCTTGTCGAGCACATCGTCAACCATCTTCTCATCGAGTTTGGTACCCAGCGTACAGGTAGAAAGGCTCTGTGTCTCACCACGGGTGAAGATAGCACTTCCGTGAGGCATGGGCAGGGTCGACACCTCGCACCAGATGGGGCGGATATCTGTTGTCTTACGACCATCGAGACGGATGCCCTCGTCAAGGATACAACGGCGCATAGCGTCGCGCTCTACATCATGGTAGTAGCGATCCATCATGGCGCTGTACTCATCGTCGCTGATCTCGACGGCAGAACCGTCGAGCACACTTTCAGCAGCGGCGGCGCGCTCAGCGAAGAACTTCTCCTTGAAGTCCTCGAGCAGCTTCTCGAAAGCATCGGCACGATCCTGCTTGGGCAGGGCCTGCTTAGTGATGTCGTATGCGGGCTGGTACAACTCTTTATTCATGCGTGCGCGAAGCTCCTCGTCGTTCACCTCATGGTTGTACTCGCGCTTCACGTCCTTACCGAGCTCCTTGCTCAGCTCCTTCTGGAGTTCGCACATAGGCTTGATAGCATCCATAGCGGCTTTCAGGGCACCGAGCAGATCCTGCTCGCTGACCTCCTTCATCTCACCTTCCACCATCATGATGTTCTCAGCAGAAGCACCTACCATGATATCCATGTCGGCCTGCTTCATCTGCTCGAAAGTAGGATCGATGACATACTCACCGTTGATACGGGCTACACGCACCTCACTGATGGGACACTCGAAGGGAATATCTGAACATGCCAATGCGGCCGATGCGGCAAAGCCTGCCAATGCATCGGGCTGGTCAACGCCGTCGGCACTGAGCAGCATCACATTAACAAACACTTCTGCGTGGTAATTGCTGGGGAACAGCGGACGGAGCACACGGTCCACCAGACGGCTTGTCAGGATTTCGTTGTCAGAGGCCTTGCCTTCACGCTTGGTGAAACCGCCAGGAAAGCGGCCAGCAGCACTGTACTGCTCACGATAGTCAACTTGTAAAGGCATGAAATCGGTTCCGGGAACTGCATCTTTTGCGGCACAAACAGTGGCCAGGAGTACGGTGTTGTTCATCTTCAACATGACAGCACCATCGGTCTGTTTTGCCACTTTCCCGGTTTCAATGGTGATGGTTCTGCCATCAGCCAATTGAAGGGTTTTTGTAATTACGTTCATCTTGTTTAAAACATCTAAAAAAATAAAATCGTGCAAAATTACACATTATTTTATTAATATGAGCACAATGCACGTATATTTTACTCTTTTTTATGATTTCAGGCAGCGGTGTCGACGATGCGAACGATAGGAGACGAAAAAAATTTTGGCCAAAATTTTATGAATTCTGGCCAGAATTTTAAAAATAACGGCCAAAATTTTGTAACTTTGCCGCCAAAACAAAACAGAAGACATGAAGAAACTAATTTTAATCGCTATGACTTTTCTGGCCATTGCCGCCTGCAACGACCAGAAACCATCGTTCACCGTGGAAGGCACGGTGAAGGGAGCCGACGACAAGACACTGTATCTCTATAACAACGCACTGGGCGGTGCCGTGAAGGTCGACTCCGTGAAACTGACCGAGGAAGGCACCTTCGCCCTGCACGGCGAGGCACCGCAGTCGCCCGAGCTCTACTTTCTCATCGTGGGCGACCAGATGTTGTATTTCGGTGTCGACTCCACCGAGACGGTGACCATCAATGCCGACTATGCCACCATGACCTCGGCCTACGAGGTAAAGGGATCGAAAAGCAGCGAGAAGATACGGCAGATCACCCTGCGCCAGCACGACCTGCAGCGACGCATCATGGCCGTGGAGCGCGACCTGGGTCTGAGCCGGCAGCAGATTGCCGACTCGCTGCAGCGTATGGTGGACAGCTACAAGACCGACATCGCCATGGAGTTTATCTTCGAGAACCCCGCCAGCATCTATGCCTACTATGCCCTGTTCCAGACCATGGGCGGCTGGAACCTCTACGACCGCTCGAACCCGCAGGACGTGCGCGTCTTTGCTGCCGTGGCCACCAGCTGGGACACCTTCTATCCTGAGAGCGACCGTGCCAAGCACCTGCACAACACCACCATCAAAGGCATGAGCGACACCCGCCGGGCTGCCGCACAGGAGATGATAGCAGCCGAGACGGCCAGTCAGATAGAGACGGTCACCCTGCTCGACCTGAACCTGCCCGATGCCAGCGGCCGCAACCGCACGCTGACCGAGCTGAAGGGCAAGGTGGTGATGCTCGACTTCCACCTGTTCAACATGAAGGAGTCGGCAGCACGCATCCTCACCCTGCGCGACCTCTACAGCAAATACCACGACCAGGGACTGGAGATCTATCAGGTGGGACTCGACGAGAACGAGCATTTCTGGAAGCAGCAGACCGAGAAGCTGCCCTGGATATGCGTCTACGACCCCTCGGCCCTCTCGGCCCGCAACTATAACGTGCAGAGCATCCCGGAATTCTTCCTCATAGACCGTAGCAACGCCCTCTACAAACGCTCGTCGCAGATGAACGACGTGGAGGCCGAGATTAAAAATCTCTTAAAGTGAAGAGTGAAGAGTGAAGAGTGAAAAATTTGCTACCGCACTACTGATATGCGCATTTTTTTTGTGCAACGCATTTCCTGTGAAAGCAAAAAACGACAAGGATGCGGAAGGAAGAAACTTTTCACTCTTCACTCTTCACTCTTCACTTCATCGGCTGAACGAATGGCGGCTGCCCTACCCCGTATACCGTTTCTGCACAGGCGACGTAGACGGTGACGGACAGGAGGACGCACTGGTGGGTGTCATCAAGAAAACGCGATTCCATCGGGAGATGGGCCGCCGCATCTTCATCTTCAAACTGGTGGACGGGAAGGTGAGACCCCTGTGGCTGGGATCACGACTGGGAGCCACGCTGGTGGACTTCCGTTTCGTGGACGGTTGCGTCAGGGCTCTTGAGACCAACGGAAAGGGGAAATATGGCGTCACGGACTACCGATGGAACGACTTCGGCATGACGTTCGAGCGATTCATCATCAAGAATACTGACCAAGAAACTGCAATAAAATATTTTGACTTATGAAAAGGATTGCTATTATGCTGCTGACCTGCCTCTTGATAGGCTGCGGTCAGAATGCGACCAAGGAGCAGGCTGTGCCTATCTCGAAACTCAACGTAGAGAGTCTGCTCGACAGTCTGGACCTCGACATGGACATCTCGCAACTGCCACTGAGCGACCTGCGTATCCTGGAGAACGTCTTCCTGGCTCAAAAGGGCTACCCCTTCGAGGACTCCTACATCCGTAGCATCTACCTGACCACCACGTGGTACGACTCGCTGATGTGGATCTTCGACGGAACAGAAGAGAACTTCGACTGGAGCGAGGAGCAAGACGAGAACGTGTCGTTCCGACAGGGGTACTACAACGGCATCAAAGACGAAGTCATCGCCTATACCGACGAGCAACAGGCATTTGTAGACCGCGTCAGGGAGCGCGAGGCAGAACTGCAAGCCCTAAACTTCAAGCCCGAGGCTGACGCTAAGGTCAACATGGCCAACGTGGTAAACCCCAATCTCCTCAAAGACGTGGATCATGCACTGTGGACGATGTTGGGACAGAACGGCTTTGCCATCGTTCCCGCCAATCACCAGCAGCTGTTCCATATCTACGAGCAGAACGACTACCATGAATTTCCCGCCTTCGTCACCACCGACCTCTACCTGCAGCTCTACCACCTCTATTTCGACTGTATGCTGCGCGAGGTGGAACAGCAGAAGATGGATTCACTAGTCGAAATGCTCTGTCTGGAAGGTTATCGCGCTATGTACGTGCTGACCCAGACCGACCAGCCGCAAATAGTTGAGAGGGCGCGCTGGCTGTGCGATTATTTTGCGGTGGCCCTCAATCTGGACGGGAAACACCATATGGGCTTCGCCAACAAGTCGGCACTAGTTGAGATAGAGAAGATTATGAACAGCCAAGACGATTTCTCCAACTTCCTAGGCTATACCGATACCAAATTTGCCTACAGTCTATTTAAACCCCGCGGCCACTACACACGTAACGCCCGTCTAGAACACTATTTCCGCACAATGATGTGGCTTCAGACTGTGCCTTTCCGCACAGACAACGAGACTCAACTGGCGAATGCCCTGATACTGGCCGACTGGCTGAACAATAATGCGAAAGCTTTGTCCATCTACAAGAACATCACTGAGCCTATGACATACCTCATGGGACAGCCTGACAATGTGAGCATCACGCAGGTGGCAGATATCATCAAGAACAAGAACCTCAGCATAAAACAACTGTTAGCCGACCAGCAACAGATGCAGGCAATACGACAACAAGTGGAGCAGATTGCTGAGCAGCAGACACGCATCAAACCGAAGTTCAACTACTCTGGCAAATACAAGATCAACCTGATGCCACAACGCTATCAGCCTGATGCCGAGGTATTGCAGGAGATGGTGGACTATGAGTCGGAGACCACCAAGCGCGATGTACCCAAGGGCCTCGATGTCTTTGCCGCCATGGGATGTACACAGGCAGAAAAGATACTGCTCGACGAGCTCAACGAGCCTGAACGCTGGAGCAAGTACAAGCCCACACTACAGCGCATGAAAGAGCGCATGAACGAGATCGACTGGACGGAGAACAGCGCGGTGCAGTGGCTCTCAGCCTTGAAGACGGTGACGGAGACGCCACAGGATGCACCTTACTTCATGCTGACCGACGAATGGAACCGTAAGTCGCTGAACACCGCACTGGCATCATGGGCAGAACTGAAACATGATGCCATCCTATACGCCAAACAGCCCTTCGGTGCTGAGTGTGGCGGTGGCGGTCCCCCTGATCCCGTCGTAAAAGGATACGTTGAGCCCAACGTCAACTTCTGGAAGAAGGCCATCACGCTGCTGGACCAGACCAAAGACGTATTGAGCCGCTACGGGCTGTTATCGGATAAATCAGAGGCTATCAACACTGACTTGCATGAACAGGCAGAGTTCTTGCTACGACTCAGCGAGAAAGAGTTGAAAGGCGAACTCTTGAATGACATGGAATACGACCAACTGGAGTATATCGGAGCCACCTACGAGAATCTCTCGATAGAATTACTGCGCGACGAGAATCTGCAGTTGTGGAGCTGGGAAGACATCCAAAGTCCGGACAAGAAGGTGGCACTGGTGGCCGATGTCTATACGGCTAATGCCGACAACAACCCCAACAAGAGCATCCTGTATGAGGCTATCGGCAATGCCGACGAGATCTATGTGGTCATGGAAATAGGAGGCTATCTGCACCTGATGCGCGGAGCCGTCTTCTCATACCGTGAGTTCCAGCGGCCGGTCAATGACCAGAGGCTCAACGACGAGGAATGGCAGAAATACCTGGAGCAGCATCCGCGCTCTGGCGTACCTAATTGGATGAAGCCTGTCATTGCACCCGTAGAAAAAGCCCCGGTAGACAATGAGAGCGTATTTTATAGCACTGGTTGCTAGTTTTGCAGCCCCCCTTTCGTCCCCCGAGGGGGACACTATGGCTATAGAAGCCCCCTCGGGGGCAGTAGGGGGGGCTTGCATCCTCTTCACTGGCGACATCCTCTTGGACCGTGGCGTCCGAAAGACCATCGAGCACCACGGCACCGACTACCTCTTTACTCAGGAAATGGATTCGCTGTTGAAGGCTTCAGATGTGGTGGTGGGCAACCTGGAGTGTCCGGCCACCAAAGTCAAGGCTCCCAAACAGAAACGATTCATCTTCCGAGGCGAGCCCATCTGGTTGTCTGCACTTAAGGAGCACGGTTTTACACATCTGAACATGGCCAACAACCACAGCGTGGATCAGGGACGAGACGGACTGACGGACACCCGCGAAAACATCATCCGTGCGGGGATGACACCCGTAGGGGCTGGCAAGGACATGAGCGAGGCGGCAAAAGCCGTGCTGCTGACACAACAGCCGCGAAAGGTATGGCTCATCGCATCGCTACGCATGGCACTGGAGAACTATGCGTACCTGCCCCATAAGGCCAGCGTCAACCAGGAAGCGACAGCCGACATCATCAAGCGCATCAGACAGATTAAGCAGAAAGACCCGCAGGCCGTGGTCATCGTATCGCTGCACTGGGGAGCGGAACATACACTGCAACCCGTGGCCAGTCAGCGGCTGGAGGCTCATCGGCTCGTCAATGCCGGTGCCGATGCCCTGATCTGCCATCACACCCACACCCTGCAAACCATAGAGCACTATCAAGGACGCGACATCTACTACAGCATCGG
>Ga0256405_10007000_pt1 | contig 17443 bp, 15 predicted proteins | sample RumenRJG_02DNA_FD_189096 | JGI IMG/M metagenome (GOLD analysis project Ga0256405, IMG submission 189096) | Bovine rumen microbial communities from Lethbridge, Alberta, Canada - RJG_02 | ecosystem: Host-associated > Mammals > Digestive system > Stomach > Rumen | place: Canada: Alberta...
GATGATGGCTTGGTTGAGATGTTCTTGCGAACGCAGTTCGGGCGTAAAGTTGATGAATTTGATGGCGTAAGAAACATTAGCGCATTTCCGGTGACTCAATCTTCCTTGATGGCGAAGGTGTTGGATGTGCCTGGGAAGAGTTGGACTTTGGGCAAGGTAAGGCCTGAATCGGTGACGGGGTTGGTGGCGTTTGAGATTCGCTCTGACAAATTTGACCTGAAGGAGTCATTCGTGTTGAACCTTCAGGTGAGGGGGATGCCTTCAGAAAGGGATGATCAGATATTGGCTTCGCTTATATCGAACAGGTCGGCGTTTTTGCGGTTCCTTGCGATGCTGCTGGAGGATGGATCGTCAGCGGTCGTTCGTGGTGGCGGCGCGACGGATTCTTCGATTGTGGCGCTGTTGCGTTCGAGCGGATTTGGCGACATGCCGATAGCGGACAGTTTGCTACAGGCGTACTGCCGTTCGCCAAAGGTACTGAAGGAGATTGCCCGGGCGATCTCTGCCGCAGACAAGGCCTGCAGCGATGCAGTGCCGGAAGATTTTCGGGAATTGTGGGCAGGGTTTGCACCGCTTGCGGGAGATTTGAGATGAACGCTCAGCGGATAATTGATAGCGAAAAGGCGCTGAAGGGTCTGAAGACTTTTCAGAAGAGAACGGTGGAGCATGCCTACAGGGAGCTTTATCGCGAGGGGGGCTCCGGACGCTTTCTGGTCGCGGATGAGGTGGGCCTTGGAAAGACCTTTGTCGCGCGCGGCGTGATTGCGAAGATGCTTGACATTCAAGGTGCCAACATCAAGCGTATTGATGTAATTTACGTTTGCTCAAATTCTGCGATTGCGCGGCAGAATCTCGATAAGCTCATTCCAAGGCTTGACATACCCAAGGATCAGATTGGTACGCCTGGACAAGCAACTCGATTGACGTTGCTGCCTAAGATTATCCATGACCTTGCCTCGAAGCGTGTCAACTTCATTAGTTTTACTCCCGGAACGACATTTGAGCATAAGAAGTCCAGGCAGGGACGGGCGGATGAGCGAGCGGTCATCTACAAGATTCTTGAACCGTTGTTTGAGGAGCGGAAAGCTAAGTTTAAAAAGGTAATGGAGGGTGACGGTGAAAAGGCTTTCTGCTGGGAGTTAAACAATCTTGCTGAGTTGGATGCCGGACTATCGGAGAAGTATCAAAGAAAGATTTGCGGTGCTACAAGACTGTTCGAGCGGCTTGATGCGCTTGTGTGTTCTTATGACAGACGCCGACGCAATGAGTTCAGGGATGAGCTAAATGACGTCATAGCGGAATTACGAGAGCTCCTTGCGCAGGTTTGCCTTGATGCGCTTGAACCTGATCTTGTTATACTTGATGAGTTTCAGCGCTTTAAGAATCTGCTGAAAATGGATGACGATGAAGAGTCCCTCCCGTCCCGGTTGTTCCGATATAGTGACGAAGAGGCTAACGCGGATACGAAGGTCCTGCTTCTTTCGGCCACACCGTACAAGATGTATACATGTGATTCAGACGTGGACGAAACTGAGAATCACTACGATGACTATCTTGATACGCTGAGGTTTTTGTTCAGGTCAAGCGAGGATCGCGTTTCTGAAGTTGAGCATAGCACCAAGGCGTTCCGAGACTGTCTAAGCGGAGACGGGGATCAATGGGTGGAGGCTAAAGTCAACCTGGAAAAGCTTCTGAAGAGGGTTATGTGCCGTACCGAGAGGGTGGCTCTTACTCACGAGTTCGATGCCATGATTAAGGAGGTTTGCGTCAAACTGCCGCTTCAGGCATCGGATTTGAAAGAGGCACCCAAGCTTGACGCTCTCGCAAGATATCTTGACGCAGACAATGTTATCACGTATTGGGGAAGCGTTCCGTACGCATTGAATTTTCTCCGTGATTACGATCTTGGAGACAAACTTGAGAAGGCGCTAGGCGCTCCGGGAAAGAAATCCGGTGAGCTTTCAAGGCTGATTGGTCAGATCAAGCAGTTTCGGGGCGGAATGTATAACAACTGCAAGACGGAGATCAAGCCGGCAAATCACCGCATGAGATATCTCTTTGAGCGCGCGCTGGGAAAAGACAAGCCGCTTTGGAAATTGCTCTGGTTGCCGCCGAGCATGCCCTATACGAGGCCGTCCGGGGTTTACGAAGGTGTCGGACCTGTTACGAAGACATTGGTGTTCTCGGCTTGGAATGCGGTTCCTGATGCAATTGCGACACTGGTGTCGGCAGAGGCAGAGAGACGGATGTATGGACGGGATCTCAATTCAAGACGGAGTGCGAAGAACAAGTTTAAGCCTCGCCTTGTGTTTAGGTCACAAGAGGATGGTGTGGCTGGTGTCACGACACTACTCATAATGCTTCCTTTCTCATCCTTGCTGGAATACGATCCAATGAGTCGTGCCATAGATGCGGGTGGATCGATTGATGCACTTGAGTTTAAAAAAGAGGTGTCAGGCAAGATCGCTAAGAGACTCGAAGGTCTTTCTGTTACGGGGAAGATGTCTGGAGTAGTGGATTCCGATTGGTATTGGGCGGCACCGATATTGATGGACAAGGACGCTACGTTCAGGGACTGGTTGATTGGCTTGAAGGATGACGATAATTGGGAGGAGTCTAAAGGACGGTCTGAATGCCTCGAACACGTTAAGCACGTGTTAAAGCACCCGGAAGGGCTTGGCCGCCGCCCCGATGATTTAGCCGACGTATTGGCAGAGGTGGCGATTGGTGGACCTGCTGTCTGTGCGGCAAGGTCGTTCATGAGGGTGCTTGGCTTGCGCATAGCGCCCATACTTTTTGATTGTGCTTACGACGCAGGTGATGGTTTCCAGTCATTGTTCAACAAGTATGCCGTTGTTGCGTTGGTGGATCGTGAGGTCAAGTCACGCAGAATCGGTTTCTGGCGCAAGGTATTGAGGTATTGCATCGATGGAAACGTTCAGGCATTACTGGACGAACAGTTGCACATGCTTAAGGGGTTTGGTGGCGTTGGAAATGACGAGGAGGTGGAGAGCGTTGCGTCCGATCTGTTCAAAGCGCTTTCGGTTCGTGCGTCGCCAATTTCTGTTCAGGAATTCCCAAAGGATACGAAAGTCGGTGAACCGTTTCGTGTCGCATGTCGGTATGCGATGCGCTTTGGAGGGACGAAGAAGTCTGTGGAATCAGACAAAGAGGTTGTTCGTTCCGAAGATGTGAGACTAGCATTTGACTCGCCTTTCCGTCCGTTTGTGTTGGCGACAACGTCGATTGGACAGGAAGGGCTTGATTTTCACCAGTGGTGCCATGCGGTGATGCACTGGAACCTGCCATCCAATCCAGTTGACCTTGAGCAACGTGAGGGACGCGTCCATCGGTATAAGGGACACGCTGTCCGCAAGAACGTGGCGGCGCATTATGGGTTGTCTTCCTTGCGTGAAATGCAGAGAGGATTGGATCCATGGAAATATATGTTTGACTTGGCAAAAGGAGACCTCGACAAAACAAAATCAGAGCTTGTGCCGTGTTGGATTTATGAAGATGGCGATGCTAAGATTGAGCGACTGGCCCCTTATGTACCATTAAGCCGGGCTGAAGCAAGGCTGTCCGCTCTCAAGCGTGGGCTTGGTCGGTATCGGCTTGCTTTTGGACAACCACGGCAGGAGGAACTGGTTGCACTCTACTCGGACAGGAATGTTGAGGACATCCGCCAACGTACGCTTTCACTTTTGCCTGATGCGGATACTGGATCGTCATAACGAAGAAGGTTTGTCATGGGACTCGTGAAAACAAGAAGTCTGGCGGCGATGCGGAAGCAGCAGCGCGCGAAGGCGGGGATGAAGCCGCCGGTGCCCAAACAGGCGCGGAAGTGCGCGCCGTTTCCTCTGCAATCTTTAAAACGTCCCAGTGCGAAGTTTCTTCCGCCCAACCATTAAAAAGTTCTCAGTTTACAAACGTGCTGTTACGTGATCCCGTGCCACTTGCTATCTGAAATCTACTGTTTGCAAACTGTGGATGTGCGGATTGTGCTATAATATTCGGCGAAAGGAAACTAGACATGGCGACAAAATGCAGGCATTGTGGTTCGACAAGCTACGGACACGGGTGTGCGTATGGCCCGAACCGTCTTCACGAACATCGCGACGACGAGAAGCACTGCGAATGGTGCGGCTCGTCGAGCTACGGACACGGATGCGCGTATGGTCCGGATCGCTTGCATCGACACGGCCCGGGTGGCAACAAGTGCATCTGGTGCGGTTCGACGTCCAATGGATCGGGTTGCCCCTACTCCCCGACGCGCCGCCATGAGAAGTGATGTGGGACTATGGGGTCTGGCCCCATAGTAAAGTAAGATCAAGATTTTGACCGCAAAACACTAGAAAGTTGTTTCATAACCGCCGCTTGTCGGGGGTGCGATTGGGTAAAATGGTCTGACACTTCCGTATGGGCATTTTGCGGTGCGGCGCGCTCGGTGAGCCTGCCCTACCGCGCTTACGCATGAAATGGTATACTATTGCCCATGAGTGAAAAGGCATATATTTTTGACATGGACGGCGTGCTGGCGGACAATTGCCGCTACCATGTGCTGGCCTGGCGCCTCTTTGCGAAAAGACATGGCTTCGGGCTGACGGACGAGCAGGTCCTTGAATGGATGGGTGCGGCCAACCGGGTGTACATGGAACGCCTGCTGGGGCGTCCCGTCGCGGATGACGAACTGGCCGCCCTCGAAGACGAAAAGGAATCGATCTACCGCGAGCTCTACGCTCCCCATCTGCGCATCCCGGACGGCCTTCGCGCGTTCCTCGATCGTGCGCACGCCGACGGCATCCCCTGCGGTGTGGCCACCGGCGCGCCGCAGCAGAACATCGACTTCATCCTCGACGGGCTCGACCTCCGCCGCGACTTCCGCCGTGTGGTGGACCCGACCCAGTACAGCCACTCGAAGCCCGCGCCCGACTGCTACCTCCGCGCGGCTGCGCTCCTCGGCGTCGCCCCAGCCGGATGTACCGTTTTTGAAGACGCCGTCGCCGGTATTCAGTCCGCGCACGCCGCCGGCATGCGCGTCGTCGCCATCACGACCACCAACCCCCGCGCGACCCTCCAGTCCGCCGGCGCCGACCGCATCATCGATTCCTTCGCGGAGCTTTAGATTCGGCAATAAAGGAGAAATATGAAAAAGAACCTCCGCCCCGGCGCCCGATTTATGATACAATATGCCTGAAAGGATCCATGAGATGTCGGAAATCTATGACAGACTGATGGCGGACATGAAAGCCGCCATGAAAGAGCATGACACGGTCGCGGTGAACGCGATCCGCGGCGTGATCGCGAAGGCGAAGGACCTCACGGTGAACGCCGGCAAGGACATGACGGACGAGGCCGTGCTGGCCGTCCTCGCCAAGGGTGCGAAGCAGCGCGAGGAGTCGATCGCGCAGTTCACCGCCGCCGGGCGCGCGGAACTCGCCGCCGCCGAACAGAAGGAGCTCGATCTTCTGAAGAAATACCTGCCCGCGCAGCTCGGCGAGGCGGAGGTCGCGGCCGTCGTCAAGGCGGTGATCGCCGAGACGGGCGCCGCTTCCAAGAAGGACATGGGCCGCGTCATGAAGGAGACGATGGCCCGCCTCAAGGGACAGGCGGACGGCAAGCTCGTCTCCCGGCTCGTCGGCGAGGCGCTGCCGTGACGGAACCGGCTCCCTTGACCGGCGGCGGGACAGGCGGGAAGATTCTCGTCTATCTCGAACCGTCGCCCGTGCGCGGCGGCATCGAGGTCTTCGCCGAACGCCACGTCGCGCGGCTCCGCGCCGAGGGGCGCACCGTCGACATCTGCCGCGCGCTCGGCCCCGACGCCGCCGCGCGCTTCGCCGCCGTTGATGAAATCATCATCCACAAGTGCACCGACGTCGCCACGCTCGAGCGCTTTCCGCCGGAGAAGACGACGTGCTACATCCACGACCACGAGCCGATCTGCCCGCGCGGATACGCCTATACGCCGCTGTTGCACAACTGCACGCGCCCGGGCGGCCTCTGGCCGTGCCTTCTCTGCGCGCCCGCGTGCCGGTCGTGGCGTGCCGCGCTCGCGCGCGTCTTCACGCAATCGCGCCGCACGCGCGCCCTCGCGCGCTTCAACCGCCTTGTCGTCATTTCGGAGTTTATGAAAGGGCGGCTCGTCGCCAACGGCCTCAGCGCCGACCGGATCGTCGTCGCGCCGCCCGTGATCGCGCCGCCGCCTGCCGGTGCGCCGCCGCCCGACGCGGTCGATCTCCTCTTCGTCGGCCAGCTGATCCGCGGCAAGGGCGTGCAGCTGCTCCTCGACGCGCTCGCGCGCCTGCCCGCGTCGCGCACGCTCGACATCGTCGGGACCGGCAACAGGGAAGCGGCCTTGCGCGCGCAGGCCGGCCGCCTCGGCCTCGCCACGCGCGTGCGCTTCCGCGGCTTCCAGCCCGACCCCTCGGCGTGGATGCGCGCCGCGCGCTGCGTCGTCGTGCCGAGCTTCTGGCAGGAACCGTACGGCCTCGTCGCCGCCGAAGCGGTGGCGCTCGGCCGCCCCGTCGTTGCGTTCGCGATCGGCGGTCTGCCGGAAGCGTGCCAGGGCCGCGCGACGCTCGTGCCGCCCGGCGATGTCGCCGCGCTCGCTGCCGCGCTGGCGGCGCACGTATGAAAGGATCGTCATGTCCGATACAGTCAAAGTCTTCGTCTTCATCGATGCGCTCGGCTGGAAACAGGTCGAGAAGTACGGTTTCCTGACCGACCTCCTGCCGCACCGTCGGTCGATCGAGATGCAGTTCGGCTACAGCTGCACCGCGATCCCGACGATCCTCACGGGCGAGCGGCCCGCCGTCCACGGCCACCTCGCGTTCTACGACTACGCGCCTGCGAAGAGCCCGTTCAAGGCGCTGCGCTTTCTCGCGCCGCTCCTGCGGCCGCGCGGCTTCTGGCGGCGCGGGCGCGTGCGGCATCAGCTGTCGAAACTCATCAAGCGGCTCTACGGCTTCACCGGCTACTTCCAGCTCTACGGCGTGCCGTTCGAGCGCCTGCCGCAGCTCGACTACTGCGAGAAGCGCGACCTCTTCGTTCCCGGCGGCCTCGCGCCCGTGCGCAACCTCGCCGACGTCTGGGCGGCGCAGGGTCGGCGCTGCCACATTTCGAACTGGCGGCTTCCCGAGGACGAGAACTTCCGCCGCGCCGCCGCCGCGTTCCGCGCGGGCGCGGTTGATCGCGCGTTCGTCTATTCCGCCGCGTTCGATGCGCTCCAGCACGACAACGTGGGGCGCGACGACGTGTTGGCGAAAAAGGTCGCGCGCTACGCCGAGACGATCCGCGCGCTCCACGGCGCGCTCGTCGCGGGCGGGCGGCCGTTCGAGCTGACGATCTTTTCCGATCACGGCATGACGCCGCTCGCGCGCACCGTCGACGCGCCGGCGGCGCTTGACCGCGCCGGCGTCGCGTGGGGCGTCGACTACGCGAGCGTGATCGATTCGACGATGGCGCGCTTCTGGTATCTCGCGCCCGGCGCGGAAGAAAAGATCCGCGGCGCTTTTGCCGCGTTTCCCGGGCACTGGCTCACGGCGGACGAGATGCGGCGCGAGGGCATCTGGCGCGACGACCGCAAGTTCGGCGACGCGATCTTTCTCGCGGATCCGGGCGTGCAGTTCGTGCCCAGCGATATGGGCGTCAAGCCGCTCAACGGCATGCACGGCTACGATCCGCGCGACATCGATTCGCGCGCCGCGTGGCTGTCGACCGTGCCGGTGCCCGACGGCGTCGCGCGCGTCTGCGACTATTTCCGTGTCATGACGGCGTGAGGCGCGGCGGCGGCGACCTACCCCAACGGGTAGCGCGGCGGGCGGCGCAAAATGGTATAATGCGCAGACTTATGAACAGGCAGAAGAATGCAGAAAGATGGATCGGCGCGGCGTTGGCCGTCGCGGCGCTGGCGCTGGCGGGCGCGCGCGCGGCGGACCTGAGCGCGGATGAACGGGTGATTCCGCAGGGCGCGTGCGTCGCGCCGAACGGCGACCGGCTGGAGGTGACGTCGAAGTGCCTGCGGCTCAACGGCGCGCCGCTCATTCCCGTGATGGGCGAGCTGCACTATTCGCGCATCCCGCGCGAGGAATGGGCGTCGTCGCTCGCGACGCTGAAGGCGGGGGGCGTGTCGATCGTCTCGACCTACGTCTTCTGGAACCACCACGAATGGCGCGAGGGCGAATGGGACTTTGCGGGCAACCGCGACCTCTCGGCGTTTCTCGGCGAAGTGGAGAAGGCGGGGCTCTGGGTCCTCGTCCGTCTGGGCCCGTGGGACCACGGCGAGTGCCGCGAGGGCGGCTTCCCCGACTGGCTGATCGACAAGTTCGCGCCCGGCGCGGAACCGGCTGCGGACGATTACGCCGCGCGCAGTGCGGACTCCAAGGCGCTGCGCCGCAGTCTGCGCACGCGCGACAAGCGGTTTCTCGCCGAGACGGAAAAGCTGTTTCGCCGCCTGTATCCTGAAATCGCCCCGCATTTCTGGAAGAACGGCGGCGCGGTGATCGGCATTCAGCTGGAGAACGAAAGCCGCGGCCCGTGGCCGTACTATCAGGCGCTGAAGAAGCTCGCGGTCGACATCGGCTACGACGTGCCGCTCTACACGCGCACGGGCTGGCCGAAACTGGACGGCCCCGAGACGACGTTCGGCGAGCTCGTGCCGCTTTACGGCGACTACGCCGAAGGGTTCTGGGACCGCGTGCTCACGTCGATGCCCGGCAGCTACGCGGAGGCGTTCGTGATGCGCCCGGCGCGCACCTCGGCCGTGATTGCGACGGAGCAGCTCGGCGCGCAGACGGCGACGGACGCGAAGGGCGCGGAGAAGTATCCGTACTTTACGTGCGAACTGGGCGGCGGCATGGCGTCGAGCTACCACCGTCGCCTCGTGATGGAGCCGCTCGATGCGTTCGCGATGAGCGTCGTCAAGCTCGGATCGGGCTCGAACCTGCCCGGCTATTACATGTACCACGGCGGCGCGAACCCGACCGACTTTGGCGTGAACATGGCCGAAAGCCAGCGCGGGCGTTTCACGAACTACAACGACCTGCCCGTCGTCAGCTACGAATTCATGGCCCCGGTGAGCGAATTCGGCGAGCCGCAGTGCGCGTACTGGCTGATTCAGGCGCTGGCGGAATTCTGCCGCACGAACGCGGCGGAGCTGGCCGTCGCCGATCCTGTTTTTGTCAGCGACCACGAGACGCGGCGCGGGCGGTTCGTCTTCCACAACGAATATGTGCGGCGGCGCAACCCGACGGGCGCGTGCTGGATCGGCATCGCGGCGGCGGACGGCACGGTGACGCGCGTTCTGGACGGTCCGGCGCTCGCGCGCGCGACGGCGGGGCGGCGCGACGGGCCGCCGGTCGTGGCGCTGAAGACGGACGAGCTGAAGCGGCTCAAGGCGGCGGGCACGGCGCCGGCGGTGACGATCGGCATCAACGGCGTGGCGCAGCTGCCGGACGAGCGCGCGTGGGACGCGGCGGCGGAATACGAGGTGCCGTTTACGGCGGGCGATGCGATGCTGGAGATCGCGTATGACGGCGACATGGCGCGGCTTTACGCCGACGGGCGGCTGGTGCAGGATGATTTCTGGAAGGGCCGGCCGCTCCGGTACGCGCTGCGGCGGCTGCCGGAAGGGACGCGGCGGCTGACGCTGAAGGTCCTCCCCTGGGGGCCGGATGTGCGCGCGCACGTCTTCATCGACCGCGCGCGCTGACGCGCGGCGGGGTGCGTGCGGACGAGCGGCGGAAAGGGTGCAGATGACGGGCGAGAACGAGAAGCAGGCGATTCGGCGCGCGATGAAGGCGCGGCGGAAGGCGATGGACGCGGGCGAGAAGGCCGCGGCGGACGCTGTCATCTGCGCAAAGCTCAAGGCGCGCTGCGACATCGGCGAACGGATCGATCCGCTGACCGGGGGTTCTCCGCTCGCCGTCTATCTTGCCGCGCCCGACGAAATCAACATCGACCCTTACATCGAGGATCTGCTGCGCGCGGGCGTTGACGTGGTCGCGCCGCGCTGGAACGGCGAAACGTACGCGCTGGCGCGGCTGAAGGGGCTGGACGAAAAGAGCCTGCGGCGCGGTCCGATGGGCATCCGCGAACCGATTGACGCCGCCATCGTGGAGTCGAAGAAAGTTGGTGCGTGGATCGTTCCCGGACTGGCGTTCACGCGCGGCGGAAAGCGCCTCGGCTATGGTGGCGGCTGGTACGACCGGCTTCTTGCCGCCGCGCCGAAGGACGCCGTCAAGATCGGCGTCGCCTGTTCGTTCCAGATTGTCGACGACCTTCCGGCGGAGCCGCACGACATCCCGCTCACCGACGTCATCGACGATTCGCTCGACGACGAGGCGTGATATTCCCTCTTGCACGGCGAGCGAAAATATGATTTAATATGCCTGATATGGCGAATTGATGGCGTGACTTGCTGTTAATTCGCCAGAAAGGAATAGTTGTGAAGTATACTGTTGCAATGACAGAAGACGAAGCGTTGCGCGAATCGGGAAGGCGGCTCGCGCAGATTCGGCTGAGTCGGAATATGACGCAATCCGAACTTGCCCAGCGGGCAGGCGTATCTAAACGTACGCTTGAAAGGCTTGAGATTGGGACTGGCGGGGTGAGGATAGATGCATTGTTTGCCGTCTGCGGAGCGTTGGGCCTTACTTCCGGTTTTGAGACGCTTCTGCCTGAAGTGCAGCTGTCGCCGCAGGACATACTTGAAAATCGCAGAATGCCGAAACGCGCGCGCCGGAAAAGCGTTGCGGCCAAAGAATGGGGGACAGCATGAACGAGGCGGTTGAAGTTTTTCTGTGGGGGCGGCGCATCGGCGTTGCATCGCGCATGGACGGAACGCCTTGCGCGTCATTTGCGTACGACAGGGAATTCCGCGACGCCGGGATTGAGCCTTCGCCGCTGATGATGCCTGTCGGCGTCGGCGCATACTCATTCCCGGCACTTCCGCAGGGGTCGTTTCACGGACTCCCCGGAATGTTGTCCGATTCCGTTCCCGACAAATTCGGTAACGCGGTGATTGGTGCCTGGTTGAAAGCGCAGGGTCGGCTTCCCGACAGCCTCACGCCTATCGAGCGGCTATGCTATACCGGAGTCCGCGGGATGGGAGCCCTTGAATACAGACCGGCAATGCTGGACGCCGATGACACGGCCGAGGAAGTCCATGTGGACGCCCTGGCGGAACTTGCAGACGAGGTGCTGAAATCGCGTTCCGAGACTGTCGCGAAACTCGTGCCGGACATGACGCGGTATTCGTCTATCCTCAAGGTCGGGTCGTCGGCGGGCGGCGCACGGGCGAAGGCGCTGATCGGATGGAACGAGGCGACGGGCGAGGTGAGGTCCGGACAGGTTGCGCTTCCCGAAGGCTTCGGCTACTGGCTCATCAAGTTTGACGGGCTGACGGGGAACGGCGACAAGGAGGGCGACGACAAATGGGGATATGGACGCGTCGAATACGCCTACTATCTGATGGCCCGCGCCGCCGGAATCGAGATGACCGAGTGCCGACTCTGGAACAGGCGGCATTTCATGACGCGGCGCTTCGACAGGCTTCCGGACGGCGGCAAGCTTCATGCGCAGACGCTTGGGGCGCTCGCCCACATGAACTTCAACGATCCCACCGCCTATTCGTACGAACAGGCGTTCCGCGTCACGCGCCGCGTGGTGAACGACGCGCGGGCGAACGAGCAGCTCTTCAGGCGCATGGCGTTCAACGTGCTCGCGTGGAACTGCGACGACCACGTGAAGAACATCTCGTATCTCATGGACCGACGCGGCGAATGGTCGCTCGCTCCGGCGTACGACGTGTGCTACGCGCACAATCCGGAAGGGGACTGGACCTCGCGCCACCAGATGTCCGTGAACGGGAAGCGCAGCGGCATCACGGAGGACGACATCCTTGCCTGCGCGCGCTTCGCGAACATGCGCGAACGCAAGGCGCGCGCCGTGCTGGACGAGGTCAAGGGCGCGGTGAACGACTGGCCGCGCTTCGCGGCGGAGGCGGAGGTGCGCGAAGACTTCGTCGACGTCCTTTCACAGCGGCTCGCGTCGGCATGAGCACGGCACGGACGACAGCGGAATCAAAGGGTCAAGGCAGAATAAAATGACAGGAATAGGTTCGATAGTCAATGCGGGGGCGATTGTCACTGGCGGGCTGATCGGGCTCGCGGTCGGCTCGTTCATCTCGAAGCGCGTACAGGCGACGCTGGTATCTGGAATGGCCGTGGGCACCCTGTTCATCGGCGCAGGTTCGACGTTCTCCAAGATGCTCGTGTCGGGCGAGGGCGGGTCACTTGAATCGCGCGGCGCGCTGATGCTCGTCATATCGCTCGCCGTCGGAGCTGTCGCGGGCGAGCTTCTGGACATCGACGGAAAGATGGAGCGCTTCGGCGAATGGCTGAAGCGGGTGTCGCACAACGAAAGGGACGGCTCGTTCCTCGACGCTTTCGTCACCGCCTCGCTCACGTTCTGCATCGGCGCAATGGCCATACTCGGCGCGCTTGAGGATGGTCTCAAGGGCGATCCGTCGCTCCTCTATCTCAAGTCGGTGATGGACGGAATCTTCACCATTGCGCTCACGGCATCGCTCGGGAAGGGCGTCCTGTTCTCCGCGATTCCGATTCTGCTTTTCCAAGGGTCGATCACGCTCGCCTCCAGCCTGCTGCGTCCGATCATGACGCCGGAGGTCCTGGACGCGATTTCCCTCGTCGGCGGCGTGCTCATCTTCTGCGTCGGCTGGAACATCCTCTGGCACGAGAAGAAGATCCGCGTCGCGAACCTTCTCCCGGCCCTCGTCGTCGCCGTCATCTGGGCGCTGGTCGCGACGCGAGGGGCGTAGAGAAAATTCAACTGACACGATTTCACGAAAATCGAAAACAAGAAGGAGAAACAAAATGAAAGTGCTGATGCTGAACGGATCATGGAATGCCGACGGTTCGACCAAGGCGGGCCTCGCGGAAATGGCGAAGACGTTCGCCGCCGAAGGCGTGGAGACGGAAATCGTCGATATCGGAGCTAAGCCGATCGCCGACTGCATCGCCTGCGGCAAATGCGGCGAGCTGAAGCGCTGCGTCTTCGCGAACGATGCGGTGAACGCGTTCGCCGAGAAGGCGAAGACGGCCGACGGGTTCATCTTTGCCTCGCCCGTCTACTACGCGCATCCGTCGGGCCGCATCCAGAGCTTCCTCGACCGGCTCTTCTTCTCGACGATGCGCGCCGACGGCTACGCCGCGCTCCACCACAAGCCCGTCGCGGGCATCGTCGTCGCGCGCCGCGCGGGCACGAGCGCGAGTTTTGACGTGCTCAACAAGTACGCGACCATTTCGCAGATGATCGTCGTGGGGAGCAGCTACTGGAACGAGTTTCACGCGCTCACCAAGGACGACGTGCCGGGCGATCCGGAAGGGCTTCAGACGCTCCGCAATCTCGCGCGGAACATGGTTTACGTGATGAAGTGCCAGAAGGCCGGACGCGACGCCGGCATCCTCCCTCCCGCGAACGAAAGCGGCGTCTTCACGAACTTTGTCAGATAAAAGAAAGGATGAGACGATGAAAACATACAAAACCACAGGAACCTGCGCGCGTGCGATCAACTACGAGGTCACGGACGGCGTGGTGACGGCGTGCGAATTCGTGGGCGGCTGCCCCGGCAACACGCAGGGCGTCGCCAAGCTCGTCGTCGGGCGAAAGGTCGACGATGTCGTTGCGCTTCTGAAGGGTGTGCAGTGCCGCAACGGCACCTCGTGCCCCGATCAGCTCGCCCGCGCGCTCGAGGCGGAGCGCACGATACAACAAGATTAAGGGATGCAAGCAATATGAAAACCGGTTTTGACAAGTCCAGGCGAATAGCAAACCGACTGCCGATTCAGTGTATTCATTGTGGGAAAGAGATAGCTACAGATTAGAATTCCATTGTGATTGCGAATAGCATTAGGAAGGAGATGGACATCATGTCAAGTGAAAGAGACTGGAAACTGTTTCGCAAGAGACTGCCTGAATGGCAAGAGCGCTGCATGCAGTCACTCCTTGATGAGTATGCCGCAATAATCGCCGCCCCAGAGAAGCCTTCTACGAAGTTCTGGAAACTTGAGAGGCGGCTGAAGCAGGACATCAGGCGCGTCGGTGTCCAGGCGGAAATGAGCCGTTCGAGAATGCATTTCAACTTGCATTGCCTTCTCCTCGAAAAAGCCATCACGATGTCAGACCTTGACGGCTTCAGTGAAGGGTTGGTGGCCTCTCTTGCGGAAGTTTAAGTCGGAGGACGCGCAGTAGACGATCACCTTGTATGACAGGGAGGAGAAACAATGCAATCATGAAAGAGAACCTCCTTCGCGGTCTTTGCGGTCTTTGCGGCTAAAACAAAACAATGAAAAAGATACGCTGCCCGTACTTCGAGCTGAACGACCTGGAGCGCGCGTACCACGACAAGGAGTGGGGAACGCCGTGCCGGAACGACCGCAGGCTCTTCGAGTACCTGATGTACGAAGTGCTGCAGTGCGGACTGAGCTGGGACACGATTATCCAGAAGCGCGCGGCGTTCCGCGTTGCGTTCGAGCGGTTCGACGGAAGATTTCAAGGCAGAAGATGATGCAGACATGACAAGAAGGTAGAGACATGAGCAAAGAAAGGCCAACCGCGATTGAGGTGCGCGGAGCGAAAAAGAACAACCTCAAGAACATCGACGTCGACATTCCGCTCGGGAAGATCGTCGGCGTTGCGGGCGTTTCGGGAAGCGGCAAGTCGTCACTTGCGCTGGGTATTGTCTATGCCGAGGGATCGCGCCGCTATCTCGAATCGCTCTCCACCTACACGCGCCGGCGCATGACGCAGGCGGAGCGCGCGGAAGTCGATGACGTGCGCTACGTGCCGGCCGCGCTCGCGCTCCGACAGCGTCCGGGCGTCCCCGGGATCCGCTCCACGTTCGGCACATCGACCGAACTTCTCAACTCGCTCCGGCTCATGTACTCGCGCCTCGCGTCGCACCGGTGTCCCAACGGACACTACCTCGCGCCGTCTCTCGACGTCGCGGCGGAGCGCGAGCTGGTCTGCCCCGAATGCGGCGCGCGCTTCTTCGCGCCCGGCGCGGAGGAGCTGGCCTTCAATTCGCAGGGTGCCTGCAAGCGCTGCGACGGAACGGGCGTGGTGCGCGAAGTCGACAGGGCGACGATCATTCCCGACGATTCGCTGACGATCGACGAAGGCGCGGTTGCGCCGTGGCAGTCGCTCATGTGGTCGCTCATGAAGGACATCGCGCGCGACCATCTCGGCGTGCGCACGGACGTCCCGTGGCGCGACCTCACCGATCGGGAACGCGACATCGTCTTGCACGCGCCGCCGGAGAAGCACCACATGGTCTATCAGATCAAGAAGGACGGACGCTCCGGCGAGATGGATTTCACTTTCTTCAACGCGATCAACACCGTCGAGAACGCGCTCAAGAACGTCAAGGACGAGAAGGGCATGAAGCGCGTCGCGAAGTTCCTGAAGGAAGGCCCTTGCCCCGATTGCGGCGGGACGCGCCTTTGCGAACGCGCCCGCGCGCCGCTCCTGCGCGGCATCCCGCTCGACAAGGCGTGCGAAATGACGCTCGCCGAGGCGGAAGAATGGGTGCGCGGCGTTCCCGCGTCGCTGCCGAAGCCGATGCGTCCGATGGCGGAGCGGATCTGCGAATCGTTCCACGATACGTCGCGCCGCCTGATCGAACTCGGTCTTTCGTATCTCTCGCTCGACCGCGCCGCCTCGACGCTCTCCACGGGCGAGCGCCAGCGTATGCAGCTCGCCCGCGCCGTCCGCAACAGGACGACCGGCGTGCTGTATGTGCTCGACGAGCCGTCCATCGGCCTCCACCCGTCGAATCTGGAAGGATTGACGGGCGTGATGGATGACTTGGTCGCCGACGGCAACTCGGTGCTGCTCGTCGATCACGACACGCAGGTTCTCGCGCACGCCGACTGGCTTGTGGAGCTGGGCCCCGGCGCCGGCGCGAACGGCGGAAATCTCGTCGCGGCGGGAACGGTGAAAGAAATCGCAAAGAACCCGAAATCGCAGATCGGGCCATTCCTGGGCACAATTATTTCAGCCACAAAGAACACAAAGAGCACAAAGGACGGGAGAGACAAAAAGGACGCAAGGGGCAAACTCCGCGCCTCTCAGCCTCTGCGTGAGATAAAACTTTCTACGGCAGCTATTCACACCGTTCAACCCCTTGAGGTGGCGTTCCCGAAGGGGAAGCTTTCGGTCGTGACCGGCGTTTCCGGGAGCGGCAAGACGACGCTGATCCTCGAAAGCCTCGTGCCGGGACTCGCCGCGCAGATCGCAGGCCGTGCGCTTCCCGCGCACGTCCGCGCACTATCGGCGCCCGGCATCGCGCAGGTGAAGCTCATCGACGCGACGCCGATCGGCATCAACATCCGCTCGACGGTCGCGACGTACGCGAACGTCCATGACGAGCTCCGCAAAATCTATGCCCGCACGGCGGACGCCAAGGCGCGCGGATACAAGGCGGGCGACTTCTCGTACAACACGGGCGCGCTGCGCTGCCCGGTCTGCGACGGCACGGGCGAGATCAACCTGGATGTCCAGTTCCTGCCGGATGTCGACATCCCCTGCCCCGACTGTCGCGGCGCGCGCTACGCGAAGGCGGCGTTTGCCGTCCGGCGCAAGGGCGTGTCATTGCCAGAGCTGATGGCGATGAGCGTGGACGAGGCGCTGACGGCCTGCGCGGACCTGCCGATCGTCAAGAGCCGTCTTCAGACGTTGCACGACATCGGCCTCGGGTATCTCACACTGGGCGAGGAGACGCCGGGGCTTTCCGGCGGCGAGGCGCAGCGGCTCAAGCTTGCGAGCGAGATGGGGCGCGGACAGGGAGACACGGTGTTCGTGTTCGATGAGCCGACGATCGGGCTTCATCCGCTCGACGTGCGCACGCTGATGGAGGTGTTTCGTCATCTGATCGGCAACGGTGCCACCGTGATCGTGATCGAACACGACCTCGACGTCATCCGCTCGGCGGACTGGATCGTCGACATGGGGCCGGGCGGCGGCAAGGACGGCGGACGCATCGTCGCCGCCGGCACGCCGGACGAAATCAAGTCCTGCCCCCGGAGCGTGACCGGGCTCTATTTGTAAGGGGATCGCGCAATCTCGCAAAATCCTTGAGGAAATCGGACAGGCCCCGCCTGAGAAGTTGATAATGGCTGAGCGCGCCGTTTCCGTCTGTCCGCAACGCGGGGTGTTTTTTTGATATACTACGCAGCAAGGTTTACCATGACGAAAAGGAACTGACAGCATGAGCATCTCGGATCAGGTCAAGGCCGGCAAGGAACGCGCGCCCCACCGCTCGCTTCTCTTCGCGACGGGGCTGAAGCGCCGCGACATGAAAAAGCCGTTCATCGGCATCTGCAACAGCTACGAAAGCTTCGTGCCCGGACACTGCCACCTGAAC
>Ga0256405_10007001_pt1 | contig 17442 bp, 15 predicted proteins | sample RumenRJG_02DNA_FD_189096 | JGI IMG/M metagenome (GOLD analysis project Ga0256405, IMG submission 189096) | Bovine rumen microbial communities from Lethbridge, Alberta, Canada - RJG_02 | ecosystem: Host-associated > Mammals > Digestive system > Stomach > Rumen | place: Canada: Alberta...
GTGATCAATGGTCTCTTCTTGGATTTTCTCACTTAACGCAGATGCGAAATCGCGTGGAGATTTCATGCCGGAGAGGCGGAAATTCTTCATGGCAACGTTAGAAGCATAATCACCATGAAGTGGGTCTTTGGTGCGCTCAATGACGATATCATTGGGCGTTAAAACAATATTCATGGAAGCTAATGCTTCAAAGATGGCTTTCTTTAACAATTCTTCATGCGTCATGATTCTAACTCCAGTAATACGACGGCTTTAGCGGCAATCGCTTTGCCTTCGCCGATGGCGTCTAAGCCTTCGTTCGTGCCAAGTTGCAGCCCCACTTGGCTTGGGGTGATTTCCAATGCATTTGCAATGGATTGCTTCATCGCTTCTCGATAAGGATTCAGCTTTGGTTTTTCTGCAAGAAGCATGATATCGACATTGGAGATGCAATATCCTTTTTGTTTCATGGTGGAGACCACTTTCTTGGTCAACATCACCGAATCCGCGCCTTCATAAGCGGGATCATCGGGTGGGAATAGCACACCGATATCGTTTTCAGATAATGCTCCGAGGATCGCATCCATCACTGCATGCAGCAGACAATCGGCATCGCTATGTCCGAGCAATCCTTTGTCAAACGGGATATGAACACCGCCTAGGACCAATGGGCGTCCCTCGACTAAGCGATGGATGTCCTCACCGTAACCGATCCTCATACATTGAATCGGAAGAAGACACAATCGCCGTCTTTCATCCGATAGTCCTTTCCTTCTTGACGAAGCTTACCCGCTTCCTTCACCGCGGCTTCAGAACCAAGGGCGAAGAAATCCTCGCAAGAATAGATTTCCGCTTTGATGAAGCCTTTCTGGAAATCGGTATGGATGATGCCCGCGCATTCCGGGGCGCTCATGCCATCGTGATAGGTCCAAGCCCTACACTCGTCTTTACCAACGGTGAAGAAGGTGCAAAGGTCCAATAGGCGATATGCCGCTTTGACAAGTTTATCCAAGCCCGATTCTTCCGCGCCGAGCTCAGCAAGGAATTCCTTGCGGTCTTCTTTGGAAAGCTGAGAGATCTCATATTCAATCTGACAGGAGACTGGGATGCATTGTGCACCTTGCTCTGCAGCGATATTGGCGACGACTTGATAATAAGCGCAATGTTCAAGGTCGGAATAATCCGTTTCAGAAACATTCGCGACATATAGGATTGGCTTCAATGTCAGCAAGAAGAAATTCTTCTTCGCATAAGCAATCTGCTCTTCGTTTAGTGCGGAGCAAAGTCTGGCTGGTTTGCCTTCGCCTAAGGTCTTAGCAAGTTCTTCTAGAATCGCCATCTCATAGACAGCGGTCTTCTCTTTGCTGATTCTTACCTTCGGGGTGAGTTTGGCAATGCGTGCATTGACGGAATCAAGGTCCGCCATGGCAAGCTCGAGGTCGATGATATCGATATCACGAGCAGGGTCAACACTAGACTCAACATGGATGATCTCGTCCGATTCAAAGCAGCGCACCACTTCGCAAATCGCATCAGATTCGCGGATCGCAGCTAAGAATTGATTGCCTAAGCCTTCACCTTTGGATGCACCTTTGACAAGACCAGCGATATCGAAGAATTCGAATGTCGCATAGATGGTACGTTCAGGCATGAAGGCAGCAGAAAGACGGTCCAGTCTCTCATCTGGAACAACGACAACACCAGCGTTTGGCTTGATGGTCGCAAAAGGATAATTTGCGGCTTCCACATGGGAATTTGTGATCGCGTTGAATAATGTTGATTTACCAACATTAGGGAGTCCAACGATACCTGCTTTTAATGACATAAACGAATACCACCTTTTCGCAGGTGTGATTGTACCCTCATCTTCTTAAAGAAGATAGCACAATTTGCGTAAGCGAAGAAAAAACCGACCCATACTGAGCCGGTTGGAAATCGTAGTTACAACAAACTAGGCGATTTTCTTGACGTTATTTGCACGGAGGCCACGTTCAGACTCTTGCACATCGAATTCAACATTCTCACCTTTTTCGGCGGTTTTGAAATCATCCATGACAAGAACGGAGTAATGGAAGAAATAATCTTTGCCATCTTCACCACGGATAAATCCGTAGCCTTTCTCCTTGTTGAACATTTTGACTGTTCCCTTCATGAGATCCTAACCCTTTCTAGGTTAATAAGCCTATTTGCCTATTAACAACTACCCTTTATCATACCACTAAAAACTAACTTGCAAATGATTTTTTAGTATACGTTTCGCATATTCAGAGAGTTTTTATGGGCATTTTGCCTATTATTTATTGCTAGATGCAAGATCGCGTCGCCTCAAAAGGCCCAAAAGCAAGAAGCATACAATAGTCATAGCAATGCCAAAACCCGTAAAAAAGATATACGTGATGGGCATTAAGGAGAGCATTGCTTCGATTTCGGTGCCAAAGCTTAAAGCGATATAACGCCGTGCTAGACCTTCGATCGCAAGCATCAAAATAGAGGAGGATAGCACACCGATCCCAACGTACAAAAAGCAATGACAAGCATAGGTCTTGCCGATGTCCGACCGTGATAAGCCAAGCACGAATAGCATGTGGTCCTCTTTGCGGTTTTCATTCATTTGAATGGACATGATGACAAGCAATAACAATGAAGACATCAACACCGCGACCGCTGAAAAGATGCCTAATACAACACCTAAATAAGAAAGCGTGGAACTCATCGATGATTCCACATCCTCTTTTGGGGTGCCAAAGCGAAACGAAGGATAGTTTTTGCGCAGTTCAAGTTTCGTTGCAAGAGGATCTGCGCCATATTCAAGGTAAAACACAGCGCCCATTGGTTGAAGCATGAAAGCGCTCATTCCTAGATGAATTTGAAAGAAATCAATGGTCCAATCACTATTCACATACATTGTTAATGCCTTGCCTTTTTTAACGCCCGTGACCTTTAATCGGACCGTGGCAAAAGAGCGAGACAACATATCCCCTACCTCTTCTGATTTGATTTCGGCGCAGACGTAAACCTCTTGGGGTTCTTGCAGTTTTTTAAACAAAGCCTCAGATAATCCTATTTCTTCTAGTCCAACCGGTGGGACACCACTAGAAAAACCACCTAAATCAGCGGAAACACGTAACCCACCAGAAGCTGAAGAAAGATAGGAACCGTCGACGGCACCTTCGACGGTTTGCATCATTAATCCAGCATCTGCAAGCGGAAGGTCGCTATATAAATCCACGACTTGGTGGGCTTTTTCCAATGAATCGCAGATGAAAAGCTTATTGCTGAATCCCATCGCGATGGAATCTGCATCCGCATAATAACCACCTTGTGTAATCGGCGACCTGCCAACGATCGATGGAAAGGACGAGCAGATCTCATCTAGTTGCCGCCAATCTGTGCCAAACTTATCGCCACCATAAAGATAGACGCGTTGTTCTGAACACATCTTGCCGATTGGACAAACCGTCGGCAGTAACTCGCTGGTTGCGCATTCATAAATCAAGTGATCGTATTCTTTGCGTTTCCGTATCAATGGAATGAATTCTTCATAGGGACAATTCAGAGACAAAAAAGGAAGTTCAAGCGCATATTGAGGATTGGGTGTTTCACTTGTGAGCCAAGATCGAAACTGCAGATGATCAAGGAAAATCCGTTTGTTCCAATCATGGTAGGAATGAAAGAAACATGGGAACTCCGTTTGGGTTACGGCAATCACGGTGAATAATTCGGAATCATCGAAATCCCATTCATACCTTGCTAAATCCAATATCAACTGCAGATGGCCTTCCTCGATAAATCTGCCTAAGCTTTCGTAGTTGCGTTGAATGTGCAGCCCAAAGCATAGATTGCTCATCGATGCATATGGCAATCCAAGGACAACTTCATCCATTCCATCGCATTCTGCAGGCTTTTTGGGAAAATAAGTGTAATGAGCATAATCCTCTAGCCATAGATAATCGTTGATGCTACGAGCTGAAAACCCTGGCAATACTTGCTGCGTCGCTCCAGATAAAAAGGTGAACATATTTGCATCGGTAAACCAAGATTCAAAGTCGATTTGAATCGATGAGCCAACCCCTTTCACTTGCTCGGGATAGGCCTCCATAATAGACATCGCCTCATCCATCTTCGCCGCATATACATTGCTCACACCTTGGATGCCGGTTATCGATGGAGACATCGTAATGACGTTTTCTGGAACGATCGATGCAAAGGAGGCAGAGAGTTCATCTTGGATGGTAGAAGTCATATAAGACGATAAGCCCACCCCTACTAAGCCAAGCATGATGGCTCCTTCGGTAAAAAGGGTACGGATTTTTTTAGCCCGGAACATGCGGAGCGAATGGCCAAAAAGGAATCTTAAACTCGGCTTGGCTCGGCCATCTTTTCGTGGCAGTCGCATTGAGCCAAGTTCCTTGTCGTCTACATTGTTTTGATAAACCTTATGATCGATGATCCTGCCGTCGCTTAAGAAGTAGCTTTCATCCAAATAACGTTCCGCGAGCGCGATGTCATGGCTGACGACAATGACAAGCGCTTTCTTTGAAATGCGTTTTAATAGTCCGAAAATGATCTCGGCATTTTGTTCATCTAACGCCCCGCTTGGTTCATCCGCTAAGATGATTTTTGGGTCATTAGCAAGGGCACGCGCGATTGCTACGCGTTGTTTCTCCCCACCTGACATCAAATACACTGGCTGTTTGATTTTGTCCTTTAATCCCACGAAACGAAGTAGATCTGCAGCCTTTTTACGTTTTCTGATCCTTGAAACACGGTTTACACAGTCAATCGGTAACAACACGTTGTTCAATGCGCTTTCTATGTCAAGCAACTCAAAATTCTGGAAAACATAACCAATGTTGCGAAGGCGGAATTGATTCCTCTTACGCTCATTCATAGATTTGATACGCTGCATCAAAATCTGGACTTCTCCTTCGTAGTCATGATCAATGCCAGATAAAATATTCAACAGAGTAGACTTCCCTGAACCAGAATGGCCCAATATTCCAATCATGCCAAATCGAGGCAAGGATAAGCAGATTCCCCTTAAGGCGAAATCATCAACGAATCTGCGTGACACTTTGTTGCATAAAACAGCGTACTTCATTCTTCCCTTAAAGCCTCCGATAAATCGATCTTTCCTGCCACCTTAAGCGGGATGATGCTAGCGATGAATGAGACGGATATCGCACTTAATAAAGCGAGCAGAACAAGCAAATATGGAATCCCGAATAAGGAACTAAACGGTATCTGAATCAGGTGAGGCACACCGAATTCTCTTTCAAGAAGTAAAGATAAGAATTGCTCAAAAACAAAAGAGGAGGAAAGAGCACTGCTGATGGTAATTAGATTAATCATCACACCTTCCATGGAGACGAAACCTTCGATATCACTTTGCTTTGCGCCAAGAGAAAGCAAGATGGCGGATTGCTTCTTTTGATTAAGAAAAGAGGAATAAGCATTCAATGCAATGATCAATATCAAACTCAAAGCGGCAATCATCATGAATAGCATCGAGGCCATTACCAATGCTTCAGATAAAGACAAAAAGGATTCAGCGACGTCATAGGCATCGGAGAGCAATACCACGCCATGGTCATCTTGCTGTTCCATATAAGCCATTAAGGCATTAGCCTCTTCAATAGAATGAGCAAAGGCCAAATAATCGTAATTGGTGTAGCTCTCATCGCCACGCAAAGAAGCGACAAAGGATGATACGCTTTGATATCGCCCGTTCCGGAGCGGAAGTTTTTCTAGTAGATAATTGCCATAATAGGCATCAATATCCAGATAGGAATAATAGACTTTAGGGCTGTTCAAGAAAGTGAATTCATCCACGATTGTCCGAATATAGAAATCTAGGCTTGTAACCACGCTTTCTTTTACTCCACCATAAATGATTTCCGCTTGGTAATCGATGTGAAACGTATCGAAGACATCCAGATGGTAAGCATCAATAAAGGGCTTATTAACAACGCAAGGATAGGCATCTTCGGCAATATTAGAAGCATAATCAACAATCATTGAAGAACCGATTTCTTCAAGAGAAATATCAAAAAGCGGCTCGAATCTGCAGGGTTCTTGGCTTTTCGACTCCATTTTAAAAGGCAGTGAGCCTGGCAAGAAACAGGCATAATCATTATGAATGGAAACGCGCTCAAACGAATCCAAAAATGCGTAGGTGTCCTCCAACTCTGGACGCGATTGTTTCACAAGGCGGAGCGGGCTTGACTGCAATTCGACATAATCTTTATAGGTGATTCTAAAAGTCAAATACCCTAGATTATCGACCTTCTTTGCATCTAATGCGGGCTTATTGCCAATCGCAAAACCTAGCGATAATAGAATCGAAAGATAGCCAATATAACTTGAGATAAAACGGAGTATAACGGAACCCTTATTTCGTTTTAAATTATCCAATAAGAATGATGCAGACCAATGACCACTAGAGAGTTTTTGACGGGGGGTTACTTTGCTGATTTCCTCTTGAGGCAATCTGTTTTCATCATGAATCAATCTACCATCATGCAAGGTTAATACACGGTCCGCATAATTTTTGATTAATTCATGGTTATGAGAAACCAGGATTACAAGCGTGTTGTGTGATGCCTGTTTCAGCATATTCATGACTTCTAGTGCGTTTCTTTGATCTAACGCACCAGTAGGTTCATCTGCAAAGATTACCTTAGGTTTTGTGGCTAACGCACGACATATGGCGACGCGTTGTTTTTCTCCTCCAGAGAGCACATGAACCTTGCGATCCTTACAATGTTCTAGCCCAAACTTACGAATCAATTCCAATGCTCGTATATGCGCTTTTCGGCGCGAGATGCCTGCGATTTGCATAGATAATGCAATATTTTGGAGTGCGTTTAGATGAGGGATTAGATTGTAATGCTGGAATACGATGGAGCTTTCATACCGCCGGTAAATCAGCCAATCCTTTTTAGAGAAATCCTTAAGGTTCTTCCCTTTATAGATAACCCTGCCCTTGCTTGGGGTGAGCATTCCTAGCAAAAGGTGAAGCAAGGTTGACTTACCGGAACCGCTTTTTCCTTCAATGGCAACGAAACCTTTCGATGGCAAGGAAAAAGATACGTCATTGAGCGCATATCGTTCTTCGAACCCAAAACGTTTATAAAGATGTCGAATAATAAAAAGAGAGCTCATCCCACTATACATATAAGGAGCGAACCCTCGTTTTTTGCAAAAATATTTTTAATTTATTCGGATTTCGTTACCGGTGCTTCGTGATGCGCGACAACCTTTTTGATGCAAGAATTGAAGTGATCGCGGTCCATCATCAACACGGTCCCACACCCTAAACACAGCACTTTGATATCCGCGCCGACACGAACAATCTGAAATCGTTTGCTCCTCCTTGCACAAGGATGAGCTTTCTTCATCTCGATTTCATCATATAAGGCGTACTCAGGGGTTACCAAGGCAGATCCTCCATCTTGACGGCAGCAGGAACTTTAGGAAGACCTGGCATGGTCATGACTTCTCCGGTAAGTGGAATCACAAAACGCGCGCCAGCGGAAAGATTAACTTCGCGAATATGGAGGTCGAATCCTTCTGGAGCACCTAACACTAATGGATCATCGGTCAATGACTGCGGGGTCTTTGCCATACAGATATAAGCGTCTGCGAATCCCATCTTCGCGTATTCTTCAAGCTGGGCTAATGCCTTATCAGTATAGACGACATTTCCGGCATGATAGATGGATTTTGCAATGATTTCGATCTTTTCCTTAAGTGGCAAGGCAAGATCATAGATTGGTTTATAATGGGATTCTTCCTCCTGGAGCAAGGCTTGAACCTGGCGAGCAAGATCAATGGAACCTTCGCCGCCTTTTAGGAAGCCATCTAAGAAGGAAACACGATATCCTTTGGACTTGCACCACTCACGAAGGAAGGCGATTTCTTCTTCGCTATCCTGGGCAAAGTGATTGATGGCAACAATGGCTGGGATGCCGTATTTCTTAATATTGGATAAGTGTGCCTCAAGGTTCGCGACGCCTTTTGCAAGTGCATCGACATTCGGTTCAGCGAGCTGATCAAAAGGCATGCCACCATGCATCTTAAGCGCGCGGATGGTCGCGACCATAACCACTGCATCTGGATGTAAACCAGCTTCACGGCATTTGATATCTAAGAATTTCTCAGCGCCAAGGTCCGCACCGAAGCCTGCTTCCGTAACCGTGATTGGCGCAAGTTTAAGCGCAAGGCGTGTTGCGATAACGGAGTTGCAGCCATGCGCGATATTGGCAAATGGTCCACCATGCACAAGGACAGGGTTGTTCTCTAAGGTCTGAACAAGATTTGGCTTCAATGCCTCACGCATGAGTTTCATGATCGCGTGGGATATCTTTAAATCATCAACCTTAACTGGTTTGCCTTCTTTATCATAGGCAACAATGATGGATTTGACACGGTTTAAGAAATCTTCTGGGTCTTTGGCCAAACACATGATGGCCATCATTTCAGAAGCAACCGTAATGACAAAATGGTCTGCTCTTGGCGAGACCTTTTTGTCGTTCTCCGAAACTAAGACCGTGCGGAGTGCGCGGTCATTCATATCCATCGCACGGCTCCAGACGACACGATCCGGATCAATATTGAGTGGGTTGCCCTGCCAAATCGAATTATCGATAACAGCAGCGATTAAGTTGATGGATGAGGTTAAAGCGTGCATATCCCCGGTAAAATGAAGGTTGATATCCTCACTTGGGCCAATGGATGCAAGACCACCGCCAGTCGCACCGCCTTTGATGCCAAAGACTGGACCAAGGCTTGGCTCACGTAAGCAAAGCATGGCTTTCTGGCCAATCTTGCCAAAGCCTTCGGTAAGGGCAATGGAAGTTGTGGTTTTGCCTTCGCCAGCTTTGGTTGGGGTGATCGCGGTCACTAAAACCAACTTGCCGTCTTTTTGATCTTTCAGGGATTCAAACAATGCTGGATCGATTTTGGCTTTGTATTTGCCATATGGCTCGACGTATTGCTCATCGATACCTGCGGTTTTCGCTATTTCATATATTGGTAAAAGGCTCATTTATTTCGCCTCCTTCAAAATAATCTAACAAATGATAGCAAGCAACTTGCTTTCTTCAATCACTTTTGGCTTAAAAGAGATAATATCTCTTGTTCGTCTTTGACCCAAGTGGATGGGAATTGATGGCGGAAGAAGGTTTCCTGCCGCTTCACATATTTTTTGGTGTTGCTAATGATTTGGCCACGCACCTCTTCTAATGAGCATTGTCCATCCAAATATGGGAAGAATTCTTTCACCCCAATGGCTTTGAAAGCAGAGATATCTCTGCCGTACTTATCCACCAAAGTGCGGACCTCGTTTTCTAGCCCGAGCTCGAACATCTCATCCACGCGCTGTTCCACACGTTCATATAATGTGGATCGCCCTTGATCTAAGGTGAAGAACTTCACATCATATAATGGGGCGTGTTCCTGCGTCGCCTCGATAGAAGATTTCGATACGCCGGTTTGCAGATAGATCTCGATCGCCCGAAGCACGCGACGACGGTTGTTCGGATGGATTTTCGCGGCCGATTCTGGATCGATAGATTCCAAAAAAGCATGCAATTCCTGGTCGGATTGGCTTTCATAGCCACTCATATCGACATGACTATCGTCCGAGAATTGATAATCATATAAGCCGGCGCGAATATATAACCCAGTACCGCCTGCGATGATCATGGGAATATTCTTTTGTAACAATTCAGCAACGCAAGAGCGCAGGTCTAGCTGATATTCATAAACGTTATAATCTTCATTTAACGGGATGAAATCAAAGAGGTAATGCGGGGCTTCGCACAGTTGTTTCACGGTTGGTTTCGCCGTCGCGATAGACAATTCTTGATACACTTGAAAAGCATCACCATTAATGATGACGCCACCAAGGGCTTTCGCCAAAGCAATCGAGGCTTTGGTCTTGCCGCTTGCTGTTGGCCCAGTCAAGACGATGATCAAGATAGAGCCTCCTTCACTTGCTCTAATAAGGCCATCGCATCTTCTTGATAGGCTTTAAGATTGCAAACTAATGGGTCTTCCTCAAACTGCTTGGTTAACTCTTCATAGAGGGCTTTCTTCTCGTCATAGATGGCCAATTCTCCATTTTTAAAAGCAAGCGCCATCTCTTTTTGGGCCACCTCGATTTGCTTACGCAGCTGTTGAAGATGCTCTGATGCATCATAGGCTTTCTTGCAAGCAACATAAGCACTTAAGGATTCTTCTTTCATCAACTCGGATTTAAGTTGATTCGCAGCTGCGATCAATGGATCTTCCGCAAGTTCGCCAATCAAAGAATAAGCATGGCTCTCCTTGATGCGTACGGAAACAATGCAGCCACTTAGATATTCAGGAGCCTCGAAATGCACGAGTTTGCCGCCTTCGGTATAGCCAGAAAGCAGCTTCTCATTCTTTTTCGATGGCCCTTCAACAAGAACTTTATAGACTTTGCCAATCATCGCATTGGAATGGGCGACAACGCTTTCCTCGATAACGGCATATAAGCGATCAAAACGCTCATGCTTCTCTTTCGATGTCACATTATCGACGATCTTAGCCGCAGGTGTGCCTTTTCTAGGCGAATAGATAAACGTAAAGGCCGCATCATATTGAACTTCCTTTGCAAGGGTTAGAGTTTCTTCAAATTGCTCGGCCGTTTCATTGGGGAAGCCAACGATGATATCGGTGGTAATCACGCAGTCCGGGATACGATCACGGATACGTTTCACCAAATCCAAATATTCCTCGCGGGTATATCTTCTACCCATTAGCCGAAGCACTTCGCTCGACCCAGATTGGACCGGTAGATGGATACAGTTCATGATGTTTGGATAGGTCGCGATGACATCAATCATCTCATCGGAGAAATCCCATGGATGAGAGGTCATGAAACGTAATCTTGGAATGCCAAGCTCTGCGACTTTTCTTAAAATCTCCGCAAAAGTCGTTCCATTTTTCAAATCCTTGCCATAGGAATTGACGTTTTGCCCAAGCAAGGTGATTTCTTGATAGCCTTGCTCCACAAGCTCGCGGCACTCATTCACGATCTCTTCTACGCTTCTAGAACGTTCTCTGCCACGGGTATATGGAACGATGCAATAAGTGCAGAATTTATCGCATCCATAAGTGATGTTGACATAGGCTTTCTTGCCATCTAAACGGATGGAAGGAAGATTCTCAACGATGTCTCCAGAGTAAGAAATGACATCCACCAAATCCTTATGACGGGATAGATGCTCATCGATGAGGTTCAGTAATTTAGAGATGTTGTGCGTACCGAAAACAAGGTTCACGAACGGATAACGCTTCATGATGGTTTCCGCGGCACCAACCTCTTGCATCATGCATCCGCAGACAGCAAGGATAAAGGATGGGTTCTTTGAAGCATAGGCTTTATAAGAACCAATTAAGCCATAGACTTTCTCTTCGGCATTCTCTCTGACCGCGCAGGTATTTACGATGACGATATCCGCCTCTTCCTGACTGCTAGATTTGGTAAATCCAGCAAGTTCAAGATAACCAGACATAATCTCCTCATCGCGGACATTGGCCTGGCAGCCAAATGTTTTGATGAGATATGTCTTACCCTCAGCAAAGCGTTTGACAAGCTCAGGAACGACAATATCTTCTTTGATCAAGGAAGGCTCATCCACGCGCTTCCTTGCAAGTGCCATGTCTGGCAATGATTTATAGATTGTGCGACCCATGGACGACCTCCTTTCCATTAATCAATCGTATAGGTTCAATATGATTGGCTAGCCCCGTCTCTTCATCGATGTCGATGACGACAAAGTCTACTTCGGTATCCCCTTCATCCGGGACTTTGAATCGTCCTTCTTTGCCAAGGACAATCTTATTGATGACGGAATCCACATCGAATCCAATGATGGATTGCAGCCCACCAGAGAATCCAGCATCGGAAATAAAGGCGGTACCATAAGGCATGATCTTCGCATCGTTGGTCTGCACATGGGTATGTGTCCCAACGCAAGCGGAGATCTGTCCATCGAAGTAAGCGGCGAACGTTTGCTTCTCCGAAGTGGATTCGCCATGATAATCCACAATATGGATATCCGCATGGTGCTTTTCTAATAATTCGGCGAACGTTTCGATTGGGGAATTCACTTCCTCATTCATAAACGCCTCCCCAAGGATATTAGTGACCTGTATCTCCACACCGTTGATGTTGAAGATACTCGAGCCGCTTCCTGGGAAATCGCCTTTTAGATTCAAGGGGCGGATCAATGAAGTAACCTGCCCTGCATAATCCAAGATCTCATTTTTGGAGAGATAGTGATTGCCTAAGGTCACGACATCCATCCCCATATCAATCAACGCTTGATAATCATGGTAGGTAAGTCCTTTGCCTTTGGAGACATTTTCCCCGTTGGCAATCACGAAATCCGCATGCAAAACACGGATGCATTTAGATAAAACGCCGGACACGGCTTCTAAGCCAAAGTGTCCGACGATATCTCCAAAAAATAGGATACGCATTCTTTATTTCGCGGTCTCCACAAAGCGCGATTCACGAATGACGGCGACCTTAATCTGGCCTGGATAGGTGCATTCGTTCTCGATGCGTTTACGGATATCAAGCGCGAGCTTAGTGGCATCCGCATCCGAGATCTTCTCAGGCTGTACGATGACGCGCACTTCGCGACCAGACTGAATGGCGTATGCCTGGCTGACGCCTTCGTATTCCTTGCAGATCTTCTCGAGCTGCTCGATACGTTTGACATAGGTTTCAACGGTCTCAGAGCGCGCTCCTGGACGAGCCGCGGATAATGCGTCTGCTGCAGCGACAAGGTGAGCGATGACCGAGGTGGCCTCGCAGTCGCCATGGTGGGATTCAATCGAGTTGATGACAACTTCTGGTTCGTTGTACTTACGGGCAAGCTGGCCACCTAAGACAACGTGGCTGCCTTCTTGCTCGAAGTCGATGGCTTTGCCGATATCGTGGAGCAAGCCAGCGCGTCTAGCAAGATTGACATCTAAGCCAAGCTCCCCTGCCATGATGCCGGTTAAATAGGCGACTTCCATCGAATGGGTTAAGCCATTCTGACCATAGGAGGTACGATAATGGAGTCTGCCAATATATTGGACGAGCTCACGATTGATGCGTGGCAAACCGAGTTTAAAGACGGCTTCTTCGCCATATTTCTGGGTGGATTCCTCCACTTCCTTTTTGCACTTAGCAACGACTTCCTCAATGCGTCCTGGCTGGATACGGCCATCGCGGACAAGGTATTCCAGGGCGCGACGAGCAATTTCACGGCGAATTGGATCAAAGCAGGAGACGGTGATGACCTCAGGGGTATCATCGATGACAAGGTCAACGCCGAGTTCTTGTTCAAGAACGCGGATGTTACGACCTTCACGGCCGATGATGCGACCCTTCATCTCATCGGTTGGGAGGGCAACGACAGCGACGTTACGCTCGGTAGTGACATCCTGAGCGTACTTCTGGCAAGCAAGGACAAGCAAGTCGATCGCTTTTTCATGAGCGGTTTCGCGTGCTTCTTCTTCTTGGTTTTTGATGTAGTTGGCAATTTCAGTGGCCATCTTGGATTCCACGCGGGCCATGATTTCGTCGTGGGCCTGCTGGACCGACATGCCAGCCACTTTCTCAAGTTCGACGATGATGGAATCAATCTTCTCATCAAGTTCGGCCTGACGTTTCTTGTATGCCTCGATTTGACCTTCAAGGCTGGCCTTGCGCTGCTCAAGCAATTTCTCTTGCTGGCGAAGTTCGTTTTCGCGGGCTTCAAACGCTTGGATGCGTAAGGATAACTTTTGCTCTTCGGAGGCGATCTCACCGCGTCTGACGCGGATATCGTTCTCACATTGCTGCTTGAGTTCAAATGCAACTTGCTTGGCATCGATCTCAGCGTTCTTCACCAAGTGCTGAGCTTGCACCTTGGCGTCTTTGATGATTTGCTCGGCTTGCTTATTTGCAGCGAAGACTCTCTTCTTTCTAAGCAAGAAAAGCACAAGGACAGCGATGCCGGCGCCAACGAAAAGGAAAACAATCATTAAGCCGACAGCTAATCCGGTGTTCATTTCATTCATTGAAAAACTCCTTCGATAAACCAAAGGCAAACGACCCTCATGGTGTTGTAATTAACGATATTTAAACTGGTTAGGACCAGTAAGATGATAACGATTACGATGGGGAAGTCCCTTTGGAACGATATTATCTTATCAGTTTATGACGTTAATTCCAAAAGGGAAATTTATATAAATTTCATTAGGTTAGAATCCACTTGGTTTTTGTCGGATTATTTAGGTTTTTCATTTTGGCGGGCAGAAAACCCTGCAAAAGCCCATTAAAATAAGAAAAACCCTGCAAAATCGCGATATTTAGCAAAAATAAAAACCCAAGCCTATTTGACTTGGGTCAAAGCTCTTTATTCGTCTTCGCCAGTGATTGGCGCTTCGCCACTAGTCATGGCAGCGCGGATTTTCGCTTCAAGGTCATCAGCAATCTCAGCATGCTCGCGGAGGTATTTCTTCGCCGCTTCTCTGCCGTTGCCGATCTTATCTCCATTGAGTTCGAACCAGTTACCGGTCTTACGGATAAGTCCGAGTTCTTCACCGATATCGAGGATCTCGCCATACTTGGAGAAGCCTTCACCATAATATAGATCAATGGTGCAGCTCTTGAATGGAGGCGCAACTTTGTTCTTAACGATTTTGATCTTGACAGTATTACCGATGATGTCCGATCCGCTCTTGATGGCTTCCGCCCTGCGGATATCGATACGGATGGTCGCGTAGAACTTCAAGGCGCGTCCACCAGTCGTGGTCTCAGGGTTGCCATACATGACGCCAACTTTTTCACGGAGCTGGTTAATGAAGATCACGACGGTTCCAGTACGGTTCAGGACACCAGCGATCTTACGCATGCCTTTGGACATGAGACGGGCTTGCAAACCGACTTGGTTATCGGACATGACGCCATCTAATTCGGCCTGTGGGACCAACGCCGCGACAGAGTCAACGACGATAAGGTCCATCGCTCCAGAATCTGCAAGCATCTCGCAGATCTCAAGGGCTTGCTCACCGGAATCTGGCTGAGACAAGATAAGCTCATCGATATTGACGCCAAGCTTCTGGGCATAATCTGGATCAATCGCATGCTCAGCATCGATGAATGCCGCACGTCCGCCTTTTGCCTGGGCTTGTGCAATGGCCTCTAATGCCAAGGTGGTCTTACCACTGGATTCAGGACCGAAGACTTCGATGATCCTTCCTTTTGGGAATCCGCCGACGCCTAAAGCCTGGTCTAGTAGGATTGAACCAGTAGGGATAACGTCAACGTTCACGCGTTCGCGATCGCCGAGGCGCATGACCGCTCCACGGCCATAGGTCTTCTCAATCGAACGCAGCGCTTCTTCCAGCGCTTTGTTTTTGTCAGGTGTTTCAATTTTTGCCATAAATATTTCTCCTACTATCTTATTGCCTAAAAATCGCAATTTTTGCAAAAAAATCGTTCAAAATAGGTGAAAAAAGTGAATTTTTATCTTAACAAGGAGGCTACGAAGGTAAACATGGCTTCGGCAGTAGCCTTGCGGATTTGCTCTCTATCGCCTTCTAAAGAGAGTGGGATCGTCCAAACATTGCCCTGATAATAAAGGCCTAAATAGACGTCGCCAACCTTGGCTTCGCCCTCTTGAGCGCTTGGTCCAGCGTTGCCCGTGCAAGAGACACAGATATCCACGCCGAGCGCTTTCGCACCACCATAAGCCATCTCAGAAGCGACTTGATGGGAAACCACGCCATTGGTCTCGATGGTTTCTTTGCGAACCTTCAGAAGTTTCTCTTTGATCGCTGGGTCATAAGCGACAATCGCGCCTTTGAAGACCGCGCTTGCGCCAGGAACGTCACACACTTTCGCGGCGAATAAACCTGCGGTAAGGCTTTCCGCAGAACCTAAGGTCAATCCTTTGTCGCCAAGAGCTTGCAGTATTTGAGCGTGATTATTCATGGTTATCCTCCTTCAATACATGCCAGTTTGTCTTTAAATAGATGATGCCGGAGAGAACCGACATAAAAGTAGCAAGGTAAATCAGCCAAGACCCAATCCTTAATAAAGGATGCCATCCTTCATCAAAGAAAGAGAATGGGAAGCCGTTAAGCAAGATGACAGGGATGGCAACCATTTGGAAGACGGTTTTCATCTTGCCGAAGATATTCGCGGCAACAACAACGTTGGCTTTAGCGGCAACGAGTCGCATCGTATCCACGATCAAATCGCGGATGATCATCAAGACGACACAGAACCATGGGATGGTCAATGCATTTTCCATGAAGGACATTGGGATCGCAGCGAATACAAGCATCGAGTTCACGAGCATCTTATCGGCGATAGGATCAAGGAACTTGCCAAGATTGGTCACTTGGTTCCATTTACGGGCGAGGTGGCCATCCACCGCATCCGAAGCCGAGGCGATGATGAAGACAATCGCGGCGATGAGCCCAACAAGATATGGCCCATGCTCGAATAACTGGGTATCCTTCCAGCCATTTAGGCCGAGGATATAGCAGACGAATAAAAAGATCAGCAACGCGAAGGTCAATACGATGCGTGCGAGTGTGATTTTTGTTGGAATATTGATTTTCATAATTAGAACCTACAATGAGTATCCGACCCGATAAGCCACATTATGTCTAGGATGGCAATTTATCTCAGGTTTCCCTGGCTACGCTGGCTTCTTTATCTTTCGCCATTGTTGCTTCCCCTACCAAATTTGGGTTTCTTGCTTGAGGGGTTTACCGCGTTTCATCTTGATGTCGCCATCAAGCTCGTCTCTGTGGCACCTTAAGGAATCTGGTCTCCGAGAGACCTTCATCCGCCGTTATGGACTCCTCCATACCCAGGGTTATTGCTTCCCCTGGCACAAACACTACCATCATCGCAGATGGTGCAAGTGTGGACTTTCCTCTACCCGAAGGCAGCAGCCATCTGGGCCGGATATCTATTTGATCTTCGTGGGATCTTCCCCAAGGCGGTAGAGCGCCTCCTCGAGTTTCTTGATGCGTTGAAGCAGCTGAATGTTCGATAGACTCACGTCATCGTTATCAGAGATCCCTTCAAGGCGGTTGCTAAGACGCGCCTTCTCAACGGTCAATTCACGGACTTTCTCTTTCTCTTTGCGGAGCGATTCCTCGAGCTCACCGATATAGTTGCTCGCCTCGGTGTAATACTTCTCAAAGGCGGAATAGTCTTTGATGATCTCATCGAGGAAGGAGTCGACCTCATCGGGGTCATATCCTTTGACATTGGGTGTGAAGACCTTGTCATAGATCTTCATCGCGTTCAATTTGATTGAGTTTTCGTCCATGCATTAAATTATATTTAATCGACCGCTGCTCTTCAATCAAAACACGTCACATATCAAATGCAGTTATTTACACCCATTTTTCTTTATGCAAGGTATA
>Ga0256405_10007002_pt1 | contig 17439 bp, 17 predicted proteins | sample RumenRJG_02DNA_FD_189096 | JGI IMG/M metagenome (GOLD analysis project Ga0256405, IMG submission 189096) | Bovine rumen microbial communities from Lethbridge, Alberta, Canada - RJG_02 | ecosystem: Host-associated > Mammals > Digestive system > Stomach > Rumen | place: Canada: Alberta...
ATTAGACATCGAATCTTAGTGGGTTGCTTACTCTTAATGACAACGCTGCTGATTTTGGCCGGCTGCGGCTCCGGGAGCTCGAATGATGAGGTGACGAATGGCTATACCAATGAAGAACTGGAAATGATGGCTGCCGCATATTACGAATCCATCAACGGCGAGCGGCCTCCCATCAGCCAAGTGGACCATGAGGATGGGGACGAAGTGACGATCCATCTTTACGAGGACATGGGGGATCATACTGCGACCTGGGATTGGTATACGGTCAACCGCGAAACGCTCAAGGGACAGGACAACCTGGGAAATGAGATCGATCTGAGCTCCTTTGCGGACCGATGAACGGAACAGACCATATAATTGATCAACGGTTTCGATAATATGTTGCGTTATCAACAGATCGTAGTTAAAATAGTTGATATAAAGAACCTTGAACCGATTGGCGAAAGATACGGCAGCTGAATAATAAGGAGGTCATCGTACTATGAAAAAAACCTTTGGGAAAGAATTGTTCGTGTTATGGTTTTCTTTGGGCGCGCTGATCTGTGCAGTTCTCAGCCTGAATAATTCACTGAATGAGCTCGCAGATAAAGAAGAGTGAGGTGACATCATGGAGAGAAAGAATCTGTTAAAGGATCTGATCGTGCTGTGGATCTCCGTGACTGCGCTGGTGTGCGCTGCGCTCAACATGCATGTTTCGAGGAACATGCTTGGATCAGATGATCCGGAAAGCGATGATTGATCCGGATAGCGATGATTGATCCGGACAAACTCCGATCTGATAAAGAAAAACGGTGACCATCTGGTCACCGTTTTAATGGTGCGGATAAAAGGATTTGAACCTTCACGATATCGCTATCACACGGACCTGAACCGTGCGCGTCTGCCAATTCCGCCATATCCGCACATTGGCATGTCGCTCACTTGCGACTTTTTTATATACATCATTTCAGATAAAAATCAAGTCCTGTTTTCATATTTTTTTTTCGTTTCCTGCACACAACATATGGGGTAGTATGTTATAATGGATAAAGTTTGTAGAGTATATGTTGAGGAGTAGTAATGTCATACAAGAAAAAAGACTTTAATATAGAACACAGCCAGAATTTTGGGCCAAAAATCGACCGGCAGACGGGAAGGATCGAGTTTACAGACAGTTACAGTGAGTTCATGGATACTTTCCGGAAGGAAGGAGAAGATGTACAGGACTATGTCACGGAGGAAGAGCGCAGGGAGGCGCTGGAGGAACGCCGTCAGCAGCGAAAGATACGCCAGCGGCGCCGCCGGAGGATCATCGCGGTCTGTACCGTTGTAGTTGCTGTCGCGGTCATCGCTCTGTTTACCGTGGGCCAGTTCAACTCTGCCTATGACGATGAGGATGGATTCGAGAGCTTTGCCGATTCCCATTTCCGCAAGATGCATGTCATTCCCGAGATAAAAGACCGTCCGGTGACATATCAGTACGGGGATACCGTTTCCTTCGCCTACCGGTATGATCCGCTGGCCAATGAAGATCTGGCGGTATTCCGGGATCAGAAGGTCCAGGAACTGAAGAAGGACTTCGAGAAATCGGTCAAGAAGAAGATCAAGGAGCAGGGAGAGACCCGTGGACGTCTGTTCCATAATGATACGAACTACGCGATGCTGTTCGATTCAGCGGTATACGATACGGGCAACGGAGCTCTTTCCATGGCGATCTACGCGATCGAGTATAATGAAGTCGACCGCAAGATGGAACCGGTCCAGTCTTCGGTCCAGACCTATCTGCTGGATCCGAATTCTCTGCTCCAGCTCAATCCGATGCAGCTGCTGACGCCGGATTACAAAGAAAAGGCAGCGGTCTTCTCTGAAGACTATCTCCATAAGAACTACGATGAAGAAGAGATCCGTCCCGACGCGGATGTTTATCTCAAGGAAGATGACAGCAATTACAATCAGATCGTTCTGTCCAACGGAGAGATGACCGTATTCTTCGAAGAAGGAACGGTCCTGGACGCTGCCGAGGGAGTTGCCGCTGTTACTATCCCGAAGGTCTACCTTGGCACTTCACTGCGAAGCCAGGTGATCACCAGATACATCGATCCGGATAAACCAATGGTCGCCATCACCTACGATGACGGTCCGGGCGGAGACGCTGAGAAGAAGATCCTCAAGACACTCAAAAAATATGGAGCTGTCGCTACCTTCTTCTATGTCGGCAACCGGGTCGAATACGACCAGGAAAATGTGAGGACTGCCTATGAGCAGGGCTGTGAGATCGCCAACCACTCCTGGGATCATTCAGACCTGACCGGGCTTTCGGCCAAGGGCGTCAAATCCCAGCTGAAGCGCACCAATAAAGCGATCAAAGCCATCACCGGTGTGAAGCCGGAGCTGTTCCGTCCGCCGTATGGATCCTATAATGACGATGTCATGGAAGCTGCCGACATGCCGGCGATCCTGTGGGATATAGATACCGAGGACTGGCGTTCCAGAGACGCGAAGGCCGTCTTCAAAGTCATCAAAAAGACCAAGAAACTCGACGGCAAGATCATCCTGATGCACTCCATCTATGGCTCCACTGCCAAGGCCACGGCGAAGATCGTACCGTATCTTCAGAAGAAGGGCTATCAGCTGGTCACCGTTAGTGAGCTGATCAAATACAAGACAGGAGAGGCCCCAAAGGCCGGACACGCCTATTAAGAACTGCCCGCTCATCGATACAGACGACAGGAGAAATAAACGATGCTGATCACAAGAAGAAGTGACTATGCGCTGCGGATCTGCAGAGTGCTGCAGGATCAAAAAATACACAATGTGACGGAGATCTGCCGGACAGAAGAGGTCCCCAAGGCATTCGCCTACAAGATCCTCCGCGAAATGGAACAGAAATCCTTTGTCCGTTCCGAACGGGGGAACCGGGGAGGGTACTGCCTCAGCGTTTCGCTGGATGACATCACTCTGCTGGATATCGTAATGGAACTGGATGATGATGTATCGATGATCCACTGCGTGAAAGAAGGATGCCCCCGGGATACGGCGGATGCGCCGTGCCGGATGCATGAAGAGATCGTCCGGATACAGAACATACTCATCACAGAAATGCAGCGAAAGTCCATCGCTGAGATCCTGGGCTAACCGCGCAGGATCCTGATCGCCTGCTGCATATCATCGGGAATCGGAGCTTCGATATGAAGCTCTTTTTTTGTGATCGGATGGATGAACCGAAGAGACGCGGCATGCAGCGCCTGCCGACCGATCAGCTCAGGGCATGGACTGCCGTAGAGCAGATCGCCTGCCACCGGATGTCCGATGTGGGACATGTGGACCCGGATCTGGTGGGTCCGGCCGGTCTCAAGACGCAGGCGGACAAGAGTGTAGCCCTCCGGACCCGCGGCATCGGCCGTATCGTCAGGAAACCGCTCCAGTACCTGGTACCAGGTCACAGAAGGAGCGCCGTCCTCGCAGACGCCCCGGCAGGGACTGTCAGGATCGGGATGGCCGATGGGAAGGTCGAGACATCCGCTCTCTTCATCCAGTACGCCGCAAACCAGAGCCACGTATTCCTTCGCGATGTGGTCCTGCTTCATCTGCTGGACGATATCGTTCTGGACGTAGGCGTTCTTGGCGACGATCAGCAGGCCGGAGGTGTCCATGTCCAGCCGGTTGACGAAGCGGATCTTGAAAGGATTGCCGTTTTCACCGGCATGAGAATCCATATAGACCATCAGCCCGTTGGCGATGGTGCCGTGAGTATGTCCCTTGGTCGGGTGGACCGTGACGCCGGGCTGTTTGTTGATCACCATCAGATGGCTGTCCTCATAAACCGGGTCGATGGGGACGTTTTCCGGCAGGAAGTGGCTGCGGTCTTCAGGAAGCCGGATCACAAGCACATCACCAGCCTTTGCACGATAATAGCCGGGGACCGATTCGCCATTCAAAAAAACCCGACGCTCGCGCTTGATGCGCCCCCGCAGCCGGGAGGAGAAATCAAAGTGACGGCGCATGAGATCGCGGACCTCCGCGCCATCTTCTTCGGTTGTTACGATGTGTCTGAATTCTGTCATGAAAACCCCTTAGAGGAACTTGTCTTTTACCTTGCTCCAGAAGTCGTAGCCTTTGAGCCGGATCAGGTGGACCGATGTGTTGGAGACCCGGACCTCGATGCTTTTCACATTGTTATAAGGCGTCTCGAAACCATCGTTGTTGAGATAGATCCGGTTCTCGCGGGATTCCGGGATCACGCCCAGGGACAGGTCCGCCGGCAGCAGGATACTGGAGGTGAAGGAGCGGTAGGCAGTCGTGTTCATCGGCGCGATCGGGGTGACCTGAAGCACATTCAGCCGCGGATCGGCGATGGAGCCGCCCACTGAATAGTTATAGGCCGTGCTCCCGGCAGAGGTCGCGAACAGAAGACCGTCACCGGAGAATTTCTCGATGTACTGGTCGCCGATGGAGATCGACAGATGGACCGAATAGGAACGGCGGCCTTTGATGGTGATCTCGTTCAGCCCCAGGTGGGGATGCTTGTGGCCGTCGACCGTCGTCACGATCGCCCGCACCGTGTTCAGCTCCTGCAGATTGTACTCGCCGGACTCATACTGTTCGATGAACTGGTCCAGATCCGAGGGGAGCACATCCTGAAAGAAACCCAGATGGCCGGTATTGACTCCGACGATAGGACAGTTGGGGAAGTCGCAGCGGTGGATCGCCCGGAGAAAAGCGCCGTCGCCTCCGACGCAGACGATCAGATCCGTGTCATCATCGAACCGGTCCCGTACCAGATACCCGCGGGCTTCCAGCTTTTCCTTCATGCAAAGGCTGGTTTTTTCGGAAAGCTCTTCTCCGTTGTGAAAAATCGTAATGGTCTTGTTGCTCATGTCAGTTCCTCGAATTCATCCAGAATATCAGTAAAGGTCTTCATCGCGTCGCGGATCGGGTCCGGACGGCTCATATCAACGCCTGCGATCTTCAGCAGCTCGATCGGATGATCGGATTCGCCGGTGCGCAGGAAGTCGATATACGCTTTGGCTGCCGGTTCGCCCTCGGTCAGGATCTTATGAGAGATCGCGGTGGCAGCGGAATAGCCTGTAGCGTACTTGTAGACATAAAATGCGTTATAGAAATGTGGGATCCGGGCCCATTCATAGCGGATCGTGTCGTCTTTTTCTACGGCCGGACCGTAGTATTTGTCGTTCAAAGCCTGGTATGTATCGCACATCCAGTCCGCGGTCAGCTGGCCGCCGGCTTCGATCTCCTTGTGGGTGAGATCCTCGAATTCGGCAAACTGGGTCTGGCGGAACAGGGTGGTCCGGAATTCCTCCAGATGCATGTTCAGCAGGTATTTTCGCATCTCCGGCTCAGTCTGGGTCTGCAGCAGATAATGCATCAGCAGGGACTCGTTGACCGTGGAGGCCACCTCCGCGGTGAAGATGGAGTGGCTGCCATAGATATAGGGCTGGGTCTGCCGGGTATACCTGGCGTGCATGGAGTGTCCCATCTCGTGGATGATGGTGAATACATCCTTGAGGGTATCCGTGTAGTTGAGCAGGATGTAAGGATAGCTGTCATAGCAGCCGAAGCTGTAGGCGCCGCTGGTCTTGCCCTTGTTCTCGTAGACATCGATCCAGCGCTGGGCGATGCCTTCGTTCATCTTGTTCAGATAATCCTCGCCGAACGGCACGAGAGCCTGCCGCATGATGTCCAGACCTTCTTCGAAGGGGACAGTGCGGTCCGGGACCTTGATCAAAGGCACGTACATGTCGTACATGTACATCTTATCAACGCCCAGAAGCTTCTTTCTCAGCTCCGTGTAACGATGCATCTGGGGCAGGTACTCATTGACCACAGAGACCAGATTGTCGTAGACCTCCGCCGGGATGTTGTCGCCGGAAAGGGCCGCTTCACGGGCGGAGCCGTACTTGCGGATCCGGGCAGTCACCACGTCGGTCTTAGTATTGTAGTTGTAGGTGGTCGCTATGGTGTTGATCAGCTTTTTATAGGAATCGTACATGGATTCATAGGCGGCCTTGCGGACCTCGCGGTCGTGGCTCTCCATGAATTTGATGTAGCTTCCGTGGGTAAGGGAGGCCGCTTCACCATCTTCGCCGGGAATGTCGGCGAAAGTCATGTCAGCGTTGTTCAGCATGGTGAAGATATCCCCGGTGGCGCCGGTCACTTCGCCCATCTGAGCCATGATGGCTTCCTCGTTTCCGTCCAGGATATGGGCTTTGAGACGCAGGGCGTCGCGCAGAGCGAAGTCATAGACGGCCAGATCTGGAGTGTCCTCCAGATAGCCCAGAAGCTTCTGTTCATCTGCTGCCAGCAGCTCCGGAGAAAAGAAGGACATGGCGGCGCTGACGTAAGCGATGACGGACATGCACTGATCGGACAGAGCCTGGTAGCGGCTGACGGAATTGTCCTCGTCCCTGCGCATGTGAGCGTAGACGTAGATCTTCTCCAGCTTTCTCCAGATCTCGTCCTTTGCCTTGTAGGCATCGGCCAGCATCTGTCCGCTTTCGGTCAGGTGTCCCGCGTAAGTCTTCTGGTACTCGTCGGCCTCTGACCGGATGCCGGCCAGCTGTTCGTCAAGGACGGATTCATCAGGGATCATGGCCTCCAGATCCCACTGGTATTTCGGGTCCGTTTCGCTTCTCTTTTTTAGTTGGTCTTTCGCCATTTGACGCCTCCTGATTGTTTACTTTATGATAATCGTATTGTATAATATTTTAGTTAATGATTCAATGACTGGAAGGAAATAAGTAAGCATGGACAACAGACCTATCGGGTTTTTTGATTCGGGCCTCGGAGGCCTCACCAGCATCCCGTATCTGATGAATGAACTGCCCCAGGAACGGGTGATCTATTACGGCGATACAGCCAGGACGCCCTACGGTTCCAAGGCCGTCACCACCATCCGCCGCTTCAGCAAGGAGATCACGGATTTTCTGGTGGAGAGCGATGTCAAAATGATCGTCATCGCCTGCAATACCATCAGTTCCACTTGTCTTGGCGAACTGCGCCAGCGGCTTCCGGACATCCCCATCGTGGGCATCATCACTCCGGCGGCTCAGGAAGTGGTCAATCGCTGCACGACGGACAGCCACATCGGCGTCATCGGCACGAAGGTCACCATCGCCAGCCATGCCTACCGGAATTTCATCGAGGAGCTGAAGCCGGAACTGTCCATCTATGAGACGGCCTGTCCAGCCTTTGTACCTCTGATCGAAGAGGGGATCATCGACAACGAGATCATGGATATGACCATCCGCTACTACATGGATGATTTCGTCAAAAAGAACGATCTGGATACGGTAGTGCTGGGCTGCACCCATTATCCGCTGATCAAGGATAACATTTCCCGGATCTACCCCCAGCTGCAGATCATCAATCCGTCCAGCGTGGTCATCGGACAGATCGACCGGATCCTGACGGCGAGGGATATGCACGCGGAGGATTCGGACTTCACCAACGTGTTCTACGCCAGCGACCTGTCGGAGAACTTCGTGAACATGATCGATCACATCTTCGCCGATGTGGATGAAGATAAAAAGGTCAAATTCATGAACTTTGACCTGGAGAAGGAAAGAAAAAATGGACTTTTATGAGTTGCTTGAATATCTGGATCTGGAGTCGCCGGCGGAGTTCGAGTACTTCGAGGCGATGGCGGATCTGATCGAAAGTGAAGACGATATCGAGCAGGAAGCGGTGTACGCGCTGTTCGAGGGGGCTGACGAGACGATGATCCCGGAACTCCTCGACGACTGGTTCGAAGACGTGCTGGAGGGGCTGCCCGACGATGCCGGCGAGATCTATTCGCTGATGCACCAGATCAAGATGACCCTCATCGGCCTGTCCCAGAACCGGGAAGATGAGAGCGACCTGCGCCGCCTGACCGACGAGTTCTGCCGCTTCCGCCGCTGGTATACAGAGGAGGCGGATGTGGAACTGACACCGGATGACGGAGGGGCACCGATCCATCAGTGTCTGCGGGATGCCATCACGACGTCCCGTATGCAAAGGCTGGGAGGAGACTCCTACCGCTACTCGTTCGAGGATGCTCTCGGCTATGAACTGGACAGCTACACCATGTCGTTTGCGGAGCTTGCCGCGGCAGAGGATGACTATAATGACGGTACGATCGTTTTCACGCCTGATGAAGATGACGGAGTAAGACATGACAATTGATATGTGCTCACAGGTGAAGTCCTCTGTGGTGAATGTGCCTAAGGACATCGCTTTGTTTGAAATATTCGAGGGATATGACCGGTTCGCTTTCCCGGGACCTATTTACAGAGTCACCGGAGGGCACGGCGGGGAGTCCCTGCTGATCTGCGGCAGCGACAAAACCGCGTTGTATGACTGCGGCATGGCCTACTGCGCAGAGGTGACGCTGTCGAACCTGGTGAACCGGCTGGCCGCACTGGGAAGGGACCGGCTGGACTATATTCTCTTGTCCCATTCCCACTATGACCACATCGGGGCACTGCCCTGGATCCGGGAAGCGTTCCCGAAAGCGGAGGTCTGCGGGAGCCAGCACTGCGCGGATATCCTGAAGAGGCCGGGAGCGCACGACCTGATGAAGGAGCTGGGGGAACACGCCCTGCAGCTCTATGAACCCGGGAGCACGAAGCAGATCCGGGTGGACAATCTGGGCGTGGACCGGGTGCTCAGGGATGGAGACAGTATATCCCTTGGCAAAGAAACGATCACGGCCTATGAAACCAAGGGGCATACGGACTGCTCGATGAGTTTTCTGCTCGAGCCGGTATCGCTGCTTTTTACCAGCGAGAGCACCGGGATCATCGAGGGTAGGCCGGAGGGAACGCCGGATGGACGCGGATATATCCATACGCCGGTCCTGAAGGATTTTCACGACGCGCTTCTGTCAGCGGAGAAATGCCGTAAGCTGAATGCGAGGTACCTGGCCCTGCCGCATTTCGGTATGGTCCCGGAGGACCTGCTCGAAGGCTACTGGGATGATTTCGCGGCGGAATGCGAGAGCAAGATGGACTTCGTACGAAAGCTGCGAGCCGGCGGGCTCGATGAGGATACCATGCTCCAGCGGTACGCGGACCGGTACTGGACCGGTTACAAACAGATGGAACAGCCGAAGGAGGCATTCATGCTGAATTCGAAATATATTTTGAGAGCGCTCCAGAAGGAGATCGATCGGAGGGATCAATATGGCATTTGACGCAGAGAAAGTAAAGAACGATATCGTTCAGTGGATCAGAGACTGGTTCGAAAAAAACGGCAAAGGCTGCAAGGCCGTCATCGGGGTCTCCGGTGGCAAGGACAGCTCGGTGGTCGCGGCGCTGTGCGTCGAGGCGTTGGGAAAAGAAAATGTATTCGGTGTCATGATGCCCAACGGCGAGCAGTTCGACATCGATGTTTCCAAAGCGCTGGTGGAGCATCTGGGGATCGACTCGGTCATATTCAACATCAAGGGAGCATACGACGGTGTGGTTACCGAGCTGATGGAGCATTTCGATCACTTCAGTGATCAGGCGAAGACCAATCTTCCTCCTCGGCTTCGGATGGCGGTGCTGTACGCTGTTTCCCAGAACATCAACGGCCGGGTCGCCAATACCTGCAACCTGTCCGAGGACTGGGTCGGATACAATACCAAGTACGGTGACGGAGCGGGGGACTTCAGTCCTCTGTGCAGACTGACCGTACAGGAAGTCAAGGCAGTCGGAAGGGCCCTGGGTCTTCCGTCCATGTTCGTTGACAAGGTGCCCATCGACGGACTGCAGGCTAAGACGGATGAGGATAATCTGGGGTTCACCTACGCGGTGCTCGACCGGTACATCCGGGAGGGGATCTGCGAGGATGAGGAGACGAAGGCGAACATCGACCGCCGGCACGCGGCGAACCTGTTCAAGCTCCAGCCCATGCCCGCGTTCGAATACACGCCCGAAGAGTAAGAGGGCGAAAACTTTATTGATGAACCGTTTTGGATACGAAACACGGAGAGAAAACATGCGCAAAGAACTGATAGATCGGATCAATGAACTGGCCCACAAGAAAAAAGCCGAAGGCCTGACCGAAGAAGAGAAAGTCGAGCAGGCGGAGCTTCGGGCTGAGTATCTGGCGGAGTTCCGCAAGAACTTCCGCCGCCAGCTGGAGGATGTCAGGTTCGTGGAAGACCTGACCGAAGCCGAGCTGGAGGAGATCGCCAGAGAAAAGAATCTGATGTAGATTAAGTAATCATTTAATTTTTGGATTTCATCTTGCAATCTGTACCTAAGAGGTATACTATACTGTAGGAATGATCAAAACAGGCTTTTCACCTGTCAGATTATATGTGAAAAGGAGAGCTATTTTTATGAGACAAGTCTATCTGGACTATTCGGCAACGACACCAACAAAAGAAGAAGTCGTCCGTGAGATGATCCCGTATTACACGCAGCTCTACGGCAATCCGTCCAGCCTTTACAGCCCGGGACTGGAGGCGAAACAGGGACTGGATAACGCGCGGCAGCAGGTGGCCGACCTGATCGGCGCCGACCCTAAGGAGATCATCTTCACATCCTGCGGGACCGAAGCAGACAACTGGGTCCTTGAAGGGATCGCGGATCAGCTGAAGGACAAGGGAAACCACATCATCACCACGAAGATCGAGCACCACGCCATCATCCACACCTGCATGTATCTGCAGAAATATCACGGCATGGAAGTGACCTTCCTGGATGTAGACGAAGAAGGTTTCGTGTCTCCTGAGGATCTGGAGGCGGCTATTACAGATAAGACCATCCTGATCAGCATCATGATGGTAAACAATGAGATCGGGACCGTTGAGCCCATCAAGGAGCTGGCAGCTGTCGCGAAAAAACACGGCATCCTGTTCCACACCGACGCGGTGCAGGGCCTGGGCAATGTGCCCATCGACGTGAAGGATCTGGGCGTGGATCTTTTGTCCATGTCGGCCCACAAGATCTACGGACCGAAGGGCATCGGCGCACTCTATAAGAGAAAGGGCGTCAATATGCCGAGCTTCGTTCACGGCGGGGCTCAGGAGAACCGCAGAAGAGCAGGTACAGAGAATACCGCCGGCATCGTCGGTTTCGGAAAGGCTGCAGAGATGGCCAGAGTGAACCTGGATGAACACATCGCTCATTCCAGAGAACTCCGTCAGTATATGTGGGATCAGATCTGCGAAAAGATCGACCACGTCCGTCTGAACGGACCGGCCGATTTCAGCAAACGTCATCCGGCGAACCTGAATGTTTCTTTCAGCTACATTGAGGGGGAATCGATCCTGCTGCTGCTGGACGCAGCCGGGGTCAGTGTATCTACCGGATCCGCCTGCTCTTCAGGATCGCTCGACATTTCCCACGTTCTGGCTTCCATCCGTGTACCGATGGAAGTCATCAACGGAACCGTCCGCTTCACCGTGGGCGATTTCACAACGAAGGAAGACATCGATTATGCAGTTGACGCGCTGGCGAAAGTCGTGAACACTCTGCGTCAGGTATCGCCTGTAACAGGCAAGGAAGGATGGTAATAAAATGGCTTTATATAACGACACAGTAATGGATCATTTTCTGAATCCACATAACGTAGGCGAGATCGAGGAGCCGTCCGGCAAGGGCATCTACGGAAGCCCGGTCTGCGGCGACATGATGATGGTCACCATCGACGTCGATGAGAACGACGTCATCACCGATGCCAAGTTCAAGACTTATGGCTGTGGCAGCGCGATCGCTTCTTCCTCCATGGCTACCGACATGATCATCGGCATGACCGTAGAAGAGGCACTGACCGTTTCCAACAAGAAGATCGTAGAGGAGCTGGGCGGGCTCCCGGCCATCAAGATCCACTGCAGCGTTCTGGCGGAGCACGCCATCAAGAACGCGATCTGGAACTACGCTGAGAAGAACGGCAAGCACTACGCCGGCCTCGAAGGGTACAACCCGACCGAAGACAGCGAAGAGGACGATCATCACGACATACCGGCTGAGGAATGATCCGGGGAAGGATCCTTAGACGGATCAGATCAAATGACTGACAGGCAAAAGGCATGCTGCACATCGTGTGGCATGTTTTTATTTTTTGCTTTTGCCTCGGCCAGTCAGCTTTTGTCTCGGCCCAGCCAGCTTTTGTGCGAACCTGACAAAAATTGACCAAAACAGGCTTCGGAGTCAGGTTTTTCTCGCAAAACCTGATTTTTGAGTGTTTCAGATACGTCAAAATGACTCTCCGGTTCTTAAAAGCCAATTCCGTCAGGAGATTTTAGAATTACCTGACTCGATTCCGGAAATGAGGGCTACTCCGTCAGGTTCGCGGGTTGCGAGAATGGAATGAGGGCTGTGCTGCACTCATCAGAAATTGTTTAATTACAAAAAATGGATATTTGATTACAAAAATTAACAATTTTTCTTTTGTTTACATGTTTCGCGAGATAGTATGAAACAAAAGAGGAGGATTCAGCCATGAGAAAATTCAAATCACAGCTCCGGGAGATCATTCAAGACCTGGAAGCATCCCGAAAAACTTATGAAGGGTATCTGCGATCATGTCCGGACGGAGTACTGAAGAGAAGTGTCGATCGCGGGCGGATCCAGTATTTCCAGATCACGAAAACAAATGGTAAACGAAAGCGACATGGCATCAATCGCAATCAAAGGCTCATCAAAAGTCTTGCAGCAACGGCTCGAATCCCACATAACGTGGGCAGACAGTCCATATGAGAAGAGCACCTATCGAAAGTGGGATCTCAAGGTCACAACTTCCCGGGGGCTGCTCGTCAGGACGAAATCCGAGGCTCTGATCGTCGAGAAATTATATGAATATGGCATTCCATTCCGGTATGAGCAGATCTTATGGATAGATGACAGCCTGATCGTGCCTGATTTCACATTTGAAACGGCCAGCGGAGATGAATTATTTTGGGAGCACGCCGGAATGCTCGAAAACATGTATTACAGCTTTCGCCATCATCTGAAGATGATGCATTTTGCTGCCCCGGCTATAATAAAAACAATTCACCGAGAAAAATCCGTAGTTTTGTGGTAATATACAGAAGTATGTTGGTATAACTTGAAACAAGGAGCTGGGAATGTCATATTTTGAAGAGTATAAGAGCAAACTGAGAACACCGGAAGAGGCGGTCAAAGTCGTAAAGGACGGAGACTGGATCGATTATACGATATCACAGGGACAGCCGGTGCTGCTGGACGCGGCCCTGGCCAAGAGAAAAGGCGAAGTCAAAGACGTCAACTGCCGCGGCTATTTCATGTTCGAGCCGCTGCGGATCGTTGAGGATGACCCGGAACACGAGAGTTTCACATATCACAGTTGGTATACTGCTGGTATCGAGAGAAAATACTGGAACCAGGGACTGATCGACCATATCCCGATGATCTATCACAACCAGAGCAGTTTCTATCAGCTGGGCTACTGCAAGGTAAACGTGGCTATGATCTGCGTTTCCCCGATGGATGATGAGGGATACTTCAACCTGCACTTCACAGTGGCTACTTCTAAGCCCGTTCTGGACGCGGCGGACATCGTCATCGTCGAGGTCAACGATTATCTGCCCAGAGTTTGCAATATCAAGGAGCGTTTGGACCAGGGCATCGACGCCAACCGGATCCACATCAGCGAGGTCGATTACATCGTCGAAGGGGAGCACCATCCGATGGTCGAGATCAAGTCCCCGCCACCAAGTCCTGAAGAAGTGGCGATCGCAGACTTCATTGCGCCGGAGATCCCGGACCGGGCCGTGCTCCAGCTGGGAGTCGGCGGAATGCCGAACATCCTCGGAGAGCATCTGGCCAAGTCGGACATCAAGGACCTCGGTTGCCACAGCGAGCTGATCACGGACGCTTTCTTCAATCTGTACGAGCAGGGCAAACTGACAAATGCGCACAAGGAGATATACAAAGGCAGATCCATCTTCGGCATCTGCGCCGGCAGCCAAAGCCTTTATGACTGGCTCAATGAGAATCCGGCCTGTTGCGGCGACATGGTCAGCCACGTCAATCATCCTTATATCATCGGTCAGCTGTCGAACGTCATTGCTATCAACGGTTGCGTCAGCGCAGACCTCTACGGACAGGTCTGCTCTGAGAGCGTCGGCACGCGCCACATTTCGGGTACTGGCGGGCAGGTGGACTTCGTCACCGGAGCATATGCTTCTCCAGGCGGCAAGGCATTCCTCTGCATGAACAGCGCATACAAGGACAAGGAGGGAAAGCTCCACAGCAACGTCCAGCCTAAATTCACCCGCGGCGAGATCGTGACCACCCCCAGATCTGAGACGCACTACATCGTCACCGATCAGGGCATCGTCAACCTGGCCGGACGGACCGTCTGGGAGCGCGCCGAGCTCATGATCTCCATCGCCCATCCCCAGTTCAGGGACGAGCTGATCGCCGAGGCTGAGAAACAGGGGATCTGGCGCAGATCCAACAAACGGTAGGCAGTAGCTCGATAAACGGTAATAAGTATTATGAAAACAAACCGGCTCGGAAATACAGGGATCCCGGTCACTCCGGTAGGCTTCGGCGTCCTCACCATTGGAAACACCCAGCTCGACCTGCCTTTGCATGAAGGGGCCAGGATCGTTCGCTATGCCTACGATCAGGGGATCCGGTTCTTCGATACGGCGCAATATTACGAGACTTATCCCTACATCCGGGAGGCGTTCGCGGACGTGGACTGCTCGAAGGAGAACCCGGACCGGCCGGTCATCGCCAGCAAATCCCTGGATCTTTCTTATGAGGAGATGGAGGCGGCGATCGAAGAGGCCTTGCGTGAGCTGGATCTGGAGTATATTGACGTGTTCCTGCTCCATGAGGTACGGCAGGACCCGGACTGGGATTCCCGCGCCGGCGCCTGGCAGTGCCTGCAGGACTATAAGGCCAAAGGCGTGATCGGCGCCATCGGTGTTTCGACACATCATATAGACGTGGTGCAGAGAATGATCAACGTATCGGAGTGTGATATCGTGTTCCCGCTGATCAATTACGCCGGGCTTGGGATCCGAAAAGGTGCGGAGCCGGGAACGGCAGAGGAGATGGCAGAGGCGATCCGGCAGTGCCTGGCCGTCGGAAAAGGCGTATTTGCCATGAAAGCCTTCGGCGGAGGCAATCTTTCGGGGCAGTACCGGAAGGCGCTGGACTACGTGCAAAGCCTGGGCGTGCACTCGATCATGGTCGGCATGGGAAAAGAAGAGGAAGTCGACCGGCTGATCTCCTATGCCGAGGGAACGCTTCCGGAGGATTACGCCCCGGATATCAGCGCCAAGCGGATCCATGTGGATCAGGGCGACTGTGAAGGCTGCGGAAACTGCATCGCCCGCTGCCCGAACAAGGCGATCTTTCGCAACGAAAACGGCCTTGCGGAAGTGAATTATGACATCTGTCTGACCTGCGGTTACTGCGCGCCTGTCTGCCCGGTCAGGGCGATCATCATGTGGTGATACTATCTTTTGACGCTTTTTTTGACTCTTCTTGTGTTATTCTGATGACGAATGGGCTGAAAAGCTTGAAATTCAAACATTCCAAAGACGAAATATTTGACATAAACTGTAAAATAATGTATAATATAGTGTCTTATAATGGGATGCAGAAGGCAGGCTATGAAGATTCAGAATGATGCATCAAACGCGATCAGGGTTTTAGCTGACGCAATAGAAAAAAACAGAACGCTGCTACTCACGCTGTCAGTGATCGTTGTTTTTGTTGTGTCGTACCTTTTGATCCTTCCGGCGATCACTCTGGAAGAAGACGAAGCGGCTTCCCAGGGCGGCATCGATGTGCCGGCGGCGGAGATAATAGCGGAGGATACCGAACAGAGCGAAAACATTGAGCCAGCGGATGCAGATGATGCAAAGGCTAACAGTACCGATAAGGATTCGTCCGAAGAAAATCTTTCCGGTAATAGTCCACTCTCGTTCACGGGAGAAGGTTATAAGATCACAGCGTCTGCTGATGAGGACGCGGATCTTCCGGACGGAACGGAACTGGTTGCGCAGGAGATCACTTCTGAGGATAAGGATTATCAGAGCTGGTGTGACGAAGCTGTTAAGGCTCTTGAAGAAAACGATAAAGAGGCGTCAGACATTGCTCTGAAGTCGGCATATTTTTATGATATCTCCCTGCTGGCAGAAGGGGAGTCCATCGAACCTGCATCTTCTGTGCAGGTAAAGATCTCTTATGATAAAGCACTGAAAGTCAGTGATGCGGATCACGTCCGGATCATTCATTTTGCTGCGGATGAGGACGGAAACCTGGAGCCGGAGGTCCTGGGCGAGAACGCTGTAGAATTTTCGCTTGAGAAGACGAAAAAAGACGCGGCTCAAAAGATCAGCGAAATATCGTTTGATGCAGCAAGCTTCTCGGTATACGCCATCGTGGAGGCTCCCGAGGAACCTTATGAGGAATCCGGAAACCATACGGCACAGTCCCTTCAGGATGTTGCGGATCGGGGAGATGATGGCTTGTATGTAAGCAATCTGGACCTATATTTGACCGGAGAACTGGTACATGGTGTCTCAGGTAGTCCTGACAGAGATGGCCTGGCCACAACTTCTCAGCCGTCCGATGAGATACCTTCAGAAGCGGCTAGATTCTACTTTGAACCGGTTCCTGATACGAACGGTCAGTTTTATATTTACTCGCTTAAAGATGGGCAACCTTATTATCTGAAAATGGCGAGGGTGAGCGGAAATAATTCTCGAGGGAGTTTGACGATGGTCGCAGACTCAGATGAAAAAACTCCGTTTACGTTGGTGCAGAAAAACGGTGACAATACATTCAGGGTATCAGCCGTTGTTGGAAACAGAACCTATTATTGGAATAAGAACACCAAAGGCAGTGGAACCGGAGCTATTGTCGGATATGCAGACATTAATGATCCAAATGTCGCATGGATCAAGATTCATTACAAAACACAAACAGAACCTGTGTATGACCCCTACGAGTTGAACGGGAAATCCTTTGGTATTGCATATCAGAATGGAGCAAGTACAGCTGCGGCAATGACGGATCAGGCCACGACATCCGGAGGCGAGCAGAGGCTTGCGTCCACGGTGCTGACATTTGAACCTGATATCATTAACAATCAGGGGGATCTGCTTGTTGCGGAGGGTGTTGACCTGACAGAATGGACGTTTGAATGCGTTTCAGAAAACAGGTATAATATCAAAACAGAGGTTGAAGGGACAACGAAGTATCTGACGATCCGGGAAGGAAACGTTACTCTGGAAGATGAGCCGGATCCTACATACTCTGTCATACATGCTACTTCGGGAACGGGTGAGAACAAGGGAAAGTGGCATTTCACAGTTAATGGGTATTCTCTTGCGCTTGCCGGTGGAACGGGCAATGGATTCAACGGCGGAACAGGCGACGGTGCAATGACATGGCTGAATCTTGTCGAGAAAACGGTATTGGAAGACGATGATTTCAGTAAATACACCGCGACCAAGGTCAGTGTGTCGGATACAGAGAG
>Ga0256405_10007003_pt1 | contig 17424 bp, 22 predicted proteins | sample RumenRJG_02DNA_FD_189096 | JGI IMG/M metagenome (GOLD analysis project Ga0256405, IMG submission 189096) | Bovine rumen microbial communities from Lethbridge, Alberta, Canada - RJG_02 | ecosystem: Host-associated > Mammals > Digestive system > Stomach > Rumen | place: Canada: Alberta...
CTGGGTCTCGCCCTTCTCGTAGCCCTTGCCGGACCAGTCTTTTACGAACTGTTTTGCTGCCTGTTTTTGGGTATTGGTTGATGCCATAGTGGTCGGTGCGTCTATAAATCGCCCAAATTTACTGATTTTTCGCGACTTCATTGCAAAAGATTGCAGATGATTAGAATTCGAACGATTCGTCCGGATTCAGGGGTTCTATACGGAAAAACTATAGACAATATTGCTACAATACGAGGAAAGGACGATACTCGCCTCCGGGTACCGTCCTTTTTTGGGGTTGTCGGGTTCTGCTACAGGTTCAACTTCTTCAGCCAGGCATCAATCTGGGGGAACTTCTTGTCGATGCCTTCGCCGTTCATCTTGGTGGTGATGACGGCAAGGCCGTCCAAATGCTCGGCGTCGGGCGTAGCCTTCACAATGTCCTTGAGGGTGTTGTATTCGGCGGTATAGGCCGTGCAGAGCGGGATTACGGTCTTGCCTTTCCAGTTAAGACCGGACTTTTCCAGGAAGGTGCGGACGGGCATCGGGGCGGTGTACCACCATACAGGGACGGCCACGATGACGGTCTTGTACTGGTCAAAGTTCTCAGGGAGCCCTTTGATGGCCGGGAACACGTTGTTATCGACCTCCTGCTTGGCATCCACGGTGCAAGGGTCAATATTCTACGGGATAGGGCTTTTCCCGCTCAATACGGAAGGTGTCGGCTCCGGTTATTTCGACAATGTGGTTCACAACGGCCTCGGTGTTGCCACTCCAGCTGAACCAGGCGATAAGGGTCTTGTTCTCGTTCATTTTCTTGTTGTTTTGGGCGCAGGCGGTGAGGCATAAAAGTGCCGCCGCTGCAAGGATCATAAGTTTTTTCATAAGTTAATGGTTTTCAGCCAGCCAGCGATATAATCGGCAATAACGTCATTGTTCTTTTCCTGGAACAGGAAGTGGCTGTTGCCGGTGATGCCTTCGTCGGGGAGATAAACCACCTTGGCATTGCCGCCGTCGGCATTGTAATGCTCTGCAAAGTCTAGGCACTGGGCAAGGACGGACTGCCAGAAGCCGGTGGACTGGATGTCTTCGGGACCGTTCAGGATGTAATCGCCGAAGAGGAAGAGCATGGGCACCTTGGCATCCAGGAACTTCTGATACTCGGGAGAGCCGGGGAAAGGACCGAAGCCGGGCTCTACGGCGATGATGGCGGCGATATTCTCCGCATCCGTGGCCCAGCCCACGCGGCCGCCCTGGGAATGGGTAATGTAGATGCTCTTCTTGCCGGTCATGGCCTTGACATCGGCGAGAACAGCGCTGAGGGCCTTGCCGAAGAGGGCTTCGTCATAGTTGCCGGTGTTGGGTGTCATTTGGCAGAAGAACTCGTCTAAAGCATCGGCCCCTTCCGGGAACTGGGAGCCTTCGTAGCGCTCCGGCGCCACCCGGCCGATACGGAAGTGCGTGTACCAGGCCTGTTCGCCCACCTTGAACTTGTCGCCGTCCACATCGCCGGGGTCATTGACGATGAATTCCGTAGCACCGGCAGCGCCGCGACGGGGCTGGTCCACCAGGAAAACGCCGTAGCCCTTGCGAAGGAATAAGTCGCTCCAGCCTTCGCGGCCGTCCGGGGTTGCCTGCCAACCGGTGCGGGTCTGGCCGTATCCGGCTGAATCAGGGGCTGGAGATAAGCCTCGCCGGTAAAGAGAGGAGACGGGAGCCGGTTGCCGAAAGGAAAAGTCAGGTCTTCCTTGAGGATGCCGGCCTTTTGGTTTGACCCGCAGGCAAGCAGGGCAAATGCCGATAGCATAAAGAGGATGATTCTTTTCATTATTGTCTATTGGAATTTATGATATCGTTAAGCGAAACATTGGGATTGCGGTACCGGGCCTCCGGATTACGTTGCAAATGTACGAATTTTCTACGCTGTATTATTTCCAAAATTTCGGATATTAGGCACAAAAAATCGGATACGGATGGATTGCAAATGCGCCGCACTTCCCAAGCAGGCATATTATCAAAAAATGGACCCAAATTATCCTAAATTGTTTGTTATACTAAACAAAAATTACTATTTTTGCATACTATAAAATACAAATATGAGTAAGGATACATTTGGAAAGATGATGCCTAGGGCTTTGACACAGCAGTTGCAGCTTATGGGTGAGCAGATTATGCTGGCACGTAAGCGCAGGCATCTCTCTATGCAGGATATAGCAGACAGGGCAACGGTGACACGGCTGACTGTCTCCAAGGTGGAACACGGTGACCCCAGAGTGGCGATGGGTATCTATGCACGTGTCCTCTTTGCTTTGAATCTGGAGAAAGACATCTCGCTGCTTGCTGCCGACGATGCACTTGGCCACCAACTTCAAGATGCTGAATTGCTGAGGAAATGAAAAGAATAACTGTTTACGCAGATTTCAACTTCCTTGCGTCCCCGCAAGAAATTGGCACTTTAGGCTACGAACACGTCCGTGGCAATGATCACTTTATCTTTGAGTATTCGCGTGAGTGGCTGATGCGGCACGGTGGACTGGTGCTGAGTGGTGATATTGTCAACGCCCCTGCGTTGCAGCATCCGCGCGGTGCGGATAGCGTTTTTGGCTTCGTCAAAGATTCCTTTCCGGATCGTTGGGGGCGTCTGCTTATGGACCGTAGGGAACGCCTGACGGCACAGTCGGAGCGAAGGCCCGTGAGGATGCTCACTGCCTATGACTACCTCACAGGCATTGAGGACTACACTAGAATGGGCGGTATTCGCTACAAGAGCGAAGACAGCGACGATTACATAAATGCTGGAGCCAAATATCTTGTTCCACCCATTGAGAGCCTTCACGCCCTGTGTGAAGCCTGCCAGGAGATAGAGTTGGCCGAAGAACGTAACGAATTGCCTGAGAGACGTTGGCTGGATCAACTTATAGACCCGGGATCATCACTTGGTGGCGCCAGGCCAAAAGCCAATATCATTGATGCCGATGGCAAACTCTATGTGGCAAAATTCCCATCCAGGAAAGACTTGGAGAATACAGAACTCATAGAGCATTTCTCTCATCGCTTGGCCGCTACCGCCGGAATCAGTGTCGCTAAAACCCGTACTATCAGGATTTCAAGAGACCGAGACCTTTTACTATCCGAGCGTTTCGACAGAACATCAGATGGCAGGCGAATACACTTCGCCTCTGCTATGTCGTTGCTTGGCCTGGATGACGGAGCTGGCAGCAGTACGGGTAACGGCTATCTGGATATTGTGGATTTCATCCTGCAGGGATGCGTAGATGTCGGGCGGAACCTCAGGGAACTTTATCGCAGGGTTGCATTCAACGTGCTCTTCGGAAACACCGATGACCATTTTCGCAACCACGGCTTCCTGCTTACCCCTAATGGCTGGACTCTCTCTCCGGCATACGATATTAATCCTGGAGTCAAGTTGCACCAATGCCTGCTCATCGATCAGTACACTGAGCAGTCGGACATCAAAGCCCTGCTATCGGCTTCAGGCAACTATATGATTGAACAGAAAGAAGCAGCCCAAATCATAGAGGAGGTACGCACTGCAGTCAAAGACTGGCGCAAGGTATCATCAGAACTTCAGATTCCACAAAAAATACTCACTCCTTATTGTAGTAAATGGGATAATTTGTAAAAGGCTTAAATCACATTTATTTTTGCTCGGATTTCCTTACGAAAACCTTTCCATCGGCCGTCTCACATTTGTACCACGCACCATATAAATAACTGATTTACAATAGGGTGTCAAAAACTTTACACCCCAGGACCTCGCCTTCCTCGAATCCGCCCCGGCCGCCAGGCCATCATCGACCTCCACGTCAGAGGAATCATCGACTACGCGAATGAATTCTACAAGTAGAAATGGGACTTTATCGACTGATTGTGTGCTATCTTTGCATATGAAATGCGAAACCCGATAACTTGGATTTCTCCAGAGGTTACCTGGAATAAACATTGCAAGTATAGCAAATTTTTGACCAAACCAAAAATTTTGTCATGAAATTCAAGGATTTTGAAGATGTTATCTCTGCCGACCGGATGAGACGATACGTGAATGCGTGCGGTGGAAATGTACAAAAGGGAATGATTGCTCAAAATTATCGGCTGCTTTGAAGTGGCGCTACGCAACCGGATAGATCGGACGCTGGAACCGCATTTGGGCAATGACTGGCTTCGCAACAGGATTGCCCATCACGAGCCCATCTGTTTTGCAGCCGGGCTTCCGGTCAAGTCCGTCTCTTATGCTCAGATTGAATACCAACGTATCTTGAAGCTTTTCGCCCTCTGGTCAGCCATGCAGACTGACCGTTTTGCCGCCATCGCTGCAGCATCGCCTTCCGGCGGGGCGATTCCTTCCAACGGAGGAAGGTTTCAAGAATATCTCTTTTAATCTCCACAATACATTGTTAAGTGCAGAAAAGTGTAAATATTTCACATTTTTCTGCGGCTAATTGCAAAGATAGCGTCTGTTTTTGAATTGTGCAAATACTTACTCCGTGTTCGAGAAACGGACGGGGATGAGGTAGGTGCCGGCGCTGTCCGTCTTCAGGACGGCCGTGAACCGGAAATCCCCCACTTGGCCGATGCTGCGGTCCAGTTGGAACCAGAGTTTCAGCGAGGATTGGAACTGGCCGTTGGCGACGAAATTCAGGCCCGGGTAAGTCTCTCCCCCGATGACCTTTGTCAGGACCGAGAACTGGACGGGGTCGTCCGTTTCGGCCGTCACGTCAATCTCGGCAGACACCGGGGCGGTGGATTGGGAAACGGAATCGGTTCCGAAATCGATTTCCTGCCGCCCGAGGACCAGATGGTTCCGGCAGCGCTCCAGGGACAGGTCGATCTCGATTTCATCCCGGACATAATTCTTGAATTCGGACTCCTTCCACTGATAGAACTCGGAAAAGGCGATGACGCGGACCTGGCTCAGGTAAGGAAGGTCGTCAAAACTGTAGCGTCCGTCTTCGTCCGTCAGGATGACCGTATCCGTGCAATTGCAATAGACAGAGATATCTTTGAGCGGATGTCCCTGCCCGTCGGTGACCCGGCCGACGAGGTTGCCATATAAATCCCGGCTTGTCGTTTCGATGACCAGAGGAAGGGAGGAAAGGCGCATGCCGTCTATCTCGACGGCCAGGGAGCCTTCCAGGTGGCTCTCTTTGCCGTCATGCTGGATTTCGACGGTGAGGACCCTGGTTTCGCCCGCTTCAAGCAGGCCCTGCCAGCCGAGGACTTGGGTCATTCTCTGCAAGCCGGAAATATTCCGCACCAACAATGCAACGGTATCATCGGGAAGCAGGCTCAGGTAAACCGATTTATCCATGAGGTTCGTAATGGTGAACTCCTGGGTTGTCACCCTTGAAGCGAAACGGAGTTCCGCAACGTCCAGGCTGAACAGGGAAAGCGGCTTCATGGTTACGTCCAGCGTCTTGTCGGCCCGTAGGGACAGCGGATACTCCGCCGGCTCGTAATAGGGGCTTGAAAACGAGAGCACGTAGTCGCCGGAAGGAAGGTTTTCCACGGAATAGCGGCAAGTGACCTCATCTTCCGTGCCGACGGTCCCCGTATAGGTTTTGCCGGCCGATTTGTCCGTGGCGCTCACGCGCATGCCGTCGATCGAACGGCCCAGGCAGCCGTCCGGGTCGATAATCCGGCCGGTGATACAAAAGGTCTCCTCCTTCCGGGCGGAAGGATTGCATCCGGAAAAAACGGCCAGCGCGGCCAGTATCGCAGCAATTCTCCTTATCATTATCGTACTTCCGTTTTTTTTGACAGGTCCCTTCCTGTTGTCAGTCGATGCAAATGTACTCATATTTTATCTATCTCAAAAATCTTTCTATCCGGATGTGGCCCTTTGCCCGGCCACGGCCGTCCATGACCAAATTCAACAATTTGTTGTAGGAATCGGGAAAGAATCGCTAAATTCGCGAATCAGTAATTGCTATATTATACGAGAAGTACTACATTTTGACAAGAAATCCATTAAGACGGACACAGGGAAAACGGCAGATTTTGATGAACTGGTGGTTGTGGAGGGAGGAAGAAAGTATAGAAGATATTTATTACCGCTGTTAAACTTGCCTGACATGCAGAAGATTAAACTCAATGACGGCATTGAGATGCCCATACTTGGATACGGGGTGTACCTGGTAGACCCGTCCATCACCGAGCGCTGCGTCCTTGATGCGCTGAGTGTTGGTTACCGTTCGCTGGACACTGCGCAATACTATGAGAATGAGGCCATGGTCGGTGCTGCGGTCCGCGCATCCGGCATCCCTCGCGATGAAATTTTCATCACATCGAAGCTCTGCCAGACACGTCCCTCCTATGCCCAGGCCAAGGAGAATGTAAAAGGCTCCCTGAGAAGGATGAAACTGGATTACCTGGACCTTATGCTCATCCATTGGCCGATGGGCAATGACAGCGACATCTGGCTTGCCTTCGAGGACCTGGTGAAGGAAGGATACCTCCGCTCCATCGGCGTATCCAACTTTTACCCAGAGACCTATGAGGCGCTCGTGAAGAATGCCTCAGTCATTCCTGCCGTAAACCAGATAGAGACCCATGTCTTCTATCAGCAGCGTCCCATGGTGGAGCTTATGGCTCGCTACGGAACCGCCGTGGAATCCTGGGGGCCGCTGGCAGAAGGCCTCAACGGCATCTTTACCCATCCCGTCCTTACAGAGGTGGGGAATGCCCATGGGAAGACGGCTGCACAGGTAGCGCTCCGTTTCCTCATCCAGCAAGGGATTATAGTCATCCCCAAGTCCGTCCATAAGGAACGCATGATACAGAACATGGATGTGTTCGATTTTGAGCTCTCAGAAGACGAAATGGCCGCCGTCCGCCGGCTTGATACCGGCCATAACCTGGAGGGCTGGCCCGCCGACGCATTGAGATACAATCCATAAGACGATGAAGAAAGTTTTGATTATTGCGGGTAGTCCCCGCAAAGGTGGCAACTCGGACATGTTGGCCCAGCAGTTCGCCAAAGGCGCCGCCGAGAGTGGCAACGAAGTGGAGATTATTTATCTCCGCGAGAAGAAAATTAACTATTGCCAGGGCTGCCTGGTGTGTCTCCAGAAAGGGGAGTGCTTCCAGAAGGATGACGCCAACAGCCTCCTTACCAAGATGATGGGAGCCGATGTCGTATGCTTCTCCTGCCCCGTGTACTACTACTCCGTCTGCGGTCAGATGAAGGTTTTTCTGGACCGCATGAATCCGCTTTACGACAGGATGAAGGACAAGGACTTCTATTATATGGTCACGGCCCAGGACGATAACAAGGCCCAACTGGACCGTGCCTTCGATGTCTTCGACGGTTTCGCCGACTGCTTTGCCGACATCCGCCGCTGCAGCCGCATCTACGGAGGCGGGGCCGACAAGAAGGGAGAGGTGGAAGCCCTTCCGGCCTTCACCGAGGCCTACGAGCTTGGGAAATCCGTCCGCTCATCCGGGAACCGCATCTGATAAAGCGCTGGCTGGACGGCGACACCCGTCCCGCCCTCTGTGTCAGCTGCAACAGCTGCTACCGTACGCCCGGACATGCCTGCATCTTCGACCGCCTGCCCGGCTCTCCGTCTCGCGGAAAATGATTATTGCATTTACGTAGATAGATGAATCGTAATTTGGCGGGGTGCGGTTAGCTGGTAATTCCGACCAGCTAACCGCACGGTGAAATGTGCTAGATTCACATTTAAAGGTATAACAAGGCCCAGTAGTCACCTAAGGATTACCGGGGCTTTGTGCAATATGCCATTGTCTATATTTACGGATTAGGATTGCACCTAACCCATCCGTATTTATTATCGGCACGGTCGCCTTCAACGCTGCATTCAAACTTGGTAACGACTACGTTGTAATAACGCATTGTCTCGTCGGCGAAATCCAGTCCCGGAGCACTTTTGGAAAGGATATTCCACAATCCTGCCGATTGCTATTTCCGGACGGTACAGATTGATGAGCGGCTCCATCCCTAAAGTTCTATGAAAGGGTTCTCTAAAAGCATCCGCTCCATTTTCTCAATTGCGTCACGGAGCTGCTCGCCAAAGCTGTCATGCTCCTTGAGATAGGCGTCATTCCCTTCAGACAGAACGGCGTAAAGAGCCGGTGACATGGCGTTTACATAGGAGGCGATGGCATCCTCGATGTGGTCCTTCTCCCGCTCGGAGGTGGAGTGCGCATAGACCCGTTCTTTCTGGTGGAAGAACGCATAGGCTTGCTCGATGATATGGTGGTCCAGGACGCTCATTTCACGCAGTTCAGGTTTTCCTTGTAGGCATACCCTTCGCTTGCGAGCAGGCGGTCCATCTCCTCCCGCCCGATGCCATAGCAGTAGCAGATCTGGTCGAGGTTCTCGAATTCCTCGTCCCGAAGAAGGAAGTTGATGCTGGAGACGAGCATCGGGATGTCGGAAAGTGGTAGATGATCCATAACTTACTTTAGCTGCCTTAGGATGTGTGTTCTACAGCAGTTTGATAGCATTGATTATCCTGCCGCAGGCGGTGCCCTCGCGGCGGGCCGAGAAGAAGGCTTCCACGCCCGGTCCCAGGTCATATGTCAGAAGACGGTTCATCCTTCCATCCCCAATTGGACTGCGTAAAACATGGCACGAAGATAAGCATTTTAAACGAAAATCGGTAATCTCCTCCATCCCGCCCGCCAGGATGGTGCCGGCGCCGAAGCCTTCAAGCGCGACCTGCCGAACGTCGTGGTGAAGTTTGTGGACAGCGGACACTTTGCTTTGGAGTCCCATCACCGCGAGATTGCCGACTGTATCAAGGAGTTTCTTCGGTAAATTCGAATTGGGCTGGGGTGCGGTTAGCTGGTTGAAATTTTACCAGCTAACCGCACTGTGAATATTGCTAAATTCCCTGCTTATCGGTATAACAAGACCCCAGCAGTTCGGCAGGGATACCGTCACAAGGAAAGTGTCACGTTGATATCGCCCTCTCCGGCCTTCAGGAAGGTTTTGAGTTCATCCATACTGGATAAATCTATCTTTCCAAGACGCGTATAGCTCCAGGTGTTACTGCCATAGAACAGTACAATCTGGTTGCCGCTGTAAAGGATGACATCCCCGGCTTGGGTGGTAATTTGAGAATTGTTGGTGGGAAGGGACCGGCCCAGCGGGCCAACCTTTTCAAAGCCGCCGTAATCACTGGCTATGTACGTGATGGGGGCTTCCTGAAGGGCGGCGACGAGGGCTTTTGTGGCTGCGTTTTTCTCCAGGACGACAGGCAATGTTTTCCCGTCTATGGTAATCTGAATATTATCAGGCATCTGTGGTTCTTCTTGTTTTTGTTCCTCTTGAGGCTGTCCTGTGCCGGGGTTGGTAACCTTGACGCAGGACAGCAGGACCAGAAGCGCCAGTATTGCCCCTGGTCCTGCAGGTATTTTAAGAAAGGCTTTCATCCTATTTCAGATTCTCCTTGAAGAAGGTCTCCATCTTATCATAGGGGATTACGCCTGCGACGTCGTCATAGAGGTCCACGTGAGAGGCTCCCGGGATAATGTAGAGTTCCTTGTTGCCTTCCTTGGCGCTCACGCCTTCCACGTGCTTTCCTGTCATGCGTTCAAAAGCATATTCGCTGAAGTAGCGGCTGTGAGCCTTTTCGCCGTGGATAAGGAGTACCGGGTTTTCGATTTCGTGGGCCCAGGAGAGCAGCGGCTGATTCATAAAGCTCTGGCAACCGATGACATTCCAGCCATCCGTGGAATTTCCGCTGCGCGCATGGTACCCGCGCGGGCACTTGTAATAGGCGTGGTAATCCTTGACGAACCAGGGAGCGTCTTCCGGAAGCGGGTCGATAACGCCGCCGGCGCGCTCGTAAGTGCCTGATGCATAGTCCTTCGTGCGCTGGGCCGCCAGGGCTTTGCGTTTTTCCATGCGTTGCGCAGGCGTATCCTCGCTCGCAAAATAGCCCTCCACGTTTATTTTGCTCATATCGTACATGGTCGATGCCACAGTGGCCTTGATGCGGGGATCCAGCGCCGCAGCATTGACCGCCATGCCACCAAAACCGCAAATACCGATGATGCCGATACGCTCCGGATCCACCAGCTCGCAGGTGGAAAGGAAGTCCACGGCGGCCAGGAAATCTTCCGTGTTGATGTCCGGGGAGGCCATCCTGCGGGGCTGTCCCCCGGATTCTCCGGTAAAGGACGGGTCGAAGGCAAGCGCCACGAAGCCACGCTCGGCCATGTGCTGGGCATAGAGGCCGCTGGACTGTTCCTTCACGGCGCCGAAGGGGCCGCTCACCGCAATGGCCGGGAGAGATGGCCGGTCGGTGCCGGGAATCTCCTTTGGCACGTACAAATCTGCGGCAATCTCAATACCGTAGCGGTTGTGGAAGGTAACTTTTGAATGGTTTACAAGTTCAGACTTGGGGAACACTTTGTCCCACTCTTGGGTAAGGGTAAGCGTATTCATATCTTTTGTGTTTGTTTTGCAGCCAAGCAGCATCAGGGATGCAGCAAGGGCGATGGGAATAAAAAGCTTCATGTTCAATGTTTTTGCAAAGGTACGCATCCTTTTGCCATTAGAACAACCTATTTTTTCTAAATATACACCAATATCGCAGAATTTAGCTATATTTGCTTAGTAAAACAACGATATTTCTGTTTATGAAGCAGATTCTGCAGGTCACAGACCCCAATGTGTATGCAAACTATGTGGACGCGCCGGTGCTGCATCCGCTGGTGAGCATTATCCATTACGACGAATTGACGCCGTTCCGAAGTGCCCTTAATAATTACGGGGTCTATGGCCTTTTCATTCAGAAATCTTTCCCCAAAAACCTGTCTTACGGGATGTTGCCCTTCCAGCCCAGCGATGCTTCCATCATTGCCGTTGCTCCGGGCCAGACCGGCGGAGCGGAGGACAACGGCCAAAAACTGTCCATCAGCGGCTGGGGGCTTCTTTTCTCGCCGGAGCTGTTGTCCGGATCGGCATTGGCAGAGCAGATACACGGCTACCGCTTCTTTTCCTATTTTTATACGGACTCCCTCCGTACCACCACGGCCGAATGGGGGCGCATCATGCAGCTTCTTGTACAGATGCGGTATGAACTTCGGGAGAGCGATGACACACCTGCGCTGCGGTCACTGCTGGTAGGGTACATCCACGTAATCCTGGAATACTGCAACCGCATTTACCTGCGTCAGTTATCGGCCGAAGACAAAGGCTCTTCGGATATTCTCAAGCGGTTCCACAGGCTCCTGACAGATTACTATGCCGATGGCAAACAGTTGGAAGCGGGTGTTCCTACGGTGAGATATTGCGCATCGGAGCTGGCTTACTCGGCCCGCTACCTCGGCGACATGATTCATCAGGCAACGGGCGGAACAGCTATCGGCTACATCCATTCGTTCGTGGTGGAGCAAGGGAAAAACCTGCTCATGCACGGGCACAATGTAAGCGAAACCGCCCATTTGCTGGGCTTTGAATATGCCCATCACTTTGGGAGGATATTCAAAAAGGTGACAAAGATTTCTCCCCTCGAGTTCCTTGGAAAGAGAAAGATTCTCAAGTAGTCGGTGATGTTGATGCTGGTTTCGGATGCCTTGACCGGGGTGTAGAAATCATCCCCCCTGCGCTTCCGGTATTTCTATCAGCACCTCCCACCAACCGTCGCGTTTTCCGTTGCGGCGGGTCAGATAGCCTTTTTCCGTCAGACGGGAGGTGAGCGTCTTTACGGTTCTGGGAGAGCGATGAATCTGTTCTGCCAGTTGCTCTTGAGTGGCCTTGGAATTCGCTTTAAGGAGGCGCAAGACAGCAAGTTCCTCCAAAGTGCAATTCAAAGTGCAATTTTTGCTCTTTGAATCTCCGGCATCTTTGCTTTTGGCCGATATTGTCCCACATCGGAGGAGAAGTCGGTGGTCCTGACGCCGCTCCAGTATCGGGAGGTACTGGACCGATGCTGGAAGAAATACCTGCGGGAACGGCCATTTCACGCAGTGCTTTATTTCCATGTCGTTGGAATTGATTATTTTTGCACGCTTAAAAAGACAGATTGACATATGCAGAACTTTGACTACATGACCCCCACCCGCCTGATCTTCGGCGAGAATGCTATTGAAAAACTTCACGATGTGATGGCTGCCTTCGGCAGAAAGGTGCTCCTTACCTACGGCGGCGGCAGCATCAAGAAAATCCTTACAGATTCGCTTTAGACAACATTTTTATAGACTTGTACTTACTATGTCTAATTTCACAAAGTTCCTGATTCTGACCTTGAGCCTGTGCGCCATTTCCTGCGCAGAAAAAGAATTCACCGACAGCGTGTCATTGGCGCTTGCCGCCGGCGGAGAAATCAATCTGGAACAGCTCAAATGGACCAGGGAACCCGCTTCCTACGAAATCAAGGACGGAACCATCTGTATCACAACGGCTCCGCACACGGATTTGTGGCAGCGCACCTATTATCATTTCCGGAACGACAACGCTCCCGTGCTGCAGATGCAGACCCGGGAAAAATTCTTCAGCTTTGTGGTAAAGACAGACTTTACCCAGAGTCACCAGCGGTTTGACCAGTGCGGCATTGTCATGTACTTGGACAGTGAGAACTGGCTCAAGGGCTCGGTGGAGTTCGAAAACGAGGCGTTTCAGCACTTGGGCAGTGTGGCTACCAATAACGGTTATTCAGACTGGGCCACAACGGCCATATCGGCCGATGTGAAGACGATGTGGTACCGTTTCTCCCGCCGGGAGGACGATTTCTGCATCGAGTGCTCCACCAATGGCGTGGACTTCAGCCAGATGCGCATCTGTCACATGTATGCCGCAAGCGATGTCATCAGCTTCGGTATTTATGCCTGCTCGCCGGAAGAGTCTTCCTTTACGGCTGTCTTCTCGGACATGAAGATTACCGAATGCATGTGGAAGGCGCATGACGGCCAGCAGCCGGATGCGGAATAGCCTTTTGTCATACGGGAGCCGATGAAAGACATAAACGCCTACAAAAGGACCAAGTTGGCCTGTTATCTGGGTTTTGTGACCCAGGCCATCGTAGCCAATTTCACGCCGCTGCTGTTTTTGGCTTTTCACCGGGAATACGACATTCCCATAGCCAGCCTGGCCCTGATTCCGGCGGTCTTCTATGTGGTCCAATTGGTGACGGACTTCCTCTGCGCCAAGTTCAAGGAACTGGACTACCGCAGGAGCATCATCGTTTCGGAGATTACATCGGCCGCAGGACTGGCGGGACTGGCCTTTTTGCCTCAGCTTTTTCCGCATCCGCTGGTGGGAATCCTTATCTGCGTAGGCATTTATGCGGTGGGAAGCGGTCTCATTGAAGTTCTGTGCAGCCCCATCATCGAAGCCTGTCCTTTCCCCAACAAGGAGGGGATGATGAGCCTTCTCCATTCTTTCTATTGTTGGGGAGCCGTTGGTGTCATCCTGGGCTCCACGCTGTTCTTTTCGCTTTTCGGCCTGGACAATTGGCGCATTCTGGCATGCCTCTGGGCCCTTGTGCCGCTTTATAACATCGTGAATTTCGCAACCTGCCCCATAGACCCCATTGTGGCCGATTCGGAAGGGATGAGCATGGGACAACTCCTGAGGAACAAGACTTTCTGGCTTTTCCTGGTTCTGATGGTGGCCGCAGGCGCTTCCGAGAGCTCGATGGCACAGTGGACATCGGCCTTTGCCGAAGCCTCGCTGGGCGTAGATAAAGCCATTGGGGATTTGGCCGGGCCCTGCGGATTTGCCTTCTGCATGGGACTGGGACGGTTTTGGTATGGGAAGAAGGGACAGAAACTGGACCTTTCGGCCTATATGATGGGCGCCGGCGTCCTTTGCTTTGCGGCTTATCTGACAGCCTCCCTTTCTCCGCTTCCGGCGGTGGCCTTTGTGGGCTGTATGGTGAGCGGCCTGGCCGTGGGCATCATGTGGCCCGGGTCCATCAGCATTACATCGGCCCGGATGCCGGGAGGCGGCACGGCGCTCTTTGCCCTGCTGGCCCTGGCCGGAGATGCCGGTGGCACGCTGGGCCCTTCCTTGGTGGGCCTTTGTACCCGTTCCAGCGAAAACAGCATCCAGAGCGGCCTGCTGGCGGCTTCGGTCTTCCCGGTGCTGCTGGTACTCAGTCTTCTGCTGATACGTCGCAGGTTTAAAAATAAGTCATAAATCAATCTTCTGCGCCCTTTTTCATCGGCCCGTACATATCCTCATTAATACAAGCCCGGGCCCTCACATGAATGAGGACCCGGGCTTGAAGATGATGTCTTTCTACTGCTCGTCTATGCCGATGATGCGTCCCAGCCGGTCAACCTTCTTTTCGAAGCGGTTCACGCCAATCACGGCAAGGATATAGGCCAGACCGTTGGCAATGATGGCGATGCCGATAATGGCCGACAGCACACCGGCGGTGACATCCAGGTTCTTCAGGCCTAAATAGCCCAGGACGGCGGCGCCGGCGCCCAGAAGCAGGAGTACCCACCACATGGGGAAGCCCACTTTCTTGTAGTCGAAGCTCTGGACGGCAATCACCACGCCTTCAATCATCACCCAGATGGCAAACACCACCGGGAGGGAAATGGCCGTTCCCAGAATATTGAACAGGAAGAAACAGCCGAAGAAGATGTCCAGGATGGCACTCAGGGCGCGGGTTCCGCTGTTGGGCAGGAAGGCCTGTGTCCGGAAGGTGAAAACCAGCTTGGAGATACCGGAAATGAGGGTTAGACAGCCCAGCAGCCAAGCGGCAGAAACGAGGGTGATGTCCGGTTTGGCGATACATACGACACCGAGGATGATGAGAAGAAGGCCCGAAATGCAGAGCCAGATTTTAGTACTCGTTTTCATAATGTTTATGAGTTTGGTTGTTTATTTCAGTTGTTTCTGATATGCAAAGTTAGTTAATTTATGCCGATATTGAAAGTTTAACTAAGGACAACGGAGCCGGGCGGCTTATAAATTCTGCCAATGCCATGAAGCTCTTTGAGCAGGAAATGGAGGAGAAGTAATTACAACCCACCGAATCTACCTCATCAAGAACTTTTTCTGCATCCACCCGTTTTAACGATGGGAACGGCAACGACTACCTTCCTTTCCTCAAATACATGCTAGGCATAGTGGTCAAGGGCCTGCCCGGATATCAGTGTCACCACCATACAGCATTTCCCATCTTCACACCACGCCGGAAATGCTCAAGCGCTACATCAAGGCCGACCAGTTGGACGTGGTCCAGAAACTCACCGATAAGTACGATTACTTCGACTGATGCTAACCTTTAAATCTCGTAAAAAGTGAAACAATATTGGCTCAATTCTTTGATTTGTGCCGAATTTGTTTTACTTTTGTGTCAAATCAATGCCGTTATGCAGGTAAGTGAAAGCATACTGAGTTTTGCCACGATTCACCACGGTTCCTTCAAAAAGAAGGAACTCGCGGAGTATCTTAGTAGCAGCAGTGATATCAACGATACCAGTTTGAATACCCTTCTTGCACGTCTGGTTTCCTCTGGCCGCCTGGTTAAGGTCGGATGGGGCGAATACGCTCTGCCGCAAGGCGGAAAATATAAATGGGTAATTCTTCCACACCCAGGCACTGTCGACCTTGCCTGCAAATTAAAAAAACGCTATCCGCTGGCCGACTTCTGTGTCTGGGATGCCAGTTGCGTTGTTCCATTCATGCTGCACGTGCCAAATGTCAAGATGACAATCATAGATGTTGAGCGGTTCTTGCTCCAAACCTTCTTCGACGCTATCAAAGAAATGTGCCCTGACCAAGCGGTTCTTCTGAGTCCAACAGAGGATGAATACTATAAATACGGCTCAAATAGGGATTGTATCGTCGTGAATCCACTCTATACTGAATCTCCTTTGGAGATCGTTGACGGAATCGTTGTTCCTACTGCAGAAAAGGTCCTTGTGGACATCGTTGCAAATCCGGAATTCTTTTACCTCCAGGGCTCGGAAGCAACCACTATTTATTCGAATGTACTAAGAGACTGCTACATCTCAATTCCCAGACTCAAACGATATGCCCGCCGCCGCAGGTGTCTCGACAAGGTCCAAAAAAGGCTCAACAATATAGACTACGCGAACAATGATTAACCCCGAAAGCCGATCAGCCCAGTGGATTGAATCCCTACGCTCCAAATATCCCAACATCAGAGACGCCTCCCTTCTGGAGAAATCCATACGCGCTTTCTCTCTGTTGGAATCCCTGAAGATTGCAGGCTGTCCCTTCATCTTCAAGGGCGGCACTGCCCTGATGCTCCATCTGGGTAGTTCCAGACGACTCTCCATCGACGTGGATATTGTATGCCCTCCCGGCCTTGACATCCGAGAATATCTGGGCAAGAATGCTGTGGAATACGGCTTTACCGGTGCCAAGGAGCTGGAGAGAAAATCTCGTACTGGCGTCCCCAAATCCCACGCTGAATACAGATATGAAGTGTCCTATCCGTCAGGATATCCAAGCGGTACGATTCTTCTTGATGTCTTGTATGAAAACGTCACTTACAACAAAGTGGTGAACATCCCAATTGACAGTCCACTCCTAAAGACTGAGGGGGAACCGGTGCTGGTTCAATGCCCAAGTATGGAAGATATGCTTGGAGATAAACTCACCGCCTTTGCTCCCCACACTACAGGCATCCCGTTTTTCAAAGGCGACAAACCCTGCTCGATGGAGATAATGAAACAACTCTTCGATGTAAGTTCCATTCTTGACCGTGTCGATGAACTTTCCGTTGTTCGTAAAACCTTCCAAAGTACTGTCCCCATAGAATTGGGCTATCGCGGGCTTGATCACCTTACGGTCAAAGATGTTCTGGATGATGCCTATGATACCGCGCTCAACATTTGTCTCCACGGAGGTCTGTCGCGTCAAGAATATGAATACCTTACCAGTGGCGCCCAGCGTGTGGATAGTTTCATCATTATCGAAAACTATTCCATGGAAAAGGCTATTCGTGATGCTGCCAAAGTGGCTTATCTCTCCCAGCTCATCAGGCACGGTGTCAATACCGTTGCTCATTACAGCCCCGAAATGGACTCTGCACTTATTCCCCAGAGCATCGAGGATCTGTCCCTAAATAAGTTAAATCGCATCAAGAAGATAAGTCTGGAAGCTTTCTTCTACTTCCTTGAGATAGAGAAAATGGCCGAAGCCTAAACCGAAATGCAGAACGCCCCCTGCTGATACTGACTTCGGTAGTCGGTGACGGTATCCAGCAGGATGAAACGTGCATGGATCTGGTATTTGTCCAGCCGGAGGCCCCAGATGTCCGAGAAGGGCTTTTGCCTGCTCGATGAATTCTTGGAGCTGAGATTGTAGCTCTGAAGGGGTGATGTCCTCGTCGGACGATAATGTCCCAAAAAGTGTGTCCGTATAGGTAGAAAGAAGAAAGTCTGTAAATTTAAAGTGCCTAAAAAGAACATCAATGTTCAACTTTAAAAATACAGACTTATGATTACTTTTACAAAGGAACA
>Ga0256405_10007005_pt1 | contig 17423 bp, 17 predicted proteins | sample RumenRJG_02DNA_FD_189096 | JGI IMG/M metagenome (GOLD analysis project Ga0256405, IMG submission 189096) | Bovine rumen microbial communities from Lethbridge, Alberta, Canada - RJG_02 | ecosystem: Host-associated > Mammals > Digestive system > Stomach > Rumen | place: Canada: Alberta...
TCGGTACACTCAACATCGTCCATGTACATCGGAATCTGCGCGCCCTTGCGCACGAAAACCGGCATTTCATCGAGCGGAACATCAACATTTTTCAACCATCGTCCACCGCTGACGGTCTCGCGACTGAAGAAATCAACCCATTCGCCCTCAGGCAAATAGATATCGCGACGGTTGTTGCTGTTCATCACCGGAGCAACAAGGAAGTCGTCGCCAAACATATATTCGTCGTCAATGTGCCAGCACATAACATCGTCAGGGTTGCTGAAGATGAGCGCGCGAAGCATAGGATATCCCGTCTCGGTTGTCTTGCGAGCCTGCTCCACGATGTAAGGCATGAGCTGATAGCGCAACTTCCACCATTTCTTTACGATTGGCGCGATATTAGGATACTCCCAAGGCTCGCGCTTGCATGTGCCGTGATAGCGCATGTGCGACGAGAACACGCCGAACTGAGTCCAGCGGACGTAAATCTGCTCGTCGAGCGGCGAGTTCATGAAGTTTGGCAGACTGTGGAAGCCCGGCACATCGTGACTCCAGAAAGCAAATCCGCTGAGTCCGAAGTGCAGACCGCCCTTCAGCGAGCCTGCCATACCGTCCCACGAATGGGCTGAGTCGCCGCCCCAGTGCAGCGGATACCTCTGGCATCCAGCCCACGCACTACGCGCCCACACAATGCCGTCGCCCGTAACATCTTTCGTAATCTCGTAAGCCGCCTTGTGATAGAGCAGCGCGTAGATATTATTCAACAATTCGGGCTTCATGCCATGATACTTGGCATCCATGTGTATGTTCTCGCCAAAATCGGTCTTTATGCACGCCGCTCCCATCTCCAGAAGGTTCTTCAGCAGACCTTTGTACCACTCAACAGCTTTTGGGTAAGTAAAGTCGATGGTTCCGGCATAGTCGAGCGCAGAGAAGTTACTGCCCTCGCTGTCCTGCTTCTTGGTAAGCGGACCGATATAGTTGTTCTCCCTCGCCTCGTCTATCTGCTCGGCATTCTCGGCAACGTACGGAAGCTGCCACAGCGATACGCGGAAGCCTTGCTTCTTCAGGTCGCCCATGAATTTCTTAGGGTCTGGGAATCGCTCGTCGTTGAACTTCCACTCGCAAAGCCAGTCGGTCTTGAACCAGCCTGTATCGAGGTGGATTACGTCGCACGGATAATGCTCGGCGCGCAGACGATTGCAGATGCTGTTCACCTCGTCTGCGCTGAAATATGTCATTCGGCTCATCCAGATGCCGAAGCTCCACAGCGGAAGCATCGGCGGGAAGCCTGTTATGCATCGGTAATTGTACAAGATTCGTTCGGGATTGTCGCCGCCGATGATGAAGGCATCTATCTGCGGATATTCGTTAAGGAACTGGACCGAACGCGTTGAATGGTCGGCAAGCGACAACTTGCAATGGGCGCAAGTGTGATAGAAAACGCCGTACATTCGGCTGCTAATATAGAACGGAATATTCTTGTAGCAACGACGGTTGTTCACTCCCTGTCCGTCCTGATTCTTCAGCTGGAAGGTGCGACCGCTCAAATCCATCTTAGTGAATCGCTCGCCTGTTCCGCAGAAGCACTCGTCGGGCTGGCACTCGAACGAGAGCGTTACGGCATCGTTCTTGCCCTCGCGCTTTACCAACGCCAGCGGAAGGGCATCGTATCGCGGCGGAGAGAAATGGTCGTAGGCACTCAGTCTCACGCTCTTGCCCTGCGGAGTTCTGTCGCCCTCGGGATATATAGTGATGTCTACCGTGCTCTGCGGCTCGGGAAGCAAATCGCTCCAGTGTTCGAGCACGGGCTTGCGACAATCAATCTGTGCATATCGTCCGCCCTCGCCCACGATGCAAAACACATCGCCGTCTTTCTCAACGCGTAGCGGAATCTTCTTTACCGACGGATGCCAGCACAGCATATCGTCGTTGTCGCTACACTCTTCGCCGTTGAACGATGAGAACAATCGCACAGAGCTGTTGCTGTACGCTCTTATTTTCAGCACATAATTTTCCTGCGCCGCCGATTCGTCTGCCTGCATATCGTTTGCAAGCACCTGTTTCTGAAAAGGAATTGTTATCCAAACATCTCCGTTGTTTTCTTTTATATCCGAAGGCGCATAAGCCTTCCACAACGATTCGTCTTGCTTTAAATTTATGTCGAAGTCAAGAAAATCGAACAAATGATAGTTGGTTTGTTTCATTAAATGGTTATGATTATAGTTGAATGGCACAAATATAACTCAATAATTGTAATTGAAGAAATATTTCGCTTTAAAATCGAGCAGAAAGAACGGATATGTACAAAAACAAAAAAAAGATTAAAACTTGATGTTTTAACCTTCCTTTTGTGTCGGGGTACCAGGATTCGAACCTGGGACCCTCTGTTCCCAAAACAGATGCGCTAACCGGACTGCGCTACACCCCGAATCTTTTTACTTAGAACCTAAGAGTTTTTCTATTTGCCTTTTTTGTGTCGGGGTACCAGGATTCGAACCTGGGACCCTCTGTTCCCAAAACAGATGCGCTAACCGGACTGCGCTACACCCCGAAACATTTTTCAATGCCTAAGAATTTTTCTATTTGCTCTTTCTGTGTCGGGGTACCAGGATTCGAACCTGGGACCCTCTGTTCCCAAAACAGATGCGCTAACCGGACTGCGCTACACCCCGAAACAACAATTCTTAAAGCCTTGTTTCTTAAAAGCGGTGCAAAGATAAGCACATTTTTTGAATAAGCAATGTTTTTTAGCGATTTTTTTGCGATATTTTTCAAAAATAATCTCCGTCACGCCTTTGTTTATGCACATTCCCTACCTGGCTTAATGCCGAATTGCTGCCACTCCCCGACTTTGCAAATATCACATATATAGATGTTTTCGGAGAAAAGTCTTCTAACGTTTGCGTGAGTATTAAAGTCTTTATACTGCTCGGACTTTGTCTCATCATCAAATTTCATAATTCATTCCTGACTTTAAAATTTTGCGACGAATACCCCCAACAACAACGCGATGGCAAGCGATATTAATGATCCTGCCAATACATACTCTGACTTTTCGCTCTCCGAATTTGCTTGACTAAATCTAAGTATCGACTTCGCAGTGAGCAAAAAGCCAATTGCTTCATACTGAGACAAGATCACAAACAAAAGAACCAGCCCTCGCTCAATATATCCAATCAATGCACCGGAATGAAAATTACCATGATCTTTTTCAATTACATCTACCTTGCATGCTTTGAGAACTAACAATACTAGAATATTAGCAGATTTCAACACTAAAACAAAGGCTAAAGCAGTCTTCACCCATAATGGATGCTGCTGATACATGCCCATTATCCAATCAAATTGCCTCCAAGTATTACCTACTATTTGAAACCAGAGGCAAACAAGACCAATAATGACACCTACATGAAGGATTTGGTCAATAACAAACAAATTTAAATCATATCGGGCATTATCACCATCTTTGCCATTACTATCTATCACGCAGTATCGTACTTGCAAATAAGATTTAAAACTGCCGATAGCAAAAATGAGAAGCCATCAGCAATAGTATAATCCACCACGCTGCACAATCCATAATGCACAGCCAAGAAAGTACTCCAATAAGAAAAGTGTGAAGAATCATTCCCCAGCCCTTCCAATTATTCCTAACTTTATCCTTGCACATGCAACTATTTTGCAGGTAGAAGTCTCCTATAAAGTGTGCCACCAATAAGTTTAATATCATTGCCCCCATGTTTTAGCTATATAGTTTTTTATAATATTCAATCACTTGTTCAATTGAGCTCCAGCAAAGAGCACTCAAGTTCTGATTTACACCTGACGAGGTTATGCCCATGTTCTTTGCAATCAAATTTGCATCCTTATAGAGGATCTTTTCATAAAGTGTACGACACCTACGAGTGTGGCATTATTAACCAAATCATTGACAAGTGAAAGCATTATCTTTAAGATCTCCTCTTGCTTGGCATCTGCCATAGATATGGTAAATGAATACTTTGATCTACCGACAAGGCTATCTAGAGTTCTTCCAGATCTATAGATGGCATCGCCATCCATCATATCACGTTCCCGACTTACCGTATTCATTTCACCTAAACCAATAGCAATTCTAATCCCATATTTGCTAAAACTATCTTTCGCATCATTCTCCGGCACAAACGATTTAACCCAAGTCTTCATACCAGAGCAACCTCAAGAGCATCTTCTGGTGTTCTTAAGACGCACTCTATGGTATCACCTCTGACTATACGTCCCCAAAAGCCCAAATATTTTTCTTCAAGAAGAGCCAAACACTTCTTGATATGCTCATTGAGCCTTATCATAGACTCTGTTGATAAAGAAGTTGACGATACTACATCAGCAGATATTGTTGCGTACATATTCTTACAAGTATTATTTTAAATATTAAAACAAGGTCTAGAACTTGTAATTAAGCAATACCAGTTCTTGAACTTGCAACTACACTTAAACCAGATATTAATTTTGAAGGCCATCATCATCTTACTCAAATATATTTACTTGATGTTTCAAGTATACAAAGGTACAGAATATTTCCGAAACATAATGGAAAATCGAGAAAAAATCACCTTAATTATATTCGTTGGCAGAATTATTTTTCAGAAAGTAATATCACCCGTTCTGTCGAAAAATACGACCTTTATTTTTCAGAGGTGAAGTTTTTCTGAACCCAGCCGATTATATCCTATATATTCAGGTATGATTGACATAAAACAATTTACAGAAGAAATATTTTCAGTAAATAAATAAAAAGTACATTCAACTCACTTATTATCTGAATATTTTAACTATATTTGCATCATTTTAATACACTATTAAAATGTAGCAATAATGATTCAAATGAAAGAATTGAGCATACTAGGAAGAAGTGTTTCTCTTCAACAACGTACCAAAGCGCAGTTGAAGGGAATAAATATTGGCGAATCGCTAACATTTTCCTTTTATGATGGAGAATTCTATGGTATGAATCTGCTTTTCCTGAAGCCGAAAAAGAATAACCCGACACCTCGCGAATGTTCAATCACAGCAGAGCGAATGCAGACGATATTCGGATTACCAGTCATATTCATCCTTTCCCCAGGACCTTCATTCGAACGTCAAAGACTCATTGACAAGAGTGTATATTTTGTCATGGGGAATAAATTTGCATTCTTGCCGACATTGGTAGCCTATGCGAGAATGCGCAAAACTCAACCAGCCAAACATCTTTCGCTCGTTGCACAATACACTCTACTATATCACCTGCAAGTGGAGAGCCTTGAAGGTCTATCAGCAAGGGAAATGACAGAAAAGCTTCCTTATTCATATGAGAGTATCACATTAGGGTTGACCTGCCTGGAAGACTTGAACCTTTGTAAAAAAATTCAGAAAGGACAAAAAAACAAGATTGTCCACTTCCTTGCCAAAGGACGTGAACTATGGGATAAAGCGCAAGAATATCTTGTCAATCCAGTCGAAAAACGACTTTTTTGCGATTCGTTAAACTCTGATGTCGATTATACCAATTGCAACATCAATGCACTCTCTCATTATAGTTGGCTGAATTCTGAAGATTGCAGGATGATTATGATGAGTAAAAAAGAACTGCAAAGGCTGATTGACAATAAGGCTTTACTAAATATGAACGAGTTTGACGGTAAAGTTATGATCGAGGTTTGGAAATATCCTGTAATATCTTCTCTTTGCACATCCTCGAAATGGGTCGATAAACTATCTCTTGCAATCAGTTTGCGAGAAGATACGGATGCACGAGTGGAGGGTGAAATATCAAGAGTAATAAATGAAATAGAATGGATGGATTAGTAAAATTCAAGGAAGCTTTTGAAGCATACTCAGACAACTATGTAATCATTGGCGGAACAGCCTGTGACATTACGATGACAGGCACTGCAGTAAAACCACGCGCCACACACGACATAGACATGATTGTCATTGTCGAAAGAATGAGCCCAGAATATGGCGAACGATTCTGGCAATTTATTCGAGAAGCCGGCTATCGCCCAGAGAAGTGCCAAACAAAAGAGGGAACGACAAAATACGAGCTTTACCGCTTTGTGGATGGCAAACCTGGCTATCCGGAAATGATAGAACTGCTCGCACGCCACCCTGCCGTGTTAGGCAAGCCAAAAGGATTGCTCATAGAACCATTGCCCGTTGGAGAAGATGTTTCAAGTCTAAGCGCTATCATTTTGGACGATGACTATTACCATTTCACCATTGAGCATAGCAGACTGACAGATGGCATTCGTCATGCTGATTCCGCTGCTCTTATTTCCTTGAAAGCTTGTGCTTACCTGAACCTGATGCAAGACAAGGCTAACGGCAAGCATGTCAATACAAAGGACATCAAAAAACATCGTTCGGATGTCTTGAAGAATGTAATCTTACTATCTCCAGATGAGGTAATATATGCTCCAACGTCCATTGTAGAATGTATCAAAAGTTTCGTCGCTTCAATCAAGAATGACTGGCAGGCACTTGCCTCTCCTTTAGCGAAATCTATGGATCAAAACGAGGACTTTATAGAAGCATTGTTAGATCAACTCGACGAACTATTTATTCCACGTTCATGAAAATCCAATACGCATCCGACCTACACCTTGAGTTTGCCGACAACTGGAGGTATATCAAAGAGCATCCTCTCAAAGTAACTGGTGACATACTGGTTCTTGCTGGCGACATCGGCTATCTGGGTGATGAAAATTATACCAAGCACCCATTCTGGGATTGGGCATCCGAGAACTACCAACAAGTCATCTGCTGCATGGGCAACCATGAGTTCTACAAGTATTTCGACATCGCGACACTTGAAGACGGTTACTGCTTGGAAATCCGCCACAATGTGCACAGCTATTATAATGCAGTAGTAAGAATTGGAGACGCCGACTTCATAATCTCTACTATGTGGTCAGAAATTCCTCTTCGGGTAGCATACTACACAGAACAGGTCATCAGTGATTTCCGTAGAATATTATACAATGGCGAGCCACTCACATTTGCCGACTTCAATCGTGAACACATTCGCTGTTTAGATTTCATCAAGAAGTCCGTTCTTGAGAGCGCAGCCAAATACAAAATCGTTGTTACTCATCATGTGCCATCCTTACTGATGCAATGTCCGAAATTTGAGGGTAGCCTTGCCAATGGAGCCTTCATGACAGAATTGAAAGACTACGTCAAGAACTCCAATATAGACTTTTGGATCTTCGGGCACTCTCATTACAACGTGGACAAAGCTATTGGGAAAACCTTATGTCTGTCCAATCAGTTGGGGTATGTATTCCATAACGAGCACACCAGCTTCGACCATGGCAAGCACATAATGCTCGATTAACTTTTGCCCCAGGAAAAGAAATCCCCCCGAAATAACACTTTCTTCACATGACTATGAAGAAGTTATGAAAGGTGGGTTATATATCCTTCTTGATCATATCCATTTCTATAACGGTTTATAAGGTTTATCAACCCTTGAAGTTCTTGGCTTTCTGATGAGATTTCGCAAAACCTGGCATATTGTTCATCATATCGTTTCCTTGAACCAGACGCAAGCCGAGACTCAATATCATTTGGTATTAAAAACGACGAACGCTTTGAACCTAAATACTGCAGAAATTCATACTGGTATATGTGTATCCCTGCCAAATCAAAGTCTCCAAAATGAAGATAATGATTAGGAATAGTCATAAGCCATTGCCTTAGATCTGTTGATTGCGGATAACGAGAAACAAAAAGTGATTTGACAGACAAACCATGCATTCGTTGATATTTCTCGAAGAATGCCCTTTGCTGGCGAATCAATCTAAAATTCTCCATATTCTCAATACCTATGACCGTCACATCCTCAGGTATTGAGAAATGATTCCATTCTGTTATGAACAGGAAGCTACCATTCTGAGGATTTACCACGAACGGTTCTCCGTTTAACTGGCATTCAATAGGCTCATAGCTATTTACTGGAAATCCAGGACACGAGCGCACTTTCCACAACTTGGAATTACCAGTTTCTGCCGCCATTGAAGCACGAGAATCGAATGCTTTTACTTCCAGCACACGATAGTTCTCATCCTTATCTATGAGGAATCTCTTCAATGCCTCAACATCATGAGCCCTATATGATTTCCTTGAACCACGGGTTACGACAGATAGCAAGCCCTCAGCCATCAGTTCGTCAAGCATTTTGCCGCTTAATTTTGAGCCTGCGACCTGCTCACCTGCTATCAAAGCCTGTACCGATGCACTTATTGCCATAACTAAGCCTATCTTGTTCGTTTCAACAATTTCTCCACTCTCGTCTTCACACCATGCTTACTCAACAGATATGTATAGCGGTAATCATACGGATTATACGACGTAGGCGAGCTGTTGATGAGGTAAATATTGCGCGAGTTGGCAAACTGTAAGATACCCTTTATATTGTTGGGATGCAATCGACCAATCTCGTCCATCATACAATGCACAATAAAGTCACCACTTTTCTTGGCAGCCTTCTTCTTGAACACATTGATGAGCATAATATTCACCATCGCTTTCACCAGTATATCTGTACCATCAGAGCCCACATTGTTTATGCGCTCCACCCAGTTTGTGTCATTGTCGTTTTCTTTCACACGGAACTGCAAGCGGAAGGCATCGCCAAGCGACACAGTTGGGCGGTTTGGCTCGTTCTGTAACTGATGAGAGAGACTCTTCAAATAGTCCACAACCTTGCGATTCACCTCATCACGATTGTCGTTTGAGAAGAGGTTGAGTTCGCCAATAGAGAGTGCATTTTCAACAGTATAGTCATGAATGGACATGAGCAATTGCATAAGCTTATCTGACGACTCATTGGCCCTGAGTTCAATGCTCTTGATAACTCCGGCAAAGTTCTTCTCTACGAAGTCACGATTAATGTCGAGGATTACGCCATCCACATCCGAACGGCGTTTCATCAGCGCACCAATCTCCGTTGAGATACGTCCCAATATGTCTTTATAGTGTTCGCTGGTACGACGGCGAAACTCTTCAATCTTGTTATTATCCATGAACTCCTGCAAGTCAATAGCAATCTGCAGATAGTCGTTATCCGTCACAGGCATCGTATTGAAATGGAAGGCATTCTGCGGTTTGAAAATCCGATTGAAGCTAACGACCGTATCTTTCAGTTTGTCTATTGACTCACGTTTCTGATTAACAGTTCCACGAAGTAGACTCAATAACTGCTGGCAATCCTGGCTGGTCTTTTTCGCCTTGTCATCAGAAAGGAAAGTATCAGGCACCAAATGTTCATTTTCCACAACCTGATGATACAGATTTAGGCCATCTTTTCTATGTGTCAGATTCTTGAGAACAGATTTTTGTCGTTCTTCCAAATCCTGTCGTTTCTTCTTTATTCGTGTCCGCTTGTCTTCATATCGCTGGCGCATCATGGCGAGTTGCTGTTCAATATCCTTAATGGTATTCTTAACCTCAGGTTCTTTGGCAAACAAGTTCTGCTCTGCATCGCGATAGCGGATAACGACCGAGCGCTCCTTTTCAATCCTTGTCATCAAAGCCTTCAAATCCTCCAACGATTTTCGATACCGTTCCAACAGATTCACATCAACACCCTTACCTGCCAGTTCAGCCTTCTGTTGTTCTTCAAGTTGGACTTTCTGTGATTCAAACTCCTGATTCCTAACAGATGTTTCTGACGCCTGCGTCTCTTTGAATATGCGTAGTTCATCGTCGAGCGCCTTTGTAGATTTATTAAAGTTCGAATCAAGATCTTTGAGTTCCTTCTTATTCTTGACCTCCTTTTTCTCACGTTCATCCTTCTCCGCCTGTACTTTCAAAAGCGCATCGTTGAAAGCATGTTCACGAGTCTCTTTCTCTTTTGCGACGAGTTCCAGTTCTTCCATCTCCAGCTTATGCTGCTGGTTCTGCAAGTTTTGTCGTTTGACGGGTATCTGCCCTTCCTCAACACTTAATAAGGCCGCCTTCTGACGAAGTGGATTGAGCAGCGCGGCATATTTCTTTCTGAGCTTTGATATCTCTTCCTGTAAGGAAACTGGCAATTGTTCAAGCTGACGGTTTATCTGCAGTACTTGCTCTTCCAAAGCATTCTTCTCCGCTCTGTATTCATCAGGCGTGCGATGCACAGAGTCTATATTGTCCAAATTCAGTTTTATGCCAAACAAGTTGTCTGAGTCTGTACCTAACTGAGGTTCAAGGTCTCCGACATAGAGAATCCGCTCTTCATCAACAACCTTGCCTATCGTCTCCTCCCAACCTTCCGCATTCTCGCAAAGCCAATGATAAAGAGAACCATCCAGATGAGACAGCAAATCATTTATCTTCGCTATTTGCTCACGTTGTTGAGCACGAATTCCTTCAAGACGTTCTTGTTCACGCCCTGACGATTGTTTTAGTTCGGTTTCTTTCATCTCATACTCAGCGGAAATCAGATCTGTCTGACTTTTCACAGCAGTTTGCTGGGCTGCATTTTCTTTTTCATCCAACCCCAGTTGTTGCAATTGTTCAGCAACCTGCTTGATTTCATCTTCCATCGGATGCCACTGGCGGAGTTCCCTCAATGCGCTGTCAGCTCTATGTTGTTCTGCCAACAACATCTGCAGACGTTCATCAGACTCATGTCGCCAGCCATTGAAAGCGTCCATAAGCAGATTCCTGTTTTTTGTGCGTTCATCCTCCAGACGTTTGCGCTCTTTCTGTAGTGTGTCTTGTTTCTGACAGTATGCCTCTTTCTGGCTATTCTCAAATGCCTGACGAGCATTCTCTAATTTTCCTCTGGCAATATTGTATTTCTCCTCAATCGAAGCATTGGTTTTCAGAAGATCATCCAATAGTGTTTGTTTGTTGGCGGCATCCTGCTTGATTGTATCCTCACGATCTGCAAGCGCAAGTTTTTCTTCAATGCCCATAGCATCAAATTCCTTTCTTGCCTGCGCAATCTCTTTTAGCTTGCTCTTCTTCGCTCCAAGCTCTTGATTCAAGACATCTTTCTCTTTGTCATATTCAGCCGTAAGTTCCTTCTCTCGGTTACGTTCCTTTTCTATCTCTGTTTTCACTTCTGCTGCTTCAGCCTCCAAAAGCGGTATCTGCTGTTCACTTTCAGCCACAGCATGATTCAACATATGCCACACATCTATTAGCTGTTGGTCGAGAGCGACAATTGTTCTTCCCTGTTCAGCTATTTTCAAAGCTTGCTGGCGCACAGGATAATTACCGTCTCGTGTCTGACGGAACCAACAATCTATCTCGTCATACTCGCGCTCAAAGTCTGTAACCAATCGTCTGTAGGTTTGCAGGTCAATGGGCAGGTCCTCATCTGCCATAGACTGTATGATAGTGTTCTTCACAAAGTCTGCATCCAGTTTGGTATTCAGGAACACGTTCTGAATGCTTCGAGGAATATTCTGATAGTGGGCACTCTGCACCAAAGCGTAACGAGTATATTTACTGTCATGAGTATTGCCAAAGATGATGTCTTTGAACATCACGCCCGAGTCTATTCTTGCAGATACTGCCACATTCTTGCCGACACGTTCACGTATCTTCACCCAGTCGCTCGACACTTGTTTGTCGTCATCTATTAACCATTCTCGCAGATAAGGTGCATCTATGAATCGCCAGGATGCACGTCCCTGGTATCTGCTCACCAGAATAGTATAAGCCCCGTTGTCACGCATCACCTCGTAGAGGATGTACGAGTTGGATTGACGGAAATAGAATTCATCAAACGACTTCTGGCCCTGCTGAATACCCAAACGATGCTTGTCGGCATTGTAGAAAAACAGCAATGCTCTTAATACCGTACTCTTGCCCACTCCCTGTGTTCCTGTGAAATGAACATTGCCATCTACAGAAATTTCTGCATACGGAATATTGGCGCTATTGATAAATATGATTTTATTCAGGTATTTCATCTTCGTTGGCTATTTGAATCATGTTTACCAGTTCCTCGGCATAGCGGAATGCCGAAGTGATTTTATATGTCTCATCCTGTTCGCTGATGCACTCTGCAAAGCCCATATTCAGCATCTCCTGAAGCAGTTTGTTTACTATCTCCAAATAGGAACCTACTCCGTATTTCTTAAACAGATGTCCGGCTTTATCCTTCAGCTCAATGTCCAGACTTATCTGCTCAATCAAATGACTTTTGCGGAACTGATAGCCAGCAGTAAACGACTGATTATAACACTTCAGGAAATCCAAGTAGTCAAGCCACTTGGAAAAACTGTCCAGCTTTTGTTCGACAGACTGTTTCCCCTCTCCTAATCGTGAGAAATAGAAATAGCCATTGCCAGACTCCAGTTGCAAACCTATTTCCTTGAAATAGTCTGCATAATCTTCAATATTCTCCTCAATGTCCTCATACAAATGACGGACAGAGGAGTCTGTACTGTCTACCGAGAGGAATTCTCCACGGCTTAGTCGCTCGTATATTCTTTGAGTGTTATTTCGCATAGATAATAGGATATTCGATGTCTTGATAAGTTGCATATTTCCCAGTCATCCGACATTCGTCTGGATGAAGGATGACCAGCTGGCAAAAAAGAGCTGCATGATCTTCTATACCACGCTTCGTCTTATAATCGTATCTCAGGATGAAATCAAACAGATTGTAACTTGATGCAGAGAATGCATTCCATACTTCAGCAGGATCTACCTCCTTCAGTCTTTGAATATGTTCCAGCAAGTCTTCATCTGTCAGCGGCTCGGCTTCTGTCCTGGCTGTTTTCTTCAGACCGTTACGCTCAGCTATTCGCCTCAGAATGGATACTGTCTGATCACTCTCTCTCAGCATTTCCAATGAAAGACGAATCCTGCTGTATTGCCGTGATTCCATCCAAAGTGGATTGTTATCCTCCAAGACTTGCACCAGATTTGTATCAGACTTGATGAGCAACTGGTCTTGCAGATATTTCAATTTACGTATTTTCCTGTATAGTTGGTTTTGTTGCTCAATCTGGTTAATATAGACAATTATCTGACGGTCAATCTCCATTAACGCATGATAGGCCTCCACAAAATCATGTTTCACATCGCTGCATGTCTTGGCCATGTGGGGATCATTGGCCATTAGGAAGAAAGCGTGCTCGTTATCCATCAGTTTCTCACACTCACGTATCATTGAGCGGATGCTGTGGCTCTTCTCGTCCAGATTCTGAAGTTTCTTTTTCTTAATAATATAGTTGGGCTCTTGTTTATACGCATTGTCCATATTACGCTTCAAGTCCACCACATTCTTCAGCGTTCTGAATCCAGTCTTTTTCAGCAGTTGCCGCACACTATCCTGGTATCCTGCCTTACGATTGGCATTGTTTTCTTGCAGGAAATAGCCTATGTACTCTTTCAGCGTATTGATGCACTCCTGAACGCTCAATACACTAATCTCCTCGTTCACATTCAGCACCTCCTCAAAGAAGTTCAGGTAGTCGCTTTCGATCTCTATTGTATTCCCCGTTTCAACCAACACACCATAGTCCACAAGCCTTCTAAGTCGGGTTTCATTACCTCCAACGAGTTCCAAAGCCAGCCCTAACGGAAACTTCATCAGTTTTCGTTTCTCAAACATCTCACTCAGTAAACCTTGTTCACGCGAGAGTGTTTTTGTAAGCTCTTCTATTGTTCTGAAATGTGAAAGAATTTCCATTTTTGTTTGTATTTATCTCCTTCCATCTTATCTATAAATGTCTCGAAACTGTGGTATAGATTATGTGATTTGGGGTCAAAAATAATAAAAAATCCCATTAACGACACTCCTTTTTACCAAAATTCACAAAATTTCCCTCCCTCTCTTCGGGATGCCTTCGGGATTCGTTCGGGATGAAAGGCAACAAGCATCGGAGATTTTCAATACTATTTGACAAATACGGCAAAATAGTTTACATTTTTAACTAATATATCACCAAAAAGACTTATCTTTGCGCAACAACTAATTTATCTAAAAACAATCAACTTTTTAATTATGAGATTTTTAATTACTATTTTACTACTTACTGCAACTTGCTTTGCCAAGGCGCAATCGCCCGAGATGCAAAAAGAAATCGAGACTTCGCTGGAACTTATGGACATCCGCAATATGACGGCGGAAAGCATGAAATCTATGATGGAGCTATTTAAGCAAATGTTGCCAACAAACGGCGACACAGTTACCATAGACATCAATGCCATGAGCGAGGAAATAGCCGACGAAGCAGGTGTTTTTTACAAGAAAATCATCACAAGGATTGTTTGTGAGAAATACACTCTTGACGACCTCAAGAAGATAAACAGCTTCATGGCAACTCCCGAGGGAAAGAAGTTCACACACTATTTCACGATTCTTGGCTCGAACATCACACCAGAAACCTACAAGCAAGACAAGAATTCTACCGTATCGCCCGAGATGCAGGCAGAAATCGAGAAAACGATTAAGCTTATGGATATCCAGAATTTCGCAAGAAGGCAATATGAACAGGTTCAGGATAACAACGACGAGAACTTAGATGCCGAAACCATTGCAGCCACCAAAGAGATACTGGAAGGTCTGACAAAAACCTTATCAGACTTTCATGTAAAGACTGCCACAAACAACCTCAAGAATAACTACACGACAGACGAACTAAAGCAGATAAACAACTTTTTGGAAAGCGCGGACGGAAAACTGTTCACATCGTTTTACATGTCTTACTTTCCAACTGCCAAGAAGGTGACAAGCGACAACCCCGAATTTATGGAGAAAATCAAGGAAATACTCAGCAAATACATAAAACAATAGTTGCAAAAAAACGAGTCGGCCGTTATATCTTGCCGACTCGTTTTTTATCCTTAGCCTTTCTTTTTCTTCGGCTTTGGTTCGGGAAGTTCTTTGCATGTCTCACGGACAAGATGTGAGAGATAGCCGTGGTCTTCGACATCCGAGATGTAGAAATAATCTTTCGCGCCATCGTATGGCGGACGGAGTTCAACCTCGCGAAGAAGAGCCCTCCCCGCGGCAGTTGGCTTGACATAGAAGCGGTCGTCGCATATCAGACCGAAAATCTTGCCGTTGCAATAAATTCCGTAGTCGCCAAACATCTTTCTGAAGGTTATCTCGCCAGCACCGGCACATTGGTCTGCCACGAACTGAACAAAATCAGGATTGCTTGCCATACCTTTCTAATCTACATAAGAGTTTATATCGCCCTTCATATCCTCAACACTCACATTATCATCATCTTGCAGGTTTTCAGATATATACTTCTCCACAGCATCAACGTCCTCGGTATAGAAGAATACCAAGCCCTGACCTAAATCTGGCTCCCACAACGAATAAAGGCGGCCTCTCGCTCCACAGAGTTTCAAGAAGTGATTGAGAGCTCCCAACAACGCTTCATCGTCTATGTAATCGCTATCGTCTGGAATAAAGCCGACCTTGTTACCATCCTTCCTCAGAATTATGGTATTGTTTGAAGCGTCTTCGAGTATCGTGAACTTACGCACATCGGCAAAAGCCAACAGATTCACAATCAAATCGTCATAATCTTCAAGACAATCAATGCACTCGGCATCGAGCTCGCAGGCATGCTTGATATTGGCAACTTGCCTAACCTCCTCGTACAGAGCGACGTTCGAATCTTCAGAAGCCGGAACTTCGTCGTTGTTGTCAATCTCCCTTACAACGAATTCCTTTCTTAACTCATCATCTGATTTTCTGAAGAAACCAAAGAACTTGTTTAACATATATTTAGAATTAGTTTGAATAGGCTATTTCCGCTCCTTTGCCTTGCGAGCAAACGCAAAGAGTTCGAGAGGCAGATGGCAGTAGCCGTCGGGATTCTTGTCGAGATAATCCTGATGATACTCTTCTGCGCTGTAGAACTTGTCGAGCGGCTGCTTCTCGACTGCCAGAGGCTGCTGATAGTTCTTCTGCTCGTCGGCATAGACGGCTTCGATTACTGGCAAATCCTCGGCATCGGCGTAATAGATTCCGGTGCGATAGCGCGTGCCCTCGTCGTGTCCCTGCTTGTTGAGGCTCGTTGGGTCGATAGCCTTGAAGAACATCTGCAACAGGAATTTAAGGCTCACGACATCTGAGTCGTATTTGATTCTTACGGTCTCGGCATGGCCGGTTTCATCGGTATAGACCTCCTTGTACGTTGGATTATCGGTGTGTCCGTTGGCAAAGCCGACTTCTGTTTCGACCACACCCTCAATCTGCTTGAAATAGTGCTCGGTGCCCCAAAAACAACCACCAGCAAGATAAATTTCCTTAATCATGTTTTTGTTGTTTAGTGTTGATTTTAATTATAATGTTCATTTTTTCCGATATGCCTCTCACCGTCCGAAAGCAGACCGATGATGCAATACGTTTTATCTATCGGACGACAAAAATAATTACATTTTTGGATTTGTTATATAAATCGGGCAATATTTTTTCACTTTTCATGAATTATATGTCCGAAAAATCCTATCTTTGCAGAATACTATTTTATCCAAATTCATTAACTTTATTTAATTATGAGATTTTTCATAACGATTTGCTTTTTGGCAATGACATGCTTTGCCAATGCCCAGTCTGCCGCTATGCAGAAAGAAATAGACAGAGCAATAGCACTTGTGGACATTCGTCCGATGATGGAAAAAACTATGGCTGTACAGTTTGAAGCAAGAGGACTGACAGAGCACCTTACCGACCCGAAAGCCATGTACAAGGAGCTTACAGATGCAATGGTCGACCCTCTAAAGAAGATTCTGACAAAAGTGTACTCGGACAACTTCACACTTGACGAACTAAAACAGATGAACGACTTTTACGAGACACCTGTTGGTAAAAAATGCATGACTATGGTTCCGAATATGCTTACAACTTCCGTAGAGATGTTGCAGAACGACCAGGCAACCATCGAGAAGATACAACAGATTGTTATGAAATACGTCAAGCAATAATCAGCTTTCGACCACAGATATCGAGCCAGCCGCTACAAAACATTCGAATTTCGTAGCTGCTGGCTTGTTTTTTCTTAGTCTGCCGAAAAAATGCCGAACAAACCTCTCCCCTATCATAATAACACAAATACAAGCAAAAAAGCTTCACTATGTCAGACAAGAAGAACAAGATACAATCTACACCTATTTATATATAATACGCCAGTTCAAGACAAGACCAACGCCAATCCACCCTTGACAAAAAGTCACTTACATACCCTTTAATTGTTTCTGAATGCCTTTGGTGTAGTTTAGGTGTAGCTTAACTATAGCTTACATATATCCAACATATACCTAAACATATATCTAACATATGGGAGTGTAAGCAGAACTGTGTCAAGGTTAAATCCTTTATCCCAAATCGGTCATTCGAAATTTTGCCTTACATAATGTTCAGATAAGTATCCAGAGCCTAAAAATATAAGCAAAAAGTGCTAATGATTGACTCTGAATAATTAAACCAACTTACATTTTGCTACTTA
>Ga0256405_10007006_pt1 | contig 17420 bp, 20 predicted proteins | sample RumenRJG_02DNA_FD_189096 | JGI IMG/M metagenome (GOLD analysis project Ga0256405, IMG submission 189096) | Bovine rumen microbial communities from Lethbridge, Alberta, Canada - RJG_02 | ecosystem: Host-associated > Mammals > Digestive system > Stomach > Rumen | place: Canada: Alberta...
GCTGGCGATGCTCCTGCAGCCGAAGCTCCTGCTGCTGAGGAAGCTCCTGCTGTTGAAGAAGCTCCTGCTGAAGACGGAGCGAAATGGACTGCGCATCCATGTCCTTATGGAATTGAGGACGGAGAGCTCGAGCAGCTCACAGACATCGACGTAAGAACTCTTTATCTTGTTGAGAACCCGTACGACAAGGAAAGCTATGCTGAACTCAAGTATAACGCTCCGTGCCGTCTGGCGATCGGCAAAGCCGGTGCAAGATATAAGACAATGCCGCAGCTGATGTTCAGAGCGGACCACGCTGCTGCACAGGACGCCTGCTTCAACGAAGTAGACCAGGATTATGTCGACAATGAGCTGAAACTCTTCACTGTACAGACACAGTGCGAGAACAAGGACGTTTATCTGACAAGACCTGACCTTGGAAGAAAACTCAGCGACGAAGCAGTTGCTACGATCAAAGAGAAATGCGAAATGAATCCGCAGGCTCAGATCTATGTATCAGATGGACTTTCTTCATCTGCTATCAAGGCCAATGCCAAGGACTGCCTGGAAGCTATCATGCAGGGCCTGAAGAGCAAAGGCATCAAGGTCGGAACACCGTTCTTCGTGAAGTACGGAAGAGTTGGTGTCATGGACCAGGTAAGCGAGATCGTAGGATCCGATGTTACATGCGTACTCATCGGTGAGAGGCCGGGACTGATCACGGCGAACTCGATGTCCGCATACATGGGCTACAAGTGCACAGTAGGAATGAACGAGTCCAGAAGAACTCTGATCTCGAACATTCACGCAGCTGGAACGAACCCGGCAGAGGGTGGTGCTCACGTTGCAGATATCCTGCAGATCATGCTCGAGAAGAAGGTCAGCGGAGTTGACCTCAAACTGTAGTTGTTAGTTATTGTTATTACTATATGTAAAGGAGTAATAAAATGAAGGGAGATCCATTACAGACAGTTGTATTGGCTGCTAAACTTATTCCTAACGCAAAACCTGAACTCGTAAAAGAGCTTGCAGGTCTTGAAGGTATTGAACTTCCGGAAGGTACAAGTTCACTCGCTCTCATCAGTACAGACTGTGATGATGTAACTTACACGGCTATTGATGAAGCTACAAAGAAGGCAGACTGTGTAGTTCTCTATGCTAGATCAATGTATGCTGGCGCTGCTAACCAGAACACAGCGCTCGCAGGCGATATCATTGCTCTGCTCGCTGCGCCGAACCCGGCAGAAGCGAGAGCAGGACTTGACGCTGCAATCGATCTGATCGAGAACAAGGCACACTTCATCTCCGCTAGAGATGACGACGAGATCTGCTACTATGCACACACTATTTCCAGAACAGGTTCCTATCTGTCAGCTGGCGCTGGAATCGCTGAAGGTGACGCTCTTGCTTACCTCATCGCTCCTCCGCTTGAATCGCTGTACGGCATGGATGCTGCGCTGAAGGCTGCAGACGTTAAGATGTGCTGCCTCTACAACCCACCATCAGAGACAAACTTCGGTGGCGGACTGCTCACAGGTACACAGTCGGCTTGCAAGTCTGCTTGCGATGCTTTCGCAAATGCTGTTCAGTATGTTGCTGACAACCCGACAGAGTATTAATTTGATGGAGGTATATTATGAATCAGACTTTAGCACTGGGAATGATCGAGACTAAGGGTCTTGTTGGTTCCGTAGAAGCAGCTGATGCTATGGTAAAGGCTGCTAATGTTACCCTTATCGGTAAAGTACTCGTAGGCGGCGGACTCGTAACCGTTATGGTAAGAGGAGACGTAGGAGCTGTTAAGGCTGCTGTAGACGCTGGTGCTGCGGCTGCTGAAAGAGTTGGAGAACTGCTCTCCATCCACGTAATTCCGAGACCACATTCAGAAGTAGAGTTCATTCTGCCGAAGCTTGAAGACTAATTAGCGTAATTAAGATTTAGTTTGGAAAACGGTAAGGAGAAACCTAATGAACACTACACAAGCTTTAGGTATGATTGAAGTTCGTGGAAGACTGGGTGCAGTAGAGGGACTCGACGCCTCATTGAAAGCTGCAAATGTTTCTCTGGTATGTTTGATAAAGGTTGGCGGCGCTCTGAGTACCTTCTTCGTTGAAGGAGATACCGGAGCGGTCAAGGCCGCAGTAGATGCCGGCGCTGCCGCTGCAGAGAGGGTAAGTGAGCTGAAATCAGTCCACGTTATTCCGAGACCTGCACCGGCGGTACGGAAGATGCTGGGCATGGATGCGCCATCTGCTCCAAACGGCGGTGCTCCAGCGAGCGTTAAGCCAGCCGCGAGCGTTGCTCCGGCTGCAGCTGAAGCAGAGGTAAAGAAGGCTGCTGAACCTGCTGCCGCTCCTGTTGCGGACGAACCTTCCGGGGATGTTGCCCTGGAAGACATGACAGTCGGCGATCTCAGGAGAAAAGCCAGAGGAGTCGAAGGTTTTCCATTAACTAAACAAGAAATCAAGTTTGCCAAGAAGGATGAGCTTCTTGAAGCGTTCTCCAAAGTGAACTGATTTCCAGGAGGATTAAGATGAACACTACGCTAGCATTAGGAATGATCGAGACAAAGGGTCTTGTGGGTTCCGTTGAGGCAGCCGATGCTATGGTAAAGGCTGCGAACGTAACACTCATCGGCAAGGTTCTCGTCGGTGGAGGACTCGTCACGGTCATGGTAAGAGGAGATGTAGGTGCTGTTAAGGCGGCAGTCGACGCCGGCGCAGCAGCTGCGGAGAGAGTAGGAGAACTGCTCTCGATCCACGTTATTCCGAGACCGCATTCGGAAGTTGAATTCATTCTTCCGAAACTCGAGGATAGCGAAGCATTTAAAAGAGATGAGTAGTACTGCAAGAGATAAGGAGGTGAAGTAGTTGAAGGTCATAACTGAAGCAATTATCAGAGCTGAACTTAAGGCTACGACGCCCGAAGTATATTACATACCGGAGGGCAAACTATTATCTCCTGCAGCACGAGAATACTTAAATCAAATGCAGGTGGACATCGATTTCGAAAGAAACCGGGAAGCCCACGAACAGAAATTGGCGGAAGAACGCGAGGCGAAGGCCGCAGTCAACAACTCGCGTCCGCCGATCGAGCACAGACCGCCCAGCGCTTATGCGAAGGACACGGCTGAGCCCGAAGAAGGGCAGAAGGCCAAGTATGTGGATTATGAAACAGGTGCCGGCTATACCGAGAAACCTGAATTTATGACCCAGATATTCGGGAATAAACTCGTGGATAAGAATCATCCACGGATCAAATACCGCGGCCAGCTTGACTTTGTTCAGGCGGAAGTGGTCAATGCCCAGTGTGTAGTTGATCAGGAGAGCCACAGCGAAAGACTCATTAAAGATCTGGACGATATCCTCGATTGTCTCCGGAAACTTATGGTTGCCGAGATCATGGAGCAGGATTACGACAAGGATACGATTCTGGGTCTTACGCATGAGGAACTCCGTGAGCATTCTCACAATCCGATGAAGTTCTATAACATCAAGCAGATGATGCTGCCTGATCATACGATGGGAATCGAATATTCTCTTCTGAACAAGATTAGAACTGAGATAAGAGTCGCTGAACTGGTAGCAGTCGATGCTTTCCAGGAGAATAGAAAAATGCATCGGATTGACATCATCGAAGAACTGAACAGACTGTCAAGTGCTCTGCACATCATGATGTGCAAGTATCTTGCCGGCGAGTACGGTTCGGTAAAGTAGAAAGGAAGGAGGCAGCAGGTTTTGGAGATCACCAAGCTGATCGCGAAGATCGTACGTCAGGTAGAACTGGCGATTATCCGGCATGAGACCGCCAAAGCGCCCAGGCGCAAGGTGCTTATCGTGTCGAAAGATCTGGAGCAGAGCTGCCTTAGCCTTGAAAACAACCAAGATTTGAAAGATTGCTGCGATGTCGACAGTGTTGACAATAACGTGCAGCAGGTCAACCTTGAAGGGTACAGCAAAGTCATAGTTTGTGATTTGGACAATGACAGCCTGTCAAAACTCACATCAGGTATTTTCGATAGTCCATATTTAAAACTTATTGGCAGCTGCATTATGCAGGGTAAAGATATTGCGATCGTCGAGGACGATATTGAATTCCTTCAGTATCAGGACACGGCGCCCGCGCCTTTCCTTGCAATGTTCCATCATAAATTAGATACCCTTCGCGAGTGGGGCATTTCCGTCCGCTCGCTCGATGACCTGGTCTGTGCGCTTTGTCAAAAAGGTGATACTGCTGATGACGCTTTTCGTGGCGAAGCTGTGACTGCGCCGGCACCCGTTGCCGGAAGCGTCGTTACGAAGAAAGCTTTGACCGAAGCCGATGTGATCAATGCCAACTTTAAGCATCAGAAGGAGATCTTGGTCTCCGGAGATACTATCGTTACGGAAGTAGCGTCGGAATACGGGAAAAAGCACGGCATCACGATCACTGTGGCGCAGTAGAACAGGAGAGCATTATGGTATTGGCACAGGTCGTCGGTAACCTATGGGCTACCAAGAAAGCTGAATCGCTGAGCGAGTATAAACTGCTCGTTCTGAAGCAGCTTTACACGGACGACAGCAGCGAGTATAAGCCGATGGTGGCGGTCGATACGCTCGACGCGGGCGTAGGCGACGTCGTCGTCACGGTCAAGGGAAGCAGCGCACGCCGCGGCCCCGTACATAATGATCAGCCCGTTGACTGTTCCATCGTGGGTATTGTGGATGAAGACAAAGCAGCGCAACTTATTTCCGAGGAGGAATAAAAATGTTTGATGAATTGATTAAAGAACTATCTAATGGAGCTGTATTTACAGACAGTATTAATGCATGGGTCAAGGGCCTGAGCATTAACGGCGTCATCATGATGATCATGATGATCTTCATGATCGTTGGTGCGATCGACAGAATGAGAGGCAACAAGCTCGGATACGGCGAGCAGTGGGAATCCGGTTTCCTCGCTATGGGAGACCTCGCGATGGCTATGGCAGGAGTCGTAGCTGCTGCACCGGTACTCGCTATCATCCTGAAGCCGATCATCAGCCCGGTCTACACGGTTGTAGGAGCTGACACATCGATGTTCGCGACAACGCTGCTCGCATGCGATATGGGTGGTTATCCTCTCGCTATGCAGCTCGCTGCTGACGAAGCGATCGGTAACTTCGCAGGACTGATCCTTGGAACTATGATGGGACCGACGATCGTATTCACGATCCCTGTAGCTCTCGGAATCATCAAGGAAGAAGACAGAGGTTACCTCGGAGCTGGTACTCTTGCCGGTATGATCACCATCCCAATCGGATGCATCGCTGGCGGACTCGTCATGAACATGACACCGTACAAGATCGGCATCGTGACCATTCTCCAGAACCTGATCCCTGTAATCATCGTTGCTGGCCTGATCGTTGCTGGACTCTGGTTCATCCCGGCGAAGATGATCAACGGATTCAACCACTTTGGTAATGCGGTAACGATCCTCATCACATTCTTCACAGCGATCGCTGTATTTGAATATCAGACAGGAATCCAGTTCCCGCTGATGAACATCATGGTTGAGCCGGACGCTGACGGAGTCATTCCTCTGGAATCCGGACTTCTCGTTTGCGGACAGATCGCTATCACGCTGATCGGTGCGTTCCCAATGGTCCTCTGGATCCAGAGAACCTTCAAGGGCCCCCTCTCCGCGATTGGTAAAGCTCTGGGCATGAACGACCAGGCGACGACAGGAATGATCGCGAACCTCGCGAACAACATCGCGATGTTCAACATCCTTGCTGATATGGACCCGAAGGGCAAACTCCTGAACTGCGCATTTGCAGTATCCGCTGCATTCGTATTCGGAGACCACCTTGGATTCACAGCTGGTAACAACAAAGAGATGATCTTCCCGATGATCGTTGGTAAGCTGGTTGCTGGTATTACTGCTATCATCGTTGCGAGCATCCTTTCACCGGTTCTGCTCAAGAAGGTTGAGGAGACGTCCAAGGCTGCATAGTCTATGCTGTCTGAACACGTTTTATAACGCTGAAAACTAAGGAGAATATCAATGGAAATTGATGAGAAGACATTAAGCGAAGTGATCGCCAAGATCGTCGAGGCGACAGTTAAGGCAGAAAGCGGCAGCAATCTGAAGTCTTCTACCGATGAATTCGGCACAGTGAAAGAAGTAGCTCCGTCCGGAGTCATGAAGATCGATTACAGAAACACGAAACTTCCTGTATTCGACTGCAATGGCGTTCATCAGGACGGCGTATACATGGCTGACATCTCAGGCGTTGAAGATGACAAGAATCTGGGCGCCGGCGTCATGTCGATCGATCATTCAGCTCTTGAATGGACGCTGACATATGACGAGATGGACATCGTTCTGGAAGGTAAACTCCAGATCGAGACAAACGGAGATATCGTGGAAGCCGGACCTGGCGAAATGATCATCATCCCGAAGAACAGCCACATTCACTTCCAGTCACCGGAGACATGTAAGTATCTGTACGTTGTTTACCCAACCAACTGGACAGATTACCTTTAGAGACATAAAGAGCGGGCCGGTCACGGCCGGCCCGCCCGATTGACGCCATATTGTATGAGAGGAATAGTTGTTAATGGCACAATTTGCAGATTTTACTGAAGTAGATAAGTTCGTCGCTGATTTCGAACACGTCGTGAAGCATCCGATCAAGGAGCGGTCGTCTGTGTATTATACCGGAGTCGATCTGGGAACTGCATGTACGGTCGTTGCGACGCTGGACGAAAACCGGCGCCCGGTCGCAGGGAGATATCTCTACCCGGAAAAGCCGATCGTCCGTGACGGCATGGTCGTCGACTACATTGGCGCAGTCAACATCGTGCGTCACATGAAGGAAGAAATCGAAGAAGAACTTGGGACGGAACTTGAGTTCGGCGCGGCCGCGATCCCGCCCGGGACAGATACCCTGGACGGAGGAGCCGTAAAGAACGTCACGGAGTCCGCCGGGTTTACCATCACGAATCTGCAGGACGAGCCGACGGCTGCGAACAATCTTCTTAACATTAAGAACGGTGCGGTCGTGGACATCGGCGGCGGCACCACCGGCATTTCCATCATCAAAGACGGAAAGGTCATCTTTACGGATGACGAAGCGACCGGCGGAACGCATTTCAGTCTCGTGCTCGCGGGAGCATACAAGGAATCCTTCGAGGAAGCGGAGCTCTATAAAAGAGATCCGAAGAACCACGAAGAGATCTTCCCGGTGCTCCGGCCGACCGTGCAGAAGGTCGCCCAGATCATCAAAGACATGGTCCAGGGCTACGACGTCGATGAGCTCGTGCTCGTCGGCGGAAGCTGCTGCCTGAAAGGGATCGAGAAAGAGATCGAATCCTGGACGGGTATTCCGACTCATAAACCTCAGAATCCATTATTCATAACTCCGCTTGGTATAGCGCTGAGCTGTACCGACCAGCCGAAGTTCTAGTAATAGGGAGGAAAGATGGACATCAGAATAATCAGATCTCCTTCCGAAGGAACCAAGGAACTCATTAAGAGGAGAATGGGGATCACGAAGGAGGAGAGTCCCATGGACGGAGCCGAAGCTGTCGGCCTTGTTCAGGGGCGCATGATCGATATGGTCGTTGCCGCAGATATTGCAGAGAAGGCGACAGGCGTCGATGTATACGACGTCCGCGGCATATGCCCGCAGCATATGACGCTTCTCGCGATATTCGGCAACACGGCGGCAGTCGAAGATGCTTTATCCGAAATCGAAAGAAAGTTGAAAGAGGGAATGTACAGTGATTACAGCCACGCTAATTGATAATGTCTGGGCTACCAAACATGCTGATGCACTTAGCGGTTATAAGCTTATGCTGGCAGAAGTATTTGGCGGCAAAGAGGCAGGTAAAAGGCTGGTCGTAATCGATGTGATCAGCGCCGGCATTGGAGACAGAGTTATCATCTCCACAGGATCCTCCGCAAGAAGGATGCTCGGGAATGATAATATCCCCTGTGATGCAGCCGTTGTAGGCATCATCGATGAAGATTGCGATTTAGAGTAGCATGGGAGGAACTTAAATGGATTTACTTGATAAAGTAAAAGAAGCCGGTGTCATCGGCGCCGGCGGAGCCGGGTTTCCAACTCATGTCAAACTGCAAGCCAAGGCTGAATACATTTTGATTAACGGTGCTGAATGCGAACCGCTCTTAAGAGTGGATCAGCAGCTAATGGAGTTCCATCCGGCTGACGTCATTCAGGGACTCAAGATCGGTAAAGATCTTACCGGTGCGTCCCATGCCATCATCGGCATCAAGGATCACCATAAGAAGGTCATTGAGATCCTGAAACAGACGATCAAAGATTTAAAACTTGAAGGTGAGATAGAGGTTGGACTGCTTCCAAGCGTATATCCCGCAGGTGACGAGATGGTACTCGTGAAGGAACTGACCGGAAGGATCGTTCCCGAAGGCGGTATACCGATCGCTGTCGGATGCGTCGTTATGAACGCGGAATCGGCGTATAACGTATACCACGCGACGCTTGACGAACCCGTGACGATGAAATACGTCACGATCACAGGCGACGTGCCAAATCCGATCACTGTAAAAGTACCCGTAGGGACACCGGTGAAGGAAGTGCTGGCGGTTGCCGGCAGGACCGACTTCACAGGTTACAAGGTCATCAACGGCGGACCCATGATGGGGCCTCTGTTCGATGATCTCGACGGATATGTAACAAAGAAGACAAAGGGCATTATTGTACTGCCTGAGGATCACAACCTGATCAAGAAAAAATCAAGGACGCTGACCCAGGCCGTCCGTCTGAACAAGACGGCGTGCGAACAGTGCAGTAAGTGCACCGACCTTTGTCCGAGACACCTTCTTGGCCATTCGACCGTACCTCATAAGATGGTGCGTGCGGTGGCGTACAATGCTCCGGCGGATGAAAACGTCACGGCGGCAAACACCTGCTGCCAGTGCAGTTTGTGCGAGTATTTCTCGTGTCCGGCGGGCATCAGCCCGAAACTCGCGAACGTTTATTATATGAATAAACTCCGCGAACTGGGGATCAAACATGAACCGAAGAGCGAGTTCGTTCCGAACCCGATGAGACCGTATAGAATGGTCCCGACGGAGAGACTGATCGCTCGTATCGACCTGACGGCGTACGACAGACCGGCTCCCTGGACGGAAGAGCCTGTCGTGGATCCGAAGGTCGTCGGACTCAATCTGAAGGATCATGTCGGCGCTCCTGCGGTACCTCTGGTCCAGGCCGGAGATCACGTAGAAGCGGGACAGAAGATCGCTGATATCAAAGAAGGAGGTCTTGGAGCGACTGTTCACTCCAGCATCTCCGGAACGGTAGAATCGGTCGAATTCAATGTAATAACCATAAGGAGGGATTAAGGTGCGAGAAGCTATAGGAATGATCGAGTTTTGCAGTATTTCTCGAGGAGTTTACACTGCAGACCAGATGGTCAAGACCTCCAATGTGGAAATTGTGACCGCCACTTCGATCTGCCCGGGGAAATATATTTCCATCGTGCACGGCGACGTATCGGCGGTTGAGAACTCGGTGAGAATGGGAAAGAAAGTCGCGGGTGAGTATCTGGTAGACGATATCGTCATCCCGAACGTTCACAGCGGCGTATTCCCGGCGATCGTTTCGGCAAACATGCCGGATCAGATCCTTGCCGTTGGGATCATCGAATCCTTCTCACTGGCCACTATGGTCATTGCAGCTGATAAAATACTGAAATCCGCGGATCTGGATCCGGTCGAACTCAGACTGGGCACAGGCCTCGGAGGGAAATCATATTTTACTTTCACTGGAGACGTTGCAGCCGTTAAGACGGGCGCTGCGGTAGGGGAAGAAGTCATCGGCTCCAAAGGCGAGCTGATCAACTGTGAAGTCATTCCTTCGCCGAGCAAGAAGCTGATCAGCAGCCTGTTCTAGCGGATGTTAACAGATGAAAGGAAGGAAAAATGAAACAGTTAGTTACAGCGACTACGATTGAGCAGTATGTAGCAACGCACAAGGACGTTTTTCCTGTCACAAAAGATACTTTGATCACACCGTCCGCGGCTGATCTTGCGAAAACAAAGGGCATCCGTTTTGTTGCGGAAGAAGGCGTAAAAGCCGTCGACAGCGACAATCTGATGAAGACGAAGCAGACAGCGGATCATGCTGATTCCGTTGCTGCCGGCGCGAAACATCACGACGACGCCCCGGCGCAGGAAGAAGCTCCGGCGGCACCTGCGGAGGAACCTGCTGCTCCGGCAGCGGAGCCTTCCGTAGCGAACTTCACGAAGGAACAGATCGTTGAAGCGGTCATCAAGGTGCTTGACAAGAAGGGCATCCTTGACAAGATCCTTGACTAATTGGAGGTGGACGATATGGAATTAGACAAAGACTTAGCAGCCATCCAGGAAGCCAGGGATATGGCGGCCAAAGCTGCGGTCGCGGCTCAGGAACTCTATAAAATGAGCGACGAGCAGATCGACGCGATCACCAAGGCGATGGCTGAAGCGGGCGAGATCCACGCCCGTGAGCTTGCTGAAATGGCTCATGAAGAAACCAAGTATGGTAAAGTAGAAGATAAGGTCTACAAGAACCATATGGCGACGGGAATGCTTTATGACAACATCAAAGACATGAAGTGCTCCGGCATCCTCGAAGAGGATGAAGTCAACAAGACGGTCACCATGGCGTATCCTGTAGGTCCTATCATGGGCATTACGCCTACTACCAATCCTACGTCGACAGTCATGTTCAAATCGATCATAGCTGTAAAGGCGAAGAACCCGATCGTTTTCTCGCCGCATCCAAGGGCTCTGCAGAGCTCTCTCAGAGCAGCTGAGATCATGATGGACGCCGCCAAGAAGGCGGGCGCTCCTGACAACGTTGTACAGATGCTGTCGGTCGCTTCCATGGAAGGAAGCAACGCGCTGATGCACGATAATCACATCAAACTGATCATCGCGACAGGCGGACCGGGAATGGTAAGAGCTGCTTACAGCGCTGGTAAACCGGCGATCGGTGTTGGTGCAGGAAACTCTCCGACTTACATCGAGAAGACAGCGAACGTCAAAGAAGCTGTTCATCAGCTGATGGTCAGCAAGACGTTCGACAACAGCACGGTCTGCGCGACAGAGCAGTCAGTGATCTGCGAAAAGAGCAACGAGGCTGAGGTCATCGCTGAAATGAAGGCGCAGGGAGCTTACTTCATGTCCGAAGAGGAGACGAAGAAGGTCTGCGGCGTTATCTTCAACGGCGGCCACAACATGAGCGCTGATTATGTCGCTCAGCCGGCTCTCAAGATCGCAAAAGATGCGGGAATCTCAGTACCGGACAGCACGCTCGTCCTCGTCGGAAGACAGGATGGAGTCGGCCCGGCTTATCCGCTGAGCTATGAGAAGCTCACGACAGTCCTTGCTTTCTACACGGTAGAAGACTGGGAAGAAGCCTGCGAGCTCTCAAAGAAACTCCTGCAGAACGGAATCGGACACACGATGAACATCCACACGGAAGACAGAGAAATGGCTCTCAAATTCATGGAGAAGCCGGCTTCCAGGATCCTCGTGAACACCGGCGGCGCCATGGGCGGTACCGGAGCTTCCACAGGACTCTTCCCGTCATTCACTCTTGGATGCGGAACAGTCGGCGGATCATCTGTATCCGAAAACGTATCCCCGATGCATCTGATCAACAAGAAGGTACTCTGCTGGGGTATCAAGGACGTTGACACACTTGTATCCGGAGACGAGATTTTCCAGAAATATCAGGGATGCCAGAGCTGCTGCGAAAGCAAGAACGTTGACATCACAGCTGATGAACTGAAAAATGTCATTGACGCGGTTATCCAGGCTTTGAGGTAGTCAGATGAACAGCAGTGAACTTGACAAGATCAAAGATGCCGTGATCTCTTTGCTGAAAGAGAAGGGCATCTCCATATCTGAATCAGGTTCCAAGCAGGCAGAGACTGACTGCCAGGATAGATCGCCGTTCAAGATGGATCCGATGCTCATACCCGTTGCGATAACGGATCGAACAGTCTATCTTTCAAAGAAAGACAAGGAGACATGCTTTGGCGGGACTGTCCTTACCAAAGACGACGCTCTCTCAAAGGGGAGCAGGGTGATCTATAAGGAGACTGTCACTGTTTGCGGACCTGACGGTGATATGGAAGATGTGCGCGTGAGCGATGCATCAGAAAATCAGAGCCGGGTCGAACTCATATCGGGTGACGATCTCAGTCTGGGCATCAAGGCGCCACTACGACTTTCGAGTGATACCAAATGCTCGCCGGGCCTCAGGATCGCAGGACCTTCCGGTTCCGTTGAACTGGAAGAGGGGGCGATCATTCCCCTGCGGAAGATAACACTGGATCCTCCTCACGCCGAACACTACGGCCTGAGAACGGGTCAGGTGGTATCAGTAGAGGTTTCAGGCTCAAGGGGCGGTGTATTCACTAACGTGGCCGTCGTCGTCGAGGAGCATCTGGACTCGCTCTGCTGGCTCGATGTCAGCGAAGCAAAGTCCATGTGCATCAGCGACAACGCCATGGTGAAAATCGTGAAATAGTGCTTCATGCACGTGTCAGAGTTGCTGCCCGCGGGTTTCCGCGGACGGCAACTCGTTTTTTTCAAAAGGGCAGTAAAGGGGAAAGATGAAAGCAGTTCTGATCACATTGTTCACAGCGATGATCCCGGTCGTCGAACTGAGAGGGGCGATCCCGGCCGGCACGGCCGCGGGGCTCCCGGTTTACGTCGCGTTCATCATCGCTTTCATCGGGAACATGATCCCGGTCCCTTTCATCATTCTTTTTATCCGGAACGTCTTCGCGTGGCTGCGCCTGAGAAACGATAAGCTGGACGCGTTCGTTACAAAACTGGAAGACCGCGCCATGAAGAAAGCGGACCTCGTCCGGAAGTACGAACGGCTCGGACTCGTGCTGCTCGTCGCGATCCCGCTTCCCGGAACGGGAGCATGGACCGGCGCGCTGGTCGCGGCGCTTCTCGACATCCGCCTCCGGGACGCGATCCCGCTGATCTCGCTCGGCGTGCTGATCTCCGGCCTCATCGTCATGATGATCACGTATCATGTGATCGCCTTATAGTTTCATCGACGGATTTTTAGTTTCATAAACCGGAATTACATCGCGGTTACAGTTTTTAACTGTGATGGTTTTTTTGTGCGATTTTGATATAATCGATGTAAAGGTACAGTACGGCAGGGAGAAACGACATGGCGAAATATGAACTGACAGTAAAAGGAACCGTCCGGGAACTGAAGAATTACATCCTCCGGCACGAGGCGATGCTCGGCGATACGGCGGAGATCGTGGACGAGTCTGAAGGCGAGATGGGCGGATCGCGGTACTGGTTTGCCAATTACGAGAGATACGCGATGCTCGGCGAGAACCGGGTGAGCATGTGCATCATGCTGCTCGGCGGAGAAGACAGCGTCAGGGTCGTCGCGTCGGCGTCCGGCGGGAGCCAGGCCGTCGTGGTGAAGATCAATACGATCAGCGAGGAGAATTTCCTCGACGCCTTTATGGAATTGATGGAATCGTACGAAGCGTCGAAGAAACCGGAACAGAAGGCGGACCCGGCGGAACCGCGGGAAGGCGCCGCGGCAAACACGAAGGAGACCGCGGACCGCGCGGAACCGTTGGAGGAAGAAGCGGCGCGGGCCGCAGTCAGGGAGCGCAGGGAAGACCTGAAAAAGCGAAAAGAAGCCCTCGTGTTCCTGTACGTCATCGGCGCGATCGTTTTCCTGATGATCTTCATCGGGATCGCGACGAACGGAATGGACGGCGATTTCGAGGACGAGGATTATGAGGATCATGAAGAACCGGTCGAGGACGAGATCGATCTTCCGGTCGCGTATTCGGTCGGCGACGATTATGTGTTCCTTACCTCAGACGGAGAAGCAAACTATTACATCGATCTGGAATCCGAGGAATCGAAGCAGATCTTCATCGGGACGGGCGAACTGGAACGAAGCCTGGAGGATTACAAGAAGACCGGCAAGACGTACACAACGGAGAAGGGATATGAATTCCAGGTCTCCCTATTGGAAAAGAAGAATACTGCAGGTCCGGAAGATGAGGATGATGAGGACGACGAGGAACTGCTCGACGTCGTCGCGACCGGAAAAGTCGGCGGCAGCAGCGTCTATGCCGCGTATTCCGAAGACGGACGGGGAACGGAGAAAGAAGAACGGGTGCTCAAGGATCTGCTGGACACCGTAGAGAAAAAGAAATGACGGAAACAGGCGGGCGTGCCGGACGGCGCGCCCGTTTTTGATTGCAATAATATCGCTTGCATATTAAGAAATAAAAGCGCACTATAAAGGCGGGACGGCGATCCCGTCTTTTTTAGAACTTGCCGCTTTATTGCATTATACCAGTACAGCGGCAGATCGGAGCAGTTATGGAATTCAATCAGCATAAGAACAAGATCGTTCTCGGCGAAAAGATCACGCTCGAGGACTTCATCGAAGTCGCAAGGTTCGGCGCGTACGTCGGGTTTTCCAAAGACTATGAAAAGCGCGTCCAGCGTTCGCGCGATCTGGTGGACAAGTGGACGAAGCAGGGCCGCGTCATGTACGGCGTGACCACCGGATTCGGATCGCTCTGGGAAAAGGTCATCGACAAGAACCAGGCGTCCGAGCTCCAGCATAACATCATCACGTCGCATTCGACGTCGGTCGGCGAACCGTATACGATCGAACAGTCGCGGGCCGTGATGCTCATGTGCCTCATGAACCTGGGGCAGGGCTACAGCGGCGTGCGTCTCGAGATCCTCGAGAAATACCGCGACTTCCTGAACAAAGGCCTGACGCCGTGGGCGCCGCGCGAAGGCTCGGTGGGATATCTTTCCCCGGAAGCGCACATCGCCAGGGTCCTCGAAGGAAACGGCAAGGCGTATTACGACGGCGAACTGCTGGACGGAAAAGAAGCGCTCCGGCGCGCGAAGATCGAACCGATCAGGCTGGCCTCCAAGGAAGGCCTCGCGCTCGTTTCAGGCACGACTTCCGTGACGGGGCTCGGCGCGCTCGCGCTGTACGACCTGATCAAAGGCGCGCTGTCGGCGGACGTCATTTCGGCGATCTCGTTCGAGGCGTCGAAAGGGCAGCTCCCGGCGATCTCGGAACCGGTCATGACGGTCCGGCCGCACGGCACGCAGGCTTCGACCGCGTACACTTTGCGGAAGATCCTCGAAGGATCGGAAATGGTGCAGGAGGCGCAGGGAGACCACCTGCAGGACGCGTTGTCGCTCCGCTGCATCCCGCAGCTCCACGGCGCGGCCAAGAAGACCCTCTACGACGCGAAAATCACGCTTGAGACGGAGATTAACTCCTGCTGCGACAATCCGATCATCTGGCCGGAAAAGGGCGCGGAAACGGCGATCTCGTCGTGCAACCCGGATTCGTCCTTCGTCGGGATCGAAATGGATTCCTGCGCGATCGCCGCGACGGAGCTCGCGAAGATGTCGGAACGCAGGAACAACCACATGATCGACGAGAACCTGTCCGGCTACCCGAGTTTCCTGATCAAGAACCCGGGCCTGAACTCGGGGCTCATGATCCCGCAGTACACGCAGGCCGGGCTCCTGAACGACATGCGGATCCTGTCGTATCCGGCGACGGTTGACAATACACCGACGTGCGGAAACCAGGAGGATTACGTCGCGATGGGCTACAACGCGTCGAAGAAAGCGATCGAGCTTTCCGAAAAACTCGAGTACATCCTCGCGATCGAGCTTCTCTCCGCGTATGAGACGAAGACTGTCAGCCTGACGAATGCGAGACGGTCCGGCGTCACGGAAGCGGTGTTCGATCTGATCGCGGAAAAGGTGCCTTTGATGGAAAAAGACGACTTCCTGTATCCGTACATCGAGTATCTCCGGGATCTCATCCACAACGGCAGCATCGCCGGGACGGCGGAGCGTGTACTCGGAGAAGAACTATTGTGATATAATAGGTTATCATTGCGGGATGATCCCGTTTGGTATAGCAATTATTGTTTGATTTGATTCGTTATCGGTTTTATTTGAAAGGATGTTTTTGATCATGGAAAAGAAAACAACGATCAGGAAACCGGTCTTCATCACGATGGCGGCGATCTACGTCTTCGTTATCGTGCTGGGGCTGGTCAGCCCGCAGAAATTTGCGGACGCTGAAGCTGCGATCGTAGACTTTGCCTGCGTCAATTTCGCCTGGATGTATCAGATCCTGACGGTATGTCTGATCGGGTTCTGCTTCTGGGTGATGTTCAACAAAAAAGTCGGCGACGTGAAACTTGGCGGCAAGGACGCAAAGCCGATCATGAGCAAGTGGGCATGGTTCGTCATCACACTGTGCGGCGGTATCGCGACGGGGATCGTGTTCTGGGGCATCGCAGAGCCTCTGACACACTTCTTCGACGGCATTCCGCTGTTCCCGGGGATCGAGCCCGGAAGCCCGGAAGCTGCGAAACTCGCGCTTTCGACGACGTACCTGCACTGGGGCCTCGGCGAGTATGCGTACTACGCGGTGCCGGGCATCGTCATCGGTTTTGCGGTCTATAACATGAAGCTGCCGTATCGGATCAGTTCCTGCCTCTATCCGCTGTTCGGAAAGAAGGTCATGGGAAAGATCGGTACGTTCATCGACATTCTCTGCGTATTCGGCATCGCGGGCGGCGTTTCCGCATCGCTGTGCGAAGGCGCGCTGCAGATCGGCGCGGGCATCGGCCTGATCTCAGGCATCACGCCGAGCAACTTCATCTGGCTCGTGATCCTGACGACCGTGGTCATCACGTTTATTCTGTCGTCTTACACAGGCATCAACAAAGGCGTACGTTTCTTCTCGGACGCAAACGCAAAAATCTATCTCGCGCTGCTCGCATTCGTCCTGTTCTTCGGTCCTTCGATGTACATTCTGAACATGATGACGGAGGCCATGGGCTGGCACGTATCGCACTTCTTCGAGCAGGTGATGTACACCGGCTCCTGGAATGTGATCGAAGGCGAGAAGGATATGTGGCCGACCTGGTGGACGGTCAACTACTGGAGCTGGATGATCGCGTATGCACCGCTGATGGGGATCTTCCTCGCCAAGGTTGCGAGAGGCCGTACGCTGCGTGAGTTCACGATCTACAACTTCATTCTTCCGGGGCTGTTCGACTGCATCTGGTTCGGCATCTTCGGCGGAGCCGCGATCAAGTTCGATCTGGACACCGATAGCGCCGTTTACAACCTCATGTCGGAGAAAGGAATGGAGGCCGCGGTATTCGGATTCTTCAAGAACCTGCCGGCGACGCAGATCCTGCAGGTCGTGTTCATGTTCACGGTATTCATCTCGATCGTCACGCTGGCCGACTCGATGACGACGACCATTTCGTCGCTGTCGATCAACGCCAAGAACGCGGCGACGGTCGAGCCTCCTGCGAAGGTCAAGGTGTTCTGGGGGATCTGCCTGTCGCTCGTTGCGTTCGTCAACCTTG
>Ga0256405_10007007_pt1 | contig 17418 bp, 13 predicted proteins | sample RumenRJG_02DNA_FD_189096 | JGI IMG/M metagenome (GOLD analysis project Ga0256405, IMG submission 189096) | Bovine rumen microbial communities from Lethbridge, Alberta, Canada - RJG_02 | ecosystem: Host-associated > Mammals > Digestive system > Stomach > Rumen | place: Canada: Alberta...
CCATGAATCTGTCTCCTTAATAGTGTTACTTTTATTATATTGTATCACTATTAAGGAAAAATATCAAATGTTACGTGTCACTATTATGTAAAACTATGTCAGTGCAGGGGGTTCTGAACAGTTACCTGTATTTTAATATTATATTTAAGGAATACGAACGAGGCGTAGAAATATGGATTTAAATGATTTATATGGCGCGGGCAGTGATATCATGGACGCGGTTAACGACGCCGTGAGCCGCAATGATTTCTCAGGCCTTAGTTCGTCCATAAGCAAAACAGTGAAGGAAGTCTCTGACACGATCCAGCGGGATGTCAGAGAGTATAATGAGAAGAACCGGCGGGAAGATATCCGAAGCAGACAGTACAGGAATACAGCGGGGCAGGGCGCCACAAATTACGGCCCCAACCCTTACAGAAGGTATCAGTCACAAAGCGCGGGATACGGCCAGCGCATGAGCAGCCAGGCCCAGCCCAGAAGGACGTATTCCTCCTGGAAGACGCCGTTTGTGCAGAAACTGGTAAGTAAGCAGAGCGGCCTCGGCAAGATGATCGGAGGTATCTGCGGACTGTTTATCAGTGTTCCGATGCTGCTGGGAAGTATATTTGACCTGGTGGCCTACGGGATCGTTGGCGGTTCGCTTTTCGGCTTTCTCGCGACAGCGATCATAACAGCAGCCTTTGCGTACATGTTCATCAAGGGAAAGAAAGACAATGATCTGGTAAAGCGCTATTATGAGTACGCGAAAGCGATCGGGAATGCGGAGTATATTGACATTTCCAAGCTCGCCCAGGCAACGGGAAGGACTAAGGAAGAGGTCCTGGCTGATATCAAAGAGCTGATGGATAAGAAGGTCTTTTCGAACGCGTGGCTCGACGAGCAGCAAACGACGCTTATGCTTACGGAAGAGATCTACAAGCAGTATCAGGAGATCCGCCAGCAGAGCGAGATCCTCCGGCAGCAGGCCGAGGTTGAAGAGGGGGCGGACGCCGAACTTCCCGCCAACGCGAGAAAGATCATCAAGGAGGGCAAGGAGTATATCAGGACTATCCATGACTTCAATGATGAGATCCCGGGCGTAGAGATGTCCGAGAAACTCTACCGCTTAGAGAGCACTGTGGACCGGATCATTGAACAGGTGAGACAGAACCCGGACTCCGCTTCCGAACTGAGCAAGCTGATAAGCTACTATCTGCCTACGACAGTGAAACTGCTCAAAGCTTATACAGAGCTGGATAAGCAGACTGTAAGCGGTGAAAATATAGTTAAGACCAAGAAAGAGATCGAGGACGCGCTTGACACGATCAATGACGCCTTTGAGAGGCTTTTGGACAGCCTGTTCGAGAACATGGCGTGGGATGTGTCCTCGGATATTTCGGTCATGCAGACCATGTTCGCGCAGGACGGCCTCACAGAGAGGGAGATGACCGCTGAGAAAGGCCAGAGCGTCAGCGATATGGAGAAGCAGGTTTACGGGACGACCCTCACATGGGGAGACGAGACAGTCACAGGCAGCCAGGCCCAGGTCCAGACAATGCCCAAAGAGGACTGAAACTCGGGACTTCACTAATGATATTGAAGAAACTGATTAATGATCAAATATATGCCTTGGTACAAAGGAGAAAGCAGGGATTATGGCAGACGAGAAGATGGATCTGACTTTTGGTCAGGATGGAGCGGCACAGTCTACAGGCGCGGCAGCACAGGCTGATCCTTTTGCGGAGTTTACGGAAAGCGCACCGAGCCTTACATTCGGTGAGGAGGCACAGGTTCAGACTGCCCCTAAAAAAGAAGAGGCGGTGCCCGATCCGGAAGAAAACATTCTTACACCGGAAGAACTTCGCATGGTAGAAGAGTTTTCCAAAAAGATCGATGTAACCGATTCGAAAGCGGTACTGACATATGGCGTAGGCACTCAGAAAAAGATGGCGGACTTCTCCGAAAAGACATTGGAGAGCGTCAAAACCAAGGATATCGGCGAAGTCGGTGATATGGTCTCGGGACTGGTCACACAGCTCAAGAGTTTTGACATCGATGAGGAGGAGAAAGGCATTCTCGGCTTCTTCAAGAAGAAGGGAAATCAGGTAACGGAGCTTCGGACCAGATACGCGTCGGTAGAGAAGAATGTTGAGTCGATCGCGAATGAACTCGAAAAGCATCAGATGGTGCTGCTCAAGGATATCGAACTTTTGGACCGCATGTATGAGCTCAATCTCAATTACTATAAAGAACTCACCATGTATATTCTTGCCGGCAAGAAGAAGCTTAAGGAAGTCAGAGAGAATGAGCTCCCTGCGCTTCAGAAGAAGGCTGAGGAATCCGGTCTTCCCGAAGATGCTCAGGCGGCAAGAGATCTGGCGGAGCAGTGCGACCGCTTTGAGAAGAAGCTCTACGACCTGCAGCTTACGAGAACCGTCGCAATGCAGACAGGTCCTCAGATCCGCATGATCCAGGCCTCCGACCAGGTAATGGCAGAGAAGATCCAGTCCACTATCGTCAATACGATTCCCCTTTGGAAGAACCAGATGGTCATCGCGATCGGTATCGAGCACGCTTCGAAGGCGGCTAAGGCCGAGAGAGAGGTCAACGAGATGACCAACGCCCTGCTCAGAAAGAACGCCGAGAAGCTCAAACAGGCGACTGTCGAGAGCGCGAAGGAAGCGGAGAGAGGCGTTGTGGACATCGAGACACTCAAGCACACAAACGAAATGCTGATCTCTACGATGGACGAAGTTCTTCAGATCCAGACCGAAGGCAAGCAGAAGAGAGCGGCTGCGCAGCAGGATCTCGCTCAGATCGAGGCTCAGCTCCGCCAGAAGCTCCTTCAGGCCTCAAAGAGCTGAGGAAAAGCGGCCGGAGCAGCGAAAAGGCCTATATGGCCAAAAGTATATCCATATTGCGAAAAGAGGAAAGATTTTTCGGGAATACCGAAAAATCTTTCTTTGTCCTTGTTTTAATACAAAATGGAATTTGTATTTTTTGTAAATTAAAGGTGGATTTATTGTAAATAATAGTGTAGTATAGTAATGCAGTATAATTAACGTAACATTTATAATTTTTCTGTAACATTTAAGCAGGAGAGGAGAAGAAGATGAAACGTAGATTGGCATTTTTGCTGGCTTTATCTCTTACATTTGCTTCATTTCCTGTCGCAGGTGCGGGTGCCGCTGAAAATACAGAGGCAACTGCCACACAGGTTGTGACAGAAGCTGAACAGGAAGAGATTTCCGGTGAGGGCGCGTCCGTCGAAGAAGAAACTGTCGATCCGACGAATGAGGTCAAGGAAGAGACAGCAGGAACATCCGAATCTGAGAAGAGCCAGGAAACAACACAGACGGAGGAAGAGACCGCCAACAAAGAAGTTGTCTCTGACGAGAACACCACGAATGAAAATACAGACGTGGTTGAAGATGCTACAGCAGGAATTACTGAAGATGCTGCAGCAGGCATGACCGAAACAGAAGTGGCCGCAGTTGTAGAGCCTGAACAGGTGACAGTAGTTGTAAAGCCTGAAGAAGTTGTTGCTGCAGAGGAAGTCAAACAGGCTCCGGCTGCTACAGTACAGCCCCACTGGGTGAGCAGCGGCGGAAACTGGTATTATGTGACCAGTACAGGAGCATACGCAACCGGTTTTTATGACATACAGGGCGTCCGTTATTACTTCTTTGGCAATGGGAAGATGGCAACCGGTTGGATCAATCCCAGCGGATGGTATTACTTTGACGAATCCGGCGCGATGAAGAAGGGCTGGCTGAAGCAAGGCGGCAGCTGGTACTATTTAGATCCTTCTACCGGAAGGATGGCGACAGGCTTTAAGACCATTGGCGGAGAAACTTACTATTTCAGAGGAAACGGCGCGATGGCAACCGGCTGGCTGGATCCGTGCGGATGGTATTACTTTGAAGAGTCCGGCGCCATGCATAAGGGCTGGCTGCAAGAAGGCGGCAAGCGGTACTATTTGGATCCTTCTAACGGCAAGCTTGTAACAAGTTTCAAGACCATTGGCGAAAATACCTACTACTTCAAAGGAAACGGCGCGATGGCAACCGGCTGGCTGAATCCGAGCGGATGGTACTACTTCGACGCTAACGGCGTCATGAAGAAAGGCTGGCTGAAAGACGGCGGCAAGTGGTACTTTATGGATAGGACTACCGGCAAGATGTTAACTGGATGGATTGTCTATAATGGTGTGTATTATTACTTGAACCCTTCAGGCGACATGGCGACCGGTTGGAAAAAACTCTATGGCACCACATGGTTTTACTTTAATAGCAACGGTGATATGAGGACCGGCTGGCTGTACTACGGTAAAGAGTGGTACTATTTATCAAAGAACCCTAATAAATTGGGCGCGATGGTAACCCGCTGGCAGCAAATCGACAATGTAAGGTATTACTTTGATCCTTCCAGCGGAGTAATGGCTACAGCACCCAGATACTGCGTACCAGGTGATCACAACAGTAAGAGCGATTACTATTTCTTCCATGAAGATGGAAGTAAGGGTACCGGAAAAGGCTGGAAGAAGAACGGCGGTATCTGGTATTATACAACTGAGGATGGCGTACTCTACAGAAATACCACAGTTGATGGCAAATATCTTGATGAATTCGGAAGATATGGCGATCCCATGGATACCAAAGCTCAGGGATACTCCAGCGGTACCAATTATCTGATCCTTGTAGATAAGTCTACATTTAAAGTCCGTGTTTACAAGGGAAGCAAAGGAAGCTGGACACGGATCAAGGATTGGGACTGCACACATGGCGGATCAGATACACCTAACGGCGTATTCGCCATCGATGACCATGTTACAAAGCGTGACGCCACTTGGGGCTGGGCAGACTTCGACTATTCAAGTGCTGCATTTGCCTGCCATATTTCCGCAGGAAACTATTTCCACTCAATCCTGTTCGACAAAGGAACCAGAGGCAATCCTTATAAACAGAGCTACAGGATCCTGGATGATCAGTTGAGAACAACCTATTCTCACGGCTGCATCAGACTTGAGCTTGAGAACGCTGAGTGGGTTTGGGACAATATTCCTTTCGGAACAAAGGTTGTCGTTTACAATTCCTGATCACAGATCAGCAACAGGCTAAATAATCGGATGGCGCTGCCGCACATGGCAGCGCCTTCTTTTTGCTGTATTGGCTTGACCGCGGTTATCCGCTATAATGAATAAGGCATTTATATTTAGAATGAGACGGGAGGACAGGTATTGAATATTATCGTGACAGGAGGAGCCGGTTTTATCGGATCCAATTTCGTTTTTTACATGCTGGATAAACATCCTGAGGACAGGATCATATGTGTGGACAGCCTTACCTATGCCGGAAATCTTTCTACATTGGAATCGGTGATGGACAATCCGCAGTTTCGTTTTGTGAAGCTTGATATCCGCGACAGGGAGGGAGTTGACCGCCTGTTCGCGGAGGAAAAGCCGGAAGTCGTGGTAAATTTTGCCGCGGAGTCACATGTCGACCGCTCTATTGAGAATCCCGGTATTTTTCTCGAGACAAATATTATGGGAACAGCAGTACTGATGGACGCCTGCAGGAAATACGGGATCGGCAGGTTCCATCAGGTGTCTACCGATGAGGTTTACGGAGACCTGCCGCTGGATAGACCGGACCTTTTCTTCACGGAAGAGACGCCGATCCACACCAGCAGCCCTTACAGCACATCGAAAGCGTCCGCGGATCTGCTTGTGCTGGCGTATCACAGGACATACGGTCTTCCGGTTACGATCAGCCGCTGCTCCAATAACTATGGCCCCTACCAGTTTCCGGAGAAACTGATCCCGCTGATGATAGCCAACGCGCTTCATGATCAGCCGCTTCCCGTTTACGGAGAGGGGCTCAATGTCAGAGACTGGCTGTATGTCGAGGATCACTGCAAGGCGATAGACCTGATCCTGCGCGGAGGACGCGTCGGAGAAGTTTACAATATCGGCGGTCACAACGAGATGAGGAATATCGACATTGTCAGACTGATCTGTGCGGAACTCGGAAAGCCCGAAAGTCTGATCACATATGTGACTGACCGCAAGGGACATGATCAGCGCTACGCCATTGATCCCGCAAAGATCCACGCGGAGCTGGGATGGCTTCCGGAAACAATGTTTAAAGACGGAATTAAGAAGACGATCCACTGGTATCTGGACAATCAGGAATGGTGGGAGACGATCCGCTCCGGGGAGTACCGGAACTACTATGAGAAGATGTATGGCAATCGCTGAAAAACGGTAGATGGGGAAAAAAGAGCCCGCAGAAATCGAATCAGATTTCTGCGGGCTTTGATTTTGTTTCACAGTCTTGAGATGATCACTCCCAGGATAATAATGGCGACTCCGAGAGCTCTGCGCCGGGAGACCTTCTCCCCGAGGATCAGGACGCCCATTACAAAGACCCAGACGAAACTGGTCGCCGTGATACAGGGCATTACGGATACCGGTACGTGGATCAGGGCCACTTGGTTGATCACGAGGGTGGAGAAGAGGAGGCCGTAGGATATGATGACGCGGGGATTCAGAAATTTACTGAAAAAACCGCTTTTGCGGGCCTCCGTGATGTTGGCCTGTTTCTTGAGGATGATCTGGCTCAGGGCCGTTACGAAGGCGGCAAGGATTGCGGCGCCGTAACAGAACGCAGGTGTAAACAATTCAGAATTCATAGTTTCCTCCAATTCGGGTCCGACGTGAGCGATCAGTTCGATCTCTCGTCGCTGATGCTGATGACCATTCCGATCGTTATGACGATAATGCCCAGGATCTGCTTCCAGGTGATAGCTTCATGGAAGATTACCGTAGCCCATACGAATATCAGGATGTAACTGAAGCCTCTCCGCAAATAAGCGGTGGTCAGCGGCAGTTTTTCCAGGATCAGCTGCCAGCAGACAGCGTAGAAGCCCAGGATCATCACAGCAAGGCAGAACCAGGCGATATAGCCGGCGGACATGAAGGGATATCTGCCGCCGAGTTTGAGACAGGGAGAAGTCAGACTCTCCATGAACACGGCGACGATCGCCAGGAGTATAATATTGCTTCTTTTACTCAGAAATTTATCTAACACGTCTTATCCTCATTCCCAAATAAGGGGTTTAATGCCGCCAGCAGTTTCCGTCTCGACCTGAAGCAGCTCACGGACATGCGCGGCGCGCTCTGCGAATGTTTCGCGGTCCGGCGCGCTTATGATCAGAGCCAGACGGGACGTCTTGTCCGTATGTCCCTCTTTGTTCTCGATACCGGCTTTGAGTTTGTCAAGCTGATTGCGGTGAACGTAAGGAAGATTCTGCACTTCCGAAACGCCGCTGACGCTTATGACCCTGCCGGTGGGGATATAGAAAGCGAGGTACCCGCAGACGCACTGCTGGGGCTTGATCTCGGGCAGCCCTTTCTGTCTGCCGGTGGCGATATCGAGAAGAAAGCTCTCAGTGTCGAGATCGCAGGAGTAGTGGATCAGGTCAGAGGAGATGAATACTCCGCCGCCCCTTGCCGCTGTCTCGATCAGATAGATATCATCGCCGTCCATGATGAACTCGCTGTGGGTGAGCCCCTGTTTGAGGCCAAAGCCGGTTATGATCTTCGTGTTCAGGTCGAGAACGCGCTGCCGGAGTTCGTCATCTGCCGTTGTGGGGAAAATGCGGCTCTTGGCAGCAAAAGCGTCGGGCAGGTCAAAATAGAGAGTATCGCCGATACATGCGTTTTGAAATTCGTAGTCAACGGCAATGCCTTCTACAACAAATTCGCGGCCGGTGGCATAGCGCTCGATCAGGACCTGATGGCCTGAGGACCAGCGGGCGGCCTCAGCATATTTTGACCGGAGTTCGCTCTCACTGCGGCAGATCTGGACTCCTCTGCTTCCCTGGGTATCCAGGGGCTTTATAATGACGTTTCCGCCTATCTCCCTGTAGAAGTTAAGTCCCTCTTCCATGGAGGAAACTGTGCGGTGGGGCAGCAGCTTGATGCCAAGTTCCGCCATGCGATCCCGCATGAGGCTCTTGTCAGTGAATAGGCGGCCGGCCTCAGAGCCGATTCCGGGAAGCCCCAGGTTCTCCGCGACGTAAGCCACTGAACGGACCGCGATGTCAGTCTGGTCGGTTATTACGCCGCAGATGGAATGCTCACGCGCGTAAGCCAGGATCGCTTCCTCGTCCCGGACATCGATGAGCAGGGAATCTGTGATATACGGTTTGAAAGCGTCGGAGATCACCGGCGCGGCGAGCAGGACATTGTAGGAGAGCGATGCTCTCTGTACCAGCGGAAGCTGAAAATCACCTGCTCCGATTATAAGTATGTTTTGCATTTATTTATCCTCTTTCCCGCTGTCAGTCTGCCCGTAGACTTCGCGGATCACGAACTGCGGGGAGTTATTCAGCGAGATGTAGATCCTCCCTATGTATTCTCCGATCAGCCCCAGCATGAACATGATCATTCCGCCAATGAACAGGATAATGGACATAAGGGAACTGTATCCGATCGCCACATTGGGATTGACAAGTTTGTGGACCACGGTGTAGACGACCATCAGCATACCGATGAAGGCAAAAGCGATGCCGCAGGTTGTTGCGAAGCGGAGAGGCTTGACGGAAAAGGCTGTGAAGCTGTTCATCCACAGGGCAAAAGACTTGCTGAAGCTGTAATGCCCGACTCCTATGGTGCGTTCCCTCTCTTCCATTTCCACATTCACCACGTTCTTCGTGGAGCGAAGCATGAGGCCCGAGAGATAGGGATAAGGGTTCTTGTACTTGATCACCTCGTCCTTGACAAAGCGCTTCATGACGGAGAAATTCGAGAACTTCAGATCTTTGTCCTTGCCCAGGAGCCAGGTGGCTACCGCGTCGTTGACTTTGGAACCGAAATTCTTGAAGGCGGACTGTGTCTTGTGAGGGTATTTGGCAATAGCGACATCGGCGTCACCGTTTAAGAGGGGATCCATAAGATCCCAGAGCCTGTCGGCGGGACACTGCTGGTCATCGTCGATAAAGACGACATAATCGCCGTCCGCAAAATGGCAGCCGCAGATCAGCGCGTTGTGGCGTCCGCCGTTCTTAGCCAGGTCAATAGCGAGGACCTGCGGATCATTTTCCGCCTCTTTTCTGATGACGCTCAGCAGATTGTCCGGTGAGCAGTCGTTGACGGCAATGATTTGATAAGTAAAATCAGGCCGTTCCGAGACGACCTGACGAATTTCATCTATGACGAGTCCTACGGACCCTTCGCTGTGGTAACACGGAATAACGAAACTGATCAGTTTCCTTCCGCTCTTATGGATCATGTCAATATTCACTGATGACTCCTGTTCTCATGCAAAATAGGAAAGAACTGCATCGATCACCCTGCCGCGGTCTTCGGCGCTGAGGCCGTAGTACATCGGCAGTCTGGTCAGGCGGTCGCTCTCGGAGGTAGTATAAACGTCCTCTCCGCAGAAGCGCCCGAAGCGTCTGCCGGCCGGAGAGGAGTGCAGCGGCACGTAATGGAATACACTGCTGATACCGCGGTCCCTGAGATAGTTAATAAAGTCTGTCCGCTGGCGCAGATCCTTGAGCTTTACATAGTACATATGTGCATTGTGCTTACACTCTTCAGGGATCGTGGGAAGTATCAGCTTGCCCTCTGCGGCCAGAGGCGAGAAGGCCTCGTTGTAGGCATTCCACGTCGCGAGCCTGTTTTCATTGATGCGGTCCGCTTCCTGCAGCTGGGCCCAGAGATAAGCGGCGAGCATGTCGCTGGGGAGATAACTGCTTCCGTATTCGACCCATGTGTATTTGTCCACCTGTCCTCTGAAGAAGCGGGCCCTGTCAGTTCCCTTCTCTCTCAGGATCTCAGCGGGTTCAAGGTCTTCTCTGTGATTAAGGACCAGCGCGCCGCCTTCACCCATTGAGTAGTTCTTGGTCTCGTGGAAGGAATAGCAGCCGAAATCACCGATCGTGCCGAGAGCTCTCCCTTTGTAAGTGGACATGACGCCCTGAGCCGCGTCTTCGATGACTTTGAGCCCGTGCCTGCGTGCGATTTCCATGATCGTATCCATCTCACAGGAGACGCCTGCATAGTGGACAGCCACTATGGCCTTAGTCTTATCTGTTATCGCAGCCTCTATCCTGGTCTCGTCGATATTCATTGTATCAGGGCGAATATCGATGAATACAGGCGTGGCGCCTGTCAGCACGATGGATGTGGCGGTGCTCGAAAAGGTGAAACTGGGAAGGATCACTTCGTCGCCTTTTTCAAGTCCGCACAACAGTGCTGCCATTTCCAGCGCGGTGGTGCCGCTGGTGGTCAAAAGAGCGCCGACCGCGCCGAAGCGCTTTTCAATCCATGCGTTGCATTTCTTTGTAAACTGGCCATCTCCGCAGATCTTGTGCGCGTCGACGGCCTCTTGTACATACTGAATTTCCGTGCCAACATAGGGCGGAATATTGAATGGAATATTTGTCATAAGTTATAATGCCTCTTTCTTATTACATTATCGTCATTATACTATTATAAAACGGATTTTCCTATATGTTTCTTAACTATTGAAATCCGGCCGGATACGGTCCGGACCTGCGAAGGACGGCAAAGCAGGGGCTGTTTTGACGGCTTGCTTTCATTGGGAGCATGGGTTAGAATTACGATTGTGACCGGGGAATACCGGCCGGAGGCAAGGGATGGTAATTGAATGTATTGGTCTTTCCGGGAGCGGCAAGACAGAGCTCTTAGAGCTGATCGAGAAAGAACTGAAACGAAGAGAAGTCGACTATGTCAACGTCTCCGCTAATCTGAGGCGCGGGATCGTCTGGAAATTCCTCAGAGTAATAGCGGGAGCGCTGATCTTTCTGAGCGCGGACGCCCGATGGCTGCGCGACAGGCTGCGGGGGATCCTTGAGAAAGAAGAGCCGGCCGGCGGTCACGGAACTAATGACAGCGGCAAGGGCGTGATCCGAAGCCTGGCGGTCTATTCGTTCTGGTATAGGAGAATGATCAGGTCCCACAGGATCTTTTTGTTTGACGAGGGGATGGTCCATACGCTGATGATGTTCTGCGCGGATCATAAGATCTCTGAAGAGGCTTTCAGAAAGATGGTCATGGCATCGGAAAGAGGTATCCGAAGCGCAAGGCTTGTTATCTCTGTTGAAGCTTCGTCTGCAGAGCGGGATGATCATGCGGATGAGTATGAGAGACTCCGCCTGGCTTACGGGAGAGATTTCAGGGTTCTGGAGATCCGCGGAGAAGATGAGAACCGCAAAAAGCTCTCCAGGGTCTTTGGCAGGATCCGGCAGATCCTCACCGACGCGGGAGAAAGGGCTGCAAGATAAGGAACTTAGTATAGAGCGGCTGTAAAAGGTATTATAAAAAGCAGGGTTTCATATTGAAATCCTGCTTTTTTGTGCGATAAGCCGCCAAGCACATCTCGTGCTTGCACGAAGATGTATTTGGCGGCCAACGGTCAATCGAGTAGGAGCATCCTACTCGATTATCAATATTTTGACATGGCCGGTCACTTCACCGTCGCCTTGAAGTAGGCGTCAATGCCGTTTAAGAGGCCGTTAACCATTTTTTCTTTATAAGCGGAGGTCTGCATGAGCTGATCTTCTCTTTCATTGGTCATATAACCGAGCTCCACCAAAGTGGTGGGGACTTTGCTCCAGTTGTTCGCGATCATGTCATCCCGCTCCCACACGCCTTCGTTATAGCAGCCGACAGCGGCGACATAGTTATTTAAGATCAGATCGGACAGGAGCCGGGACTTTTTATACATTGCGGGGACAAAATCGTTATCTTTGGTGATGCAGATCGTCATAGCGCCGTTCTTGGAGTGATCCTTGGGCGCCGCATTAGCGTGGACCCGGAGAAAGAGCGCCGCGTTATTGTCATTTGCGACTTTCGCGCGGTCGACGCAGCTGTATTTGCCGCTGTTGGTCGTGCGGACCATGACGACCTTGTAGCCTCTGGCTTCCAGTTTGTCCTTGAGTCTGAGGGAGACGTCGAGGACCAGCTCGTATTCATGGAGGCCGTTCGTCACACTGACGGCGCCGTAATTGTCAGCGTCTCTCATTTCGTCAGAACCGGGTCCGAGAGGAACCTGTCCGTCCGGAATCTGCGAGGAGTGGCCGGGATCGATGACGATCACATTTTTCGAGGCCCAGTCTTCCTTCAGCGCTCCGTCTGAGCCAAAATAGCAAGCTTTGCCGTTTATAATGCGGAAGCCGTCGGCCATGTCGCCTGACGGATTGAGATAATAGCGCTGGCCGCCGATCTGCTGCCATCCGGTGAGCATTGCTCCGTCAGACCTGAGGTAATACCATTTGCTCTGGTCATAGAGCCAACCTGTTTTCATAGCGCCGGACCCGTCCAGGAAATACCACTTGCCGCCGACATATTGCCAGCCTGTTTTCATCGCGCCGGAGCCTGTCAGGTAGTACCATGCGCCGTCATAAAGCCATCCGGTTTTCATAGCGCCGGACCCTGTCAGGTAGTACCACGCGCCGCCGTCATAAAGCCATCCGGTTTTCATAGCGCCGGAACTTGTCAGGTAGTACCATGCGCCGTCGTAAAGCCATCCGGTTTTCATAGCGCCGGAACTTGTCAGATAGTACCATGCGCCGTCATAAAGCCATCCGGTTTTCATGGCGCCTGACCCTGTCAGGTAGTACCATGCGCCGTCATAAAGCCATCCGGTTTTCATGGCGCCGGACCTGTCCAGGAAGTACCACGTACCCCGGTCATTGAGCCATCCGGTCTGCATGACGCCGGAACCGTCCAGGTAATACCATGTTCCATGATCATACAGCCACCCGGTATGTCTGCTTCCGTCCGGATCATAATAGTACCATCGGCCATCCTTATACTGCCAGCCCGTTCCGGCGGCGCTCATCACAAACAGATGAAGAGAAGAATCAATCTGTGCCGTTGAAAGATCAGACGCGGCGGATGCACTGCGGGCAGGCATCGCGGTCACGCACAGGAGAAAGAGAACGAGAAGCAGGATCCTATATTTTGACTTCATAAAAATCCTTTCGAAACATCTTGAGATCACAACTATCTTATTCTACAACAATTTATCGTTCCGTGCACAGGGTAATCAGATGTTATATACTTATATACAGGAACAAGGCGGGGACGATTCAGAAACGGAGAAGTAGGGATGAGCAGAACAAATCTGGTCCTTATAGGGATGCCGGCATCAGGAAAGAGCACGGTCGGCGTTATTCTTGCAAAGGTGATCGGTTATGACTTCATAGATACCGATATCCTGATCCAGAAGGCGGAGAAGAAGCGGCTTTCCCGGATCATCGAGGAGATCGGTGTCGACGGATTTCTCGAGGTGGAGAACAGAGTGAACGCATCTGTCGAGGCAGATCACTGCGTGATCGCGACGGGGGGAAGCGCTGTCTATGGAGAGGAGGCGATGCGCCACTTCAAAAAGATAGGGCACATCATGTATCTGAAAACGGACTTCGAGACGATCAGCAGGAGACTTAAAAACATTAAAAAGAGAGGCGTCGCACTCAAAGAAGGGCAGACACTGCGGGACCTTTACGATGAGAGGGTGGTCCTGTATGAAAAATACGCGGACACGGTCATTGAGGAGACCGGGGACGCGGAAGATGTTGTCGTTAAGATCCTTACGATCCTTGATAAAGGCTGATGCGGTGAAAAGAAAAGGCCGGCTCCCATACGGAAGCCGGCTCTTTAATTTGTTCTGAACAGCTGGTCAGCGGATCTTCTGCGCATGTTCCGCGTTCGTGTCGGAAATGATGTAGTGAGGCCTGTGCTTGACCTCCATGTAAGTCTTGGCCAGATACTGTCCGATGATCCCGAGACAGAAGAGCTGAAGACCGCCGATGAAGATGATCACACAGATCGTTGAGGCCCAGCCCGCAACGGGATCTCCCCAGATCAGCCGGCGTACAACAATGAAGATCAAAAAAAGGAAGGAGACGACAGTCATCAGCATACCGAACCACGAAGCAATGCTCAGGGGAGCATTGGAAAAGTTGATAATGCCGTCAATGGCGTATTTGAACAGTTTCCAGAAGTTCCACTTGGTCTGCCCCGCGACGCGTTCCACATTCTCATAGGGAAGCCAGTAAGTCTTAAACCCTACCCAGCCGAAAATTCCCTTGGAAAAACGGTTATACTCACCCATGGAGAGGATAGCGTCTTTCATATCCCGGGTCATAAGCCTGAAATCCCTCGCTCCGTCCACGATATCCGCATCGGAGATTTTATTGATCAGGCTGTAGAATCTGCGTGCAAACCAGCTGCGGACCGGCGGTTCGCCGGCTCTGTCCGCGCGCCTTGTCGCGACGCTGTCATATTCGCCGGACTCAAGTATCCGCACCATTTCGGGGAGAAGAGACGGCGGGTCCTGCAGATCGGCGTCCATAACTGCCACGTAATCGCCCCGGGCGTTGCAGAATCCGGCGTACATGGCGGCTTCTTTACCGAAGTTTCTGGAGAAGGAATGGTAGAATACGCAAGGGTCAGCGGCAGCCAGTCCCTTCATGACGGACAGAGTCTTATCCTTTGAACCGTCGTTGACCAGGATGAGTTCATAATCGCAGTCCATTTCTCTGAGGACCGATGTGGTCTCCCGGTAAAAGAGAGGGAGTGCTTCCTGCTCGTTATAGCAGGGGACGATTAGTGATAAGAGCATGATCTTGATTCCTTTCTTTTGTCCATAGTACCATTTTTAGCCCAAAAGAGATAGAATGAGAATGGAGCAAAATCAAGTTTTAGATAGAAGCAGCATTACAGCCGGCCTCTTTAAATGGCCTTCATGGAAAGCGGTGTTACTTTAATGAGCGAAAACACAGATTATCAGAAAATGGACAGAGACACGCAGCCCAGCTGTGTAGTGGGAATAGGAGCTTCGGCAGGAGGATTGGAAGCGCTGCAGCAGTTTCTCACATTTCTTCCCGGCGACACGGGAATGGCCTTTGTCATCATTCAGCATCTGTCGCCGGATCACAAGAGCCTTTTGGCGGATATTCTGAGCAAGGACACGGCTATGCCCGTGGTTGAAGCGCAGGATGGGATGCGCGTGAAGCGCAATCATATCTATATGATCCCGCCCAAGTACAATCTGGAGATCGTCTCCGATGTGCTCCGCCTCAAAGAATACAATCACAGAAATATCAATCATCCGATCGATGTCTTTTTCCGTTCTCTGGCTGCGGCTTATGAAAACAGGGCGGTAGCAGTTATTCTGTCCGGGACGGGATCCGACGGCACAAACGGGATCCGCTCCATTAAGGACAAGAACGGTGTCATCATCGTGCAGGCGCCGGAGAGCGCCAAATTTGACGGTATGCCGAGAAACGCCATCGCCACCGGTTTTGTGGACATGGTCCTGACGCCGGACAGCATCGCGAGAGAGATGAGACACATCTCGGCTTCCACGGTGGATGCAGGCAACAGGCTGCAGCTGAGCGACGGCGACCTGATGGTGCAGGTATTCTCGATCCTTCGCAATGTCACAAATGTCAATTATACGTATTACAAACAGACTACGATCCTGCGCCGCATAGAGAGGCGTATTGTGGTCACTCATAACCGAAACCTCCAGGAATACGTGAAGTATTTATCCAACAACCCGGACGAGGCGAGGCTTCTGGCCAAGGAAGTACTGATCGGCGTGACCAGTTTCTTCAGGGATCCTGACTATTTTGAAGTGCTCAAGGACCGGGTGATATACGACTTGGTCAAAAACGCGACGCCGACAGACCAGCTTCGTGTCTGGGTGACGGGCTGCTCCACAGGTGAGGAAGCCTATTCCATTGCGATCCTGTTCGCGGAAGTAATGGATGAGCTCGGCGTTCGAAGAGATGTGAAGATCTTTGCAACGGATCTGGACGCGGATTCCATTGCTGTGGCAGGCAGAGGCATCTACGGCGACAACATCAGCGAGGATGTGAGCGTGACGCGCCTGAGCCGCTATTTCAGCCGCAAGGGAAACCGCTATGTCGTCGGCCACGAGATCCGCAAGATGATCGTGTTCGCGCAGTACAATGTTTTTCAGGATCCGCCCTTCGGAAAACTTGACCTGATCAGCTGCCGGAATCTGCTGATCTATTTCCAGAATATACTTCAGAGAAACCTGTTCGCGATCTTTCACATGGCTTTGAATGACAGAGGATACCTTTTCCTTGGAAGAAGCGAATCGGTGATCGATTATGACGACGTCTTCAGGGTGGTATGTGCCAATGAGAAGATCTTTGTGCACAACGCGTCGGGCAAGGCGCCCTCCCATGAACATATTACTTATACGATGCAGGAAGTGGAGAAGAATATGGGCTCCGTCGGGATCCTGCACAATGTGACGGAACCGGATCTGACTTATAATTCGGCAGAACTGGATACCCGCATCCTGGAGATGCTGATGCCGGCGAGCGTCCTGGTGGATGAAAAGAACCAGCTCGTCCACACGTACGGGAACTGCAAGGAGTTTATCACGCTGCCGGTCGGGGCGGTGACTCTGGATATTTTTAATCTCGTAAAGCCGGATCTCAAGATCGCGGTCTCCAAGGCGCTCAAGGAGTCCAGGGAGAAGCAGGAGCGGGTAGCCTACGAGGGAGTGCCTGTAAAGATCGGGGAACATCGGGAAACAATCTCCCTGGTGGGACAGCCGATCCGTGACCGGCTGGGATCGGAGACGGGGATGACTGTCATTGCTTTCCTGCGCACGAATGAGCAGCCCAGCGAGATAAATCTGGAGAAGTACAAAGCCGATACCGCGGCCTCGGAGAGGATCACGGACCTTGAGAAAGACCTGCATGTGGCGCAGGACAATCTGAAAAAGACTGTGACAGAACTCGAGAGCGTCAATGCGGAGCTGCAGGCGGCCAACGAGGAGCTCCTTACGGCCAATGAGGAACTGCAGAGTTCCAACGAAGAGCTTCAGAGTGTAAATGAGGAGCTTTACACGGTCAATTCGGAATATCAGACCAAGGTCAACGAACTTGCGACCCTAAATGACGATATGGCCAATTTCCTGTCCACGACGCTTGTCGGTATCATCATGGTTGACAGAAACCTGAATATCCGCAAGTTCACGGAATACATCTCGTCGGAATTCCACATGGAAGACCAGGATGTAGGGCGGTCTCTGCGCTACATCGCTTTCAATTTTGCCACCATCGACCTGATCGCTCTGTGCAAACAGGTACTGGCCACGATGAAGCCGATCGAGAAGAACTGCGCTTCCGTAACTGGCAAGACATACCTGGTCAGGATCGCGCCCTATAAAGCAATCGAGCGGGAAAAGGAGAGAGACTACCATATTCCGGACGCCCGGATACTGGAGGTTGAGGATAAGGAAGAGGAGTCGGGACTGAGAGGTCTTGTGATCACATTTGTGGACACTACGAAGCAGGTCAATGACCAGCAGCAGATCGAGGAGATGGCCAAGGCGCTCCGCGCCGCGGTCCAGTCCG
>Ga0256405_10007008_pt1 | contig 17418 bp, 10 predicted proteins | sample RumenRJG_02DNA_FD_189096 | JGI IMG/M metagenome (GOLD analysis project Ga0256405, IMG submission 189096) | Bovine rumen microbial communities from Lethbridge, Alberta, Canada - RJG_02 | ecosystem: Host-associated > Mammals > Digestive system > Stomach > Rumen | place: Canada: Alberta...
TACCATACTTCAACAAAAAAATCAAGGGCTTTCTGTAAATTTCCCTTGTTTTCTCGTTTATTCTCCTGTTTTCTCCCGTATGGGGTAATCCGGGCGGGAGGTTAGGGCGTAACGGGATATAATGATTTGGAAACCCGTAGGGTTTCCTTCCTCATCCCCCGCAGGGGAAAAAGAAAAGACGGGACCTTTCAGTCACCGTCTTTAAGCGGATTACGGGGCTCGGACCCGCCACCTCAACCTTGGCAAGGTTGCGCTCTACCAAATGAGCTAAATCCGCGTATGCCTCCGGTCGGAATTGAACCAACGACACGGGAATTTTCAATCCCCTGCTCTACCAACTGAGCTACAGAGGCAAACCGACCCATGATACGATCGGGACGACCCGGACGAGACTCGAACTCGTGACCTCTAGCGTGACAGGCTAGCGTTCTAACCAACTGAACTACCGGGCCATATGCCAGGCGATTGCCCGGCACAAGTGGAAACAACAGGGCTCGAACCTGTGACCCTCTGCTTGTAAGGCAGATGCTCTCCCAGCTGAGCTATGCTTCCTTCCGTCCGTCCATGCCCTCCGGATCGCTCCTTCCGGGCGGACAAACGTGTCGCTTCTTCGGGCTTTTCCCGCCGACGGATGGTATTATACCACAACGCCCGCCCTCTGTCAAGCGTTTTGGGCAAAAAAGTGCCGCCGTCCCGTTTTTTTGCTCCCGCTTGCAATTTTCCGCAAAGGGCTGTATAATGGGGACGGATCCATCCCGCTCCGCGGTTCAGGAGGAAAATCATGCGCATCATCACGCCGGACGACGGCTTCCACTACTTTTTCGGATACTACGACCTCATGCCCTTCGATTCGACGGAGACAAAGCACCTCTGCCACCGGGTCCGCTTCATGGACAGACTCCCGGAGCTTGAAGACCGGGCCGAGCTGGGTGAGATCGACCTGGAGACGGGCGCGTTCACTCCCTTCGCCGAAACCGCCGCCTGGAACTTCCAGCAGGGAGCCATGCTCAGACGGTATCCCGCAAACAGCCCTGCCGGGGATCATACGGTCCTCTACAACGTCCGGGATTCGTCGACGCCCTCCGGCTTCGCGGCGGAGATCCGGGATACGGAGACCGGACGGACCCGCAGGCTTCCCGCTCCGGCGGCGGATGTGTCCCGGGACGGTCGGCATCTGCTCTCCGTGAATTTCAGCCGCATTTTCGACTTCCGGCCCGGCTACGGCTACGCGGGAGTTCCCGATCCCTGGGCGGATGAGGGCGCTCCGGAGGACGACGGGGTGACGCTCTTGGACGCGGAAACCGGGAAGAGCCGCCTGCTGCTGTCCTACGCCCGGATCCGGAGGGAGTTTCCGCAGGCGCCCTTCTCCGACGGGAAGCTGTTGGTGAACCACATCACCTTCAATCCGGCGGGGGACCGGTTTTTGTTCCTGCTGCGCAATTTCCCCGAGCCCGGGCGGCGCGGATGGAAGACCCAGCTCATCGTCTCGGACCTTGCCGGGAACATGAAGAAGCTGACGGACTACTGCCTCAACTCCCACTACCACTGGAAGAACGACCGGGAGATCCTCATCGTGTCCTCGGCCGTCACGGAGGAGGACGCCTTCGGCCTGTGGCTCATGAACGCCGACACCGGGGAGCGGACCCGTCTGCCGGAGCCGAATCCTCCCTTCGACATCCACTGCATCTATTCCCCCGACCGCCGGTGGATCGTCGGGGACAGCTACCCCGGAGGACGTGCCGGCGCGACCCGCAGTCTCTGGCTCATCGACACGGAGCGGGGCGTCATGACGGAGCCCGTGCGGGTGGACACGGTGATCCCGCCTGTTGTGGACATCCGGTGCGACCTGCACGTGCGCTGGAGTCCGTCGGGGCGGCTGTTGAGCTTCGACTCCACCCACACGGGGAAGCGCACCGTGGTCCTTCTGACGGCGGAGGAGCTCGGCGCGGCGGAATGAGGGCATTTCTCCCGTTTTTATGCGGATTTCCCTTGACAAAGCGGGGCTGTTTGGCTAAAATGATGGTACAGGAAACCGATGTTTTAAGAAAGGGTTTATAAAATGAAAAGAAACGCGCTTGTATGGCTTCTGATCGCCTCCATGATGCTGCCCGCTCTCTCAGCCTGCTCCGAGAGCGCGGAGAACAGCGGCGCGGAGACGACCCCCAACGGTTCCGTGAACACTCCCTCCGAGGTGGTTGAGACGGAGGAGGAGGAGCCCGAAATGGGTCTGGATACGGCGAAGCTGCTGTACGCGGACCGGAACTACGACGGCTACAACTACCGCATCGCGGACCGTGCCTCCGGCGACTGGATGACCTTCGACGTGTCGGCCGAGGAGCTGACCGGCGAGGTCATCAACGACGCCGTGTACAACCGGAATCTGGTGCTGGAGGACACCATGGGCATCAAGATCGTGGAAGCCCCCATGGATTCCGTCACCAACACCGTCAAGACCTCCATCACCGCGGCGGCCGACGACTACGACATCTTCACCGACGGCCTGAACTCTCTGGCGCCCCTTGTGACCCAGAACCTGATCATGGACTTCAACAACGTCCCCACCATCCATCCGGAGAACGCCTGGTGGGATCAGGCCCTGTACAAGGATCTGTCCGTGGGCGGCGGCTCCTACATGATGACCGGCGACATCTCCGTCATGGACAACTACGGCACCTGGTGCTACCTGTTCAACAAGCAGCTCATCACCGACTACTCCATGGAGAATCCCTACGATCTGGTGGATTCCGGCAAGTGGACCCTGGACAAGCACAACGAAATGGCCCGGACCGCCACCCAGGACACGGACGGCGACGGCAAGTGGACCATGGCGGACACCTACGGCTACGTGACCGAGACCTACAACAACTTCGCCATGTGGTCCTGCTTCGGCTACCGCATCTGCGAGAAGGACGAGAACGACCTGCCCTACTTCACCTACGACGGCGACAATCAGGTGACGGCCCTCATGCGGGTCATCGAGTGCCAGTACGCCGACTTCACCAACATGGGCTCCAAGTCCTCGGTCACCGGCGGCGGCTCCTTCCAGGACAACACCCGCGAGAATCAGTTCGCCATCGGCCGGGCCCTCTTCTACTACGCCGGCATGCGCAACGTCACCCTGTTCCGCGAGGCGGACACCGACTTCGGCATCATCCCCGCCCCGAAGGAGAACGAGGAACAGGCCCAGTATTACTCCTCCTACAGCGTGTACAACCTGACCGCCTACTCCCTCCCCGTCACCATTCAGGACGCGGCGAAGGTGGGCGACATCACCGAGGCCATGGCGCATCTCTCCGTCTACACCCTGACGCCGGCCTACTACGATCAGACCCTGATCGGCAAGTCCACCCGCGACGTGGAATCCGAGCCCATGATCGCCCTGATCATGAACACGAGAAACTTCGACCTGGGCGTCTGCTTCGACTGGGGCTCCTCCTTCTCCTCCATGACCGGCATGACGGTTCCGGATACCGTGGCCTCCAACTTTGCGAAGGGCAAGAAGGTCGCGAACAAGTCTCTGGAAAAGTTCCTCGACAAGCTGGCCGAGGCGCAGGGACGGGGCTGATACTAATCTCAAGCTAAAAAGGACACGCGGCTTCTTGAAAGGAAGCCCTAGGCATGTATGCCTGGCAAGAACTTCTGAAATGGATAGGGTTTAGCACTCCCAATGACGAGCAGTCGATGCCTTGGCACACCAATTTAGCCATCCAACCTTATCAGAGTTATTGTACGCGAGCTCATCGCAAGGCGATTCGCACTCTACATGAAGCGTTCAAACCCATGAAGTTAGCTTTTTAGACCGAGAATAGTATGACGCAGGGTGGATGCCCGTCTGACCGGACAACAACAGAAAAAAACAGCGCGGCGGAGCCGTCCGGGATGATCCGGATCGCTCCCCGTGCTTTTTTCGCTTTCACTCGGCACATTACATCGGAGCCGGTACGTCCCCGAAAGGATGCGTACCGGCTCCGTCTTTTTTTCGCTTTTTTATACTATTCTCAGCCTAAAAAGACAATCTGTCAAAGATGTGCAAAAAACAAAGTCAGAAAAAGTGCACTGCACGTTACCCCGTGCTGCACGAAGAGAAGAATGCTGCACCAGTGTATTTATAAAGTTCTTGCCAGGCATTTATGCCTAGGGCATTTATGCCTAGGGCTTCCTTTCAAGAAGCAGCGTTTTCCCTTTTAGAATGAGATTAGTATTACACCTCCAGCTCCGCTCTCAGTCCGGATTTCGTCCCCGCGTACAGGGTCACGGGACCGCTCATCACCCGCACGTAGACCACGGCCCGGCCTCCCATGGTGGAGCGGGTGTGGGACGAATAGGGCGTCAGATCGTCCGGGCGTCCGTTCTCTATGCCGAGGATCTCCCCGTCCCCGAGGATCTGGACCGTCACGTCCTCGTCCTCGAAGACCGGCGTTCCGGCGGCGTCCGTCAGGAGGATCTCCGCCTGAACGAGGCTTCCGCGCTCCGGGGCGGCGGTCAGGGTCAGACGGGCGGCGGGACCGGGCGTCATGAGAACGTCCTCCGCGCCGGGCACCGTGACTCTCAGCTCCCCGTCCTCATAGGGCACCTCCCACATGACCCGGTATCCGTCGCCGTCCTTCGACGGGGACTTCTTCCCGAAGGAGCGGCCGTTCAGAAACAGCTCGGCCTCCTCCGCGGCGGTATAGGCGGAGACCCGCATGAGAGGATGGTCCGGGTCCGTCAAGCGGGGATCGGGTACCTCTTCCGGCTCCCCTTCCCTCCGGCGGCGCGGCATGGGAGGCATGGGCGGCCACTTGCACCAGGCGAACCGCTCGATCCCGGGCCATTCCCAGCGGATCAGCGCAGGACAGGCGGCCAGCTTCACAAAGGGCTTGCCGGAGTCGTCCCACATGGCCCGTCTGTGCCACCAGTCCGGCTTCGGGAAGCCCGCCAGATCCATCACGCCCGCCTGGGAGATGCGCCTCGGCCAGCCGGGACACTCCCCGAGGAAATCCACGCCCGTCCAGAGGAACTGCCCGCAGATATAGTCGTTGTCCCGCACGTACGCCCATTCCCGCGCGCCCTTGCCGTTCTCCGAGCCGTAGATCACCCGGCCCGGGTATTTCGCGTGGTCCTCCTCATAGAACTGCTCCTTGTAGTTGTACCCCACCGCGTCCAGCACGTCGGCGTAGCCCGTCCGGTTGGAGAGCTCCGGGAAGGACAGGGCGGAGGTGACGGGGCGGGTGGTGTCCAGGGCATGGACGATGTCCGTCAGCTCCTTCGCCACCACGGCCAGGCGGGAGGCGTCCGGCTTCTTCGGGTCGTATCTTCGCTCGGCGGAGGGCTTTCCGTTGTCGTTGTTGCCCAGCACCTCGTCGAAGAGAGGCGTCACGTAGGGATCGTTGGGGTAGTCGATCTCGTTGCCGATGCTCCAGAGAATCACCGAGGGGTGGTTCCGGTCCCGCTTCACCATGGCCTCCAGATCCGCCCGGTGCCATTCCGGAAAGTCCGCGGCGTATCCGAACCGCTTCGGCGGGTAGACGTTGTGCCCCTGCCACCACTTGTTCTTCGGGCCCTCCCATTCGTCGAAGGCCTCGTCCATCACCAGAAAACCCATCTCGTCGCAGAGCTCCAGCAGATGGGGATCCGGCGGATTGTGGGCCGTGCGGAGGGCGTTGCAACCCATTTCCTTAAACCGCGCCAGCCGTCTGGCCCAGACCTCCTTCGGCACCGCCGCGCCCAGGGCTCCCGCGTCGTGATGAACGCAGACGCCCTTCAGCTTCACGGATCCCCCGTTCAGGAAGAAGCCGCGGTCCCCGTCGAAGCGGATCGTACGGATGCCGAAGGGGATCCGTACCTCGTCGGTGAAGGCGTCCCCCTTCCGCGTCCGGCAGACCAGCATATAGAGGAAGGGATCCTCGGGAGACCAGAGCCGGGGTTCGGGCACCTCCATGCGGACCTCTCCCTTTTCACCGGTTCCGGACCCGGACGCCGCCTCCTCCCCGCCGGGCGTCAGAAGACGAAATTCCGCTCCGTCCGCGCCCAGGGTTTCATAGGAGATTTTCAGCGACGCGCCCTCCGGACCCGCGGATTCCGTGACGGCGAACACTCCGTCCTTCTCGAAGCAGACGGGATCGGCGATTTCCAGCTCCACGTCCCGGTAGATGCCCGAGCCCGTGAACCAGCGGGAATCCGCCGTCTCCTCGTGCTCCACCCGGACCGAGAGGACGTTCTCCCCGGGCCGGACGAAGGGCGTGATGTCGTGGGTGAAGGTGGAATAGCCGTAGGGCCGCCTGCCCAGATAATTGCTGTTGATCCAGACGGCGGCGTTCTTGTAGATTCCTCCGAAGGTGACCTGGACCCGCTTTCCGGCGGTGTCCTGCGGCAGAATAAAATGCTTCCGGTACCAGGCCGTCCCGCCGGGGAGATAGCCGGTCCCGCTGGAATGCTTCCGGTCGAAGGGGAAGGCCACGGACCAGTCGTGGGGAAGCGTCACCCGCTGCCACGCCCTGTCGTCCCAGCCCATGTAATCCGCGCCCGGCTCGTCTCCCAGATGGAAGAGCCAGTCCCGGTTGAGATTGATGAGAACGCCCATAAATACCTCCGCGCTGTGTGTTTTGTCCTCTGACAGCATACCATAAAAACGCTCTCCGCGCAAGGGGCGGGACCGATTTCCCGCAGAATCCACAAACGCGGAGGGCGTGTTCTGTTCAATCACGACAAAAATAGTCTTGTTGCAAATCTATGCTTGACAAACGGGGATTTATACGCTACAATATTCGTACAGAAACTACATTTTAAGAAAAAAGAGGAGGTCCGCGATGCGTTTCCCGAATGAAAGCACACGTCCCAAAAGGATCCGGAGACTCTCCGCCCTGCTTCTCTGCGTCCTGCTCCCTTTGTCCGCGCTGTCCGGATGCCGGAGGACGGAGGGTGACGGACAAAAGCCCTTGCCGGAGGGACAGGACGCTTCCTCCGCTGTGAGCGCCGGCGTTCTGACCCATGTGTTCCGGCCCCAGACCTTCGAGCTGCCCGAGGACTGCTCCCTGAACACACAGGTGACGCCAAGGTACGATCCCGACACCGGCGTCCTGACCTGCCTGGTCTCCCGGATCACCGTGCGGGAGGACGACGACGGAAATCGGCAGGACGAAGGACCCGTCACCCTGATCGTGGAGACCGGACCGGAGGGCGTCGTATCGGAAACGGCACTCGTACTCCCGGAGGAGGAGTACATGTCCTGCGGCCTCTTCACCGACGGCGGCCTTCTGTGCCTGACCAGCACCTTCGACCCGGAGCAGGGGAAGGAGAGCTTCCGGCTCCAGTCCCGCTCCTACAGCGGAGAGATCCTGGCGGAACGCGCCGACGCCGACACCCTCTTTGAGGAGGCCGGTGCCCGGGGCTGGTTCCACATCGACAGTCTGGCCGTGGACGGGGCGGGAAACGTCTGTCTCTCCTCGGAGCGGGAGGCTGTGGTGCTGACTCCGGAGCTGGAAAAGGCCTTCTCCGTGACGGTTCAGGACTGGATCGGCAATATGGCGGCAGACGGAGAGGGCAGGGTCTGGATCACGGGCTTCTTCGGCGGCGCACAGGGCATGGCTCCCATCGATCCTGCGAGCCGCTCCCTGGGGGATCCCGTCGAGCTCCCGAACGGCGTGAACGAGCTGTTCTTCGGCCCCGGCCACAGCGTCTACTACCGCGGCGAGGACGGGCTGTACTTTGCCGACATGGGAGCGGACGGCAGGCTCGGGGAGGAGGAGCTTTTCTTCAATTTCCTGAACTCCGATCTCTCCCGGGACACGGCGTCCGTGCTGGCGGTGTACGGTCCGGAAGCGGTGCTTCTCTCCGACCGGGGCGGCGGCTCCTTCGCTCCGGCTCTGTACCGGAAGGCGGCGGACGTGGATCTGTCGGCCGTCACCGTTCTGCGGATCGCCTTCACCGGTCAGCCGGAATACTTCGTGCCCGGGAAGATCGTGGCCTTCAACCGCACCCACGAGGGCGTGCGGATCGTGACGGAGAATTACCGCTCCGAATCAGCCGAGGACTGGTACGACGGGGAGCGGCGGCTGGTGATGGAGATGACCGCGGGAGGATCCCGGCCGGACATCGCCGTACTCACCCAGTCCGGGCCCGCTCTGTCCGGGATCGTGAAGCGGGGGCTGTTCACCGATCTGAATCCCTATGCTGAAAAGCCGGGCCTTTTGAACCGGGACAACATCATGGGATGCGTCCGGCGCACCTTCACCGACGGGGAGGGGAGGTTCTTCGGCCTGACGCGCTCCTTCTCCCTCCGGACCGTCATCACCACGGACGCTCTGCTGGGCAAATACGCCGGCCGGGATTCGTGGACGCCGGAGGAGCTGCTGGATTTCGCCGGGAGCCTGCCCGCAGACCGGCTCCTCATGGAGGGTCTGACCCGGGAGAGTGCCGCAAGCATGCTTCTGGGAGCGGAGGGCTACGCGGCCTTCGTGTCGGAGGACGGGCAGAGCTGTTCCTTTGACTCCGAGCTCTTCATCCGGTATCTGCGCTACATCGCCTCCCTGCCCACCCAGGAGGAATACGGCGCGCATCCGCCCATCGAGGGCCTGGACGCGGACTATTCGGAGCGGTACCGGCTCTACCACGAGGGGAAGATCGTGCTGAAGCAGAAGACCATGCATGCTCTGGTGGACTTCCTCGGGGCGGAGCTGGACTTCGGCACGAAAGACTGGCGGCTCATCGGTCAGCCCACCGCCGGAGACTGCGGCACCGCCATCCGCACGGACTACGTCTACGTGATTACGGCGGAGGACGAGGAGCGGGCCGCTCTGGCCTGGGAGGCGCTGGAGACCATCTTCGAGCCGGACGAGTTCCGGGGCGGATGGGGGATCCCCGGGCTGGTGTCGGAGTTTGAAAAGGAGGTGGAGGACTACTACACCTTCGACTTCGCCTTCACCTACTCCGGCGGCGCGTCCTGGGGCACGAAGGATCCGGACCGGGACCGCACGCCGGACGAGCCGGGCATCGTGACGGAATTCACGGAGGAGGACGAGCGGCGCATCCGGGACGTGCTGGACAACCGGTGCGGCATCCCCTTCTCCCTGACCGCCGACGAGGACGTGACCATCATCGTGGACGAGGAGATTTCGTACTTCCTCGGCGGCGTCGGCACGGCGGAGGACTGCGCGAAGAAGATCCAGTCCCGGGTGTCCATCCTGCTGGCGGAAAAGGGATAAAAAAACGCCGACAGAAAAACTGCCGGCGAAGGAGGTTAAGTTCATCCTGAACTTCACAAAAGGGAGACACCGACTGCGGTCGGCGGCTGATGGAGTCTTAAGCGCGGGGTAAGGGATACTCAATTAAAGTATCCTTCTCCTCCCCTCACCCCAAGAGATCGTCGAGGATCTCTTCGTAGCGGTCCACCTGGGCGCCGACCACGGGCTCGCCCACAAGGTTCCCGTCCCGGTCCACGTAGAAGGTGGTGGGGAAGGCGTAGATGGGGAAGGAGGCGAAGACGCCCTCGTCCGGCACCAGCACAGGGAAGGTGACGCCCGCTTCCTCCATGACCGCGATGCCGTCCTCCAGCCCCGAGCCGTCCCCCGCGTCGTAGAGAATGCCGATCATGGCGCAGTTCTTCTCCCCCAGACGGCGGGAGATCTGCTCCAGCTCCGGCAGCTCGGCCTTGCAGGGAGGACACCAGGAGGCCCAGACGTTCACCAGGGTGATCTCGCTCTGGGCGAAGAGGGACGCGCTGTCAAAGGGATTGCCGTACACGTCCGCCGTGGAGAAGGACACGGTCCCGCCGGAGGCTCCGGTCTCGGAGATGTCGGGCGCGGCGAAGAGAAGCTCTCCCGCGTCCAGGCTTCGCTCCAGGCTATCCGAGACGGCGCGGGCGATTTCGCCGATTTCCTCGTCGTATCCGTCCAGATTCCGGACCATATCCCCGAACACGGCCCGGAAGAAGGTCCAGTCCCCGGAGCGGCCGATCTGCGTCAGGCTCTCCGGCGTCTCCCATCCGTCCTCCGCCAGCCACTGGGCCAGCTCCGCCTCCCCTCTTCCGCCGTCGATGCCGAACACCGCCAGAGGATACCAGGCGTGGTCGATCAGGTCGTAAATACCGCTCTCGTCCATGCGGTCGATCTCCTCGTAGGGAGCCGGATAGAAGCCCACGTAGCCGTAGGAGATCCCCTCCGTGGGCCAGCAGTCGTCCGCCGCCTCCATGTAGATCCGGTCCGTGTTGGCCAGATAGGCTGCGGGAATCGGCACCGTCACGCCTGCGGAGGGCATGGTCCAGACCTCTCCGGAGGCGGTGGGATCCTCCCCGGCCGATCCTGCGGAGGGCTGAGGCGCTGCGTCCTTCTCCGCTTCCGGAGCCGCGCAGGCGGTCAGGAGCAGAAGGAGCGCGGCGGCCAGGGCTGCGGCCTGTGCAGCAGCACGGGAGTGTCTGCGGATTTTGTTCATGGAAGATAATCCTCTCTGTCAGTCGTGTTCCGCGGTGGTCATACCGTTCAGCGGTTCAGGAGGGCGTCCGCCTTCTCCGTGGAGATCAGGTACACCACGTCGGAGGAGGCGGGGGAGACGGCGGTGAGGCTTCCGTCCTCGGACCAGGGATCCCCGATCTCAAAGACGTAGGTCGTGTCGAGGTAGTTGGATACGGCGTTCCCGTTGGCGTCCGAGGCGGACACGGATTTCCGGTAGCTCACCGTCACCGAGCGGCTTCCGTCCAGACCGTAGGCGGCCTTCTTCTCCCCGTCGGCGTGGTACTCGGCGTAGTCCTTCAGATACACGGAGGACAGGGCGGTCAGCGTGTCCTCAAAGTCCTCCGCCTCCGTCATGGTTCTCTCCTCCCCGCCGTCCCGCACCGTCACCGCGGTCACCAGCTCCCGGCTGGTCCAGTCCGCGGCGGGAACGGAATCCCGCTTCAGCAGGTCCGCCAGGGTCTTCGAGAAATAGGTGTTCAGATTGACGGGAGTCAGGTAGATCTCCCCGTCGGCGTCCAGATAATAGGCCTTGTAGGTGGCGTTGTAGTCCCCGCAGGCGTAGGTGTGACGCTCCGCGCCGTAGGACACCGTCACCGTGCAGGCCGGATCGTCCAGTCCGCAGGCCGCCGGTCCTCCCTCCACGTTCTCCACCCGGCGCAGGGCGGTGATGGAGGTAACGGCGCTCCCCATGGCGGACAGGGCGGTCTGATCGGCTGGGAACGCGGCGTCGGTTTTCCACTGCCAGGCGCCGTTCACCACGACGAAGGTCAGCGGCTCCGCTCCGGCGGTCTCCCAGGTCAGCTCGGTCAGCTCCGCCGGATCAAAGTCCGCCACGGCCACGGAGGAATTCGCCGCCTCCTGAGCCGCCAGACGCTCCGCCTCAGCCTTCCTCCGGTTGGCCGCGGACAGAAGCCCGTAGGCCAGAGCCAGCACGGCCGCCGCGGCGCACAGGACCGCCAGCCTCAGTGCGGGGCTGTTTTTCTTTTTCTTCGCGCTTGCGTTCGGTTCCATTTATTTCTTCCTTCTTCTGAGCCAGATCACAAATCCGCCCGCCAGGGTTGCCAGAGGGATCACGGCGATGAGGACCACGGCCCAGATGTGGTAGTCCGCCTCCGTCACGGCCAGGGGCTCGATCTGGGAGGCGCGGCCGGGCAGGGACAGCATGACGTGGGTGGAATCCGACATCCAGTTCAGCACCGTCAGAAACGTGGCGGAGTTGCCTCCGAAGTAGTCCGCCCGGGAATCCGCGATGTCCGGCGAGGAGAACCACACCAGCCGCGCGCCGGTTTCCGCGTCCTCCCCGATGGCGCCGAGATAGAAGGTCCCGGTCACGTCCCCGTCTTCCTTGGTGAAGAGGTTGTCGTTCGTGGGATTCTTCTTGGCGTAGGCCTGGGAGGAGGTGTAAAGGATGGGGGTGACGGCTCCGGTCCCGGTCGACAGGATGCCGTGGGCGTAGGACATGAGGGCGTAGGAGCCGCGGTTCAGGCTGGCGAGAGGCTCCGCGTCGGAGGATCCGTAGGAGGGCACGATCATGTGGGGATACATCATGTACCGGTTCTGATCTCCCTCCACCACCACGCCGTCCGCGGGCTCCATGCCGAAGTCGGCGGCCAGGGCGGTCAGGTTGGGCATTTTCTCCGAGGAGAAGTTCATGCCGCCGGTGATCAGAAGGATCTGCCCGCCGCGGGATGCGTAGTCCCGGAGAAGCGCCAGCTCGTTCTCCGTCACGTCGGAGACGGGATTGGAGATCAGCACGGCGGCGCAGTCCTCCGGAACGGCGTCCAGATTCAACAGGCTCAGCTCCATGACGGAGATGTTCTGGGAATCGATATAGGCGCTGTAGGAGGCGTCCAGTCCGCTCTCGCCGTGACCCGTCAGGGTGCAGAGGGAGGGGATCACGTCCCGGGTCACGTAGTCCGCGGCGGCCGCCAGCTTCGCGTCGCCGAGGAACTGCTGCTCGAAGCCCTCCAGGGGCTGGCCGTAATAGGCGTAATACTGGGACAGCTGGGCGTACTCCTCCGCCGACAGGGTCTCGCCGGTTTCCGTGTAGACCCAGGCGGTGAAGTCGGCGTAGTCCACGGCATAGCTCCGCTTGTCGCTGACGGCGATGACGGAGTTGTCGGACAGGGTCTTGTCGGTGTACTGCTCCGCGAACAGAGGATTGGCGGCGGGATCCACGGTGGACCAGGTGATGTGGGAATTCAGATCGTGATAGCGGTCCAGCAGCTGGGTCACGATCATGCTCTCGTTTCCGCGCTCCGTGAGGATGTAGAAATGCACGTCCCCGTTCACCGCGCGGATCACCGCCTCGCTCTCATCGGAAACGGTGTAGAGGGAGGAGGGAGAACGGTCGAATTTGGTGAAGGAGGTGGGGAGAGCGGACACAAGGAGGTTGACGAGGACGAAGATGGCGACGACCACGACCGTGGTGGTGACCGTCAGGGATCCGATCTTGAGGACCCTGCGGTCCGCGGGAGCTTTCGTCTTCTTTTCTTCCGGCACGTTCTGATTCTGATTCATGGTTGACCTCCTTCCGTCACATCCAGCGCTTCTTCTCCATGGACTGAACGGTCAGCCACACGAAGAGGACGGCGCAGGTGACATAAAATACCACGGCGGTCAGATCGAACAGACCGCTGGAAAAGGGAGAGAGCCGGTCGAAGAGGGCCGCGGCTCCCAGAATGGAGGGCACGGCGTTGACGAACAGATCCTGCTTCGCCACATAGACCAGCACCACCGCCGCCATGAGGATCACGCCCACGCAGACGGACACGCCCGCGTTCTTCGTCATGACGTAGAAGATCACGGCGGCGAGGGCGGCCAGCACAAGGAAGCAAACCAGGGACGCGGCCGCGGTGTCGGGAATCACGGGGGCGAACAGAGGCATGAAGAACAGGAGCAGGAACAGCCCCAGGGAGATCACGGCGGCGATGACCTGGCTCTCCGTCAGGGAGGAGATGAACAGGCCGATGGCGCACAGAGCCGCGCCCAGCAGGAAGAAGGCCAGGATGGAGCCGTAATCCGCCGCGTAGTTCACCGCGCCGAACTGCCCGAGGATCAGGGGATAGAGGCACATGACGGCGCAGGGCACGGCCAGTACGGTCACCGCCGCCAGATATTTGGCGGTCACGATCTTCCACAGGGGAAGGGGCAGGGCGTAGAGGAGCTGGTCGGTCTTCTGGTGCTTTTCCTCCGCCAGAGAGCGCATGGTCAGCACCGGGATCACCAGCACATAGACGAAGCTGGCCGACAGAATGAAGTTGCCGGACAGGGCCACGGAGAAGGTGGGATACCCGCTCCGGAGGCAGTAGACCGCGGTATAGATCCCGGTCATGAGCAGCAGGAACGCGGCGGTGATGGCCCCGGTCATGCCGTAAAGATGAGAGCGGAGCTCCCGGTCGTAAATGGCTTTCATATGGATTCAGTCCTCCCGTCAGCCGCCGAAGAGGGGCGTGTAGTCGTCGTCGGATTGCTTGTCCCGGGATTTCTTACCGGATCCGGGGCGGGTTTCTCCCGAGGGCTCCGGCTTCCCGGACGTCCCGTCCGCCGTATCCGGAGTCCCGGACTCCTCCGTATCGTTCTCCTCCGCCGCCTTTCGCATGTTTTCCAGAGCCTGAGCCGCAAAGGCCGCCTCGGGGGAATCGTCCCGCGCGGAGGATCCGGCCGATGTCTGTGTCTGGGGTGCAGGTCTGTCCTCCGTCAGCTCCAGGAAGACCTTCTCGAGGGTGGTTTCCTCATAGCTCATGGAGAGGATGGGCATTCTGGCGTCGGCGAAGCGGAAGAAGAGGGTCTCCCGCACGTCGGTGTCCCGGTCGGCGGACAGGCGCGCCCGGACCAGGCCCATGGGCTTCTGCTCGATCTCGGCGTCCCGGATGGCCGTTATGGAGTCGGCGATGCGTCGGACGGTGTCGGCGTCGCCCCGGGCGGTGATGTCCACGATGTTCAGCCCCTCGTAAAGGCTGGTCAGGTTCTCCAGCGAATCCTGGGCCACGATCTCCCCGTGGAAGATGATGACGGCCTCGTCGCAGACCTCGGAGATCTCCCCCAGGATATGGGAGGACAGGATGACGGTGTGGTCCCTGCCCAGCTCGCGGATCAGGGAGCGGATCTCGATGATCTGCCTCGGGTCCAGACCCACGGTGGGCTCGTCCAGAATGACGATCTTCGGGTCGGCGATGATGGCCTGGGCGATGCCGACGCGCTGCTTGTAGCCCTTGGACAGATTGCGGATCAGCCGTCCGGCGTAGTCGGTGAGTCCGGTCCGCTCCATGGCCCTGTCCACCGCCTTCCACACGTCCTCAACGCCTCTTGCTCCGCCCACGAAGGCCAGATATTCCTCCACCGTCATGTCGGGATAGAGGGGGGGCTGTTCCGGCAGATAGCCGATGGAGGACTTTGCCCCGATGGGGTCCTCGTAAATGTCGCAGCCGTTGACGGTGACCTCGCCCGAGGTGGCGGCCAGGGTCCCGGCGATGATGTTCATGGTGGTGGACTTCCCCGCCCCGTTGGGACCGAGAAATCCGCAGATGACGCCCTCCTTCACGGAGAAGCTGACGCCGCGGACCGCTTCAAAGTCTCCGTAGCGCTTGACAAGGTTCTTCACTTCTATCATAGCTTCGTTTCGCTTCCTCTCCGGCGGGCCGTTCCGCCTGCTCCGCCCGGGTTTTCTGCTATTATACCACGTTCCGGGCCGGGATAGGTGACGATACGGTGAAATTTTTCCCTCTCTTTCCGATTTTCGGGTGTTTCAGCTTCCGGACGAATCCCAGCCGATGCTGCCGGTGTATATTCCGGGACCCATGCATGGGGTTGCGCCGCGTGTCAGGACCGGTCACCCGCCGATGTCCCGCACGGGATCCCGGACACCCGCCCGGCTTCCGTCCGATCATATCCGCACCCGGCCGCGCTCCCTCCCTCCTTAGCGGCGGTCCCTGCGGCAAAAACAGCTCCTTCTCTCCCTCGGGACGGCAAAAAAATTTCCCCGGGAGCCCTTGACAGCGGCCGGGATTTGTGCTATACTGTTTTAGCAATCGGGGTGTGGCTCAGTCCGGTAGAGTGCTTGGTTCGGGACCAAGAGGCCGCTGGTTCGAATCCAGTCACTCCGATGTTGCGAAAACCCTTGAAATCGTTGAGGTTTCGAGGGTTTTCTCTTTTTTCGGTTTTGGAGACTTGCGCCGTTTTTCCACATGAATTGTCACAATTGGGGCAGTCCGGTGGAAAAACCCAATTCATACATCTTTCTTTTCACTAGTGATGTTCTTTTCGCCCTCTGACGCAACCTGCGGTTGAATCGAACTCAAGAATCAATCCATTGCGCTCGGCTTCCGGTTCTGGTATAATGGAACCGTAAGGAAGCCGGGCCCGCTTTCTATCTGTACAAAACAGGAGAACGATATGGAACACATCGGACAAAGGATAAAAGACCTGCGCAAGAAAGCCGATATGACACAGGACCGGCTGGCGGACTACCTCGGTGTGAGCGCACAGGCCGTCTCAAAATGGGAGCTCGGACAAACGGCCCCGGATTTGTCGCTCATTGCCCCGCTATGCCGGGTGTTCGGCGTCACGGCGGACGAACTGCTCGGACTGAACGAGCCGGACGAAGAAACGGAAGCTCTGATGGAAGAACTCCGCGCCTATCGCGGTAAGATCACCCACGAAATGGAGGAGCGTTTTCCGGACCTTGAACGGCAAGCCGCGGCGCATCCCACAGATCTGCGCCTTTCCTATGAAGTCGCGGCCGCGGAGTACTGGCTTCCTTCCAGAAAAAAGGATCAAGAGGAAGAGAGCAGGATCCTTGCAGACATTGAGAAACGGTGTCACGCCGTGCTCGACCGCACAACGGATCCGTCGCTCAGAGAGAACGCGAACCACCTTCTTGCCGATGCGCTGATTATGGCAGGGCGGCGCGAGGAGGCCATGACCTATGCGGAGGCTTGTTCCGGAGCGTCACGGGAACTCATGATTCTGCGCTGTCTCGAAGGGGAGGCATGGATCAGGAAACAGCAATACTTCGTGTACGGAGCTCTCAACAAACTATTGAATATGCTTAACGCGCGGACCGATCATCTTCCGACGCTGGAAATGATCGAAAAGATCATCAGGACCGTATTCCCGGACGGGAACTATCTCGGGTATTATCCCCGGCTCATCATGGGTTCTCTTTCGCAGGCGCGTCTTCTGGTCAGGAAGGGGGACTGTGACCGAGCGATGGAAAAACTCCGTGATTTTGCCGCATACGCCCGGGGGGTTGAAGAGGCGATGGGAAAGAGCGGGTACCTGTCCTATACCTCGCCCGTGCTCGATCACTGGGGAGAAAGCGCGGAGAGCATGGCGGCTTCGGGTTCGCTTTCGGCGTTCTCCCATTTGGAGACGGTCCTGTTGGATACGCCGAGCGCGTCCGCCAGAGCGGATTGGGTTTCGTTCGCTTCCCGGCGGAGGGAGGCGATGTTATCGGATAAAACGGACATGAGCATTCTCCTTTCGGTTGTGAAAATTCATGCCGCTGCGCGCCGGCGGAATGAACCGGGGTTTTTCTCCCGCTGTCCGTATTGTAGCACAACCGAAGGGTGGACGCAATAGAGGCGGGGAGGAGAACTTCCACGATCCGGGGAACGCGGAAAGGCCTCTTTCAGACGTCCTGGACGGGCGTTTGACACACCGGCGGATTGCCGTGGAAGAGCGGCGCGGACGGACGGGCGGCTGTGAGGGAACGGAACCATGGGGAAGATGTCGGAGTGAGTCAGGCTCAAATCGTCCAACTATCGGTTGGAAAAATCTTTTTCGCCCAACCTCTCCTCTCTTGCGCCCGGACTCCGGATCTGATACAATGGACCTGACAGAACAGGAACATAGGCAGAAACAGGAGGGAAACGCCATGAAACTGAACAAAAACATCGCGGCTCTGAGAAAGAAAAAAGGACTGACGCAGGAGGAGTTAGCGCAGGTTTTCGGCGTGACGAATCAGGCGGTAAGCAAATGGGAGTCGAGT
>Ga0256405_10007009_pt1 | contig 17418 bp, 15 predicted proteins | sample RumenRJG_02DNA_FD_189096 | JGI IMG/M metagenome (GOLD analysis project Ga0256405, IMG submission 189096) | Bovine rumen microbial communities from Lethbridge, Alberta, Canada - RJG_02 | ecosystem: Host-associated > Mammals > Digestive system > Stomach > Rumen | place: Canada: Alberta...
CCGTTTCCAAGGCCCTTGGGATGGTCACTCCTTCTGATTGTCTGCATTGGTTTCACTCTTGCTCGTGTTGGTGAGATTTTTGAAGATTGCTATAGGGACATGTGGAGACCTGGAAACCCTGACCAACGAAGCCCTCTACGCCAGCCTTGTGGCCAACGAGACGCCGCTCAGTGAGGGATTAGAAGTCCTCGTCCACCGCCTCCGCCCCATCATCTTCAACATCGCCCGAGATTACCGCTCCATCCTTTCCTGGGACGACTCCGATGCCCTCCAAGAGGCTCGCATCCTCCTCTGGCAACTCGTCATCAAGCATAGGTACAAACCCGGCGCTCCCTTCCACACCTTCTTCAGCCGCTGCTACCGAAACCGCCTGAACAATCTCTACAGGGACTATTTGTTGAGGAATCCGGTGAGGTGTGGGTCGGTAACGCTCGGCTGGGAAGGACACCAGCCGATCATAGTCGGTGTGGTCAAATTCAACAGCGACTACGTTGAGCGGTACAGGGCGGCGCAGAGTGTGAGGAACCGGCGACTGTATGAGAAGCGGCGAGCGGCGGCGGGGAAGAAGCCGAGAGAGGTGCTCACAGGGGACCAGAAAGCGGCCCGGAAGGAACTGGCGCGGAAGAGAGCTGCCGAACGGGCGCTGAGCTGGCAGCGGGAGAACAGGGAGGCTTATAACAGGCGTCAGGCAGAAATCCGGCGGGAGAAGGCGGCGGGGACGTTCGTGGATAGGAGGAGGAAGGGAGCGGCGGTGTGAGCAAGGCGGCGTTGTTGACCCCGGCTGGATGTGACTGGCCGGGGCTTGACTTTTATTTGGTCTAAATCATTCATTTGGAGTTCATAAATGATTGTTATAATTTAATTGCAAAATACACCATCTCAAAGGAGTGGATCAAGATGAGGAAGATGTTAGTTCTGATGTTGGCTATCATGATGGTTGGCGCTTGCGCCATGGCAGAAGTAACGCTTGACGGGGCAAAGCAGATCGCGCTGGATCGTGCGGGCGTCACTGCGGAGCAGGCTGTGTTCACCAAGGCCTACCTCGATAACGATGATGGACATCAGGAATACGAGATCGAGTTCTACGTTGACCAGACCGAATACGAAATGGACATTGATGCCGAGACAGGTGAAGTAAGGGATTATGAGACTGAAGCACAATCTTTGATAACCACAGATGGTCAGATCTCCGAGGAGCAGGCTAAGCAGATCGCCCTGGCAAAGATCGGACTGAAGGAAGAGGATGTAACCCTCAAGAAGGTCAAGCTTGACGTGGATGATGGGCGGACGGTGTACGAGGTTGAGTTTGTCTCCGCAGGCATGGAGTACGAATTTGATATTGATGCGAAAACGGGTGAAATTGTCAAATACGAGGAGGAAAAGGACGATTAAGAACAGCGGAATTGTTCTCCGCCAGTTCATACGCGGTTCATAGATGGGTGGTAGAATTAGGGCATCAGCAAGAGCAACGCTGTGAATATAGAGAACCCCATACTCCTTCCTCAACCCCCTTCATGTATGGCCCCGGTTGGATGTGGATAATAACCACACTGACCGGGGTCGAATTATCTCATCTTTCTAAATTCCCTTGGTGACATGCCCATCATCGCCTTGAACACCCCATTGAAATAGTTGGGGCTGGAGAAGCCGCATTCCAGGCTGATCTCAGTTACAGGTCGATCCGTTTCCCTCAACAAGCGCGCAGCGTTATTGACGCGGTAATGTTGGATGTAGAGGGTCGGTGTGGTATTCAGAACCTCACGGAACGTCCGATATGCTTCCCTTTCACTGATGCTCACTGCCGCCGCAATCTCAGGAACGGTCATTGGCGCGTTACAATGGCTGTGAATATAGGCAAGCATGCCTTTCATGCGCACAGCAGCGGTATCATCGGTCGGAGCGGTTTGCTGTAAGGCTGGCTCCAGGACTGTGTATAGATTCTTCCAGATGCCGAGGAGCAGCCGGATGACATCCAATTCATAGGCAGGAGGCTCTCCAGCGGCCAATTCGAACAAAGCCCCAAGGTCATCCAGAATAGGATTGTCCGACGGGAGGGGCAAGCATTCTATCGCTGTGTTCTTCTCTACGGGTAGGATGAATTTCTCTGTGATAGTTCCAGCGCCCGATAGAATCCCAGCATCAAACTGGATGACCCGCAGCGTGCCTTTGTTAGACCCGTCTGAAATCCTGTTCATGTGAAGGATGCCAGAATTGACGAAATAGCCTTCCTCAGATTTCAACGCCAACCTCTCCCTGGGCGTGTGACAGTCTACCGAGCCATCGACTACATAGCCCAGTTCCATGACTTCATGCCAGTGCCACGCCGCGTAGTTTTCGGTATAGGTGGCGAGGTTCGCCTCTATCGCGGCGAAGCGGAATGAAGTACCATTATCTGGCAGGGTCTCATAGAGCTTATCCGTGATGGACAGGGAATTCAGATAGTGAATCATGTCTCCAGCTTCTCCAACTACACAAAGGTCATCGTGGCAGAATACATTAAGTTCGTGGCAGGTATGTGGATGTTTTTTGAACCCCCGTGCGATATAATCTATACAACAAAGAGAAAACGTCCAACTCCATTCTACCACATCGACGTGCGGAAGGGAAGGTGCAAAATAATGAAGTTTTTTGACATCTCAAATACGGGTGAGTTCTTTAATCGCGTTCTTCGTTGCAGCGGTGAGATTCATACCATAGAGCCAGACGGGTCGGAGAAGGATCTGAAATCCATGGCGGAATATTTGACGAGGACAGGCATGGCTTCACAGATGAAGGGATTCAAAGAGATTAATCTGAAAATCCAGAAACCCGCCGACATCGACATCCTCTTCAGCTATGCGATGGAAATGGGACGGATGAGTGCATAGGAGCTGTATATACCGCCGAACGCGGAGGGATATGACCCCGGCTGGATGTGGATGAACACACTGGCCGGGGTCGAACTGTTGCATGAATCGCCAGCAAGTCCCGAACGGACAGGCTCCGCAAATGAACGGTCAGATGCCCGGCCAGCAGATGCCTGGCAATCAAATGCCCGGCATGGTGCCCCAGATGTAAACCCAACCCTCGTGTGAATGAGCACACAGCTATAGATTTGATTACTGTTCCCCCGACGACTATGTTGCTTGGCAGGCGGCATAGCTGGCGGGGGACAGACTATTTTTGGAGACGGTGCCTCGCTTCAAAGTCCCCTCCATCAGCGAAGATAGATGCGAGGAATTGTCTCTACATTATCCCAACCTACGCCCAGTTTTATCCCCTGCGTGCTGATAAAAAAGGCGAATGACGGTATACTTACGATGCCTTGGAGGAGAGCCGATCCTGTGCCTGACCTGCGCTTTTTACACCTCCTGCGCTCGAAAAGAAGGACAGAGAAGCGTGTGGTCGCCCCCGCCCAAGGCCGCTGCGGACGCGAAAAGGCGTCGGGCAAGGAGGAAGAACATATGGAGTATAACGGCATCAAGCGTGAGATAATGGCTCTCCCGCTCGCACTGACCCTCAGGATCTCCAAGGAGCGCGATTTCAAGCGGATGGAGTTCATGGGAACGGGTTTGAAGTACGAGATTGACGAGTTCCTGGAAGAGGCGAAGGAAGAGCTGGCGGAGCCGCTGGATGAAGCCCTGTACGTCCTCTTCGACGACGCCATCGTCAAAGTTTCAGACGCTTGGAGCGAGGAAGCGGAGATTATCAGAGTGATGAGATGAGAGCAGGGTTTCCCCGGCTGGTGATGAACACACTGGCCGGGGAGTTCTTTGTTTATTCAATCATAAATTTTGGCAAAGCGACGGAATGCTTCTCATCATACACATTGAATATGAGCCCACCGACCGCTTTGCTCTTCCTCACGTAATCCAAGATCTTTCTTGTGCTGACGGAGGCGATCTCCCTTTCTTCTGAAGTTTTCCACATCGGTCCGGTGCTCTTAGCCCGTTTTCTCTTTCTGTGGGGCTTCTTAGGGGATGACACATCCCCTCCCTCATCAATCAACTGGAAGCGCGCTGCAAGGGATAGATTCCCATCCCTCCGAGGGGCAGAAGACGCGGCAGCCTCCTTATCAATCTGTCGAAAGCGTTCTTCAAGAGATAGCCCTTCTTCGCAGCCTTCAGGGACTGGGGTGGGAGCCTTGAGGTGTGCCTGCCCTGGATTCGTAAAGCAGATCAGGTATCGATTCCCTGCCAGGTCTGGATTAGAGGCATCAAAGTATGTGAAGGAATGGTGGATGCGGCCCGGCGTTCGGGTACAAGCGATCAGGAGTGGCAGATCCGCGCTGTAAGCTTTTTTTAACAGGTCAGAGACTTGGAGTAAAGACTGACTCTTGTCTGGCGACGCGCAGACCTCATCCAAGGCCGTCCAAAATACCTCTCGGTTCATTGTCAATCATCCTTATCATCGCTCCTGTTTCCTGTTGCAGATAGAGGGTTCTCGAAGATCATCTTTAAGATAGCCATGGCCTCGTCCATCTCGTCCAGTTTGTTTTCCATATCGCGCAGGGCGTTCATCGTGTCAGTCATTTTTCGTATTACTCCTGTTGTGGCCTGGCTTGTCATCCCTCTCCAATGGGGAGGGACACAGCCAGGAGATTGTTGCAGCCCCTATTTTACCATGGTGTCAAGGGGGAAATCAACCATCAAAGTGACGAAAAAGGGTACGGTAATTTTTCTCCGGAGTGGGCTTGACAAGCGCTTATACTTAATTGCATACATTCCTCCTTCCCCTTGACTTTAGCCCTGGATGAGCGTAATGAACTCGTGGGGCTGCGTACCTTCCGAATAAAATCTTATCAACACATAAAAAAACATTTATATTCTATTGGTGGCATTACTCTCCGCTATGTGTTATCATTATATTGAGAATTTAATGTACTATAACATAAATAACCAATTAGCTCGGCTGTGTTCCAGGAGATGAGAAGAAATGAAGCAATTCCAGACAGTATTTCGGGATGTGGATTCATTCAGCAGTTCAGTAGCGGAATGGAAGGCATGGCGGATTGAAAACACATCCGGGCAGGCACTGGTTCATATTTTTTCTGACGGTGCTGACGAAGCGGATGTCAAGAATGCCCGAGACATCGTGGAACAGATGATGCCGGACGCAGCCTGCCTCGGCGCGTCAGCTTCCGGCAACATCTACGAGGGGGACATTACGACGGAGAAGCTGGTGGTCACCTGCACGATCTTTGAGCGCGCAGACAGCTTTGTGCGCACGCACCTGTTTTCCATCGAGAACCGGGACGCGACAGCTTTCAGAGCGGCGCTGCGGGATATGAAGGATGAGTTTGCGGGGGTAAAGGCCGTAGAAGTCATCATGACCATCGACACCATTCCGATCCGCGAGGTTTGCGGCATTCTTCAGGAAGAGATCCCTGAGGAGATTCCGATCTGGGGCGGCGGCGCTTTCGGTGACAACCTCTTTACCGCCTATATCTTTGATAAGGGTCAGCCCGTCAATACCCATGGCGTCGTGCTGGCGCTGATGGGCGGCGAGGATCTGCACATCATGAATTCCTATGTCATCGGCTGGCGGCCCCTGGGCTCCGCGCTCAAGGTGACGCGGGCGGAGGGAAAGGTGCTGTACGAGCTGGACAGCGCGCCTGCCTATGAGATCTATCATCACTATCTCAGCATCCCGAATGACGAGCACATCTTCTACAATGCCCTGGAATTTCCCTTCGCCGTGAGCCATCAAAACCGGATCCTGCTTCGCCACGCGCTGGCTTGCCACGACGACGGCTCCATTGACATGAGCACGGACATCCCGGAGGGCAGCGTCATACACCTGACCTACGGCGACCCGGATACCATCATGCAGAATGTCGCGCTCTGCGCGGATCAGATCCGTTCCTTCGCGCCGGAGGTCATCTCGATCTTTGACTGTTTTGGCCGAAAGAGCTTCTGGGGCGGCACGGAGGGCAGCCGGGAGACGCGGCCCCTGCATCAGCTGGCCCCGACCTATGGCTTCTGCACCGCCGGGGAACTGATCCGCTGGCAGGGCTGCATGGATCACCACAACCTCTCGCTTGTCGTGGCGGCGATGCGGGAGGGCGGCACGGCCGGACGGATCATACCGGCGGTTCAGGAAGAGCCCCGGCAGAACGAATCCAGCATGTCGATGGTCAGCCGCCTGGTCAACTTCATCAACACGGCGACCGCGGAGGTCATTGAGGCCAACGGACAGCTCTCGATCATGGCCATCACAGATCAGCTGACAAAGCTGCTTAACCGCGGGGAGATCCAGAGAAGGATCACGGAACGCATTGAGGCGCATTGCGCGGAGCCGGTCGGTGAAAACGCGACCAGCCTCGTTATGATCGATCTGGATGACTTCAAGCAAATCAATGATACCTATGGCCACAATGAAGGAGATCAGGTACTGATTGGCGTATCCACTCAGATTAAGGCGGCGTTGGAGGAACTCGGAAACGGGGCCGTCGGCGGCCGCTGGGGCGGCGAGGAGTTTATGATCATGTTGCCAGGCATGGCGTTGGATGCCGCTGCGGATTTCGCGGAAGCTTTGCGGTTAAGAATTCAAAAGCTCCATTTTCCATTTTGCGGCACTGAGACGGCAAGCTTTGGCGTAGCACAGGCGCTGATTGGGGAGGAAGTGGATCCACTGATCCTGCGCGCGGATGTGGCACTCTACACAGCAAAGAAGCTTGGAAAAAATCGCGTGAAACGTTCTGACAGCGAAGCTGAACAGTCGTAAAAACGAAGCTAAACCAAGAAGTCGAAAAGAAGGATGATTTCATGTACTGCTTCCCAGAGAATTTGAAGGCTGCCTACGAAAGCAGCCCCCTTTCTTTTGTCTACTATCAGAACATCGATGGGAAAGCCGTGCCCATTCTGGCTTCGGCGGGCTTCCGCAGGAATACCGGCTTGCCGCGTGATCGCCTCCTTGCCTGGTTGGGCAAAGGCCTGTTTGAGCGCGTCCATCCTGATGACGTTGGATTTGTGACAAAGGTTAGCGATGATTTTATGTATAAACGCGGACCTTATGATATCGTGTTCCGATGTCGGATCGGAGAGAATTACGAGACGATCCATGGACTGGGAAAATGGCAGACGATGCCGGACGGTATGGAGCTCGCCGTGATCAGTTACGCAAACCTCAGAGATACACAGGAAAACATGAACTCCGTTTCGGAACAATACAAACTGCTCCAAAAAGACATGTATTATCGGGACATGGTCACAGGGCTCCCCAATCTGAACTATGCCAAACAGTTTTCTGACGAGAAGATCGACAGCGTCTGGGAAGCGGGAAGGATACCTGCTGTCCTATACTTTGATATCCGCACAATGGCCAGCTACAATGTTGAGTACGGATATTCAAAAGGAGACGATTTATTGCGTCTTGTCGCAGTCACGATAAAGGCTGAGTTTCAAAAAGCGCTTGTCACACGTGGTGAGGGAGACCATTTCATAATCATTGACAGCTATAGCGATGGGATTGAGAAAAGAATTCTTCGTGTCAATGAGGAGATTAAGCGCACTGCTTTCGGCAAAACCCCTGGGATACAATGCGCAATCGTAAAGATGTTACCGGGATTAAAGGCTGTTGAAGGAATAGATCGGGCGAGAACCACGCTGAAGGAAATTGGAGACGATCTGAACATCGTATACAGCCTTTATTCGCACCAGGATGATGATGAGTATTGGATGGGTCGCTATGTCATTCAGAATTTTGAAGACGCAATGCGCAACGGCTGGATTAAGGTTTTCTATCAGCCTATTCTTCGAACAAAAACGGAAAGGATAACGATTCTTGAGGCGCTGGCGAGATGGAACGACCCGGTCCGTGGGATGATCACGCCGGGACAGTTCATTCCTGTTCTTTCCCGGTACCATCTTCTGCATAAGCTGGATCTGTACATGGTGGAGCAGATCTGTAAGGAGTTTCACGTGCGCCAGGCTGCCGGACTGCCCTTGATTCCAGTCTCAGTCAATTTTTCCGCACAGGATTTTGATTATGTGGATGTGATGGGGGAACTGAACAGGACGCTGGGTAAATACGGCATTGACAGGAAGAGCATCATTGTAGAGATTACGGAACAGGATCTCGCGCAGGCAACCGCACATTTCCAGGAACAGCTGATGAAGATACATGAAAATGGATATCCTCTTTGGATCGATGACTTCGGAACGGGGTACTCGTCGTTGAATGTATTTGGCCGCTATCATGTGGATCGTATAAAATTCGACATGGAGCTTGTGAGGCATCTCAACGACAATAACGGTGCAAACCGTGTGATAATGAAACACATTGTGGAGATGTGTCGGGAAATTGGCGTCCACACTCTGGCTGAGGGCGTTGAGACGGAGGAACAGTACGATTATCTCAGCAGTATAGATTGTGAAATGGTGCAAGGCTTCTATTTCTACAAGCCGGAGCCGGTTGACATGGCGATATTTAAGATAAAGAATGCAGGATCTATTGTGCCCATCGAAACGCAGCAGGAACGACGTGAGATGTGCAATAGGTGGATCAGGAAGGGACAGTATTAATAGAGTAAATTTTGAAGGATACCATAACGAGAAGGTGACCTACAAATGTTATCCACATCCGCGCTTACATGGGCGGCAGCCCAGGAAAACAAACCTGTTTATGAACTGATACGCTCCCTCACCCCCACAGACGAAGCCAGGATTGAAGCTGCATATAGCGAATGGCGCCGGAGAGCCGCTGCGGGCGAACGCCGCCATAAGGTGGACTGGAGGACGTTCCCCTTCTCTGCAGAGCAGGGAGCCGAGATTGTTGCTGCGGAACAAGAACCCGTCTCTCCCCCTGCTGAGGCCATTCCGACTTCTGCTCCAGCGGATGAGGTCATTCCGACATCTGCTCCGAACGAGGCGGATGAGGATGCGGAGGCAGATGAGGATGCCGAAGCGGATGCCGAGGTGAACGAGGATTCCACCGACCCCGACATCACCGATGCCATCGAGCAGATCATGGCCGTGGAGGAGCCGGAGTACATCAGCCTCGATGACTTCAATCTGGAACCCAGCGAGGCGGAAATGAAAGCGATGGAAAGGGATCTCGCTTCCGACCTGTCCTCCGCTGAGGAAGAGCGAGAGCCGTTCAGCGTGACGGAGGAGGCAGTCGAGGAAACCACTCGCGTCGAGGAAGAGCGGATAGAGACCGCCACCGAAGCAGAAGAGGCGGCACCTCCCTCTGAGGATAGGCAGAGTGAAGAGGCTCCCATCGAACTCCGCATTTCAAAGCTGGGGAAGGACGCGACCGTGGCGCTCTATGAAAGCATCCTGTCCGCCATGGCCGGGGATGTCGATACCTTGAAGACTGTGGTGGAATCTGTCATCCGCGACCACACGCGCCGCCATCGCGGAACCGCCGCGCAGAGGGCATTCCTCGCGTGGCTCAACGAAAGATAATACACCCCGGCACAGGTCCGGGAGAAGGAGTACAACATGAACAAGACCGAACTTATCAAGGCTATCGCAACGAAGGCCGAATTGAACAACAAAGTCGCTGCCGCCGCCCTCGATGCCACCATCTCATCCATCACCGACGCGCTGAAGGCTGGGGAGAATGTCCAGCTTATAGGCTTCGGCACGTTTGAGGTGAGGACAAGGGCGGCCAGGACCGGCCGGAACCCTGCCACCGGCGAGACCATAGAAATCGCTGAATCGAAGGTTCCGGCATTCAAGCCCGGCAAGGCGCTGAAGGACGCCATTGATAAGTGATAGATGATATTGCCCTGGACTTTCAAGTCTGGGGCCTTGTCATATTTTTGACGGTGGACACACTCCCTCTGCCGTGGTAGAATAAGGCTGTGAATATCATCAGGCGAGGATACGCGAAGGCTGAGGGGAGGCACAATATGGATATCATCGCTATCGACCTGAAATCCTTCTATGCCTCCGTCGAGTGCCGAGAACGCAACCTCGATCCGCTGACGACCAATCTGGTTGTGGCTGATGTCTCTCGCACCGAGAAAACCATCTGCTTGGCGGTCTCACCGTCCTTAAAATCATACGGGATCCCCGGTCGCGCTCGGTTGTTTGAAGTCGTTTCTCGCATCAAGGCTGTGAATAAAGAGCGTGCCAGGTCTGCCCCCGGCCACAAGTTGATCGGGGAATCCGCTGACTATCCCTACCTTCAATCCCATCCAGAAATAGCCGTAGGCTATGTAATTGCCCCGCCCCAGATGGCCCACTATATGAAGGTCAGCACCCAGATCTACGATATCTATACGCGGTATATCGCTCCCGAGGACATCCATGTCTACTCTATTGATGAAGTTTTCCTCGATGTGACGCATTATCTGCATCTGTACCGCGCCGATGCCGAGGCAGCCAGAATGGATGCGACCCACTTTCTCGCCCTAAAGCTCATAAGAGAAGTCCTGGCAGAGACGGGGATCACCGCTACCGCTGGCATCGGCACCAATCTCTACCTGGCAAAGGTGGCGATGGATGTGGTCGCAAAGCATGTGGAAGCGGATGAGGATGGGGTGCGGATCGCCGCGCTCACGGAGCAGTCCTACCGCGAAACCATGTGGACACACCGTCCTCTGACCGACTTCTGGCGCGTGGGGAAGGGAATAGCAAGGAAACTGGAAGCCGAGGGCCTTATGACCATGGGCGACGTGGCGCTGTGTTCGGTGGGTAAGTATACCGACTATTACAACGAAGAGCTGCTTTACAAACTCTTTGGTGTGAACGCCGAGCTGTTAATCGATCACGCCTGGGGCTGGGAGCCGTGCAGTATTGCTGATATCAAAGCCTACAAGCCGGAGAGCAACAGCATCTCCGTGGGACAAGTCCTCCAGTGCCCGTACACAGCGGAGCAAGCGCGCCTGATCGTCAAGGAGATGGCGGACGGGTTGGTGCTGGATCTGGTAAAGAAAGGTCTGGTCACAGACCAGATGGTGCTCACCATCGGCTATGATATCGAGAACCTGGCGAAGCCGGAGATAAGGAAGAGCTATACCGGCCCTGTGACCACAGATTTCTATGGACGGGAAGCACCGAAGCAGGCCCACGGCTCCATCAATCTGGGCGAGTACACGTCCTCAACCAGGAAGATTCTGACCGCAGTCACCGAACTCTATGATCGCATAATAAATCCGACCCTCCTTATCCGGCGCATGTACGTCGTCTGCAACCATGTGAAGGACGAAAAGGAGGTTGAGGAAGCCCAGGATGCGCAGCCGGTCCAGCTTGATATGTTCACAGACTATGGGGCCTTGGAGGAGCAAGAGGAACACAAGCGTGCGGAGCGGGAGAGGGAGCGCAAACAGCAGGAAGTTGTATTGTCCATCAAGGAGAAGTGGGGAAAGAACGCCATTCTCCGAGGCATGAACTTCAAAGAAGGCGCAACGGCGCGGGAGAGAAATGCTCAGGTTGGTGGGCATAAGGCGTAGCGGCCTCTCGTTTCTACTATCCCAGGGACTCCAATAATCAGCCTTAAAGGCGGCAGGAGACTGTCGGCCACACGGGACGAAAAGAGAGCTTAGGAAAGGCGGTGGCAGCGGCATGGAGAAGTATAAGTCTATCATCAACCTCCCCCACCACGTTTCAACCGTCTATAAACCTATGCCCATGATCAACCGCGCCGCGCAGTTCAGTCCGTTCGCGGCGTTGACGGGGTATGATGACGCGATTGTGGAGACGAGCAGGCTGACAGATCGTCGAATTGAACTGACCGGGGCCGAGGAAGACGCCATTAGCAGGGCGCTGGCCCGGCTGGAGCGCGGTGATGTTGTTGATCTGACATACTTCGTCCCCGACAAACGGAAGGCTGGCGGGCGATATGTCACCGAGAAGGTCACGGTGAAACAGGTAGTGGCGGCGGAGGGAAAGATAACCACCTCCGATGGCCGGAGCATTGATATGCAATCAATTATTGATGTGGAGCTTCAGACCCGCCGTGAATAGCTCCAACTCCCCAGCTTTCTTCCCCTGTGTTCGAAATACTGCTCATGAAATTCGCAGAAACCATTCTTACGGTAAAATGCGCGGTTTTCCTCTGAATTCGTGAATAGGCAGAGACTTGTCCCGTTGTTTTCACGCACATAGGGGATTACACACCCGGATAGCATTTCACTGCCGATCCCGCGTCCTTTGAATTCTGGAGCAATGGTCAGCAGACTGAGATACCAGCTACCTGTCTGCTGATGACAAGGCGCACTGGCTTTCCCTTCCAGAATGTTCCAGGCGGACACACCGCTTAGATCTGTCAAGAAGCATCTCCAGAAGCCCGCACGGATGTACTCCATGTCTGTTGGCTTATGATACCGAGGATCACAAAGCATAGCGACAGCGACAATATGATCATCCTCTTTCGCCGTGAAGATAGTGGATATCTTCTGGTTCAATCGGAACTCGATTTCGAGCATGGTGTGGAGGAAGCGGGAGCGTTTCTTCTCGTTTGCTACAAAGATAGAGAAATACTCATAATTCTGGAAAGCCTTAGCGGAAAGATCGGCGCAGGATTTGATTTCGCTGGTTTTCATGATGTCAAAATCAAGCATGGTGGGTCACCTCGAATTTATAGTAGCACTGCGATATCAACTCAGTATAACGTCACGAGTTTAACAGTCAGGCCGTCAAAGAGTGTGGCTATCGAATACCAGGGGAAACAGCACTACGAGCCCGTGGAGTTCTTTGGTGGACGTGAGGGGTACCGGAGCAACCGGGAACGCGATGACAGGAAGAGGAGGGTGTGCCGAAGCAACGGCGTAAAGGTAGTCTATTGGGACTACGACAAGCCGTTGACGGAGGAGTATTTTGTGAATGTGCTGGAACCGATGATTATTGCCGGAATGAATAGAAAACAACTCCAGTCGCGTGGATGATCACATGGCTGGAGCTGTAATGGTTGCGGGGGAGGAATTTGAACCCTCGACCTCCGGGTTATGAACCCGACGAGCTACCGGACTGCTCTACCCCGCGACGAGAGGCAACGCTGCGCTTTCTGAAGCGCAAGAGGTATTATAGCACAGGTAGAGCGGTTTTGTCAAACAGAACGTGTGTACGGCTTCCACAGTGCCATTCTGACGCGATGCACGATGCTAGGTAGCAATCACTTTTCTTACCCCTCCCCGTGGATTGTACCGCTGGGTGCGATAATGCCGCAGGGAGGGGCTTTTTTGTCAATGCTGCATATGGTGGAAAAGCAGAAACGCGCCGTTTGAAACCTTCTATTGAAGAAATACGTCAAATAAGAGAGGTGTGCCACTTGTTACAGATTGTTCATAGAAACATGCTGCTGACAGCTTTTCAAGACGCGATTTTTGTATTATAATTATTATAGGTAAGTATGAACACCAGTAATTCAGTTACAAATAATACAGAATTGTTACATGACCGACTGTACTTCCCAGAAAGGGGGTGTTGTGATGGACAATAGGATGATAGATTATGCTCTTCGGGCAATGAAAAGGCAGCGTATATGGCGGCGAGCGCTTGCACTGTTGAGTGCGATTGTGCTTCTTTTCACGGTTAATGAGCTTAAATATGCTGCTGATACACTTGAGCGCATCCCCTCCTGTGGCATGGAAGAGCATAGCCACGACGAAGCATGCTATGATGATATCGGAGCTTTGATTTGCGGCTTTGAGGTGCATATTCACACGGATGCCTGTTACCAGGAAAGGCCGAAGAATATCGATGCAGATGAAATAGAGCTGGAGTATGAAACGGTAGGAAACGTAGAGGCTTTAGACGTGGAATTGCCTGCTGAAGAAATAGGGGAGATTTCCCTTGATTCCCTCGATACGGGCGAAAGTAGCCCAGGCGAAGAGATTAATCAGGAACATGCTGAGATGGAGGCAGCGCCCGCGGAAATCATCGATCCAATCTATGATCTCAATGGGGACAGCAATGTCCTTTTTAGCCGTGTTCTGGCCTCAACTTATCCCGAACTGAGCATGAGCAATGTTGATGGGGTAGGGGAAAGCATTTACTCCGATGATCAACCCCTGTCAATCTATGTGACGGTACAGGATGGTGATTACTTAATTACGGCGATACGTGACTTTATCGATGATGATATGGTTGAGTTGTGCTTCTTTACGAAGGACGGCGGTGTATATATTGTCGATTTGAAGAACGGGATCGAACCGGTTGTAGACGAGAGCATATCTACAGATATTGAGGATGACCACCAACCCGCTGTCGTTGAACAGGATGAAGCCAGACAGGGCAACGACGACCTAAGTGATGAGACGCTCATAGTAGGTGATGTGGTCGATGAAGAGATGACCGAATCTGAAGAAGTCGATTTGTCGGCAGAGGATGATAATAACGAGGTTTCGGATCAGCCGGAAGAACACATCGAGCAAGTGGTAAAAACGGATCCGGTTGATGAGCTCATCACCGGTGGTAACCAGAATGATGCTGATGATCAGGATGTAATCCCCGCGATTGATCAAGACCGCGAATCTGATGTCCCCGATCAGGTCACAGTTGGCGGCGCCATCGATCAGGATAGGGTGACGGATGAAGAAACCGACATTGCTGACCAGGAAGCGAAGCTTGTCATCGAACAGAGTGCAGAACCCTTCATCGGTGAAGAGGGAGAGACCGATGCCATCGAACAGGTTGGAGATGAGAATGGCGAATCTGATCCTGCCGAGGAGAGTGGAGAGGATGTCGCCGATGAGGGAGGCGAGACGGATGCGGAGACCGGGGCCTCCGATCAGAATGTAGAGGCCACCATTGATCAGGACGTAGAACCTGCTACCGATCCGAATGCTGAACGTACCGCTGATCAGCTTGGTGAAAGCAGTGCTGTCGATCAGGATGACGAAGGCGATACCACCGATCAGGACGCAGAGCGTACCGGTGATCAGAACAGCAGCGATACCACCGATCAGGACGACGAAGATGATACTGCTGATCAGGACACAGAGCGTACTGTCGATCCAGACGTGGAGCGCACCGCTGATCAGGATGGCGAAAGTGATGCCGCCAATCAGGATGACGAAGGCGATGTCACCGATCAGAACGCAGAGCGTACCGACGATCAGGACGACGAAGACTATGTCACTGATCAGAGCGGCGGAGGCGATTCCACCGATCAGGACGCGGAGCGTACCAGTGATCAGGACAGCGAAAGTGATACCATCGATCAGGACGCAGAGCCTATCGCTGATCAGGATGACGAAGCTGAAGCCGAGTTCGATATGGACAACAATGCGCATACAGTCACTATTGATGTGGCTGGCATTGCTGTGCCCTATTCCCTAAATGATCTGATGGCACAGGGACTGATTGTTGAGACGCAAGATTTTGACGCCGAGGCGGATTCGGAGGAGGACACCGAGGCAGAATCTGAGGACAAAACGGAAGCGGTTCTCACCTACGATAGCGATACCCTTTCCATTGAGTCCATAGATGGAGATTACCTCATTACGCCCCGGATCTCTTTCGATTCCACAACCATCACCTTCAAGACGACAGATACCTATATCCTCACCCTGGTGAACTATACCATGCCCGCAGAGGAGGTTGTGAACAATTCTCCCGCCCAGAGCTTTGAAGCGCATACGGACGGGATGGTCGTCTATGTAAACGCCGAAGAAGGCGCTTTCCCTGCCGATACCACCATGACGGTTCTTCCAATCTATGACGAGAGCATGCTGGGGGACATTGCCAGCACCGTAGAAGGGGAGGGCACTTCCGTCAAGCGTGTTCATGCTGTGGATATTACCTTCCGAGATGCAGGAGGACAGGAAATCGAGCCGCTTATTCCGATTTCCGTTGTCATCGGCGTGGAGGAGCTGAAGCAGAGTGAAGAGACCGTAGTTGTCCATATGGATAATGAGGGCAACACGGAGGTTGTCGAACAGAACGAGTCTAACAACACCGAAGTTGCCTTTAACGCGGAAGCCTTCTCGATCTATGCTGTTGTTGTGACCGAGCGCTACATCACCACGCCCGAAGGGCTGACCTATAGGGTTAAAGTGACCTACGATGCCAACGCGAATATACCGGAAGGCGCGTCTTTGGAGGTCACCGAAGTTGGAAGCGAATCCTATCTTCCTCAGGTGATAGACTTGGTTGGCGGCAAGGTAAAGCAAGCCCGCTTCTTCGACATCACAATCATGGCGGACGGTATGGAAATTCAGCCGGACGCTCCCGTAACCGTGGAGGTCACGCTGGAGGATGCGTCGGATGCGATACGGACGGTCCACTTTGGCGAGGACGCGGTTACCGAGGTCAGCTCCAACTGTGAAGAAGGCATCATCAGCTTTACGGCTGAAAGCTTCTCCGTTTACGGGTTCCTCTATACGGTAGACTTTGATTATACGGACGAAGAAGGACATACCTATACCTGGAAACTGAATGGTGGCAGCGCGATGCTGCTTTCCGAGCTGTTTGAAAGGCTGAATATAGAGGCTGACCTGACGAACTCTATGGCGCAGTTCTCCGATGATATGCCGGAGGGCTTGGTTGAGCTTGTCCCGGTTACTATAGATGATGTGGTGGCGGACTGGCAGATCACCAGCCTTGCCCCCTTCTCCACAGAACATCAGCTCATTGTTACGCTGGCGGATGGGACCGTGATCATCATTGGCGTGACGGACCTGACTTACACGGATCTCCGTGAACTGCTGTCCTCTGCAATTTTGCAGGATGGCGACGGTAATACCATGAGCGAGCCTTGGTCCGTCAGTCTGGGGCAGAGCTATACGCTTAAGCTGGTCTTCTCTGAAACGCAGGAGAAACAGTTTGTTGATGATGCCACGCCTATGACGTATGCGCTGCCCGATGCCATTTCACTGGGCACAGACGCCTTTTCTACGACGTTTGATATTGACATGGGCGACGATGGCGTCCTTTCAGGCAACACCTATTCCTACGACCCTGGAACGAACATAATCACCGTTGTATGGAATACCTCCGATCCAGTGCAGCTGGCGAAGCTGACCAGTTCCAACAATGCTCAGTTTGAACTGGAGTTCAACGCCCGGTTCTCTTCAACCGAGGGACAACTATTGTTCAGCGATACCGTAATAGTGGATACGAACGCCTATCATCTTGCGACAATTAGCAAGGAAGGAGAGTATGATCCGGACAACGGCACGATCAATTACACCGTTACTGTACAGAACGAGGGGAATTCCTCCCACGTCGTCGTTTCGGACGCCCTGAGTGAGGGCATCCTGGACTACGTGGCTGGAGATATTGTAACGTGGACGCGGACAAACGGAACCACTTATACCTACGAGATTACTGAAGCGGATGTTACTGCCAGAAGCTTTGCCCTCAGCATTGGAAGCATGACGGACGGGGAGTCCGTAACCATTCGCTACGCCTCGAAGGTTGACTACTCCAAGATGACCCATCCCGATGTGGACAACATCTATACGCACAGGGGCCGACTGCGGAGCACCGAGGATGAGACCACCAACACCGCGACCGTTTCGGCGGAAAACCAGGCGGACCTGTC
>Ga0256405_10007011_pt1 | contig 17416 bp, 16 predicted proteins | sample RumenRJG_02DNA_FD_189096 | JGI IMG/M metagenome (GOLD analysis project Ga0256405, IMG submission 189096) | Bovine rumen microbial communities from Lethbridge, Alberta, Canada - RJG_02 | ecosystem: Host-associated > Mammals > Digestive system > Stomach > Rumen | place: Canada: Alberta...
TATCTCAAAGGGACCTACGCCCGCGACAAGGACGCGGTCTGCGCCTCCATGCTGATCGCGGAGATGGCCGCCTTCTACCGGCAGAAAAAGATGACGCTGCTCGACGCGCTGGAGGATCTTTACGCGCGCTACGGCTACTACGCCGAATACACTGAAAATCTGGAGTTTTCCGGCGCGGACGCCGCGCGGAAGATGGCTGCCGTCACCGCCTCGCTCCGCCGGGATCCGCCGAAGGAGATCGCGGGCTCCCGGGTCGTCTCGATCGGGGATTACCTCGCGGGGACGCTGACCGACCTCAAAACGGGCAAAGCGGAAGCGACGGGTCTCCCCTCCTCCGACGTGCTGCGCTACAAAACGGAGAACGGGGACGTGATCCTCGTCCGTCCCTCCGGCACCGAGCCGAAGGTCAAGGTCTACCTGCTCGTCTCCGCAAAGACGAAGCCCGCCCTCGACAAGAAACTCGCCGCCTGCAAAGCGGCGATCCCCTCCCTCGTCCGGGCGTAACAAAGCGGGACGCAAAAATCAAAAAAGAGCGGAGCGATCCGCTCTTTTTTTGCGCCTTTTTGCGTCTTTCCGGCGGGGCGGAGGGGGCTTTTTCCGGGCCTGAAAGATTTTTTTTGAAAATCTTTGAATTGGTTTCAAGATTTCCCGCCGCCGTTTTGTGAACTTTTTGTAAACGTTCGGGAAAAGCTGAGGATTTTTGCGTTTTGAAACGTTTATATAAGGGAAGGAATAAGTTTTCCCCCTTTGTCTTCTCTCCGGCGGTCTCAGCAATGCCGCCGGGAAAGAATAAATAAAAATGAAAAGAGGCGATCCTATGCGTGTGCGTGTCTGATCCCGCGCCGCGCCCTTCTCCCTGTCACAGGTTGACAGTTTTGACGAAAACGGAGATCGGCTCCCTGACAAACTCACGTCTACAGCAAAGTTGAGGAAGTTGAATATGATGAAGAGAAAGTGTTTCTTGAACGGCGTTTCCCTCCTGTTCGCATTTTTGTTTTTGCTTTGTTCCTGTCAGGAAAGCATGAAAACCGGCGCTTTGCCGGATCCTGAAGGAACAAAAACAAGCATATCGGCCGAAATCGGCGGGGAAGGCGACACGCCTTCTCCCACTACCCCGCCCCCTCAACCTATCCGTTTTGACTCTTTTGAAAGCGCGCGGAATTATATCCTTTCCGCGGATCTTTCCTCCTATTCGAAGGAAGAACGGGAAGCGTATGAAAAGATGAATCGGGTTTTCCGGGAAGACGGCTTTCTTTATCTTGCTTCCTGTCAGGAGAAAAGTATCCCGGCCCGGGCGATCACTCTTTTCCCTGAAGCCGGATATGAAGACACAGGGATCGGCTGCTGGTTTGTGATAGACGACGTATGGTATCAGTTTATCGTTTATCACGTCCGGGCGGGAAAAGAGCGCGCCGTGGTCGAGGACGCCTGGAAAATAAATTACGAGGGAACACGCGAAATCGAGGTGAACGCGAATTCGACGTCCGTCAAGATCCCGTTCCGGTACTGGACGCAAGAAAAAGAGACCTTCTTTTTCGGGTATCTGGACGACCGGCATTATTTTCTGATCAAAGGAGAAGCCTCGGCGGATCGGATCGCAGAGGTCATCCGCGGCGTTTCCTTTGAAAAAAGCCGGTTTGAAAAAACAGAAAAATGAAGAAAAAAGATCGAACGTATTCCCGATCATCGGCGCGAGCGTTTTGGCCGGAGCGGGGATCCTCGCCGTGATCCTCCTCGCAGCGAAAAAGAGAAAACGGGAGAGCTGATCTCCGCAAACCGCGCAAAGAGAAAGAAGAGCAGGCTTTTGCCTGCTCTTCCCTTTTTCCGTTCTTTTTCTCAAAAGGACGCGAGATCGCCGTCCGAGGCGACCGTGAGGAGATAGAAAACGCCGTTTACTTCCACCGTTTTCGTCCTCGTTTTGTGACCCGGAACGGGGTCCGCCTCAAAAAAAGGGCGGACGCCGAACGCCTTGAACGCCGCCTCCCGCCGCGTCCAGAAGCGGAAAAAGGCGACGCCGCTTTTATCCCGCGCGGCGTACACGCTGCCGCGCTCCCCCGCGAAAAAGCGGCGGAGCAGCGCGCGGTCGCGCGCGGCGAGGGGACGCAGGCGCTCCGCGTCGATCCCGACGGGAGAGTCCGACCACGCGGCGGCGGCCAGCCCCTTTGTGTGCGTCAGACTGACAAAGGGCGCCTCCCCCGCGAGAAAGGGTTTGCCGTTTGCGTCCTTTCGGAGGGTGGAAAACAGCGCCCCGCCGTCCTCTTCCCCGAGCGCGGAAACGAGGATGCCGCGCAAGAGCGAGCGCGCCGCGGCGCCGGCGTCCTCGCCGGGCGCGAGGGCGCGGAAAGCGGTCTCAAGCATGGCTCTGTTCTTTCATTTTTCTTTTCACCCGGCGGCGGATCTTCAGGATGTCGCCGAACATTTTGACGCTGTCGCCGACGAGGCGGATCTTCGACTCGCCGTGCACGAGGACCCGGATGGGCATCTCCTTCACCTTCATCTTCATCCGGGAGGCGTAAGAGAGCGCCTCAAAATCAAAGGCGAAGCGGTCGGTCTCGCAGAGGGGGAAGATCCGCTCCGCCGCACGGGCGGAAAACCCCTTGAAGCCGGACTGGGAGTCGGAAAAGCGGAAGCCGCCGAGCGTGCGCAAAAGCCAGAGATACGCCTTGGAGGCGAGGCGCCGGGGAAAGGTATACCCCTCGTAGCCGTCCTCCGCCAGGCGCCGGGAGCCGATCACGAGATCGACAGAGGGATCCGCCTCCCAGAGGGAAAACGCCTCTCCGATCACCTCCGTGCCGTAGGCGAGATCGGTATCGGTGAAGAGGCGGAACTCCCCCCGGGCCGCCAGCATCCCCGTGCGCACGGCGTACCCCTTGCCCCGGTTCTTTTCATATCCGAGGAGGCGGACGTTCGGCAGCGCGAGGGCGTCCAGCAGTTTTTCGCACCCGTCGGTGCTCCCGTCGTTGACAAAGAGGATCTCGCACTCGGAGGAAAACCGCTCCGCGCAATAGGCGGAAAGCGTCTTCGCCGACTGTTCGACGATCCTTTTTTCATTATACATCGGGATGATGATCGAATATTTCACTTCTTTGCCTCGCAGCGATAAAGATCGAAGGAAAAGGTAACGGAAAGCTCCGGCAGGGCGAGCAGTCTCGCCTCGCTCTCCGGAGAGGAACGGCGGCAGTAAGGCGTCATACGGTAGAGAGCGAGGAGCGCGTCGCGGGGGAGCGTGCGGGAAAAGGTCAGCGTCTCCCGCGAGAGAGGATCCGCCGGGAGATCGGCGCGCGGCTCGTTTTTTCGCACCGTGTCATAGAGGACCGCCTTCAGCTCGCAGAGATGCTCCGCGCCGGCGGCGGCGACGAAGAGCGTCCCGCCCGGACGCAGGACCCGGAAAAACTCTTTTTCCGCGACCGGCGCGAAGACCGAGAAGACGGCGTCGACCGAGCGGTCCGCCAGCGGGAGGGAAAAAACGGAAGCGACGGAAAAGAGCGTGTTGGAAAGTCCCTCGGCGCGCGCGAGCTTCGCCGCCCGCGAGACCGCCTTTTTGGAAAGGTCGAACCCGTAAAGGAAGCCGCAGCGCTTTGCCGCCGCGACCGAGTAAAACCCCTCGCCGCAGCCGGCGTCCGCAACGGCGCCGAGCCCCTCCGCCGCCTCCGCGAGCCGCTCGGCGAGCGGCGCGTACCAGCCCGCGCGCAGAAAGGCGGACCTGGCGGCGACCATATCGGGCGGGTCGCCGCTTGCCGGGCGGTAGCCTCCGCCCGCCAGATTGACCGTGCCGTCGGCTCCCCGGTCAAAGGAATGGACCTTCCCGCGCCTGCCGGTGCAGACAAAGGCGCGCTCCCCGGCTGAGAGCGGCTCCCCGCAGACGGGGCAGATCAGCGCGCCCGTCACTTCTCGATCCGGATCAGCTTTGCCTGCAGGCTGTAACGGCCGTCGGTCGTCACGTTGGTGCAGGTGGAGAGCGTCAGGATCCGGTCCCCCGGAGCGAAGGTGACGTCCGTCTCGTACAGGGAGTTCTCCTTCATCCGCTCCGCAAACGCGATAAAATCCGCGTCGGAGGAGAAACGGATCTGGAAGTAGTTATAATCGGCGACGGTGCGGAAAAAGGAGAAGGGCTGATAAACGTAAAGCCCGTTGAGGGTATAGAGATAGATCAGATGGGTGCGGAAAAACTCCGCGTCGTTGAACTTGATCAGCTCGTGGAACATCCGGCCGGTCGTCATATTGTGGCCGTAGAGGACGGTGTTGCGGTTATACTCGATCCCGCGCCGGTCGTTCTGGAAATCCGCAAAGATCGAGCCGTGGTCGAGATAGCCGCGGTTCTCCGGGTCGTGGTGGAGGTAAAAATCGTTGTCGTAGGTGATGGTGACGGGGTAGCTGATATTGGTATCCTCGATCCGGATAAAAGCGTAAATATCCGGGTTTTTCGCTTTCAGCTCGGCAAGGCGCGCCTGCACCCGGGCGAGAAGGACATTCTGCACCGCGACCTCCGGCACCGCCGCCTCCTCCCCCGCGAGCTTGCGGGCGAGCAGCTCGCTCTGGCTGTAAAGGAGCGAGGCGGAGCTGCCGGGCGAGAGCGGCTCGAAAAGTCCCGAATCCTCCGATCCCTCCGGCTCGTCAAAGAGCCCGGCGGCGATCCGGTCGTAAAGATCGGAGGAGCGCTGCGTATCAAACGCGCCGCGGACGAGCAGTGCGGCGCAAACGGCAAAAACGGCGAGACAAAGGATCAGCAGCGCGTCGTAAACGCCGAATCTTCTCTTCTTTTTCACCGGCGCGTCGGGGGAGAGCTCCTCCGGCCGCACCTGATCGAGCGAGTCGAGGAAAACGCCGCGCGAGGAAGGGCCGCGGCTCTTTCCGGTATGGGTCTTGCGGATCGGCATGGCTGCCTCCTTTCCTCTTTTTTTACGGTTCTTTGACCGCGCGGATCACGTCCGCGGCGGAGATGCCGAGCGTCTCGAACATCGGACGCCCGAGCTCCCCGGCGGAAAACGCGTCCTCGATCGCGAGGATCGCGGTGCGCATCCCCGCCATCCGGGCGGGCGCGCGGCGGGAGAGCGCGTCAAAGAGCATCATGCCGGCGCCGCCCGCCCGGATCCCCTCCTCGAGGAAGATCAGGCGCTCCGCCTCGGGCGGCAGGAGCGGCAGCACCGCGTCGGCGGCGGCTTCGTACGGTTTGAGGGTCTCGAGCAGGATCACGGAGATCCCGATCCCCTCCTTTTCCAGTTCTTTCTGCGCCTTCAGCGCTTCCGCGGCGATCCTGCCGTAGGTCAGCACGACGGCGCGGGAGGGGAGGGCGCCCGGAAGAGCGCGCTTCGGCGCGAGCGCCTCCCCCTCTCCGGTAAAGAACGCCGAGAGGATCGCGGGGTCCTCCCCCGCGTTCGGGTAGCGGATCGCGACGGGTCCGTCCGCCCGCAGGGCGGCGCCGAGGGCGGCGCCGAGCGAGGCAAAGGACGCGGGCGCGTAGAGGGTGAAGTGCGGGATCCCGGAGAGGAAGGAGACGTCAAAAACGCCGTGGTGGGTCGGTCCGTCCGCCCGGGCGATCCCCGCCCGGTCGACGCAGAGGACGACGGGGAGGCGCTGGAGCGCGATATCATGGATCAGGCTGTCATAGGAGCGCTGCAGAAAGGAGGAATAGACGGCAAAAAACGGCTTCTTCCCTTCCGCCGCCAGTCCGGCGCAGAAGGTGGCGGCGTGCTCCTCCGCGATGCCGACGTCAAAAAAGCGCTCCGGCAGCTCCCGGGCGAAGGGAGCGAGACCGGTGGAGTCGGTCATCGAGGCGGTCACGGCGCACACGGAGGAGTCCTCCCGCGCAAGCGCGAGCAGACGCTCCCCCATCTCCGCGGAAAAGTTGCGGACGGGGACGGTCCCGGCGGGCGGGACTCCGTGGAAGCGCTCGGGGTGCTCCTCCGCCTCGGGATAGCCCTTCCCCTTTGCGGTCTTGAGGTGGACGATCACGCTCTCCCCTTTGTTTTTCGCCGTGCGGAGCAACCGCTCGACGGTGCGGTAGTTGTTCCCGTTTGCGGGACCGAGGTAAAAGAGCCCGAGCTCCTCAAAATAGTTGGAGGAGAAAAGCATATTCTTCAAGCGCTTTTTCACCCCGCGAAGGAAGGAGTAGAGAGGGCGCCCGATCAGGGGCAGCCGGTTCAGGACCTTCTGCGTGCGGCTCTTGGTGCGCAGATAGTTGGGAGAGGAACGGATCCGAGCGATCGAGGCGGCAAAGCGCCCGATGTTGGGCCCAATGGACATCTCGTTTTCATTAAGGATGATGATGAGGTTAAGATCGCCCCGGCAGTTGTTGAGCGCCTCGTGGATCATCCCGCCGGTGAACGCCCCGTCCCCGACGACGGCGACGCTGAAGGCGTCCGACCCCGAGAGTTTGTCCGCCTCGGCAAAACCGACGGCGGCGCTGACGGAGGTGGAGCTGTGCCCGGCGCCGAAGGCGTCGTACTCACTCTCCGCCCGCCGGGTAAAGCCGGAGAGACCGCCCGGCTGCCGGAGGGTGGAAAACGCCTCCCGCCGGCCGGTGAGCAGCTTGTGGATATAACTCTGATGCCCCACGTCAAAGATGATATGATCGTGCGGACAGTCGAATACGCGGTGCAGCGCGATCGAAAGCTCCACAACGCCGAGATTGGAGGCGAGATGCCCGCCCGTCTCGGTGACGTGCTCGACAAGGAAAGCGCGGATCTCGTCAGCCAGCTTCGGCATATCCGCCTCCCGCATGGCTTTGAGATCGGCGGGAGAATGGATCCGGGACAAAAGAGGGTAGTTTTGATCTTCCATAGTTTTCTCCATTCTTATCTTTATTAGTATACCACGCTCTTTTCCCGATTGCAAGAAGGAAAAAAAGAGGAAGCGGAGCCGGCTTGAAAAAGCCTTGCAATCTCCCTTGCGCTATGGTAGAATAAACTGTATCCGCTTCAACCCCGAAAGGAAGTGTTATGATGAAAACCGATACCGTGATCGTCGGCGCGGGTCCCGCCGGCATTTTTACCGCTCTGGAGATGCTGCGGCAGGGCAGCAGACAGAAGATCGTGATCGTGGAAAAGGGGCGCCGCGTGGAGGAACGCCGCTGCCCGAAAAAGATCACCGGCAAATGCATGAACTGCAAGCCCTACTGCCATATCACCACCGGCTTTTCCGGCGCCGGCGCCTTCTCCGACGGCAAGCTCTCCCTCTCCCCCGAGGTGGGCGGCGACCTGCCGCAGCTCGTCGGCTGGGACAAGGTCAAGGAAACGATCGACTACGCCGACTCGATCTATCTCGAGTTCGGCGCGGACGAACATATCGAAGGGCTCGCCGACTGCCCCGAGAAAAAGGAGATCCGCCGCCGTGCGATCAAGGCGGGGCTGCATCTCGTCGACTGCCCGATCCGGCACCTCGGCACCGAGTGCGCGCAGGACCTCTACCGCGCGATCCAGAACAAGCTGCTCGACTCCGGCGTGGAGATCCTGTTCGGCACCGAATGCACCGATCTCCTCCTCCGCGACAAGGAGTGTTACGGTGTGACGATCCGCGGCGCGCACGGGGAGGAGGATATCCTCGCCGGAAACGTGGTCGTGGCGACGGGCCGCCGCGGCTCCGAATGGCTTGAGAACCTGTGCGCCGAGCACGGGATCGCGCACGACCCCGGCACCGTGGACATCGGCGTGCGGGTGGAGGTGCGCAACGAGGTGATGGAGACGGTCAACAAGGTCCTCTACGAATCGAAACTGATCGGCTACCCGAAGCCCTACAAGAACAAGACCCGCACCTTCTGCCAGAATCCGGGCGGCTTTGTCAGCCAGGAAAACTACGACAACGATCTCGCCGTGGTCAACGGCCACTCCTACAAGGAGCTGAAGACCGACAACACCAACCTGGCGATCCTCTGTTCCCACAACTTCAACTCCCCCTTCAACCAGCCGATCGCCTACGCGCAGAAGGTCGGGGAGCTGACGAATATGCTCGCCAACGGTCACATCCTCGTCCAGCGCTTCGGCGATATCCTCGACGGCAAGCGCACCTGGCCGAAGGAGCTCTCCCAGTCTAACCTCCGTCCCACCCTGCCGGACGCCGTGGCGGGCGATATCACGGCGGCGATGCCCTACCGCGCGATGACCAACATCATCAACTTCATCATCGCGATGGACACGGTCGTCCCCGGCTTTGCCGCGGTCGAAACGCTGCTCTACTCCCCCGAGCTGAAGTTCTACTCCAACCGCATCCGGATGAACGCCGACCTCGACACCGATATCAAAGGGCTGCACTGCCTCGGCGACTCGAGCGGCTGGACGCGCGGGCTGATGATGTCCTCGGTGATGGGGGTCCTTATGGGCCGCACCCTCGCCGCCCGCGAAAAAGAAGTCTGATCGCTCCTTATACGCAAAAAACAGCCGGTTTCCCGGCTGTTTTTTGTATAACCGTCTGATGATCCGACTCACTTGCTGACTTCACAGTTTTCGATCGCAAAATCGAGCAATATCCCGATAAGCTCGTTGCGCGATCTGTTCGTTTCAGAAGAAAGCCTGTCAAGGTGGTCTACCGTTTCTTCGCGGATCCTGATCGAAAAAGTCTTAAAACCGTCTTCGCCTTTCAGATTTTTTTTGTTGATGATGAGTTTGTTTTTCATTATTATCACCTCACCAATATTATGTCTTGACAAATGGCATAATTATATGTTATGATTTATAACATAAAAAGGAGGATAAAAAAATGGAAAATCATAACGCAACGACCCCTGCAAATGAAGCGCCCGCGGAGCATCTGAAATTTTGCAAACATTGCGGCGGAAAAATTCCGGAGGATGCCGTTATCTGCACGCTATGCGGAAGGCAGGTAGAAAGCATTCGGAAAGACGAGTCCCCGAACATCATTATCAACAACTCGAATACAAGTTCAAACGTAAACACAAACGTCAATAACAACGTTAACGGATTTATGGGAAGACCTAAAAACAAATGGGTCTCACTCGTTCTTTGCTTTTTCCTTGGTGTCATCGGCGCTCACAAGTTCTATGAAGGAAAGACAGGGATGGGATTGCTCTATCTGTTTACCGGGGGCTTGTTCTTTGTGGGCGTTGTTATCGACTTTATCGCTCTGCTTGGCAAACCTAATCCTTATTACGTTTGATAATGTAAAAAGACAAATGGGATATACCAAGCCGAAAGAAGCTTGATATATCCCTTTTTGCTGGCTTGTTAAAGTTTTTTCCGATCTCACGGCTGACGCGCGCGTACAACGGACAGTTATACCGCCGCCGTATTCGTGATCGCCGTCTGATCGCTCCTTATACGCAAAAAACAGCCGGGAGACCGGCTGTTTTTTGCATTTATGCCATCATTCAGTTCCCGGCGGGGGCCGCGGCGGCGGTCTTGTCGCCGAGGATCGGGATCACGCTGTCCACGCCCGCCACATAATTCTCGGGCAGCTTGCCGTCCCACTGCTTGGTCTTGTAATACTCGACGAGCAGGTCTGTGAGCGTCTCGGAGACCGCTTTGTTGATCGCGGCGTCCTTCTGCCCGGCGTACTCGGCGGCTTCCGCCTGGATCTTGATGACGTTGGCGTCCGCCTCCGCCTGGATGACGGCGACGGCCGCTTCCGCCTCGGCGGCGATCTTCTGCCGCGCGGCGGCCGCCTGCTCCTCCATCGTCTTCTGCTCCTGCTCGGTCTGCGCTTTCAGCTTGTTCTGCTGGGCGACCTGCTTGTTCTCCACGGCGGTGGTGAACGCGTCGGAGAAGTCGAGGCTCTCGATCGCGGTATTGACGACGTCGATGTTATAGGGGCGGAGATTCTCCTCCAGGATCGTCGTGATGCGGGCGGAAAGCTGATCGCGGTTCTCGATCAGGCTCTCGGCGCTGTATTTGGCGATCACGCTGCGGACCGCCTCCTCGATGCGGGGCTCCATCACGACCTGATAGTACTGCTCCCCGATGGTCTTATAGATGGTCTGCGCGTTTTCCTTCTGGATCTGATAGTTGATCGAATAGATGACCTCTACCTCCTGAATGTCGCTTGAAAAGCAGGGGAGGGTGAGGCGCTGTTTTTGCGTGCGGTTGTCCATGATAACGACTTCCTGGATCGGGAGCTTGAAATGCAGACCCGCCTCCAGCGTTTTGTTCTCCACCCGGCCGAAGGTGGTGAGGATGCCGGTATGTCCCGTCGGGACCATGGCGACGGCTCCGACGACGAGCCAGAGAAGACCAGCGAGGCAGAGCCACTGGCGGGGGCGGCGGCTCCAGTTTTTGCCGTTCACCCCGAGGAGGATGAAAAGCGCGACAACGGTAACGAGTGCAAGGATGACCCAGATCATAGCTTGTTTCTCCTTTTTCTTTTTCTTTCCCTTTTATTGTATCATATCCGTCCGGGGAAAGCAAGAAAAATCGGGGGGACCGGACGTTTTTGTCCGGTCCCCCGCGGGATCTTTCATCGGTCAAGGAGGCTTTGCAGCAGGTCGGTCAGCGCCTGCTCCGCCGCGGCGTCGTCGATGCGGTAGCACTTCCCGTTCACGGTCATACGATGCTCGCCCGAAAAGAGGACGACGTGCTCTTCCTTCCCGTTTTCCTCCCAGAGGACGGAGATATCCGCCGCGCCCGGATCCGCCGGATCCTCCCGGAGCCGGGTCGCGGACAGGCCGCCGATCCGGGAAAGGAGACGGGCGATCTCGCCGGGATCGGTCAGGACGACGCTGCGCCCCGCCCCGTCCGCCGCAACCCCGTCGCTCCCGTAGAGGACCGTCAGCGACCGGGGGAGGGAAAACTCCGGAGCTTTCTCTTCCGCCTGGCTTCCCGGAGCGCAGGTATCGCTTCCCTTCTTCTCCCCGGGGGAAGCCTCGGCGGGGAGGGGGGGCGCCGGTTGCAGACCGTCGGGAAGAGGAGTCTTCCGGCCGGTCTGTTCGTCGTTGCACCGGTTCTCCGTTGCGTTGTCCCCGCTCTTCTGCGAGAGAGAGGTATCAAAGACCGCCTCCGCCTCCGTGTCGCCGTTCATCCGTTTCTGCGGGGAGCGGAGGATCGGGAACAGAGCGCCGACGATCAGCGCAAGGCAGGCGGCGGAGGAGAGAAAGACGGAAACACGGCGCACGGTGCGCGCGCGTTTTTTCTCCTCTTCTCTTTTCTCTTCCACGCGCCGCCAGACGGCGGCGGTGAATTCCTGCTGTGTTTTTTTCATAACAGGCTCCGTCCCTCCTCTCCCAAAAACTCCTTCATCTCTTTTTTGGCGCGCTGCAGGAGATTGTCGATCTGTTTGCTGTTCTTTTTCATCACCGAGGCGATCTCCCCGTACGACATCTTCTCGAAATAAAACAGATAGAGCGCCTGGCGCGTCTCCGGTCCGAGCTTCTGCATCGCGCGGGCGACCGCTTTGTCGCGCGCCGAGCGCTCCGCCTGCTCCTCCGGGAGCTCTCCCGTCCCGGAAAGCTCTGGCAGCTCCTCGAGAGAGGAGGCGTACGCCTGATGGCGCCTTTTTTTGCGCAGGAAGTCAAGCGCGCGGCTGCGGGCGATCGTGTAAAGATAGGTCTTGACCGAGGACCGCCCGTCGTCGTACCGGTCGCGGCGGAGGTAGAGCTCCGCAAACGCGTCGATCGCAAGTTCCTCGGCGTCCTGCTCGCTCCCCACCATCCGGTAGAGGAAAAAGAAGAGTCCGTCCCGGTACAGGGCGACACATTCTTCAAAATCCTCTTCCCTCCCGGAGAGGAAACGGCGGCCTTCTCGCTCACCGCTTTCCATACTCTCTCCTCTTTCCTTTCTTTATACGGTGCAAAAGAAAAAAATCCTTTTCCTTTTTCCGCTTTTTATTATAAAAAATTTTCTCCTCTCTGTCAAGTTCTTGACTTTCCGTGAAAAAAAGGCTATGATAAGAGCATCATAGACGGAAGGAGGTGCTTTTATGTCCTTTTTGAAATCTCTCTGGCCGACGCCGTTCCGCGTCGAAAAAGGCAACGTCGTTTCCTTTCTGATCCAGCTTATCATTTTTATCGTCGTCTGCGCCGTTGTGGGGTGGCTGATCAGTCTGCTCGCCGGGATCCCCGTGATCGGGGTGATCTTCTCGATCCTCGGGGGGCTCATGGAGCTGTACGGTCTCATCGGGATCGTCCTCTGCGTCCTTCGTCTGATCGGGGTCGTCTGACAGAGAAAAAACAGCCGTGCGAGCGTTCTCCACGCTCGCACGGCTGTTTTTTTGTTTTATTGCCCGGAGGTTTATCCGAAATAATTGCGGCGCATCGTGCGGCGGCGCCTGCGCTGCTTGCGGCGGTGCAGGAGGAGCCGGATATAAAGCACCAGCAGGAGAAGCCCGAAGAGGAGGGCGAGGACAAGGAGCACCGTAAGCACGGTCAGGAACACGCTCCGCGGAGCGGTAAGCAGCTCGACGGACAGGATAGTCAGGGAGAAGGACTCCATCCCCTTCGTATCCGCCGCCGTGACGCGGATGCGCGAGACCGCGGCCGGATCCCGGATGCCCGAGAGATCGACAAAGATCTCGTTCTCCACGCCGTCCGCGCAGGAGGCGGGAGCGGTGTAGACGGTGCGCAAGCCGTCCTCCTCCGCGATCAGGTCGACGCATAACTCCTCCCGCGCCAGAGCGGACGCGCTGTCCGGCAGGAGGACGAGACGGAGCCATTTCGCCTTTTCGGTGAGAGCTCCCGCGGGGATCGGAGCGGAGACGCCCGCCATCCCGTCCGCGCCTCCCCGCAGGACGGCGCGGAGACGGTTGACCCCCTCGGCGGAGGGCAGGATCTCCAGCGAGCGCGCGTGATAGGAGGGATAGAAGCCGCAAAGGGAACCGCCGGAAAAGTCGAAGAGCGGGGTCTCCTTCAGCTTGGCGTCCGGCCTGGCGGAAACGCTGTTCAGCGCCGCCTCGGCGTAGACAGGCTCGGGGATCGTCAGCCCCGGGATCACGGAGGACCAGTTCCCTACCCCGACAAGAGGGAGGTAGGGCGCGGCGGAGACGTCCGCGCGGTCCGTATCCGCGAGGCGGAAGACCTCATAGACCGGCTTTCTCTGCGGGAAGGATCCCTCCGCCGCCGGGTAACAGAGACCGTTTGACGCCGTCTCGGTGTCGACGCGGGCCGGGAGGATCCAGCCGACGACGGTCGGGACGGTGAGCAGGCGCCGGTAAGCGTAGGCAAAGGCGGCCGCCTGTTTTTTCTCCGTCGTTTCGTTATCGCGGGCGGTAGAGACGGGCAGCCCCGTCACAAGGATCTCCCGCGGCTCGCCGCGATAGGTCCTCCCCTCCGCGGAGAGGAAGTCGGCGAGGATCTCGATGTTGGAGAAGGAGACCACCTCGGCGGAAAGGGTCTTGCCCGCTTTGGGGTCGTTCCAGAGGTCGGGCGTCTCCTCCCGCGCGATCTCGGTGTCGAGGGCGATCCCGTAGGGGATCTCGCCGCTCGGCTCCTCGGACAGGAAGAGAGAGGAGAGAAAGGGAGCGGTCCCGCCCCCGGAGACGTTGAAGGCGCCGGAAACGCCGAGGAAGAGCCGGCAGGCGGCGTTCTCGCTCGCGATCGCGGTGTGAAAGACCCGCAGCAGCATATCCACCGAGGCGGGGTCGCTCTCCGGCGCGCGGGGCGCGAGGATCACGGCGGAGACGGTCCCGTTCTCCCCTCCGGCGTACCGCTCCGCCAGATAGGAGAGCAGCGCCCCGAAGGAAAGGGGATCCGCCCCGTCGAGGGAGGGGGTGAAGCGGAGCATCACGGTGACGCCCGCTTCGGTCAGGGTCTTTATCTCGTAATCAAGGCGGGCGATCTCCTCCCCGCGGAGCTTATAGGTCGTCTGCCCGACGGTGCGGGCGACGCCCTCGCCGCCCTCGGAGATCAGGGCGCCCGCGTCCAGGTCGAGGATCGTCTGCGAGACGAAAAGCTCCTCCGCCTCGCTCGCCGTCACGCCCGCAAGCCCCTTTTTGGAGAGGGGACGGACCGAAGCGGAGCGGGGCGCGGCCGCCGCGGGATCCTCGAGATACCGGATCTCGCCGAGGCGGGTGTAGACGCCGTCCTTGCGGATCGCGAGGACGAATTTGCTGTACAGATCCGCCTTGAGGTCGGAGAGACGCAGCGTGAAGGAGACGTCCGCCGCCGCGCGTTTTTCCGCCGTCGGAGTCATGACGGGGAGCGCGGAGACGTCCTCCTCCGGCGAGAGAGCGAAGAGATAGACCCGCCCTCCCTGCGCCGCCTCCAGCGCGCCGGACGAGAGCTGCGCGTCAAGCGTGAGGCTGTCGCCCTTCTCGCTCAGGCGCGCCGGCAGGAGCTTGTCCGCCGTGTAGTCGCTTTTCGGCGCGCAGGCAAAAAGAAGCAGGGAGCACACCGCAAAACAAGCCAGCAGAAAGGCTTTTCCTCCCGTTCGTTTCATAAGCATACCCCCTGTTTATTCATTTTTCCGTTTTCAGCGCTTTTCGTTTTCGTTTGCCGCGGCGACGATCGCGGAGAAGGCGGCGGGCTTGAGCGACGCGCCGCCGATCAGGCCGCCGTTGACGTTCGGCATCCGGAGCAGGTCCGCGGCGTTCTTTTCGTTCATCGAGCCGCCGTACTGGATCACAAGCTTCTTCGCCGCTTTTTTCCCGTAGAGAGAGGCGACGGTCGCGCGGATGACCCCGCAGGTCTCGTCCGCCTGTTCGGGCGTCGCGGTCAGTCCCGTGCCGATCGCCCAGACCGGCTCGTAAGCGATGATGACGCTGCGCAGCTCCTTCTCGCTGACGCCGCGGAGCGCCAGTTTGGTCTGCATAGAGACGACCTCGTCGGTAACGCCCTTTTCTCTCGCGTCCAGCATCTCGCCGAGGCAGATGATGACCTTCAGCCCGGCGGCGAGCGCCGCTTTGGCGCGGAGATTGACGGTCTCGTCCGTCTCGCCGAAGTACTGTCTGCGCTCGGAATGCCCGACGATGACGTAGGAGGCGCCCGCCTCCCGGAGCATCTCCGCGGAGATCTCGCCGGTGTACGCGCCCTTCTTTTCATAATGTACGTTCTGCGCGCCGATCTTGATCCCCGTGCCTCTCGCGCCGCGCGCGGCGGCGGCGAGATCGGTGAACGGAACGCAAACGACGACGCCGCAGCCGCCCTTGGCGCGGATCTGCGGAGCGATCTCGCGGAAGAACGCTTTGGTCTCCGCGCGGGTCATATTCATCTTCCAGTTGCCAGCAATGACCGTCTTTTTCATGATACGATCCCTCTTTTCCCCTTATTTATCCTGCAGAACGGCGATGCCGGGGAGCTCGAGGCCCTCAAGGAATTCGAGAGAAGCGCCGCCGCCGGTGGAAATGTGCGTGATCTGATCGGCAAAGCCGAGCGTCTCGCACGCCGCGGCGGAGTCGCCGCCGCCGACGATCGTGATCGCCTTGCTCTGCGCGAGCGCGCGGGCGACCGCCTTGGTGCCCTCCGCGAGGATCGGGTTCTCAAAGACGCCCATCGGCCCGTTCCAGACGACCGTGCCGGCGTCCTTGACCGCTTCCGCATAGAGCGCCGCGGTCTTCTTGCCGATGTCGCAGCCCTCTTTGTCCGCGGGGATCTTGTCGGCGTCGACCGTCTCGGTCTCGACGGGCGCGTCGATCGGATCCGGGAACTCGCGGATCACGACGGCGTCGACGGGGAGGAGGAGCTTCACGCCGTTCTTCTCCGCCTTTTCCATCATCTCGCGGCAGTATTCGACCTTGCTCCCGTCAAAGAGAGAGGTGCCGATCTCATAGCCCTTCGCGGCGAGGAAGGTGTACGCCATGCCGCCGCCGATGATCAGGGTGTCGACCTTGGTCAGCAGATTTTCGATCACCTTGAGCTTATCCGCGACCTTGGCGCCGCCGAGGATCGCGACAAAGGGACGGGCGGGATCGGAGAGGGCCTTGCCCATCACGCCGATCTCCTTCTGGATCAGGTAGCCGCAAACAGCGGGCAGATAGTCCGCCACGCCGGCGGTGGAAGCGTGGGCGCGGTGCGCCGTGCCGAACGCATCATTCACGTAGATCTCCGCGAGGGAAGCGAGCTCCTTGGCAAACGCAGGATCGTTCTTCTCCTCCTCCGCGTGGAAACGGACGTTCTCCAGGAGCATCACATCGCCCTTTTTGAGCGCGGCGGCCTTGGCGTGCGCGTCCTTGCCAATCACGTCCTTCGCCATCGCGACGGGCTTGCCGAGCAGCTCGGAGATGCGGGCGGCGACAGGCGCGAGGGAGAGTTTTTTGAGGTCTTTCTTCGCCTTTTCGAGCAGCTCCGCTTCCGCGGCGGCGCGCTCGCCCTCGGGGAGCGCTTCGACCTTCGCCTGTTCCTTTTTATTGAGTTTGATCTTTTCGTTGAGGACGTTGTGGGGCTTGCCCATATGGGAACACAGGATCACTTTGGCGCCGTGATCCGCAAGATAACGGACGGTGGGCATCGCGCCGACGATCCGCTTGTCGCTTGTGATGACGCCGTCCTTCATCGGAACGTTGAAATCGCAGCGGACAAGGACCCGCTTGCCGGAAACGTCAACGTCTTCCACGGTTTTCTTGTTGTACATGGACATGGAAAAAACCTCCGTAATAACGCCGCTTTTGCAGCTTATTTTTTACCGTTTTCTATCATATCACACTTTTTCCGCATAATCAATAAAAAATTTGTGAAAAATTTGACAGCACCGGTCTTGTTTTTTTGTATTTTTTTACTGTTTCCGGAAAAACGGAAAAACCGAAAAGCTTTTTTGCGCTTTCCGGACGGTTTTTTCCCTTTTTTTCAAAGCGGGAAAACTCTCCGCTCCCTCCCCGCTCTTTTCTCTCCCCGCGGCGTTTTTTCTCCCTTTTTCTATTGACACTCCCTGAAAAGAGTTGTATAATTAACCTGAAATCTTATTGTTTATCATTGGCAGGATATGCTCGTTTCTGCCGCCGTGAAAGGATGTTTTATGGAAAACACCAACACCATCGATCTCCGGATGCTCTTCAGCGCGATCCTCCGGAAGCTCTCCCTGATCCTCGCCTGTACGATCCTCGGAGCCGCGCTGCTTTTTGCTTACGCGACCTTCTACATCCCGGACCGGTACCGGACAAGCGTGCATATCATCGTCCATAACGCGAAAACGACCGGCCAAACCACTACCACCTCGGATATCAACGCGGCGAATATGCTCTCCGAACAGTTCATCTCGATCCTGAAGATGAACGCCGTGCTGGAAGACGTTTCCCGATCGATCGGCGACGATCCGCTGACCGGTCAGCGCAAGGTCACCGCCGCCCAGCTCTCCAAGCTCCTCTCCCTCTCTTCCGAGAACTCGATCCTCGAGATCACCGCGACGAGCACAGACAAAGCGCTCTGCACCGAGATCTGCGAAGCGATGGCGACCACCGGAGCGGAACGGCTGAGAACGGCGGTGGAAGCGAGCTCCGTCGCCCGTGTGGAACGGTCGGTCGACGAGATCGCGGAGCCGGCCCGCATCTCCAAGCAGATCCCGCAAAAGACCCTGATCGGCGCGCTGATCGGCTTCATCCTCTCCGCCGG
>Ga0256405_10007012_pt1 | contig 17415 bp, 9 predicted proteins | sample RumenRJG_02DNA_FD_189096 | JGI IMG/M metagenome (GOLD analysis project Ga0256405, IMG submission 189096) | Bovine rumen microbial communities from Lethbridge, Alberta, Canada - RJG_02 | ecosystem: Host-associated > Mammals > Digestive system > Stomach > Rumen | place: Canada: Alberta | collected...
AATATGCGACAGCGGTAAAGAGTCGCGAAGAGTTTCTGGCACTGCGCGATAGTAGTGAAAACCTTGACAATTTGGCTAAAGCCCGACAGGGTGATGAGGCGGCAAAGCGTAACCTTGTGCAGTTTGCCTACAACCTTGGCCATGTTGACGGACTGATAGCTGGATGCAAGAGCATAGGTAGCTTCTTTTTTCACGACATCGACTGCTACGATATGTCTGATGGCGGAAGTAAGATGGCTGATGTAATTCTATCGAAGAAAGACGAGATTGGCTTAATGATGCTGGAGCGCAGTGCCAGCGGCGGATGGCATTTGGTGTGCAAGCGAGTGCCCGGCACTACCATCTTGGAGAACCAGGTACGTGTAGCGTGCATACTAAAAGTGGCTGACATGGATAATAACGCGCATGATTTGCCTCGTGTCGTTTTCGGAACAAGTGGGTCGGCTGAAGACTTGATTTATCTTGACAATGAATTGTTTTTAGAATCGATGAGCGCGGAGGAGTGCGAGGCGGAGTACGCCCGATTGAAAGAGCGTGAGCGCAATGGTGAGGAGCAACTCCCCCCAAGCGCCAAGAAGGCCAATAAGCACTATAAGCCGTGGGAGGAGGATTTAGCCGCTCGAGCTCCGCTCGCTTGCTACCGGAGGGACGCAAGAACGGACACAGGACTAATAGGACTGATTCTGCTGCTGAAAATCCTGCTGATAAAAAAGTCCTACGCTCGGCTTTGCCGCTTGGCTCGTCCAAGAATAGTCATGGGGCTATATGGCTGCACTTTGCAGTAAGGGCGAAGGATAATCGCAGAAAGGTGATGTTCATAAACGCCTAAAAGATATAATAATTCATAATTTCCAAAGGAAATTGAAAATAATTAGTTACCTTTGCCAAGTTAAAACGATAAAAAATGGGCTTTATGAAGAAATTTGTATTAATTACTATAGCTTTGATCATGCCTATGTTCATGTTTGGACAATCGTATTCGGCTCTCTGGAAAAAGGTGCAGGAGGCCGAAGAGAAAGATCTGCCCAAGACTCAGTATGAGGTGCTGCAGCAGATAGTGAAGAAAGCCAATAAGGAGGCGCAATATGGACAGCTGCTGAAGGCAGAGCTGATGGGAGCGCAGGCGATGGCGGCAATAGCGCCCGACTCGCTGAAACCTGAGGTGGACCGCATAGTGGCTCGATATAACAACGCTAACGACGAGGTGCTAAGACTGGTGTACCAGACGGTGCTATACCAGATAGCAACTGAGCAGTACAGCCTGAAGCTTGACATAAAGAAACCGCAGCTAACACCTGAGGTGTGCAAGTTGCTTGCAAAGACCAAGGAGCGCAGTTTCCAGCCGTTTGTGGTGATGGGTGCTGATGCATCGGTATTCGGCAACGACATGCTGAGCGTGATAGGTGGCGAGTTAGGGGAGATAAAGACCCTGCGCGACTATTACAGCAAGGCGGGAAACCAGAAGGCAGTGAGTCTGCTGGACGCCAACCTGGCTATTCAGGATTATCGCAACATGCCATACACCACGCCTACAGCCGAGCGCATAGCCTATATAGACAATGCGGTGGCAAAATGGGGCAAGTGGGCAATAATGAACGATTTGCGCAACGAGCGACAGCAGCTTACTAACCCACAGTTCAGACTATCATACGGATTGGCTGTGGCTCGCCCAATGCAATCGCAGAAGGTGGAGCTGAAGACGCTGCGCAATCTACAGCAGCTGACAATGACGGTGTATCCCGTGAAGTGCGAGGGCGACTTTGAACACTCGCCAGCAACTGAGAAGGGCTGGAGTAAGATTAAACCACTGCTGGGACAGCCTGTGATAAGCGAGACAAAGCAGTTTGATGCGCGCAAGGACTACGAGGAGTTTGACGACTCGATGGAACTGAAGGGACTACCTGTGGGCATGTATATGGTGGAGTTTAAGAGCAACCCTGAGACTGAGGTGGTGCGCACGCTTATTCATGTTACAAACGTGTACACCATAGCCGAGCCCCAGCCTAACGGAAAAATACGCTACGTGGTGGTGAACGCCACAACAGGGCAGCCGATAGCTGGGGCGCATCTGAAGATAAAGGAGAGGGTTAGCTATCGCGAGGAGAAGACATACACTGGCACCACTGATGCCAAGGGCGAGTATATGTTCGCCACAAAGGACGTGACACGACAGCGCAGTGTGTTTGCCTATACCGACGACGACAAGGCAGCAGCAGTGCTTAGCGGCTCGGGCAGATATGAGTTCTACGATGCCGACCGCGTGATAAAGCAGACCGCGATATTTACCGATCGCAGGATATATCGCCCTGGTCAGCAGGTTCATGCTTCGGCCATGGTGTATCAGGTGGTGCACGGCATAGAGCAGACGGTGTGCGCCAAGCAGGCGGTGACGTTTGTGTTGCGCGATGCCAACTATAAGGTGGTGGGCGAGAAGAAGGCCGAGACCGACGAGTTTGGTGTGGCTGCTGTTGACTTCACGCTGCCATCGAGCGGACTAACGGGCGAGTTCTACGTAATGGTGAACAACAACTCGCAGCGGATACGCGTAGAGGAGTATAAGCGCCCAACATTCCACGTAGACTTTGACGAGTACAAGGAGGCTTACAAGGCTGGCGACACAATCGACGTGAAGGGCACGGCAATGAGCTATGCTGGTGTGCCTGTACAGGATGCCAGGGTGAGCTACAAGGTGATGCGCCGCGCTGCATTCTGGTGGATGAGTTACAGCAGATATTACGACGAGGCTACATTGGGCTACAGCAATAATGGCACAGAGGTGTATAGTGGCGAGGCTACCACTGATGCTGAAGGACACTTTACAGTAAAGATGCCACTGACGATGCCTGAGACAAAGTATGCGATGTTCTACAACTTTGTGGTGGAGGCCGACGTGACCGATGTGGCTGGCGAGACGCACAGCGGACAGACATCGCTGCCGCTTGGCAATCGCAAGACTGCCCTGAGCATCGACATAGCCGACAAGGTGCTGATAGAGGATAACCCCGTGGCAACATTCCACGTGCGCAACGCTGCAGGTAAGGATATAGATGCTGAGGTAATGTATCGTATAGACGGTGGCGAGTGGATTAGCGTAAAGACAAATAATAAGATAGCACTGGCTAAATTAGCTTCGGGCAAGCATAGCATCGAGGTGAAGTTTGAGGAGCAGACAGAAAGCAAGAATGTTGTGGTGTTCTCGCTCGACGATGAGAAGCCTGCTGCTGAGACGGATGACTGGTTCTACCAGTCGGCTGGACAGTTCGCATACGATGGTACTCCTGTAACAATACAGGTGGGCTCATCGGATAAGGATGTGCATATAGTCTATAGCGTCTTCTCGGGCAAGAAGCTGATAGAGCAAGGGGCTGTGGACCGCAGCAACCAGCTGATAAACCGCAAGTTTACTTATAAGGATGAGTACGAGAACGGACTGCTTATAACCTATGCATGGGTGAAGAACGGTAAGTGCTACACGCACATAGCCCAGATTCAGCGCCCAATGCCTGACAAGAAACTGAAGCTGGAGTGGGCAACATTCCGCGACCGCTTGACTCCCGGACAGAAGGAGGAGTGGACGCTTACCATAAAGGATGCCAACGGCAAGCCTGTTGACGCAAACCTTATGGCTACACTCTACGACCAGAGTCTGGATCAGCTGATTAAGCACAGATGGAGCTTCTCGCCTTACCTGTGGATACCGCTGCCAAGCACCCGTTGGCAGTCAGCTGGTGTTTACGGCTACTCGCGTTTATGCACTCGCTCGTGGAAATCGCTCGACTACGATGCAATAAACTTCAGTCATTTCGACCACAGTGTTTATCCACAATATTTCCGCACATTAGGCTATCGAGCATCTAATATGAAGCTTGGTGCACGTGCCCGCGACATAGAGGACGGAATGGTGATGATGGAGGCTGCTCCTGCAATGGTGAACTCGGCTATGCCTGAGATGGAGATGAAGATGTCGAAGGAAGTGGTTAGCGATGCGGTACTGGCTGAGACTGCTGTGGTGGCTGACGAGGCCTTTGAGAGTGTGAACGAGGATGTGCAGGTTCGTGAAAACATGAACGAGACAGCCTTCTTCTATCCACAGCTTACTACGGATATGAACGGACGTGTGGCCATTAAGTTCACTCTGCCTGAGAGTCTTACCACATGGCAGTTGCTTGGCTTTGCTCACACCCGCGAACTTTATTATGGAAATATCGAGGCCGAGGCAGTGGCCAAGAAGGATGTGATGATACAGCCTAATGTGCCTCGCTTTGTGCGCGAAGGCGACAAGGCCACAATCTCTGGACGCATATTCAATACTGGTGAGAAGAACGTTCAGGGTAAGGCAACCCTGAAGCTGATAAATGCAGAGACAAACGCGGTGGTCTATGAGAAGACTCAGAAGGTATCGCTGAAAGCTGGCGAAACCACAGCCGTAACATTCACGCTAACACCCATCACCCAACACCCAACACCTGATATGCTCATTGCCAAAATGAGCATCTCCGGAAACGGATTCAGCGATGGCGAGCAGCACTATCTGCCTGTTCTGCCAGCAAGCGAGCGTGTTACTATCGCCCTGCCTATCACACAGCATAAGCCTGGCACTGAGGCTATCGACCTGACAAAGTTAGTGCCTGCTGATGCCAAGAATGCTAAACTCACTCTGGAGTATACCAATAATCCTGTATGGCTGATGGTTCAGGCTCTGCCTTCAGTGGGCTCGCCTAACGAGGATAACGCCATCTCGCTGGCTGCATCGTACTACGCCAACGGAATAGGTAAATACATCATCGACCAGAATCCACAGATAAAGCCCGTTTTCGAGCAGTGGATGCAGGAGAAAAACGATGCATCGTTGACATCGCAGCTGGAGAAGAATCAGGAGCTGAAGGAGCTTGTTCTTTCTGAGACTCCTTGGGTGATGGATGCTGATAATGAGACAGAGCAGAAGCACCGATTGGCCGACTTCTTTGACGAGAACCTGATGAACAACCGTCTGGATAAGTGCTTAGAGAAGTTGCAGAAATTGCAGTTGGGCGATGGCTCGTGGACATGGTATCCTGGTATGCCAGGCTCGTTCTATATGACCGTAGCCGTGAGCGAGATGCTGGTGCGCCTGAACGCTCTTACCACCAATCAGGCCGACACCAAGGGTATGCTTAACAGCGCATTCAACTTTATGGGTAGCGAGGTGGTTGACCTTGTGAAGGAGCTAAAGAAGGCCGAGAAGAAGGGCGAGCCAGTGAGATTCCCAAGTTATAAAGCGCTGCAGTGGCTGTATCTTGTAATGCTCGATGGTAGGGCACTGCCAGCTGATGTTCTGCAGGCCAACAACTACCTGATAGAGTTGCTGAAGAAGGACATAAAGAACCAGAGCATATACGACAAGGCCCTCTCGGCAGTAATCTTCTCGAAGATTGACGCCCAGCGCGCTCAGGAGTACGCCCAGTCGTTGAAGGAGTACACTGTTTATCGCGAGGATATGGGTCGCTACTACGACACTCCACGTGCTGGTTACTCTTGGTTCGACTATAAGATTCCAACTCAGAGCATCGCCATAGAGGCTCTGCAGATGATTACACCAAACGACTTCCAGACCATCGACGAGATGCAGCGCTGGCTGCTGCAGCAGAAGCGCACTCAGGCGTGGGATACTCCTATAAACAGCGTGAATGCGGTGTATGCATTCCTGAAGGGTCAGGAGTTCCGTTTGGTACAGAACCAGAAGATGCCTGCCATCAATCTGGATGTTAAGACAGTAGCCGTGCCCAAGGCAAGTGCCGCTATCGGCTATGTAAAGACAGAGCTGCCAAAGGGTAAGCGCCTCACCATCCGCAAGACCAGCGATGGCACATCGTGGGGAGCCGTTTATGCTCAGTTCTTCCAGACTACAAAGAACATCGCTGATCATGGCTCAGGCCTGACCATCAAGCGCGAATTGCTTGTAAAAGATGGTAATAAGCTAACACCCATCACCCAACACCTAACACCCGGCCAGCGCCTAACCGTCCGTATCACCATCACTGCTGATAGAGACTACGACTTTGTTCAGGTGGTTGATAAGCGTGCGGCTTGTATGGAGCCTGTTAAGCAGCTTAGCGGATATCATCGTGGAGGTTATATCACTCCTCGCGACAATACCACATGCTACTTCTACGACATGCTGTCGAAGGGCACTCACGTTATAGAGACTGAGTATTACATCGACCGCGCTGGAACCTACGAGACGGGTACTGCCACAGTAGAGTGCGCCTACTCGCCAGAGTTCAGAGCCATCACAAAGTCAGAGACTTTGGAAATTAAATAATTTAAAAATGTAATAATGTAAAAATTATAATATTGATGAAGAAAGTTTTATTAATACTATTCACTATTCACTGTTCACTATTCACTGTTAACGCGCAGCGCTTGACGGTAAAAAACACCACCATTGATGTGGGGGCTACGGGCTACGAGCAGCCTGTTACTGCTACGTTCGAACTGCGTAACAAAGGTTTGCGCCGACTGGTCATCGAGAGCGTTAAGCCCGATTGCGGTTGTACAAAGATAGAGTACCCCAAGGAGGTGGGAATGGGTGAGAAATTCATTATCCGTATGACCTACGATGCACGCCAGCTGGGACACTTCCAGAAGATGTGTCAGGTGAAGAGTAACGGTACCAAGAAACCCTTCTACCTGACGATGAAGGGTGTGGTGAAGAAGGATATGCGCGACTACTCAGGCGAGTATCCTGTGGCCATGGGCGACCTGCTGTTGGATACGGATGCTATCGAGTTTGACGATGTGAACAAGGGCGATGTGCCTGAGGCGGAGATACATATCTTTAATAACGGCAAGAAGGCCATGCATCCTAACCTGATGCATCTTCCTCCATATCTGCAGGCCATCACCAGTCCCGACCTTCTGCTGCCAGGGCGCACGGCCACTATCACCGTGAAGCTGCTGTCGGAGAAGTTGCGCGATTACGGACTGACCAAGACCATGCTGTATGTGGCTCACAACCCAGGCGACAAGGTTCGTCAGGACTATGGCATAGATGTGGCTACAGTATTGCTGCCAGATATGAAGCAGTTCCAGAAGTCGAATAAGGAGATGGCTCCTGTGCTCAACATATCGGAGACTGATGTAGACTTTACCGATTTTGGTGGAAAACTCAAGAAGACGGCCACCGTTACACTGAGAAACGACGGTAAGTCGACACTTAAGATTACATCGCTCCAGCTGTTTACTGCAGGTTTGAAGGTGACCCTCTCGAAGAGTCAGATCCAGCCAGGCCAGAGCACTCATCTTAAGATTACAGGTACAGCAGTAGAGTTGCAGAAGCTTCGCACTCGTCCACGTATCCTGATGATTACAAACGATCCCGACCACGCCAAAGTGGTTGTAAACATCAAGTTAAAATAATGTTCAATCTTCAATGTTCAATATATTATGGAACATCCCGAGAATAGCTCAGAATATGCAGGCCTGCAGGTGAACAGTGGGGTAGAGCAGCCCTCTATCATTAACCCCTATCTTAAGCGAGGCCGATTCCGTCGTCGTGAACTCTCAGTTGACGAAATGGTCGAGGGTATCATCAAGGGCGATGTCACCATCCTGTCGCAGGCCGTAACACTTATCGAGAGTGTAAACCCCGACCATCAGGCCAAGGCGCAAGAAGTTATCAACAAGTGTCTGCCTTATAGCGGCAACTCTATCCGCATTGGTATCAGTGGTGTGCCAGGAGCTGGTAAGAGTACCTCGATAGATGAGTTTGGAATGCACGTGCTGAAGGAGAAAGGCGGCAAGCTGGCTGTGCTTGCCATTGACCCCAGTAGCGAGCGCACCAAGGGCTCAATCCTTGGCGATAAAACCCGAATGGAGAAGCTGGCTCAGCATCCGTCATCGTTCATACGCCCTAGTCCATCAGCAGGCTCGCTGGGTGGTGTAGCACGTAAGACGCGCGAGACCATCATCCTGTGCGAGGCTGCGGGATTCGACAAGATTTTCGTAGAGACCGTGGGTGTGGGTCAGAGTGAGACGGCCTGTCACTCGATGGTTGACTTCTTCCTGTTGATTCAGGTGGCTGGCACAGGCGATGAGCTTCAGGGCATAAAGCGCGGTATCATGGAGATTAGCGATGGAATCGTGATAAACAAGTGCGATGGCGACAATGTGGACCGCTGCCATATGGCTGCCACCAACTTCCGCAATGCGCTGCACTTCTTCCCCATGCCCGAGAGCGGATGGAGTCCTAAGGTACTGTGCTACAGCGGATTCTACGGCACAGGCGTGAAGGAGATATTCGATATGATTTACGAGTATATGGACTTTGTGAAGGCAAATGGCTATTTTGCCTATCGACGCAACGAACAAGCCAAATACTGGATGTACGAGAGTATAAACGAGCATCTGCGCCTAAACTTCTACAACAACCCAGCGATAAAGGCACAGCTTTCTGCTGCAGAGCAGACTGTGCTCGAGGGCCACAAAACATCGTTCGTTGCCGCCCAAGACCTATTAGATGAATACTTTGATTTATTAGCAACGGACAACACGACTAAAACGACTGATTAAAAAGTCCTAAAGTCCTGTAGTCCGTTGCCAGAAAGGAATACAACTATGATTCAAATTGAGATAGACGAAGGTAGTGGATTCTGCTTCGGAGTAACCACCGCCATCAAGAAAGCTGAAGAAGAGCTTGCCAAAGGCGAGAAACTATACTGCCTTGGCGATATTGTGCATAACGGTAGAGAGTGCGACCGCCTGCGCGAGATGGGTCTTATCACTATCAACCACGAGGAGATGGAGCAGTTGCACGATGCCAAGGTGCTGTTGCGTGCTCATGGTGAGCCACCTGAGACCTACGAGTTGGCACGCAAGAACAACATCGAGATTATCGATGCCACATGTCCTGTGGTGCTTAAACTTCAGAAGCGTATCAAGGAGCAGTACGAAACCTCTCCCAACCTCCCCAAAGGGGAGGAGTCGCAGATTGTGATATTTGGTAAAAAGGGACATGCTGAGGTGCTTGGTCTTGTAGGCCAGACACAGAGCAACGCCATTGTCATCGAGAGTAGCGACGAGGTTACCAAACTCGATTTCACACGCGACATCTATCTCTACTCGCAGACCACAAAGTCGCTCGACGAGTTTAACCGCATCATCGATTACATCCAGACGCACATATCGCCTGATGCCACCTTTAAGAGCTTCGACACCATCTGTCGTTCGGTAGCCAACCGCATGCCAAACATATCGCAGTTTGCTGCCAAGCACGACCTTATCCTGTTTGTGTGCGGAAGGAAGAGTTCTAACGGAAAGGTGCTGTACAACGAGTGCCTGCGCGTGAATCCTAATACTCACCTGGTAGAGGACCCTCAGGAGATTGAGTCGGCTTGGCTCGAAGGTATCCAGAGTGTAGGCATCTGTGGAGCCACCAGCACGCCACGCTGGCTTATGGAGCAGTGCCGCGACGCCATACAGAACATGCAGAAATGATAAAGGTTAGAGTTTCAGACGAGATATCATCAGTGTGCCCCACGTTTGTTGGGGCATGTGTTGATGCAATGGTGGTGAACACCCCGTATAACGACCGCCTGTGGAATGCCATCCACGAGGTAGAACAGCGTCTCCGCGGAGAGCTTACCTTCGAGAGCGTAAAAGCCATGCCATCCATCGCAGCTACGCGCGCGGTATATAAGTTATGTGGTAAGGATCCCTCGCGCTATCGTCCTGCCTCTGAGCAACTTATACGTCGCATGCTTCAGGGCAAGGAGCTGTATCAGATTGATACGCTTGTTGACCTTGTGAACCTTGCCTCGATAGCCTATGGCTACAGCATTGGCGGTTTCGATGCCGATAAGTTTGTGGGCGATGAGCTGGTGCTTGGAGTAGGCAAGGAGGGTGAGCCCTACGAGGGTATTGGTCGTGGTCCGCTTAACATAGCCGGACTGCCTGTTTATCGCGATGCACAAGGCGGTGTGGGCACGCCCACCAGCGACAACGAGCGCACAAAGATTACCCTTGGAACAACCCATCTGGTAGTATTGATAAATGGCTACGACGGCTGCAAGGAGCGCGTCATAGCCAATGCCGAATATATACAGAACCTGCTCGTGGATTATGCTCAGAGCGATGGTGGAACTGTGACTATCTATTGATATCCCTTATAGTGGATGGTTATGCGTCTGCAAAGACCTTACCATCCTCGAGGGTAATCTGCAGTTTTGTGTATTCTGAGTGGAAATCGTTCTTCAAGCGATCCAGATAGCGTGCACTTTCCCACTTACACATGGGCAGGTCGTGCAGCAGATAGTTTCCGCAAGCCTCAGGTCGTGTGGCTGGCACCTCATCCTGAGTGAGAATCCATTCCAGACACTTGATAGTCAGGCGGCGCATATCCTCAACGGTGTATGTGCCAGTCATGATTATGTACATGCCTGTGAGACAGCCCATCGGACCAACATATACCACATCGTCTTTTGCCTCGCTGTTACGGAACCAAGTGGCCATCAGGTGCTCCAAGCTATGCATGGCTGCAGGGGCAACGGCTGGCTCCTGATTGGGCTCTGTGATACGCAAATCGAATGTGGTGAAACCTTTATCCTCGCGCGAAACATAAATGCCTGGCTTGAGGTGGGTATGATCAATCGTAAAACTCTGTATTACTTCCATTTTTCAATTTTTACATTTTCTAATTTTTTCATTTTTACATTTTCAAAGACTTTCGATGAAAGTCTTTGTGGTTTGGAATGACTTCTCAGCTACCGTATCCCAGAAATTGTGGTACTGCGAAGCATCAGTGTCGCGCAGAGGGATATCGCTGATAACGCGGAACGAGATGAATGGCACCTTGTAGATGTGGCACACCTGAGCGATAGCACAGCTCTCCATATCTACCGCCTTGGCCTCGGGGAAGTGGCCTACTATCTCGCGCATCTTCTCTTTCGAGTCAACAAACCAGTCGCCTGTTACAATCAGTCCTGGCTTGGCACCAGCCAACTGGGCCTTCTCAAGCAGATGTGGGTCGGCCTTATAACGTGCTGGCAAACCCTGCACCTGACCATAGATGGTGTTCTCGTCGATGGCGTAGCCACAATACACATCGTGGTAAGTGAGCTCTGAGCTTACCACTACGTCCTGCAGGTTGATATCATCGCCATTACCACCAGCGCAACCACTCGAGATAATCACATCGGGCTTATATTGGCGAATCATCTCTACAGTCTGGATGGCGGCGTTTACTGTGGCAATACCGCTTTTCTGCAGAATCACTTTATCTTCTGGAAATAATGGACGCAGCTGCTTCAACTCCTTATCCATCGCTACAATCATTCCTATCTTCATTGTTTTATATTGTTTTTTATTCTTTTTGCAACGGACTACAGGACTTAAGGACTTTTTTGTGACAATCAGTCCTGTTAGTCCTGTAGTCCGTTGCTAAATTATACTTTATTTCTCTGGCGGACGGCCTCGTACATCAGGATGGCGGCTGAGACGCTTACGTTCAGCGAGTCTAATCGACCCAGCATTGGTATACGGATGTGAGCATCAGCAGCCTCACGCCACTGATTGGTCAAGCCTGTGCTCTCTGTACCCATCACGATGGCTGTGCCCTGAGTCATGTCGTAGTCGTAATACTCGTAAGAGTCCTGCAGCTGGGCTGTAAGAATCTTTATGCCATGCTGCTTGAGGAAAGCGATACACTCCTGCGATGTGCACACTGCTGTGGGCACGCAGAACACGCCACCTATGCTGGCACGAATCACGTTGGGATTGTACATGTCAGTAAGCGGGTCGCACACTATCAGCGCATCGATGCCAGCAGCCTCGGCACTGCGGAGTATAGCTCCTAAGTTGCCAGGCTTCTCAACACTCTCAAGTACCACTATCAATGGGTTCTCCTTTAATTGCAGCTTGGCCAATGTATGCTCTTGGCATCGCACCACGGCTATGTGACCCTCAGTGCTGCCACGATAGGCCATCTTCTCGTAAACCTGTGGCGTAACGTTTACGTCGCGGATATACTCCTCAACCACCTCGTATCCACAGGCCTTGCAGTGCTCTATCTCGCGCTGACCTTCAACCACAAAAAGCCCCTCCTCACGTCGGAGCGATGACTTCTGCTGGAGGGCTACAACATGCTTTATTTTGGCGTTCTGTACGCTTGTAATTATCGTTTCTTCCATATTTTTGCTGCAAAGATACAAATTTTTAGGCACGGATTACGCTCATTACACGGATTTTTTTTAATTTTGCAGGCAAATTAAATAATTTGCAAGTTATGACATTACTGAAAAAATGGCTGCCCGATATGTTGGCAGTGTTGTTATTTGCCGTTCTGGCCTTCGCTTATTTCTTCCCCGCTGATATCGAGGGGCGCATTCTTTATCGTCACGATGCATCTGCTGGACGCGGTGCAGGACAGGAGAGTGTTGAGTATCTGCAGAAGACGGGCGAGCGCAGTCGTTGGACTAACGCCCTGTTCGGAGGTATGCCTACCTACCAGATGGCTCCATCATACAAATCAACCGATAAACTTGGCACGATGATAAAGATATACCACCTTTTCCTTCCTGAGAATGTGTGGTATGTGTTTGCCTACCTGTTGGGATTCTACATCCTGCTGCGTGCGTTCGACTTCCGTCAGCATCTGGCAGCATTAGGTTCCATAATATGGGCGTTCAGCACCTATTTCCTTATCATTATCGCTGCAGGACACATCTGGAAGGTGTGGGCTTTGGCCTATCTGCCACCACTGATAGCAGGACTTGTGCTGGCCTATCGAGGCAAATATCTTTGGGGATTCCTGCTCACAGCCATTTTCACTGCATTCGAGATTAACGCCAACCACGTGCAGATGACCTACTACTATCTGTTCATCATCCTTGCGATGGTGATAGCTTGGTTGGTAGACGCCATCCGCAATAAGCAGTATGTTCATTTTGCCAAGGCCACAGGCGTAAGTATCGCAGGTGCTGCCATTGGTGTGTGCATCAACCTGAGTACCATCTACCACACATGGCAGTATGGTCAGGAGTCAATGCGTGGCAAGAGCGAGCTTGTTAAGAAGAACTCTGCCAACCAGACCAGCAGCGGATTGGAGCGCGACTATATCACTCAGTGGAGCTATGGCATCGACGAGACCTGGACACTGCTTGTTCCAAACACCAAGGGTGGTGCATCAGTGCCTATGTCGGAGAGTAAGATTGCCATGGAGAAGGCCGATCCTAACTATGAGAGCATCTATCAGCAGATAGGTCAGTATTGGGGCGAGCAGCCTGGAACCAGCGGTCCTGTATATGTTGGAGCATTCGTCATGATGCTCTTCATCCTGGGCTTGTTCATTGTAAAGGGTCCAATGAAGTGGGCTCTGCTTGCAGCCACCATTCTGTCGATACTCCTTTCGTGGGGACGTAATTTCATGGGATTCACCGACTTCTTCCTCGACTATGTTCCCATGTATTCTAAGTTCCGTACTGTGGCATCGATATTGGTAATTGCTGAGTTCACAATACCTCTGTTGGCAATGATGGCTCTGAAGAAGTTCCTCGACGAGCCAGAGCTTATGAAACCCCGAATGAAGTTCGTGGGCATTAGCTTCCTGCTTACTGGTGGTATCGCCCTGTTGTTCTCGATGATGCCATCTCTGTTCTTCGACAGCTTTATCTCTTCGAGCGAGATGCGCGCACTAAGCACATTGCCTCAGGAGCATATCGCCCCACTTACAAGCAATCTTATCGAGATGCGTAAGGCTGTGTTCACCAGCGATGCTCTGCGCTCGTTCTATATCATTCTGGTGGGTACAGGTATCCTGCTGGCCATGACCTTCGGAAAGCTGAAAAAGGAGTATGGCGTTGGACTTATTCTGGTGCTCTGTCTGGTAGACCTCTGGACAGTAAACAAGCGCTATCTTAACGACGATATGTTTGTGCCACAGAGCGAGCGCGAGGCTCCACAGCAGATGTCGCAGACTGACGAGCTGATTCTGCGCGACACTACTCTCGACTATCGTGTGCTCAATCTTGCATCAAACACCTTCAACGAGAACGAGACATCATATTATCATAAGAGCATCGGAGGTTATCATGCTGCCAAGCTGCGCCGCTATCAGGAGATGATAGAGCAGTATATCTCACCAGAGATGCAGGCCACAATGAATGCTGTGGCTGAGGCTGGTGGCGACATGACTCAGGTTAAGGGCGACAGCATCTATCCTGTGCTCAACATGCTCAATACACGCTACTTTATCTTCCCAATTCAGGGTGGACAGACCGTTCCTCTGCAGAACCCATACGCATTTGGAAACGCATGGTTTGTTGATAAGGTTAGCTATGCCAAGAATGCTAACGAGGAGATTCTGGCTGTTGGCAAGATTAATCTGCGCCACGAGGCTGTAGCTGATGAGAAGTTCAAGGCTCAGCTTGGCGATGGTGTTGCTCAGGACACACTGAGCATGGTTACCATCAAGTCCTACGAGCCCAACCAGCTTACCTACGATGTTAATTCTGGTAAGGGTGGCGTAGTGGTGTTCTCTGAGATTTATTATCCAGGTTGGACAGCCACCATCGATGGCGAGCCAGCAGAGTTGGGTAGGGTAGACTATATTCTGCGTGCCCTCAACGTAAAGCCTGGTAAGCACGAGGTGGTTCTCAGTTTCTTCCCCAAGTCGGTAGATACCACTGAGACCATCGCCTATCTGGCCTACGGCATTTTGATACTGGTTCTCGCAGGAGCCGCCTTTATGGCCTACCGCCGCCGCCAGAAAAATTAATGTTCAATTTTCAATGGTCAATGTTCAATGAAGAAACTCCTTTCCCTCCCACCAAACTTGGTGGATAGTTTTCACGATGTAACAGGACTCAGTCGCGAGGAGTACTTCTGTACCAACGACCCTGTTGGTCATAAGTTGGGTAGTGGCGGAGGCACCACTTGGTTGCTTCAGGCCTGTATGACAGTAGAGGATGGCGAATCGCTCAGCGAGTGGTTGCCACGCGAAAAGCGCATACTTCTGCACGCTGGCGGACAGAGTCGTCGCCTGCCATCTTACGCCCCTTCTGGCAAGATACTCACCCCTGTACCTGTGTTCCGTTGGGAGCGTGGTCAGCGTCTTTCTCAGGATTTGCTCAGTCTGCAACTGCCCCTATACGAGCAGATGATGCAGATGGCTCCTGAACACATCCACACCATGGTGGTTAGTGGCGATGTTCTGGTGCGCACTTCGCAGCCCCTGCAGCCCATCCCCGATGCTGATGTGGTGTGCTACGGACTCTGGCTCGATGCCTCTGTGGCCAAGAACCACGGCGTGTTCGTAAGCTCGCGCAAGTCGCCTTCAGTATTGAAGCACATGCTGCAGAAACCAAGCATCGAGACACTCAACGAGATACAGAAGGATCATTACTATCTTACAGATATCGGCATCTGGCTCCTTAGCGATAAAGCCGTAGAGCTGCTCGCCAAGAAGTCGAAGAAAGGCGATGAGTTCATCGAATATGATATGTATTCCGAGTTCGGATGCGCGCTTGGCACCAACCCTTCATCGCCTGACGATGAGCTCTCGCAGCTCTCTGTGGCCATCGTACCTCTGCAGGGTGGCGAATTCTACCATTTCGGAACTTCGCGCGAGATGATTTCTTCAACCCTCCGCATTCAGAACTTGGTTAACGATCAGCGTGAGATTATGCACCATGGTCGTAAACCTCATCCAAGCATCTTTGTGCAGAATGCCATCTGCAACTTCCGCTTTACTGAGGAGAATACAAATCTCTGGATTGAAAACAGCTACGTGGGCGAGGGTTGGACCCTTACTCACGACAACATTATAACAGGAGTCCCAGAGAACGATTGGAAGCTCCAACTGGCTCCAGGCGAGTGCATCGATGTGGTGCCCATTGGCGATAAGGAGTTCGCCATCCGCTGCTATCATATCGACGATCGCTTTGCTGGTGCAGAGCAGCAGAAACAGCAGTTCCCTGTTGTCGATACCCTCGATGGTATCACGTCGCCCCGCGATGTGCAGAATCCTGTGCGCATGATTTCTGCTGAAGAAATATCTACTGAGGCCAATCTGCATCGTCTCTTCAACCAGCGCAAGGCTTTCCGCAAACTCAACTGGAGCGCGTTGGCTGAGAACTGGACCCACAGCGTGTTCTATCAGCTCGACCTGGCTGATGCCAAGCGCGAGTTCGACGAACAGAACATACCAATGCCCGCTCCACTCGACGATGATGCACCACTTATGACTCGCATACACGATGCCATGTTCCGTGGCGAGAGCGATAAGGCCTTCTCCCTCCTCCGCGAGGGATTGCTCGACACTGATGCCAAGCCTCAGGTGCCAAGTCTCAGCGTAGCTGAAGACCAGATCGTATGGGGCCGTTCGCCTGTCCGTATCGACATCGCTGGCGGATGGACTGACACACCTCCGTATTGCCTTATGGAGGGTGGAAACGTCATCAATCTGGCCATCGAACTTAATGGTCAGCCACCATTGCAGGCATATATCCGCCCATCAAAGGAGCTTAGAATAGTGCTTCGCAGCATCGACCTTGGTGCTATGGAGGCTGTAGAGACAAGCGAGCAACTAAAGGACTTTATGCACGTTGGTTCGCCCTTCTCAATCCCCAAGGCCGCCCTTGTACTGGCAGGCTTTGGTACTGGCGTTTTGAAAAGTGAGTTGGAGGCCTTTGGCTCTGGAATCGAAATAACCCTTCTCTCTGCTATCCCTGCAGGCAGCGGACTTGGCACCAGCAGTATTCTTGCTGCCACCGTGCTTGGTGCGCTCAACGATTTCTGCGGATTGGGATGGGATAAGAACGAGATAGGCCATCGCACACTAATGCTCGAACAGATGCTTACCACAGGAGGTGGTTGGCAGGATCAGTTTGGTGGTGTGCTTGGTGGCGTAAAACTGCTGCAAACGGGTAGGGGCTTTGCTCAGAATCCACAGGTGCGCTGGTTGCCCACCGACCTCTGGACTCAGCCCGAGTATCGCCCATGCCACCTATTATATTACACAGGTATCACGCGCACAGCCAAGAGTATTCTGGCAGAGATTGTGCGCCGTATGTTCTTGAACCATGGCGATGAGTTGCGCCTGCTCAGGCAGATGAAGGCTCACACCCTCGATATGTACGAGGCTATACAGCAGAACGACTTTATGCGTATGGGACAGCTTGTGCGCAAAACGTGGACTCAGAACCAACTGCTTGATTCTGGTACCAATCCTGAGTCTGTTGAGGCCCTCACACGCCTTATCGACGACCTCTGCTTAGGCTACAAACTGCCAGGAGCAGGTGGTGGAGGCTACCTCTACATGATAGCCAAAGATCCTGAGGCTGCAGCCCGCATAAAGCAGATTCTGACAGACAACAGCCCTCGCAAGAACGCCCGCTTCGTTGAGATGTCATTATCTACTTCAGGTTTACAGATAAGTAGAAG
>Ga0256405_10007013_pt1 | contig 17409 bp, 10 predicted proteins | sample RumenRJG_02DNA_FD_189096 | JGI IMG/M metagenome (GOLD analysis project Ga0256405, IMG submission 189096) | Bovine rumen microbial communities from Lethbridge, Alberta, Canada - RJG_02 | ecosystem: Host-associated > Mammals > Digestive system > Stomach > Rumen | place: Canada: Alberta...
CGCCTCGGCCAGGGCGTTCATCTCACGGAAGTAGGCCTTGTCCAGCAGGAAGTCGGAGAGCTGGGGGTTGGCACTGCGGTTGAGCAGAGCCCTTCCCTCTTCGGCCGCGCTGCCGAGTTCCCCGGGCAGGTCACGGAGGCGGTCTTCCTGAAAGCGCTTCTGCATCACTTCCACCGCGATCCGACCGGACTTTGAAAGCAGAGACGCGTCATCCCGGTGCATGGCTTCGGACTTGATGAGCACCTTGGCGTTGTGATAATCATACTTCAGGCGGAACAGATCCAGCGCGGCCGTGTTCGGAACCAGAGACTCCAGTTCATGGAACACCGCGGCACGGCGGTCAGAGAGCGCGTTCTCGATCTGCTTCACCGTCATCTGTGACATGTCCTCATACCCGCTGTCCGTGAGCATCTTTGCCGCGTCTTCCACGTTTGGGGCGTCGAGCATGCGCTCTGCCCTGTCGCGGTTCAGCATGCGGGGCTCGCGGGCGCGGAGCAGCGAGGAGATATACAGATAATCCTCTTTATTGATAGCCAATACAGGTCCTCCTTTCGTCGGACACTTACTTGAACAGGATGTCTGCGAGCTTCGAGGCCATTTCGCCCTTGCACAGCTCCACCAGCAGCTCGACGCTGCAGTTGGCTTCGATGCTGCCGCGGCGCAGGATCAGGCCGCCGGCGATGTCACGGGTCTCATCCGAGAGCGTCATGTGCGCGCCGCCCAAATTGATCGCCTGAATTAGCTTCTCACCGATGGCCGCCCGGTCGCGCGCGTTGAGGATCACTTCCTCCTCGCCGGTGCCGGCGGCATTTTTGGCAAGGCCGGCCAGAAACGCGACATAGCGGTCCTCGGGAAGTGCGACGATCTTATCCAGCGCGAGGTCAAAGCTCTTTTCCACCATCTCCTGCTTGACAGCGAGAACGCTCTTTCTCGCTTCCATGCGGGAGATGCGCAGCGCGCCGTCTTCCAGATCCTGGCACGCCCTGACGCCGTCGCGGATCCTGTCGCTGTAAAGCCGGGAGGCCTCCTCCTCGTATTTTGCCTTGATGTCAGCGCACTTCGCTTCGGCCTCGGCAAGAATCGAATCGACCCGGGCCTGTGTCTCCGCGTCAATATGCGCAATGATTTTTTCTGTACCCTTCATGGTGTCCTCCCTTCGGTCAGATTCCGTCCGGAGAGGGCTCAGATGAAGAGCAGCATCATCATCGAAGCCAGAAGCGAAAGAATGGCGTAGAACTCGACCGTGATGCAAAGGATCATGCCCTTGGACCAGTGATCCGGGTTCTTCGCAAGCAGATTCACCGACGCGGCGGCAACCTTGCCCTGATACTTGGCCGTCACAAGACCGCCGATGCCGATGGGCATGCAGGCCGCGAAGTAGCGGCAGCCTTCCACGAAGCTCAGGTTCGCGGCAGTACCGTCGAGCAGACCCATGTTCATGATCGCGACGAAGAACACGACCAGACCGTAGAGGCCCTGGGTACCGGGGATCACCTGCAGGATCATGACCTTACCGAACTTGCTGGGATCCTCCGTCACGAGGCCCGCACCCGCCTGACCGGCAACACCGGTACCGATACCGGAACCGGCACCCGCAAGGCACGCTGCCAGGCCGGCGCCCAAAAGACCGATTGCAAGACCGGAATGCTGAAATAAAAATTCCATTTTGTTTTCCTCCTGTGTTTCAATGATAATTAGTTTTCAACGGTGTCATAATACTTGGGATTGACAGCCAGCGGGGCAAAGGCCCTTCCGCCGTCCTTGTAGAACTTGCCGAAGTACTCCAGGCACTGCAGACGAAGATCGTGCACATAGCAGCCGAGAAGGTTCAGGGCGAAGTTCAGCGCATGCCCGATCAGGAAGATGATCAGGAAAAAGACCAGGTTGTTCGCGATGCCGCCGATGGTGTTGAACACCGTCGCAATGACGCTGCCCGCCAGCATCAGGGCCATGATACGCGAGTACGACAGGATGTCGCCGAACCAGCCGGTCAGGGTGTTATAGAGCGTACCGAAAATGCTGGTGAACTTGCCGAAGCCCTTGGCGCCGCGTGTTCCTCCGTAGAGGATCATCACACAGCCGATGATCAGGACCGCTTTTCCGAGGACAGCGGGGATCGCCGGGGCGACGGTCTTGTTCAGCGCAAAGAGGATGATGCCGACCAGGGTGACCCAGAGAGAGCCTTCTTCCCACAGGGCCGAGGCGGCGTCACCTTTTTTGACCTTCTCCACCGCGCTGATCACCATACCGGTGTTCAGATGGATCATACCGAGAACCATCGAGCCGATCAGAACCAGCATGCTGTCGGTCATGGGGTTAAAGAGACTCGGCAGCACGCCCCAGCCTTCCGGCTTCCCGAGGATCTTTCCGATCTGCTCGGGAGCGTTGCCGAAGAAGCCGCCCGTCAGCGCGCCCATGATGAAGGTCGAGATGCCGCCGTAGAGAAGCAGCCTGCAGAAGGACAGCGTCCCTTTTCGGGGCTTGATCTTCGCCATGGCCACCAGGGCCGCGATCATCATGATCAGGCCGTAGCCCATGTCCGCCATCATCAAGCCGTAGAACAGGATGAAGAAGGGCGCCATCAGCGGGTTCGGATCCACGCCGTCATAGGCCGGGAGCGAATACATGTTCGTGACCATGTTCAGCGCGTCGGTGATCCGGTTGTTCTTCAGCTGAACCGGGACGTCGGGATACTCCGCCGGGTCCGGTTCTTCGGTCTCCCAGGCACAGCCGTAGCCTTCCAGGATTGATGCAAGCTCGGCTTCCTTTTCCGCGGGGACCCAGCCCTGCATCACGACCGTGCTCTGCAGGCCCATGAGCTTGCCTTCGGCCTCGGCACGGGCGATCTTCGCCGCCGAGACATCCGCCGCCAGTTTCAGATCGGCCCTCTCAGGGGCTTTTTCCACCAGGGCACTGCGCACGCTCTCCTTCTCATCGGCCAGGGAGACGAGTTTGTTCTCCGCACGTTTCTTCGCTTCCTTCGCGGTTCCCTGCTCTCCGGTAAAGGAGATCGCCGTAAAGCCGTAATGCCTCAGGCAGTCCTGAATCTCCGGCAGGGCTTCGCGGATGCAGACCACAAGCACATAATTTGTGGACTTGTCGCCCGACACCTTAAAGAGCTCGGCCTCATCCGAAGCGCTCTCCACCGCGGAGGACACATCCTGCAGTTCGATCCTCGCCGGGATCGATCCCCACAGAACGGCGCTGCGCTCGGTCGCGGTGGTATCCAGAGGAAGATCCAGCTCCAGCCAGGGCTGAACGGATTCGATCAGCGAATTCTGACGGTTTTCCTCCGCCGTGAGCCGCTTGATCTTTTCCTCCAGGCCGTTGATGAACGACGCTTTTTCCAGCGCGGCGCTCAGGATCGAATCATCCAACAGGGTTTCCGTCTCCACCTGGGGTTTGGCACTCAGCAGCGGCTTTTTCTCGGGGGCATAGCGGTCCAGAAGACCGATCGCATTCAGAATGGTGTTCTGGTTGTTCCGAAGCGTCAGCAGATCCGAACTCTCCCGGACGAGACCCTCGTCGGATAGTTCGTCCGAGAGCTCCGAGAACTCCACACACCCGAATGACTCAAGCTCTCTCAGCAGCCGGTCCTTCTCCGACCGGACCGCCATCAGCCTGAGCTTTTTCATTTTCACAATTGCCATATCAACTGCCCACAATCCTTTCCACGACCAGTGCTGCGGCATCTTCAAGCTTCAGTTCCGCCGCGTGGCGCAGCCGGTCGGCCTCGGTAAGCATCTCATTGTCGAGCGCGGCGGTTTTTTCCGCCGTCTGCTTCTCCGCCTTTTCGCGCAACACCTTCAGCTCACTGTCGGCCCTGCTCTTCGCGGCGTCTACAGCCGCTTTTCCGGCGATTTCCGCATCGACAAGCATCTGCCTGGCTTTGGCCTCTGCTTCCGCGACCTTCGCTTTTCCCAGAACTTCAGCATCGCTGATGCCCTTGATTGCTTCAAATGACATGGACACACCTCCCTTTTGTGAAAAATTCCGGTAAAAACCGTCTCCCGCAGATCAGAATCTGCGGGAATTTGTACATTATGCTTTGTTCATTATACTCTGCTTTTGTCCTGCATGCAAGGCAAAAAGCACTTGCCGCATGACAAAAACATGACAGGGTAGAATCATTTCCCTGTGCAGAGTACACAAACCGAAGCAAATTCCGGTTGAAACCGGTTTCATTCCTGCACATTATACGACGCTGTTAAGAAAGTGTCAAATCATTTTATACCCTTTTGTGTTGTATTTCTCATGAGTTAATTAAAATTTTTCATGGATTAGGCGCTTTGTAATTTGCATCTTGCGTATTGAAAACAAAAACTGTATAATGTGTCCAACAAGGACGATTTCACAGGAAGCAGGTGTTTTTTATGAGTCTGACGGCCGAAGCTCTATGGCTGAACGATGTTTTTTCCGGCTATGACACGGCGATCCTTTCCTTTGCGCATAAAATGGCGGAGTTGGCGGGTTCCGTTCTGACTCCCCTGAATAAAATCATCACGCTTCTCGGCGAAAAGGGCATTCTGTTCTTTCTGCTGGCAATCGTGCTGATGCTCTTTCCCCGTTTCCGCCGCGCCGGCGTCTGCATCTTCGGCGCAGTCTGCTGCGGGGCGCTGATCACCAACATTCTTCTGAAGGATGCCATCGCGCGCCCGAGACCCTTTGAGACCGTGGACCAGTTCCGCCAGTGGTGGGAGTTTGTCGGCGCCCCGGCGGAGGACGGCTTCTCCTTCCCCTCCGGGCATGTCACCGCGGCGGCGGCCGGTGTCACCGGGCTCTGCCTGATGCGCGGAAAGCGCTTTTTTCTCCCCGGCGCGATCTGGGTGCTGCTGATGATGTTCTCGCGGAACTATCTCATGGCGCATTATCCCTCCGATGTCCTCTTCGCGCTGCTGATCGGCGTGTTTTCCGGCTTTGTGGCCGCGCTGATCACCCAGCTGATCTTCCGCTTTCTCGAGGACCACGCAGGCGAAGGAAAGTTCTATGACTTTCTCCTGTATACCGGGATCGAGGGCAAGCCGGATCTGAAGTCCGCCGTCAGTTCCGTGAAGTCCGGCGTCTCTTCCGCCGCCGGGCGCCGCGCCTCTGCCGCGCGTGAAGAGGGTTCTTCCCGCCATGCCGCAAGGCACCAGGCCGCAGGCTCCGCAGCGAAGACCTCCCGCCGCAGCGCCTCCTCCGGCAGCTATCAGGGGAAGCACTGATCCCGTCCCGCGCTTTGCCGCAGCGCTCTTCCTTTCCGGGACAGGATACCTCCCGATGCTAAACCGAAACGAAACTATTTTTATCGAAGCAGCCCCGCCTTTTCAGGCGGGGCTGTCTTGTTTTTTCGGAAGCTTCACGGCCACTCCGGGGCGCAGGAAGAATAAAAGCTTTTCCTTCACGGGCATGCCGAAGATGCGCCTGAGCGCGTCGGCATAGGTCTCGAGCTGGCGGCGGTAGTGTTCGGCCCGGCCGCGAATCTCATCATCCTTTTCCACCCGGTCGGTCTTATAGTCCAGCAGGACCAGTTCTCCCTCTTCCAGGAAGAAGCAGTCGATCACGCCCTGAAGCAGGACCTTTTCCTCCGCCTCTTCCCCGGGGATCAGGTCCCGGACATCGCTCAGCAGGGAAAAACGAAATTCCCGCCAAACCTTTTTGGCGGCCAGGATCCGCTTCCCGATCTCGGAGGCGAAGAACAGGCGGATCTTTTCCGGGTCCACTGATTCGGCCTCCTCCCGGGTCAGGTAGCGCCGCTCCTCCAGGCGGGCGATCTCCCGGCGGATTTCTTCGACGGTTCCGGTCCGGGTCAGATCAATCTGCTGCAGGACCAGATGGCTTGCCGTGCCTTTTTCCGCGGCCGTGAGCTTCGCCCGGTTCAGATCCGGCTCCGGAAAGTCGCGGCGGAAACGGGCAAAGTGCTCAGGGCCCTTCTCCGGCTTTTCGGTAGCTTTGTCTTCATTCTTCCCGTTTTCCCCGGGTTCGGCATCCGCGCCGTACAGCGGCAGGGCGTCCGGATCCGGGACTTTCAGCGCCGTGGCCGTCAGCTTCGAGGGCAGCTGCTCCGCGCGCGCAAAAGGATAGACGGCGTTCAGATTCCGATCCAGCAGGTCCAGCAGTTCCGGGTCCGCCTCCTTCGACGCCTGCTCCTCACGTTCTTCGGAGCCGGCTTCCGTTTCCGTTCCGGTAATGATGCGATACCGAAGCGCCCTTCCGTCCAGCGCCGCAGGCAGCAGCCAGGGCAGGGCGTTCCCGGCGCCGTCCAGCAGCGGCGCGGGGATCTTCTCCCAGGGTCGAAGGAGTTCCGCCTTCTCCAGCAGCTCGTCGATCTTCCGCACACAGGCCGTCATATAAAGGCGGTCTCTGGCGCGGGTCATGGCGACGTAGAGCAGGCGCATCTCCTCGGAAAGCATGTCCCGCGTGAGTCGGCGGGCGATGGCACGGCGGAGAGCCGTCGGATACTCGATTTTCCGCTCCGGATCGGTCCGCTTCGGACCGAGGCCCAGCTCCGGATGGATCAGGACAGCCTCGCGGGTATCCTGCCGGTTGAAGCTGCGCCCGAGGCCGCAGACAAAGACCACCGGAAATTCCAGACCTTTGGATCGATGGATCGAAAGGATCTGAACCGCGTCGCTGCCTTCGGTGCAGCTCTCGGGATCCTGGCTCTTCTTTTCCATATTCCGCAGCCAGGTCACAAAACGGTGCAGGCCGTACTCTCCGCTTCCGGCAAAAGTCTCCGCCATGGCAGTGATATCCAGAAGCCGCTGCAGACGCTGCTCCCCGTCGAGCATCGCCGCAGAGAGCGCATAGAGATCCAGCTCCTCGATCACCCGGTCGACCAGTGCGGGCGCATTCAGATCCGGGGCTTCGTCCCGAAGACGGTGCAGCCGTCTGACAAAGCCCCGTGCGTCAGGATCGTCGGAAGCGCAGAGCGCGGTATAGAAATCCTGATCCGGCCGGGCCGCCCGGATGAGGCTGAGCTTCTCGGCACTGAAGCCGAAGGCAGGCGAACTCAGAAGCGAGAGCAGCGGAATATCCCGGTGGGGATTGTCCAGACAAGAGAGCAGGGAGAAGACCATGGAAACCTCCATGCTGCTGTAGAAGTCACTGCCCGCTCCCGCGCTGACCGGGATCCCCAGGGAGAGCAGGACGCGACGAAACACGCCGCCCACGGCGTTGGCCGAGCGCAGAAGGATCGCGATATCGCCGAAGCGGACCGGGCGCAGGCCCTCGCCGTCCCGCACGGTCCCGCCCTGCATGAGCGTCAGGATCTCACGGGCCGTCCGGGCAGCCTCGTATTCGAGGTCGGTATTCTCCGCTTCCTCCCGCGGGAGAAGCAGAAGCTCCGGAATGCAGCCGTTCGAGGTACCGGGCAGGCCGGGAATCAGCATGTCCGCCGGGCCGTAATCGAGGTTTCCGAGCCGTTCGGACATGCAGCGGCAGAACACCGCGTTCACGGCGTTCAGGATCTCGGGGGCAGAACGGAAGTTTTCCTGCAGACGGATGACGCGCTCCGGGCGTTCTTCCCCGCTGTAGAGTCGGCTCTTCTCATTGAAGATCTCGGGATCGGCCAGGCGGAAGCGATAGATCGACTGCTTCAGGTCGCCGACGAAGAACAGATTCCCCCTTCCCCGGCTGACCGCGCCGAAGATTCGGTCCTGAACCCGGCTGACGTCCTGGTACTCGTCCACCATCACTTCGGTGAAGCGGGCGGAGATTTCTTCCGCCGTCGGAGAGGGAGACCCGTCCGGATTGGTCAGCAGGCGGATCGCCAGATGCTCGAGATCGGAAAAATCCAGGGCGTTGGCCCGGGCCTTTGCCCTGCGAAACTCATCTTCCAGATCCTGAACCATCGTGAGCAGCGTGCGCATGTCCCCCGCGGTATCCCGCAGGTCGGAAAGGATCTGCTCCGACGGCGCATCAAAAACCTCGGCCAGCTTTTCCATGGCCTTTTTGCACTGGTCCCGGTCGGCTTTCAGCCTGGCTGCCAGCTCCGGCGCCGGGTTGTTCCGGATCCCGGCGATGCGGGGAAAAGGAACCGGGAAACAGGCGGCGGCCGCGTCCCAGCCCTGTGAGAGCTTTGATTTCAGCAGCCGGAGCGCCTGCGCCGTCTCCGAAAAACTCGATTCATAGGCGCGGCGGACCTTTTCCTCGGCCTGCATGTCCGAGAGGGCCTCCTCCATGCGCGCGCACCAGAAGGCCGTTTCCTCTTCGGCCTGCTCGAGAAGTTCGCGTCCCCAGGGCGTCTCGGAGGCATCGCCGTGTTCCGCGGAGAATTCCGCCGCCTGCTCCTCGGCCCACTGTTCCGGCCGGGCGTGACTCTGCATGGCGGCATGCAGCTTCAGGATGAGATCCGCCAGGCGCGTGTCGTCCCGGCCGGCCCCGACCCGGTCCGCCAGGCTGAGGAAATCCTCAGCGCCGCTTTCGTAGCAGCGGTCCAGCACCCGCTCCAGGGCCGCGGTACGCAGGCGTTCGCTCTTTTCCTCCTCCAGGATGCGGAAAGCGGGAGAGATCCCCAGCGCCCCGGCATACTCCCGGAGAATTGAGGCACAGAAGGAGTGGATCGTGCCGATCTGGGCCTTGCGGCAGAGCAGGATCTGGCGGCGCAGATGCGCGTTGTGCGGATTCTGGCGCAGGCGCGCGGCAATCGCGCTCGTGACGCGGGCGCGCAGTTCTCCCGCAGCGGCGCGGGTGAAGGTGATGACCAGGAAGCGGTCGATGTCCTCGGGCGGCGCGTCGGAATGTTGCGGATCCATATATTCCATCAGCCGCTCGGTCAGGACGCGGGTCTTTCCGCTGCCTGCGCCGGCGGAGACCAGGACGCTGCTGCCGCGGCAGCAGATGGCCTGAAGCTGTGCGTTTGTGAAGTCCATTATGTCTCCTCCTGAAGCTGTGTCCAGACCGTGGCGTCGTCGAGCTTCGGCGTCGGATTGCTGAATTCGCCGTTCTCCCCTTCTTCAAAGCGGCAGATCTGATGGTACGGGCAGTTCCGGCAGGCGTTCTCGCTCTCCGAGACGTAGCTCGGGTGCACCGCGATGCTGCCGGAACGGATCTCCTCGGCCATTTCCCGCAGGCTGCGCTCCACATGGCGGCGCAGCAGGCCCATCTGTTCCAGGCTGACCAGAGGATCAGACTTCAGCACACGGACCGGAATGTACTGTTTATCGTCGCCCTGCTCCCAGGCTTCGATCAGGGCCGGATCGTCCAGCACCAGACCGGAACGCCGTTTTCCCTTCATGCGCCGGGAGGCGGTTTCCTCCTCGTCGGGGGCGTGGTCAAACTGCAGCAGCTCTTCCCGTGCCGGCAGATACAGGATGCCCGCGGGGAGCGCCGGTTTTCCGTAAAGCGCCTCGGCATGGTCACAGACCGTGAAAAGATACAGAAGCATCTGCATGTTTCTGCCGTACCAGACGTCCGAAAGACTGAACTTCTTGTGCCCGGTCTTGTAATCCACCACCCGCAGCCACAGACTGTCGCCGCGGATCCAGCCGTCCACCCGGTCCGCGATCCCGGTGAGGCGGTAGACCTCGGCGCCCTCTTCGGCTGCAGCGCCGTTCTCCGCTTCCTGTTCCGCTTCCGGTGTCGCTTCCCCACGCCTTCCGTCTTCGAGGCGGGAGACGTCCAGCTCAAAGCTCAGGGGGACAAAATCCGAGCGGCGCAGCTCCGCCGCCGTGTCAAGAACGATCTGCCAGACATCGCGGCAGACGCGCTCAAACAGGTAGCGGAAGCGGGCACTCTTCTCCCGGAAGCCGGAAAGCTCCGTCGCCACATAATCCGCCACCGCCGCGTCCGTGATCTCGCCCAGCTGATCGTCGCTGACCTCCCGGAAACCGCCTCTCGCGGCGACTTCCCTCGCGGTCTGTTCCAGCACCGCGTGGATGAAGGTGCCGATCTCCGGCGCGCGGAAGGCGGCCGGACGGTCTTCTTCCGCCTTCAGGCCGTAATTGCAGTAGTATCCGAAGCGGCAGGCGGCAAAGCTCTCCAGCCGCGACGGGCTGATCCGGATGCGGCGGCCGTACAGCGCCTCTACCGCGCCGGGACTAAGGTCCGTGCGACGCAACACGGCATCCCGCAAGAGCCTGTCAACACGCTCCGGCTCGTGAGTCTGAAACCAGGCCGCCGCCGCGGTCTCTTCGGGTCCGGCGCCGGGGCGCCGGGCGGAAACGGCCAGAGTCAGAGCACTCTGCCTTGACGAGAGGCGGAGCCTTTCTTTCCGGACGTGTTCCGGTTCGAGGGAGAAGATCCGCCGGGCCTGATGAAAGACCATGGCGGGAATCTGAACCTCGCCCTTCAGCCCGGTGGCGGGGAAGCTCAGAATCAGCCGGTCCTTCGGCAGGGACAGCGTGTGCCAGATCATGGCATACTCCCGCCAGAGCTCCGCCTCTCCCCCGCCGATCATCAGCTTATGCTCGGCCAGGAGTTCCAGTTCGGCGGAGTTGAAGATTCCGTCCCCGGCGCGGGTACCGGGAAGCCGGTCATCCGTGCAGCCAAGGACGATCAGGCGGCGGATGTTCCGCCGGCGCATCCGGTCAAAATCCCCCGCGGAAACCCGATCCAGCGCCACGGGGATCAGGCCGATGTCATATTCCGCCAGCACCGCGTGCAGCGTATCCCGGAACGAGGCGAGATCCATGGGTTTGTCCCCCAGCACGGCAGCGATCTGGCGGAGCGCTTCCAGGCAGAGGGCCCAGAGCTGGCTGTATTCCGCGCGAAGCTCCAGATTCCCCAGCTGCTCCAGGCGCTGTACCCGCTTTTCCAGCTGTCTTGCCGCATGGGTCTCCCGCAGGAACGCGGCCAGAGCCTCGGCCTGTCCGGCGGCGGTTGCCGCGGCGGCAGTGCGCTCCTTCAGGTTCAGAAGCGGACCCGCGATGATCTGCCGCGCACGGTTGATGCGCCGCAGACGCCTCACGGCCTCTTCGGTCCAGGGCTTTCCGTAGCCGTCCGGATGCTGCCGCCAGGGTTCGGGGCGCTGCCAGGCACTGCTCTTGAGCTGCCACTTATAGAGATAGCGGCAGAGCTCGTCGCAGTCGTCCTCGTCCAGACCGCTGAGGCCGCAGCGCAGATAGGCGGTCACATCCTCGACATCCCAGCCCGAGAGGAGAATGTCGCAGGCCGACTCGATCCAGAGCGGCAGCGGCTTTTCGGCAATCCGGTCACGACGGGTGACAAACAGCGGAATCTCATAGCGGTGAAAGCAGTTTTCCAGAATGCCGCGATAGTCCTCAAAACCGCGGACCGCCACCGCGATGTCACGCCAGCGGCAGCCCTCCTCCCGGACGGCGCGCAGGATCTCCGCCGCGGCGGCTTCACATTCGAGGCGCGGGTTCTCGGCCTGGAGAAGCCGGATGCTGCCATCCGCGGCCTCGGAAGGCGCGGCGGCGTAATCAAACAGATGATCCGCAAAATACGGCAGGGGGCTTTCCCGCTCCCGGAGGTCGACCGTTTCCTCGCGGATCTCCGCGCCGGCGGACTCGGCCGCCTCGCGCAGCGTCTCCAGGGCCAGGCGGGAGGGCAGAAGGAATTCCTCATTGTTCTGTTCCGTGGCCGGAAGGCAGACGGTCAGCTCCTTCCCCCGCCGCAGCAGCGTGCGCAGGACCTCGGTCTCCAGTCCCGTGAAGTCGATGAAGCCGTCGACATAGATCCGGTCAAATTCCGGGAGCCCAGCCTGCTCCAGCTGCCGGGCGAGAAGGCAGAGGGGCTCTTCCTTTGCCGCACCGGCGCGCTCCGTCACCGCGTCATAGGTATCCAGAATCAGCGCCAGTTCCTTCAGCTTCGCGCTCAGCTCTCCGTCCAGTTCCTCGGCCAGCTCGCGCAGGGCGCCGCTGTCGGAAGCAGCGGCGCGGAGCGTTTCCGCCTCCCGCAGGAGCAGCTGCTGCAGGTCGATGTTGTCCGCCGCACGGCCGAAGATACGCAGGCCAGGCTGCAGTTCCTTCAGGGCGGAAGCCATGCAGAGCAGGCGCCCGGCTTTGTCCAGACGCAGCTCGGCGCCACCGCCGTGCTGAGACATGCTCCAACGGGCAAAACCGCTGAAGCTCATGACCTCGGCATACAGTGAGAGCCGGTCGCCGCAGGCCTCGCAGAGTTCCCGCTCGGCCTCATGGCTGTATTGTTCCGGGACAAGCAGCAGCGAGCGCGCCGTCCCCGCCCTGACCGCATCCCGGATCTCCCCGATGATGAAGGAGGTCTTTCCGCTGCGGACTTTTCCTGTGATCAATCGCAAACTCATACGCAATTACCCTGTTTCGATGATGTTGATTCTGAGTGAGATACACCGCATCCGGCAGTCCATTATCTTCAGCAGTATATCATACCCTGCCCCCGCGGGCAAGCCGCCGAAGCATTTCGATTCAAGGGAGAGATGATCTCTCTGCACTTCGGCATCCGGATAAACGCTTGCGAAATGAGCAGAAAATGATATAATATGATATATTTTGCTCTCTCATTTCAAGGGCAAAGAGGTTTTTGACGCGTTCAGGCGGGAGGTGTACGGGAGATATGGACCCCTATCGGAGACATGTTTTGATCTATCGCTTTCTCTCCGTTCTTGTCCGGCCTGTCCTGCGCGCGAAATTCAATCTTCGCGGTGAAAAGCTGCAGACCGACGGACCGTTCCTCCTCGTCTCCAACCATGTGACGGGCTGGGACCCGCTGCTGGTGGGGGTCTGTCTCGGCGGCAGACAGGCCTATTTTGTCGCGAGCGAGCACCTGTTCCGTCTCGGTCTGCTGACGAAGGTCCTCAACTGGCTGCTTGCGCCGATTCCGAGACGCAAGGCCTCCACCGGGATGGACACGGTGAAGGCCTGCCTGCGGCAGCTGCACGCGGGGCACTCGGTCTGCCTCTTCGCCGAGGGGGAACAGTGCTGGAACGGCCAAACCGGTCCGATTTTCCCGGCAACGGGAAAGCTTGTCAAGAGCAGCGGCGCCTCCCTGGTGACCTTCCGTCTGGAAGGCGGGTATCTCAGTCTGCCGCGCTGGGGAAAGCATATCTGCCGCGGGGCCGTTTATGGGCATCCGGTCGGCTGCTATTCCCCGGAAGCGCTGAAAAAACTGTCCCCGAAGGAAGTCAACAACCTGATCCAGCGGGACATCGCGGAAGATGCCTGGGCGCAGCAGCGTACGCAGCCGGTCCGCTATCGCGGGAAACGCCGTGCCGAAGGGATGGAGCGCGCTCTCTATGCCTGTCCGGGCTGCAGAAGAATCGGAACGCTCCGGACCGACAGAGATCGAATCTTCTGTTCCTGCGGCTTTGAGCGGGTCTATACGGAATATTGCTTTTTCGCCCCGGAGGAGCCCTTTGAAACCCTCGCAGACTGGGACGCCTGGCAGAGAGAGCTGCTTCACAGCAGGGCGTTTCCCCACGAGGGCGGGCTGCTCTTTCAGGACGACGGGCTGGAGCTGAAGCGTCTTCACCCGGACCACAGTGAAGATCTTCTCGCGCGTGGAATGCTGCGCCAGTTTGAAGGCCGGCTCGAATGCGCCGATCATTGCTTTGCCCTCCCGGAAATCAGCAACATGGCGATGGTGCAGGCACACCTGCTGCTCTTCAGCTGCAAGGGAGAGTACTATCAGCTCCGCGCTTCGGGGGAAGTCAACCTTCGGAAATACCTGGAAATCTGGAAGGAGATCTGACATGGATTACTCGGCAGCCAACCAGGCGTTGTGGAACATCATCATTCAGCTCGGCCTGATCGCCGGGGCGGTTCTGTTCGCAAACTTCCTGCGGCAGAAGGTCCCCTTCATCCGGAAAAGCCTCATGCCGATCGCCGTGCTGGCGGGCTTTCTGCTGCTGGCGCTGAAGTATCTGGGGCTGATCACCATCGACGGCGCGCTTTTCGAGATGCTGGTCTATCACGGGATCGCCCTCGGCTTCATCGCGATGAGCCTGCGTGTGCCCTCCGGCGATGCCCGCGGCAAGGGCGACCTCACCGGGCTCAAGTCTGGCGCCGTCATCGTCAGCACCTACCTGATCCAGGGGGTCACCGGGCTGCTGATCACCCTGGGGCTGAGCTATACGCTTCTGCCGGGCATGTTCAAGGCTGCGGGGCTGCTGCTTCCGATGGGGTACGGACAGGGGCCCGGCCAGGCCAACAACGTGGGTTCCACCTATGAGGCGCTAGGCTTTGCCGGCGGGCGCAGCTTCGGGCTCTCGATCGCGGCCGCGGGCTATCTCGTCGCCTGCGTCGTGGGGGTCGTGATCCTGAACGTGCTTGCCCGGAAGAAGAAAATCCGCCCGGCCAGCGAGGACAGCCCGGCCAAGCTTCCGCCGGACTATTTCCAGGCCCATGATGAGATCCCGATCTCCGATTCGATCGACAAGCTCTCGGTTCAGATCTGCATGGTGCTGCTGGTGTACCTCACGACCTACCTGGTCGCCCGGGGCCTGACCGGCGGGATCGCCGCACTCTCCCCCGGTCTCGCGGCCACGGTCAACACGCTGATCTGGGGCTTCAACTTCATCATCGGCTCGGCCCTGGCGATCCTCCTCCGCGTCCTGCTGGAGAGCGGGAAGAAGCGCGGCCTGATCCGCCGCCAGTATCAGAACAACTATCTGCTCAACCGCATTTCCGGCTTCTTCTTCGACATCATGATCGTGGCGGGCATCGCTTCGATCAATCTGGAGGACATCCGCGGTCTATGGCTGCCGTTTGTCCTGATGGCGGTATGCGGGGCGGTCGTCACCTGGCTGCACCTCCGCTTTGTCTGCAGGAAGGTGTATGCCGACTATTATTATGAAGGCCTGATCTCGATGTACGGCATGCTGACCGGCACTATCAGCTCCGGCGTGCTGCTGCTGCGGGAGATCGATCCGAACCTTGAAACCCCGGCCGCCAACAACCTTGTCGTCGGCAGCAGCTTCGGCATCATCCTCGGTGCCCCCGTTCTGATCCTGGTCGGCCTCGCGCCGAAGTCCGATCTGCTGTGCTGGGTCACGCTGGCCCTGGCCGCCGGGTATATGGGGCTGCTGGTGCTGCTGATCCTGAAGCTGCACCGGAAGAAAGCATCCTGATCCATCAGAAAGAAAAGAGGCGGAACAGATTTTTGAAGTCCAGGGCCTTGTCCAGGCAGTCGCCTGAAGCGAAATATAACCGCATGACGACCGAGCCGGTGGAAAAACTGATCCTGAAGCTTGCGGTGCCGACCATCATCAGCATGCTGGTGACGGCGTTTTACAATCTGGCGGACACCTTCTTCATCCGGCAGCTGAACAGCGACAGCATGGTCGCCGCCATCGGCGTGGTGATGCCGCTGATGAACATCATTCAGGCCATCGGCTTCTACCACGGCCATGGATCGGGGAACTATATCTCCCGCGCCTTCGGGCGCCGGGATCTGAAGGATGCCGAAAAAATGGCCGCGACAGGATTCTTCTGTGCGGTCTCGTTCGGAATTCTTCTTGCGGCGGTGGGTCTCTGCTTCCGCCGCGGCTTTGCCGGACTCCTCGGTGCCAAAACGGAAGAGACCATGGAAAACACCATCCGCTACATGCGCTACATCCTCCTGGCGGCGCCGCTGATGATGGGAAGCATCGTGATGAACAACCAGCTGCGCTTCCAGGGCAACGCCTTTTTCTCGATGATCGGTCTGACCAGCGGGGCGGTGCTGAATCTGATTCTGGATCCGCTCCTGATCTTCCGGGCCGGCGATGCGATCGGCATTGCCGGGCTTCACGCCCGCTTCGGCGCCGGAATGGGCGTCTCCGGCGCGGCCCTGGCCACCGCCATCAGCCAGTGTGTGAGCTTCACGATTCTGGCCATCGGCATGCAGCGGAGCGATAACGTCAAGATCCACCTGAAAAACTTCTGTCCCAACGCCTTCTATCTCAAAGGCATCATGCAGGGCGGGCTTCCTTCCCTCGCCCGTCAGGGAATCGCCAGCATCTCGTCGGCAAGCCTGAATCACACCATCGGCTTGTATGTGGCAGGGGCCGTGATGATCGACGCGGCGCAGGCGGCCATGACCGGCGTCAACCGGATCATGATGGTGCTCGCTTCCATTCTGATCGGCTTCGGCCAGGGCTTCCAGCCGGTCTGCGGCTTCAATTACGGTGCGCAGAAGTATGACCGGGTCCGCCGTGCCTTCTGGTTCTGTGTGCGCCTTGCGGCCGTGGTGCTGGTGGCCCTCTCCGCCCTGGGCTTTGTCTTTGCCGGTCCGATCACCAACCTGGTCACCGGGGCTAGCCCCGAGGCCTCCCGCATCGCCGTCTTTGCCTTCCGGGCCCAGCTGGTGACACTTCCGCTCTCGGCATGGATCGTCCTTTGCAACATGATGCTGCAGAACATCGGCGCCACCGCCAAGGCAACCATGCTCGCGATTTCCAGACAGGGGCTTGCGTTTATTCCGATGGTGCTGCTTCTTCCCCTTGCCATGGAAGCACTCGGTATGGCGCCGATCCTCGGCATCGAGCTTGCACAGCCCTTTGCGGATCTCATCAGCGCCCTGATTGCGATCCCGATCGGCACCGGCGAGCTGAAAAAGATGGCAACCCAGGAGCGTACCGATCCGCCTTAAAACAAGACAGCAGGGATACTTCTCCGCCGGTAGCGGAGAAGTATCCCTGCAGGACAATCTCCCTTATTCGTCAAACAGCAGGCAAGGTCGCTGAAGCAGAGTTGCCTTTCTACCGGATCAGGCTCTCCAGGGTTTCATACAGCGTCTCCGGCTGGACGGGCTTGGACAGATGGGCGTTCAGTCCTGCCTGCAGGCTGCGCTGGACATCCTCGTCAAAGGCGTTGGCCGTCAGGGCGATGATCGGGATCGTCTTCGCGTCCGGGCGGTCCATGGCGCGTATGGTGCGCGTGGCCTCAAGGCCGTCCATTTCCGGCATGCGCATATCCATCAGGATCGCATCGTAGTAGCCTTCCGGGTGTCCGGCAAACATCTCTACCGCCAATTTCCCGTTTACGGCGCGATCGGCTTTCATCTCCCGCATCTGCAAGAGCATCTGTATGATCTCGGCATTGACGTCCACGTCCTCCGCCAGAAGAAGATGTCTTCCGCTCAGGTCAGCTCTGGCCTGTTCCTTTTTGGCGGTGATGTCTTTTCGCTTCAATGCGCAGCGGAACTCTTCCAGAACGGCAGCCGCAAAGAGCGGCTTGGGAAGGAAGCTGTCCACGCCGGCCTCCAGCGCTTCTTCCAGCACATCGTCCCAGCGGTAGGCGGTGAGAATGATGATGGCCGATTCGCTTCCGATTTCAGACCGGATCCGGCGCGTGGTCTCGACGCCGTCCATTTCCGGCATCTTCCAGTCCACGAGAATCAGATTGTAGGGATCCATGCGGGCATGGCGCAGCCTGACCATTTCGACGGCCTGTTTCCCGGAGTCTGCCAGCTCTGCGGCGATGCCGGCTTTTTCCAGGACCAGCTGGGCATGCCTGCAGGCGACCGGATCATCATCCACGATCAGCACCGTCATTTCATCCGGCCGGACCT
>Ga0256405_10007015_pt1 | contig 17408 bp, 14 predicted proteins | sample RumenRJG_02DNA_FD_189096 | JGI IMG/M metagenome (GOLD analysis project Ga0256405, IMG submission 189096) | Bovine rumen microbial communities from Lethbridge, Alberta, Canada - RJG_02 | ecosystem: Host-associated > Mammals > Digestive system > Stomach > Rumen | place: Canada: Alberta...
ACGATTTTTGATTTTATGTAAGTGGACTTTTGTCAGCTTTTGAGAGCGCAATGCGAGCATTGTAACCGAAAAAGATGGCAAAAAGACACCACAGAAAACTAAAAGCGGCCGATAAAACTCAAATACAGTGGGTAGGGAAACTAAAAACAGAATTTTTAGAACCTACCTAAAATAACAAATGTACGACACATATATCTTTGATCTCGACGGCACACTTCTCAACACCCTTGATGACCTCGCCAATGCCGTCAACTACGCACTTCGTCAATACTCCATGCCTGAGCACACACTCGAAGAAGTGCGACAATACGTAGGCAACGGAGTACGCATGCTTATCACAAGAGCAGTTCCCAATGGAGACCGCAATCCACAATTCGAGGCAGTCTTCCGGACCTTCCGGGAATACTACATGCAACATTCCCAGGACACCACACGACCCTACGAAGGCATACCCGAGCTACTGTCCGAACTGCGACGTCGAGGCAAACATATCGCCGTGGTAAGCAACAAATTCTATGCAGCCACCCAAGACCTCTGCCGCCATTTCTTTCCCGACACCGTTGAAGTCGCCATTGGGGAGCACGAAGCAGAAGGCTTGCGCAAGAAACCCGCCCCCGACACCGTCTTCGAGGCATTACGTCAACTTGGCGTGAGCAGTTCCAATGCCGTCTATATAGGCGACAGCGACGTCGATGTGCAGACCGCCCGCAACGCCCAACTCCCCTGCATCAGCGTCCTCTGGGGATTCCGCACCCGCGCCTTTCTCGAACTCCACGGTGCCACCACCTTTGCCACAACCCCACAAGACATCCTCACCTCTTCACCAATGTAGCCGCCATTACTGCTTATTCAGTCCTCGTCAATTATGCTTATGAGGCGTTCTTTCAGTTTCTGAATAAAAGTCTTTGGTGAATTGTTTTGAGCTGCAGGCACTTTGGGTTGTTGTGTTTCCGCCACCTCGGTTTCTTCCTTTTCTGAAGGCTTTGCAGTAATAGCCGTTGGCTTATGGCTTGGATAGTAGTATTCGCGCAATCTGTTCAAAGCCTCAGTCTTGTCAGCACAGGTATTAATATCCTCAACAATTTCATCTCGATCGAAACCAGTTGCAATAATAGAGACTTTAGTTTCATCCCCCAGCTGCTTGTCTGGATAATGTCCCCACAGCACCTCGATATCATCGTTGAAGCCCTCCATAAACTGATTGATTTCAGTCAGCTCACTCATCCTTGTTGGATTCACATCACCGCTGTAGACTATATACAACAGCTTCTTAGCCTTCTGTTTGTCGATATTATTAAGCAGAGGTGAATTCAGAGCTTCCGACATAGCCTTGAATATACGCTGTTCACCACTTGCTTTGGCAACCGACACCAATGCAGTTCCGCCGTTTCGCATCACGGTATTGATATCCTCAAAGTCTCGGTTCACCATACCCATCACCGTGATAATCTCCGACACCGTCTTTGTAGCTATGGACAACACCTCATCAGCCTTTGCCATGCCCTCCTCCAGCGTCATGTCGCTACCACCGTACTGATCAATAAGCTTCTCGTTGTTGATAACCAGCAGCGAATCCACATTCTTGCGCATCTCTTCCACGCCAATCAGAGCCTTATCAATACGTTTCTTCCCTTCAAGCGCAAATGGCAAAGTCACCACACCCACAGTCAGGATGCCCATGTCCTTAGCAGTTTTTGCAATCACTGGAGCTGCACCAGTACCAGTGCCGCCACCCATTCCAGCCATAATGAACACCATCTTTGTATCAACATCAAACAAAGATTTTATGTCGTCCAAATACTGTTCAGCCTTCTCTTTGCCTCTTATAGGATTACCACCAGCACCCAGTCCGTCACCCAGCACAAACTTGTTAGGCACCTTATTAGCCGACAGGACCTGAGAGTCAGTGTTGCAGACGATGAAGGTAACATCCTTCACGCCCTCTTCCCACATGTGCTGCACAGCGTTGCCGCCGCCACCACCGACACCGATAACCTTAATTATTTTCTTTGACTTATCCTCCACTGTTGGAAAATTAAACGGAGGAATTGTTGATTCTAATATCTGTTCCATAATATTATATTGTTTATTAGTTTCAAATGCAACAAAGTTACGATTAAGTGAGCAAAATGTCAAATTTATTCCCTGTAAAAAGTAATCCAGTTAGTGCAGAAATCATTCTTCTTCGGATGCAAGTCCACCGCTCGGTTTCCTATGCGGCACCAGGCGTGATTCCACCCAGGTCCCATATCCAGATAGATAGCATCGCTAACACCATAGTTCAGCAGAGCCTTCCTGAAATCACCAAACGCCACATCCTCCTTCGACTCAGCTACGCACAACCTCCCCTTCCTGCTGCATAAAGCCCTGAACTGATTCCTGTTCGAATCCTTCCTTGGAGTCACTGGTTACATCTGCCAGTATTGCATTCGGATATTTCTTCAATATCGTCGCTGCTTTCTTCCGTTTCGATTCTATTATAATCATATTGTATTTGTCTTATATCAGCTTCTCCAAGTTCTTCTTTCGCCTATCATTATGTCTTGTGGATTTACAGGGGAATAATGAAAAAACGTCCTCCTTTTGCTCCTCGCTAAGCGATTTTTTCTGGAACCATTCTTCTATCAAATCGATGTAATAAAACACAGATTTTCCACTTTGTTTTATAATGCTAAGACTCTCATCTACTGTTTTATCCCTTAATTGCTGAATGATTTCTTTTCTTTCTTGGTGCTTACGTTTTGTTGCTAAAGCTTTTTCTCTGCCTTCTGCGAGACGTTCCTCTTTTCTTTTTTGAGCTGCAGCTTTCTCTTCTGAAACACGAGTTTGATATTCTTCCAAGAATTTATAATATTTTCTTGGTCCATATCCACGATAATTACCCATTGGAACGTAACCATTGTCAGAGTAGTCTGCAGCCCAGTCGCCAATATCAAAAATGAACATTTTATCCATTTCTTTTAAATTAGCTTTATTCAATAATGCCCTATAGCAGAAAATAGCAGGTGATGTGGAGCCATATTGCAGATGAAATTTCTTTTCGTAAACGACAAGCCCCACAAAAGTAAGTAGCAAAGTTCTGTCATCCATAGAACTAAAGAAGAAGCTATTCCTATTATAATATCGTCTTACAAATGAAGTTGCTTCTTCTTCATTTGGCTCTAATTCGCACAAATGAATTGCTTCTTTCCACAGTTTTCTGTACTCTTCTATTTCCATATTTTGACAAATTGCAAAATCTAAAGTTTTATTGACTTGGGAATTATTGAATTCACAAAAGAAACATGACGATCTTCTTCATTATAGAATTCCAAGGTCATATTCTTCTCGAGATAAATAGTGTCTGTTTCAAATGTATTCGTATATTTTTCTTTTCATCACGGAATCAAAGTTTGATTGAACTAAATTTTACACGAAACCAAGGATGTCTCCCCCCATTCATTCTACACGAAATCAAGGGCAAAGATATAAATAAATATACACAATACAAAATATAAAAGTTTGTTTGTTTTACTGTGACCTTAACTCCTCTTCTCTGCCACGTTTAAGCCGTTTAGTCTTTTCCACAAAAAGTACTATTAGGCCGATGGCAACGATTACATCTACCACATTCCACATAGTTCTGCCTAGTGCAATCTTGATGAATGGTTGGAACAACAATGCCAAAGCACCAGAAACTATAGCCAAGCTTTCTTACATCTTACTTCTTACTTCTTACTTCATACTTCCGCTTTCGGCATACGAGCCTCACCCCATTTTTGGTCTTGCTTTGTCACGCCATTTACAAAGAATGAAATGATAAGTTTCTGATTATCATGACCTTCTTCCTGATAACGACGCTTCAATTCCTCGCGTGCCCATTTCACATTGTTTCCACCCTTTTCTGTAAGCATCTTTCCTAGTTCTTCAATGGAACTTGAGCTTATCATTTGCCGATGCTCCTCTATCTTTTGCTTAAATAGCACCTGTCCAATAGCTTTCTTAAACTGGTCTCCGCTATCCAGCCAACGTGTACCATAAAGATGCACCAGTTCCTGGCGAGAGAAATTTTCCAATCGTTTTACACAAGCATTAAACGCCTCTTCTTCCCAATTTCCATAATGTGCTTTTTTGCACTCATTGATTATAAATCCGTAGTCGCTCATTGTGAATTAATGTTTTTTGTAAGTAAGTTTTTTCATTTTTTAGGTACTATTATGTTTTTATGCTATGATGATTATTATACTTCTTCAAGATTAAAAGTATTGATCAAGAGTTACATAGCATCATTATCCTCACACATTTCTTTCAGAGAAGCAGACTCTGATTCAGGTTTCCTCGTTATCTTATTTTCGCTTACAATACCCGTCTGCTGATCATAGTAAAGAAGAATGTTGCCCAATGGCTTCAGAGCGTTCTTTTTCACCATTATTTCTATCCGTCCATGCAAGTCGTTACCATTCTCGTCCTTGTATATTTCGTAATACTCTGGTCGATGTACCAGCATTATAACATCTGCCAACCACTCCACATTGCTACATACCATTAAGTCCCGAAGCAGAGGCCGTTTATCCGCCCTAGACTCCCTGTACTCCCCCCCTCTTCCCAACTCCGCTCCCAGCACAATCGGAATCTCCGCTTCTATGGCCAGTTGCTTCAGTGCATGCATCATCCTTGCTGTCCTCTCATATGTAATAATAACCCCGTTCTCCAAATCTATCATTTGCAGGCTGTCGATAAAAATGATTTTTATCCCCTTGTTCATTATACAATTCCACGCAGTCTCCATCAACTCATCGAGCGGCAGGTCCAGACTGTCGTGCACATACAACGGAGCATTTTCAATGGCAGCCAGATTATTGTCCAGTTGTTGCCACTCATCCGTTTCCATAAAACCTTTCTGCAGATTCAATGTTGGTATACCACAATAACTGGATACCAGTCTGAAAATATAGTCATTCTTCCTGTGATTAGTTGAAAACACCAATACATGTAGTTTGCTCTCGATCACGATGTCAGAAATCATCGAAAGCATAAACTCTTCTTTTCCCATACTAGGCCTACCACCAAAGAGGTACACCTTTCCCTTCTCAAAACCACCTATCAGATTATCTACCGTCTGTAAACCAGTAGAAATCTCCAGCATACCACAACTTGCAGCCCCTTCCATAACCATGGAATGACAATCGTTCCACATCTCTTTAATGCTGGAGCAGCTGCAATTATTCTTTGTTTCGTTCATATTTGTTACAGTTTAATAATGTTCAAAAAGCCGAAACAAAGATACGCACTTATCTACATGCCACGAAACAATCCTGCTCCACAAGCCTTGCGAAAATCACACATTTCATTCTTCCCACACCACCAAGTCACGAGGCAGTACAATCTTCTTAGGCTCACCACGCTCACCCGTGATGAAATAGTTCTTTGCCAGGTGTTCGTCAAAAATTTTCACGAAAGCAGAACGGATACGGGCACTTTTTTCATTGATTGAATTAAGAAGCGGGTTCGTCACATCCTCAATACTCTGTATGGTACGCTTACTCAATCCCATAGGTTTCAACGTCTTATAAATACCCAGCAACTCTTCCCTATAATCCGCCAAACCCTTGAACACTATACCCTCAGGGTGCTTGAGAAACAACAGGTACACCGCCTTCACCAATGGCTCCATCTTCACCTCAATATCATTATAGTCAGGCAACAAGATTCGATAGTCCTTCGTGACAACCAGCCTACTGAGTTGGGCCTTTGTCTTGAATAAACCTCTAAACGTCCATTCGTTGAGGCCCTTACTTCTCAGTTTCTGCACCCTAACGTCCATATCCTCCAGCAACGTCAGGCTCACAAATTCTTGATCCTCGTTGAGTGCCAGGATACAGGGTATATGGTCGTTCTCTTTACATTCTGCTATAAGTCCATTATACTCCGAATACATCACGAAGCGGCACTTGTTGTCATCAAAGCTATGAATCTCCACCAAGACGTCATACGATAGTCCATCACAGGTGAACGACAATTGACAACACGAATTTCTTAACTCATATTGCGTAGCCCAAATTACAGGTTTATTACCCAGTTCCGTCTTCACGTAATTTTCTATGGCAGCCACAGCAGCAGCTTGCTCATGCTGCGATGTCTGATGTACGACACCAAACGGAGATTTTCCGCTAAACTGCTTTGACCACCAATATGGCGAGGGAGTAACCTCTATTTCCCTAATCAGTCCATCCTCAATTTTCAGGCGATGCATCATGTCTTGATACTCACCATCAACAGTAACGATGGCAACTGTTCGATCTCCAGACCCGTCAACGTCCGCCCTATAACTCTTTTTCGAGTATTGAAGCGAGTCAAACACCTGAGCCATCAACTTCAGGAATTTCTCCTTCCCGTTGATGACTTTATGCGGTACGCCACCTTTCCATGTCATGTTCTCATCCAGATATGGCTCAACGAAACACATATCCAGCCTATTCCAGCACATACAGATTAGTTCCGCAGCTTCTCTATATGAAGACAGCTTGCCCGGATTCTCCTTCTGTGCAGCATTCCTATTGATGATATAATCGAAAAAGTCCATCAAAAGCCTCCTTTCCTAATCTCGGAATTATCTCACTTCTGCCTCTATTTCTCTCTGGGCATACGCCACAGCCTCATGCTTCACCTCTTCTTCGCCTTCTACGGTGTCTAGCACCTTGTCTGCCAACCAGATTGTCAGCAGTTCTTTCTCGTCCACCTCAAACATTTGGGCCATGATAGGTATTTGGCTCCGCTTTGCTTTCCGCTCTCCACGTTCTATCTTGCTGTACATGGGCGTGTCAATCTCCAGTGCTGCCGACATTTGTCGCTGCACCAGTCCGCGTTCTTCCCTGAGCTCTTTTATCTTCTTTCCAAATATCATGAGTTAAGTCTTTACTTGTTATTAGTGTTATCTTCATCCAAATCACTATCATCATTCAGATTCTTCAAACGCTTTACGGCCCTATCGAAGTCACTCTCCAACAGTCGCATTTCGCGCTCACGATAGATTTCAAATTCACGCTCAGCCTTCTCAATGGCCTCTTGGTGCGATACGGTACCGCTTCCTTCCAGAATATTCTTCCTCAGTCGCAATATCTGGTCATCCAAGGCTGCAATCCAGTCCGCCATTGTCATCGGATTCTGCTCCAATGCCTGAAATTCTGCGTAGTCAAGGAATTGGGAGGTAAGCAGGTTCAGACGCTGCAATTCCAATTCCGTCAGATAGTTCTTGGCTATCTTTACGTCATCACGTGTCACGTAGTTGCCCTTGAAGTTCGTCATCCCTACAAACGGTTTCTCGTTGTCCACACGTTCATAGATCAACTCTGCCGCCGTATGTTCATGCACGGCATAATGCATCTTGTTCTGCACGGTTGCGAAGAACAGCTTGGTCATCTTAGCACGTGGATCATAGTCTGTCGATGTAGCGTATATGTCCGTCACCTGCTGATAGAAGTTCCGCTCACTGCTTCGAATGTCACGTATGCGCTGCAGTAGCTCACGGAAGTAGCGATTACCTCCCTGTTTCAGCCGTTCGTCGTCCATCGTGAATCCCTTTTGAATATACTCATGCAGTCGCTGCGTGGCCCATCTGCGGAACCTCACGGCAATAGGTGACTGTACACGATAGCCAAGAGCTATGATGACATCAAGATTGTAGTGGTCGATGTTTCGACGCACTTGCCTTTTACCCTCCTGGCGAACTAATAAGAATTTCTTATAAGTTCCCTCTTTGTCAAGTTCATTGTCTGTATAGATGTTGGTGATATGCATGGAAACATTCTCCTGAGTCGTCTGGTAAATCGTTGCCAGCTGCTCCTGCGTCAACCACACATCCTCATCAGCAAAGCGAGTGTTCACACTCACCCTGCCTTCCTCATCCTTATACAGTATTAGTTTGTTCTCTTTGTCCATATTGTTAATACGTTTTTGTTCAGACCAAATTATTCCCTTACTATTCCTGATTCTTTGTTTTACTTGTTCACCAAAGCAAATATCAACTTAACATATATAAGAGCAGGCACCACTACACAAATGATGACAGAACTGACGATGTAGTTCCAGCCTATTTTCTAAAAATATAGTAGAAAATTTACGGACTTATCAAATGTCCAGTCACAACGATCTCGAAACTTCACTGGGTCTTTCCACAAGAAAATCCCCCATGCAATAATATACATTGGTGTAAGGAATGGCAACATTGTGATATAGTCTATCATCACCATTCATGACAATGGAATCAGCAAATAGTACACGATGATATTTACCTCATTGTATGTCAATCCTGTCAACTTAGCAATGACGTGTTCAATTCCTGCCACCACTGCAAAGATAGGCATCATTATTATCATAACCGCCCATTCCATCTTTGAAAGATGGTCGAAATCTATTCCCGTCTTTGACTAAATGTCCATATCCTTACCTCTTTTTTATACGTTTTTTATTCCGTTTGTTATTATCACATCTTACTTCTTACATCGTACATCATCCATCACTTAGCCTACTTTTAGTCGATGGAAGAACCAATCAACATAAAAGGCAGGAATATCTGTGCTTCTACTTGCGGAGACAATCATAGGAGATTGAGCTTCCACAATCTCACCATTTTCTCTTATTATTTGAATTTTATCCCTGACAGCCATAAAGAAATACCATGGTACAATTACGGAGGAGTGTTATTAGTCATATTTTCCGCTAAGATACACATATTTGTAAATACACACAAATCTTCAGTTAAAAAATTTTTTCACAAGCCTTGTGATTACAGAATTCTTGGTAGAATAATTCAAGAACTCTATTTTTGCAGCACAAATCATAAAAAACAATGGAATTTATGACAAAAAAAGTATTTACAGCAACTGTCATCTGTTTGATGAGTATGAGTACCCACGCACAGGTCTATCCAGGAGATAGCTGGGCAAGGTTTTCGACACCCGATTTGTACGACCCCGGATTAATGAACATGTATCTGCGGGCACTTTCAGAAACGGCAGAACTAAGAGAAAAAAACTTCCACCATTACAGTGACCTTGCGGTTGACGCATTTGTCAATAGCCAGTGGAACCTTGTCATATACTATGTCAACGAGGCACTTGACACAAAGTATTACAATGGAGACCTCTATTTTCTTAGAGGATATGCCTATGAGCAAATCGGCAAAACGAGCGCAGCCAAGAGAGACTACAAGAAAGGGGCAAGATATGGCTGTGAACAGGCTGCTAATGCATTGGAAGAGTTAAAGGAAAGAAACCGTAAGAAATAAGTAAATAATTAAATGGTACGTGTACATTTTTGGGGAGACAAATGTTTCTTAGAGTCAGAAATTGAGATTACGAACAATGATTTAGTAAAAATACTCAATAATCTGACAGACAAAGAGATCAAATCGCTTCAGTCTGAATTCCCCTTCTCTGCTCTTGTTCAACAGGGTAATAAAAGCAAAATGTCTGTTGATGTAGACTTTGCAAAACATCCTACTATTGTCCAGAAAATTCGAGTTAATAGTGCTATTCTTAAACAAGCTCATGAAGCCATTTTGGATCATTTTGTCATGAAACCAACTCTGAGAGTATTATCACAATTGTTTAACATTAAAGTGGCAAACGATGAAGAATACATCGAAGCTTTGGAAGAGCTTGTTGATAACAGCTCTAATGATGTTGGTGACTGCAAGCTGCAGTGCTCAAACAACAAAATCGACTAGTACACGAAGAAAACAAGACTAATATGAAAAAGACCATCATCATGCTGGTAGTGGCCACATTCGCCATGACAGCCAACGCACAATACAATGTCGGCACATCTTCAAAATACACAGACTGCTACGGCAACTCGACCAGCACCCATCGCAACCAATACGGGCAAACCACAGGCACTTCATCATCTTGGAAAGACGGGTATGGCAACACCATAACGACCCATCGGGACTCCTATGGCAACACTATTGGCACTTCTTCAACCTATACCGATGCATTTGGCAACACCACTACAACCCACAGAGACAGTTATGGCAATACCACAGGCACCTCAAGAAGCTACACAGACTCCTTTGGCAATACCTCCACGACCTATTCCGACAGATATGGTCAGACTACAGGTTCGTCCAACAGTTATACTGACTCCTTCGGGAACACAAGTACAACATACAAAAATAGTCAAGGAAATACAATAGGTACATCAAACAGTTATACCGACACCTTTGGGAACACCACCACCCAGCAAAACAGCAACAACTCTAATACTTCCATCTGGACTTGGTAACAAGTCTTTCAAGCCTTGAACTTCTCTTACCCCTCTAACTTCAATCATTCCCCATTTGCATTATCGTTATTATTTTCACGCTCTACGAGAAATAGTACAACGAGACCTATGGCGACGATTACATCCACCACATTCCACATAGTTCTGCCTAGTGCAATCTTGATGAATGGCTGGAACAACAATGCAAGTGCGCCACACACAACAGCCAATCCTCCCTTTTTCTGGTTGTAGAACTGATATGCCATTACTCCGAACACTACCATTGACACATACCTAACAAGAATAAAATACCCATACGGCATTGGAGCAAGACACAGTAGCAATAATACGATGGTGTATCCTATTACAACCTTCATTTGATAACTCAAGTTTATATTAACACCACTATTTGTATTATATTTTTTTGAGCTCATGACAATCTTTTCTTTTATTTTGTTATGAGCGAATGTTGTTTTTTCCAAAATGACATCCTTTTTGCTCGAGACAAACAAATAAACGCAATATAATACAAACCAAACAATTGCCAAAGGGACGAGAACAAAAGATAAGAAAAATTCAGTTGCTCCAATTATAAGAATTAAATCTTCTACAGCTTTTATTGGACTAAAAATATGCCAGATTAATACACCCAATATCAAGACAGGAATAAAAAATGACAAAATCATCTTTATCACACCTTTGGTTGTTTTAAAAGTCAAAGCTTCTTCTAAAGTAGAGATAATCTGCCAACATTTTTTTTCTTGTTCTTCTATAAGCAATAGTTTATTGTGACTATTAATGCCACCATAAACAATATCTGGTTCATATTTAGCCCTATTTATGTTATATGCTTTACACTTAGCCATTCTTAAAAGATCTTCTATCGTTTTCTTCTTTATGAATAGTAATTTAGCCAGATAAATAGCATCTACATTCGTGTTGTCTATAGCTTTCTTTAAAACAATTGAGTTTTTCCTAAATAGTTTATTTGTGTGATTCTTATTTGACGAATTATCATTCTTGGAACAAGTCGAATTGTATTCTATAGAAGAGCGCATCTTATCGTTCTTTTCTTCTGAAGATGATTCTGATGAATGCCAACTAAACATATTAATGTGCGCATTCATTTCAGCTAAGTCAAGTTTTCTCTTCAACTCATCTAATTTTTCAAAAATACTATTATCTGCTTCCATTAATAATCAATAATTCGCTTTATCGTATTGTTCATTAGCACAACAAAAAATGCGGTTGTTCTTATCTCGTTTACCCATTTTCTTAACTTCTAAATACTTGAACTTCTTAAACAATTAAGCCCAACTAATTTCCCCACATAATACTTGGACGACTATGAATCAAAGTCCCTAATTCCGTTACTTTAATATTACTTCTTACGTCATGCATTACAGCCGCTCACATATTACACTATGGTATATCATATCAATTCAAAAAGGTAAATCATCATCAGTTGTATTATTTACGATTGTATCACATAGAATCTGAGTGCTACATTTCCTTCCTATCTCAATTATCTTTTGTGAGAATTCGTTGGCAGGATTCTCCAATTTAATATAAAGAGTATCTATCGGTCTTGTAATTGCCATATACACCCAATGTAAGGCAAATTCACTCTTCAAATCTTCCACATTAGAGAAAAACTCCTGATTTGTTCTAGCATATAATTCTGCGTCTTTGCTTGAACGCATGGTATAGAAGAATGAGTCTAAATCAACACATAACACGTTCCAAGCTTCTAAGCCTCTGCATGATTCATAATAGATAAACCTTGTTTGATTTGCTGCTGGTACAGACAATTCACCTTTTCTCTCTACTATTCCATTCCAAATTTTCAAATTTACTTCCGATATTTCCAGTGTTCTATTTGTTGATTTTTCAACAATATCTACATTATCTAATGCATCTATGGCTATTCCTCTTTCTTTTGTTCTATAGGAATATCCTGTTGTTGGTAGCAACACTAAACAATTTTCATAATCTGAACAACCTTGAACTTTTCCTTCTTCTCTAAGATTATTTAGAATCTCGCTTGAGAAGCCATGTATACTATTTCTTGCATCAATTATTACACGTCCTAGTCCATGAGATTCATGTGCTGATCTTATGTGAGTAATATTACAGAGATTACCAATTGAATTCACAAACTGTACAATGTTTGCTTTCTGGCGATAGCTTCTACCTGATAGTGTAATAGAATCTGACAGGATCGGTCTTTCTAATGCATGAGTCCAGTCTGTGACGAGAGAAGATCTTATTAACTGATCTTTTCCGCCAGAAGCAACAACAATATTTTCCGCACCATATACTTTCATCAATATCAATTTCTCATAGTTATTACAGTCTTGCGCTTCATCAATTAGCAAACTCTTCGACCACCATTTGGTATGCATGACTGTATTTTGAACATCATTGCTAAATTCTTCATATTGATACTCAGACGAAAAATCGTCATCCTCAGTCTTATCGGTTCTTGACATAAGATTAAGTAATTCGCGTCTATCTTTTATATTATATTTATCGTAAAAACCACGTGGATTATCAAGCATCAAATATGTATTTTCTAATACTTTGTTATAATCTTCAATAAACAACTTATGTCCAAGTTCATTCAATAGCAGGTCTCTTCTCTTTTGGATGTATGCTTCACGCAACTTTATTAATGACTCAATACTAAAAATGTTAATTTCTAAAAACCTTAGATACTTGGTGATTTCTGTCGAATCGCCAGAATCAATCTCATCATGGTACTTTGTCCAAAACTGCTCATTATTAGGCCACTTGCCAGTTTCTTCTTTAAATAATTGAATATATTTATTTGCAATGTCTATTCTTTTTACACAAACATCCATCAACTCTTTGAGTCTTTCCTCTGAAAATAGATAATGAATGCCCATTTTTTTTGAAAAATGATAAAAGAATTGATGTATAGTATGAATATATGCATTTGTATTTCTAAAAGCAGGCATTCTGCTAAGACAATGCTTTAGATCAAAGACCAAAAGGTTGTTATATGTTAGAAAACGGCAATGATGTCCAGATGTAATAATAGCATTAAAAACTCTTGTGAGCATTAAAGTCTTTCCACTACCAGCTTTCCCCTGTAAAATTGTGATTGCCCTACCTTGATTATCAAGAACCCTACGAGGTGTCCTTACGTTGTCATCTGTGATTTTATCTATTCGATTCCTGGTTAGAATTCCCTTCTCTGTTCTAGTATTTGCTTCATCAATATAATTCCGAACCATGGAACCCAAATCTTCAATCTTATTCAAGCAAGTTATTCCTTGTTTAATAATTTTCCTATGGCAAGCAGAGTATAATATTTTTGAAATATCAAGTGTAGTATTAAACAATATGAAATCGTTAATATATGATTTATTGCTCGCAGAAGTAACAACCCAGTAAAAATAGGCACAATCTCGAAGAGGAAATTCACAACATGATGAAAATTTTTGCAAATTGCTCTCTTCATTTCCCAATTCTTCTTGATAATCAAGACACCCTTCAGATGAATATAGAGTTTTTTCATCTACATCGGTAATACTATCATCATACAACATCTTAATTCCTATCACTAGGCTATTTAGGTAATAACGCTTATTATTATCAATATACGGGTAATAATTTCCCTTTTTATCGGGAATATTTATAAAGATTAATAATTCTGTTTCGCCAAAACCGTCCGTTAAAGCGGGGAAATGATTCACAACATAAATATCACCTTCTGATGCATGAGAACGAGAGAAGATGGCTTTTAACCCATTCTTAATATGGGCGACAATATGTCGATATTCATTTGAGACGTTGATTTCGTAAATATTCATATTATTAATTCTTTATTATTCAACAAGTAAATCTTTGTTCTCTGGCAGCAAGTTCTTCGCATCAAAGTTAGGGAAATAATCTTGAAACAAAGAATTTTCCGGTAAAAAACTTCCAACATCTTACTTCAATCATCTTCCATCTTAATATCACTTACCTGTCTTTGTGGCACTTCGGCACTTATGATTCTACGACGTGACAGGACCTGTCCCTGTGTCACCCTGGAGAATTCCGTAAAAAAATCACCATATTTTTAAACATAAATAACTTTTTAGGACTTCAAAAACCCAAAAATCGGCGAAATTACCACTTGCGTTATTTCATCTTATAGGGGCTTTCTTTGACCTAAAGGTGCAAAGTGTGGCGCTGCAATCTATTAAATAATGTGGCAACCGATGGAGCAGCGAGAGCAATGAAGAAAGCACGCTTTCATACATTGCCGAGTCGTGAAAGAGGTCAAACGAAGTTAAATTTTGTACAAAAGCGTTTATTATTCAATTTATTATTTGTACTTTTGCAGATGCATCCGCCTTATGCGGCAGCGATGTCATCTGCTGCTGCCGCAGTGAGCAGGAGATCTTTTCTTATGAGATAAACAGCGTTCTGCTATTGTTCTATTCACGTTGAAACCTAGGAAATTTCAATAATAAGGAAATAATAGATGCAGACAAGTATGCACACGTGCTGTCAAGGCACGTGGGCTAAGTCTTGTGCATCTATTTGGTTTTCCTAGGACCACAACGTGAGCAAGATGATGCCCACGTTTTTTGTGTCCTATGGTGAACACCCCAAGATAGAAGCATAGACAGACGTTACTGACTTGAAATAGTTATGAACGATGTACAGGACCAGCGCTTGCCGCTATTGACAGAGGAACAGCAGAAGTACATCGCCTGGCTGCTCACATCAAGGCGGTCGGGTGATGATGATATGCGTGTGGCTGGCGTTTTGTCTGAGGCTCGTGTCGATTTGAATCCTCATCAGGTGGAGGCAGCCCTGTTTGCCTTGAAGTCACCTTTCTCAAAAGGTGTAGTATTGGCCGACGAGGTAGGTTTGGGTAAGACCATCGAGGCCGGCATCGTTATCAGTCAGTACTGGGCAGAGCAAAAACGCCGTATTCTTATCATTGCCCCTGCTACCCTGCGCCGTCAGTGGAGCACAGAGATGGAAGAAAAGTTCTTCCTGAAGTCAGAGATTTTGGAACGTGGTTCGCTGATTTCACCAGACATCATCCTGCGCAAACATCACCTCTTCATTTGTTCTTATCAGTATGCCGCCAAGTATGCTGACCAGCTATCGCAAACCAATTGGGACTTGGTGGTTATCGACGAGGCCCACAAACTGCGCAATGTCTATAAAAACTCTTCTGCCGCAGCACGTCGCATCAGCGATGCTTTCCGTCATAATAAGAAACTGTTGCTGACAGCCACTCCTCTACAGAACAATATTCAGGAACTCTACGGACTGGTATCAGTCATCGATGACAAGTATTTTGGCGACCTGAAGAGTTTCAATACGCAATATGGCTATCACTCGTTAGAAGATAACCACAGCTTCCATGATTTGAAATTCCGTCTGAGCACCCTGATTCATCGCAACCTACGCAAACAGGTGACAGAGTATGTAAAGTACACCTCGCGCATCCCAATGGCTCAGGAGTATATGCCCAGCGAGAAAGAGCAGGAACTCTACGATAAGATGAGTGCCTATCTGCTTCGTGACGATGCTTACGGTCTGCCCGCTGGTCAGCGCACCCTTCTGTTGTTGCTTATCCGTAAGTTGATGGCCTCATCATCATTTGCCGTTTGCGATACCGTTCAGGCTATTATCAATCGTTTGAAGCGACTGGTTGGCGAAGAGGAAACAGAGGGAGCAGAAGTAGATGAAAGTCTTCAAGACCTCTTTGATGACAGTTTTGGTGAAGAAACGGAGGAATGGGAGGATGAAAGTGATGAAGAAGAACTCAAGGAAATAGAAAAGATACGTCTGACACCAGAACAGCAGGCAGCCATTTTTCATGAGATTGCCGACCTGCAGGAAATCTTCGACCTTGCCAACAGCATCAAAGACAACAATAAAGGAGAATGCTTGTTGAAAGCTTTGGAAGTTGGCTTCAAGAAGATGGAAGAACTTGGTGCCAATCGCAAAGCCCTGATTTTCACAGAGAGCCGTCGCACTCAGGAATACCTCTTTGAACTATTGGAGACCAACGGCTACAAAGGTCAGATTGTGCTTTTCAATGGCAGCAACAACGATGAACGCAGTAAACATATCTACAAGAACTGGCTTGCTGTCAATGAACGGACTGGTCGTATATCTGAATCCAAGTCAGCCAATCGTCGTCAGGCCATTGTTGACTACTTCCGCAATAAGGCATCCATTATGATTGCCACAGAGGCTGCCTCTGAAGGTATCAACCTCCAGTTCTGTTCTTTTATCGCAAACTTCGACCTACCATGGAACCCCCAACGTGTAGAGCAGCGCATTGGTAGATGTCATCGTTACGGCCAGCGCAACGACGTGGTGGTATGCAACTTCATCAATGTGAAGAATGCTGCCGACATCCGTGTATATCAGTTACTCTATGAAAAGTTCCATCTGTTCGATGGCATTTTTGGGGCCAGTGACGATGTGTTGGGTAGCATAGAGTCTGGTGTGGACTTCGAGAAACGCCTGTTGGAGATATACCAAACCTGTCGCACACCAGAGGAAATCAATGCTGCTTTCGACCTGGTGCAGAACGAAATGGATGCACAGATACAGCAGACGATGAACGAGACACGTCAGGCTTTGTTAGAGAATCTGGATGAAGATGTGGTTAATCTGCTGCGTATTCGAAGGGAGAACGACGACAAGAACATCAGCCGCATCCATCGTTGGCTCTATGCCTTGACAGTATCGTATGCCCCTGAATGCATTGAGGCAACAGATGCCGATAACCTCATTTTTACGCTGAAGAAAAATCCCTTCCCTCAGCAGCATATAGCCACAGGCACTTATCAGATAAGCAATACAGACGGACGCTATGAAAACTATCGTCTGTCACATCCATTGGCAAAGGCTATTATCGAAGCAGCAAAGAACAAGGAACTGCTTCGTCGTGAACTGCACTTTGATTATAAACTGCATCCCTATAAGAACTCAATTATTGAACAGACAGACTGTCAAGAAGGTTACTTGGCAGCCCATCTTGTCAGCTATCACAGCGACGGGCAGGATGAAGACCATATTGTGCTGACCGCTATAGGTGCTCATGGCGAGGAACTGTCATCAGAATTGGCACAGCGCATATTAGGCATTGTGGCAACAGCAGGAAACACCATCCATGA